>Ga0209427_10009710_pt1 | contig 10708 bp, 9 predicted proteins | sample DeeMarSWOR136_30_FD_187465 | JGI IMG/M metagenome (GOLD analysis project Ga0209427, IMG submission 187465) | Marine sediment microbial communities from White Oak River estuary, North Carolina - WOR-1-36_30 (SPAdes) (version 2) | ecosystem: Environmental > Aquatic > Marine > Intertidal zone >...
ATACCCATGATAACCATCCTCTAGGAGTTGATCCATGAAAGAACGTCTTTGCGCAGTTGGAATACTTCTTATCACCATTGAGAGCATCCCCGCAGACCTCGTGACCCTCGCATATGACACGTGAAGCTTCACAGTGCTGCAGTTCAGTCTTTGAAGTCCTATGCTTTTCACCTCCTTTCGTTCTTACGAATATATCGAACTCGTCTCGATATTGTATATAAACTTTTCGGAATCTCGAAATTTATACCGATAGGTGTCGGTCAATACCTGCACTATCTATTTCCTATTTTTGGCACCATCATAGTGCGAAAGTGGATACAATTAAAAATGAAAAATTTTGGTTAATGTCCAGCACAGCTGTGCCTCCTCTAGAGAAGCATGAGGCAACCGCTTGAAGCCACACAGGTGGAGTCCACGTAGTCTTCAACTCTGGGTTCCATCTTGACACCTCCTTTTCCTTTTTTCGTAATTGTTGTATATGCAATTTATAAGGTTTTTGGAGTTGGTTGTCCAATTATCAGTAGATGTCTCATTTTTGTTACACGTGTAACAATTTATTGACTTTTTTAGCATTTCTATGAAATTTTTGGTATTTAATGAGATTTGAAATCTGACACTGAACCGTGGTAACCTTGAATTCTGCCCAGTTGTGAGTCTACCTGTTACACGTGTAACACGGCTGTCTCCATTATAGAAAGTCTGATTTTTTGTATTAGGAATTAATTTTTAGGTTGGCTGCTTCTTTTGTGACCTTTCCGTGAGTGGATGATCATAATAGGTGGCACTTCATGATAGAGCGTCTGCTCACATTCAATGGGTTACACCTGAAGAGGTCAGCTGACCATGCACCAGAGCTTAAGGAAACCTGACACTGTAGTCGCCTGTTAAGAATGAATTTGTACACTGCAAAGCATCTCTCACTTTCATGTAAGGCCTAATTACTTTCTAACCTGACTGACTTCACTTGTATCAATGTATCTCCTTTATGATATCTTCAATCTCCTCAATACGTTCCATAACTGTAATACCGCGCATAGCTTTTAATATCTCCACATTTTTTATGTCCACGTCACGGATTCTTATGGTGAGATCACTGCCATCAGGTAACTTTGTTATGACTTCCCCTGGTTTCTGATCAACAGGGAAAATATACACTGGTACGTCCACCTTCATGGCCTGGGCGGCTGAATTGGTAATTAAAGAATCTGCAATACCGTGTGCTAGTTTTGCCGCCGTGTTTGCAGTGGCAGGACAGATCATGAACAATTTGTACTTTCCGATCTGGAGCTTCCCTGAAAGAAAGGGTATATTAGGCCCCTGCTCAGGATATACCTTTTCAAAGCTCTCTTTGATGTCTTTCATGTACCTGTAGAACTTTAAAACGGTCTCACCTTCCCTAGAGAGGAAGACATCGACCCTTACGTCATATTTTCGTGTTATTTCTTTCATTAAATCCAGAGATTCTCTCATGAAATCCCCAGACCCTGTAATACCCCACGCTATCTTTAACATGATATCACCTTTTAACAACAGTTGCCGTACGTATTAATCGATCAATTGTCTTGTAGAGCGTTTTTAACCCTTCTTGATCTTCTTTCACCCCTTCAGCTTTCTTGTCCTTTGACCAGAAGGTTGCACCCAGGTTTGCGCCAAACGAACCACCGCCCACAGGGATCATCTCGTTAATTATGTAAAAGTTAAGGACAGCTTGTAGCGCCAATTCCTGGCCTCCAATACGATCTCCTCCCACAGCAATGGCAGCTCCTACCTTATTTTTAAAGAAAGAAGAATTTTTTGCCACTAATGCTCTGCATCGATCCAGGAGAACCTTGGTCTGACCGGAAAGTGTTCCCTGGTAGACAGGAGTACCTATGATGAGAGCATCTGCCCATTCCATGGCTTTGTATACGAGTTCCATGTCATCTTTGAAGACGCATCCTTCTTTCTTTCTAACGCAGTAATCGCAGTGAATGCAGAAGTTCAAATCCTTTTTATGGCATGAGAAATACTCAGTCTGAACGGCGTACTTTTCTTCCACATACTGTAGAGCTGATTTGATAACGTAGTCTGTGGATCCAATTCGCGGGCTTCCTGATATGCCGAATACTCTTAACTCTTCCATGCGATCATTATATGGAATGCGTTCCTTATATTCTTTACCCCATAATTTATACAATTGTTGTTTTTTTGAGAATTGCTGGTTGCATTACAGAAATCAAGAAATTCATATGTGTTTGTATTCTGTCTGTCAGCTTCTTTGTGTCAATGCCCGATGTAAGCTTTTGTGAACATACTGCTGTCATTGGTTGGTGCTTTTCTCAACTTTTGTTACACGTGTAACATTTTTTTACTGGATTACCCCAAGGTTTTTAAACACCTGCATGGATGTGCATATATGAGGTTGCAGAAAATCTTTGAGTATAGTCCAGAAGTGGATGCAATTGTTCTGCTGAACTCCAGAGAACCCCACATTGACATGAGTTTCTTTTATGTCACTGGGTTGTCCTCGGGCCTTTTTGAAGGTTGTGTGGCAATTGTGTATCCCGATCATTTGGAAGTAATGTCTAGTGCTTTGGAGGAACAGAGCGCCAGAAAAGGTGGATTTGAGGTTTCAATCTTCAAGACTAAAGAAGAAGGAGAAACCCTCCTCAAAGAGAAGTTGAAGAACGTGAACAAGGTGGGCATCAATGCAGATGAATTGACTCATTCCTCTTTTCTCAAGCTGAAAAAAGCGAGCCAGGCAGAATTCATTGATGTGAGCAAGGCTGTTCGGAAAGCTCGACTCACAAAAGATGCTGATGAACTTCAGAAGATAAGAAAAGCATGCGACATCATCAGTGATGTGGCAGATGCAATACCCGCGCTGGTACAAGAGGGAATGACTGAACTGGAATTATCTGCTGAGCTGAACTACTTAATGCAGAAGAAAGGCTCTCGGCAACCTGCTTTTTCCACGTTAGTCTGTTTCGGGAAGAATGCATCAGAACCCCACCACGCCAGCGGTGAAACCAGGTTGAAAAGAGGAGATTTTGTTCTGGTGGACATGGGAGCTCAATACAAACGATATGTCTCTGACATCACCAGGACCTTCATTTTTGGAGAAGCAAATCCTGAACAAAAAAAGATGTACGAGGCAGTTTTGGAATCTCAGGATATAGCGCTTGACATGATGAAAGATGGAGTTGAAGGACGCCTCGTCCATACGAAGGTGAAAGAATTTTTAGATTCTGTCTACAAGGATCGGTTCATACACGGGCTGGGCCACTCCATCGGGCTGACAGTGCACGATGGAGGAAGGATGGGCATTGATTCAGAGTTGACACTGGAAGAGAAGATGGTGTTCACCGTGGAACCAGGGGTGTACATTCCAGAGTACGGCGGCGTGAGAATCGAGGACGACGTAGTAGTTACAAAGGAAGGCATAGAAATTCTGACCAAAGCAAAAAAAGAATTCCAGGTTATTTAATTTGCTTTATTTTTGTTTTAATTTTTATTTTTGTCTTTTTATCTTTGATTTGATTTTTTTATCTGAATAGATCCTTTTCTCTATCTCGCTGCAAATCCTTTGCAGTTCCTTCCCCTTTTGGATAGCGAGCACCCCGTATGACCACAATAGGTATCCCCTCATTAGACTGCCCCTGTACCAAAGAAGCTGCTGAAGCGAGCTCATCAGCAACAGCAATGGGAGAAGCTTGCAGTACATACCCGTACAGATCTGATTCTCCCGCTCTCACCCATATGGGGGTTAACCCTGATAACCCAACAGCAGTTCCTACCGCTCCTGATCGCAAGGGCCTCCCCTGGGTATCGCTGATGATGACTGCCACATTTTTCTCTGTTTCTTTCTCAAGTACTCTTCTGATCTGTAAGGCAGTCTTATCAGGATCTTCAGGTAGTAAAGCCACAAAATCTACATCTCCTTTAACATTGGAGTGGTCAATCCCACAGCTGGCACAGATGATGCCATGTTTGGTCTCTGCTATAATGGGTCCTTTTCCCACTCGAACGATTTCCACTGCTTCTCTTAAGATCAACTCGCATAATCGGGGATCTTTCCCTGTTTCTTGGGAGAGTTTGTGTGCTTGTGCAGAGGGATGAATCTCTCTTAAATCGATGATGTTCCCTTCTGCCTTTGAAACAATAGTCTGGCAAATGACAATAACATCTGAATCTGAAAGAGAAATATCACCTTCTTTGAGGCATTTCAACAAAATTTGGCTTATATCATCTCCTTTCTTGATAAGGGGGATTCCAGGAACGGGTATGATCTCTATTTTCTGAGAAGTACTCATAGTATAACGTTTAATAGGACTTTTTTAAAGATTGCGATTCTCAAGATGTGTAACAGATGTGGTCTTGAGGGTACCTTCCCAAACGCTCACATTTTTTTCCGAAAGATTTATAAAGGAATACCTCCTTTAGGTAATGCTGGTTCTGTAATTTCTATGAACTGGTTTTCTGGGTGGTTTCCTATGGATGCAAAAAAGGGAACTACAACTGTAGTACTTGTGTGTAAGAACGGTGTTGTCCTTGCTGCAGATAAACAAGCATCTGCAGGCAGCGTCATTGCTTCCAGGACAACACGCAAGATATTTCAGATCGATGACCACATGGCAGTCACTATAGCAGGTAGCTTAGGCGATGCACAGAATCTGGTGAGTTTACTCAAGGCTGAGATAGCGCTGCGGAAAATGGAAGAACCACACATAAGTACGAAGGCAGTAGCTTCTCTGACGTCTCGCATACTCCATAGAAATAGAGGTTACCCGTATATTACCTGGTTGACACTGGCTGGATACGATGAGAACCCTCGTGCCTTTTCTATCGGCCCCTTTGGAGGGGTGAACGAGGATGTGTACATCGCAATAGGATCTGGCATGCAGGTAGTTCACGGAATACTGGAAGACCAATTCACAAAGGGGCTGGATCTCGAGGAAGGGATCAACCTAGCAGTGCGAGCAATTCGCTCTGCCCAGAACCGAGATCTAGGCACTGGAGGAGGAATTGCAGTGAGTGTGATCACGCCAGCAGGATACAAAGAATTCTCAGAAGAAGAGATACAAAAGAGATTGTAAATATGTAAAGGTGATTCTTTGACTTCAGAAGAAGTATTACAGAACATTAGAGAAGTTGTGAATGAAACTATTCCAATCGGGGCAGTAGTGGCGGGCATTGAATTTGAAGGCCCCGATGTGGTAATCTACTCCCGCAACCCCGGCGTGCTCATTGACGACAGTAACTTAATAAAGAACATGGCTAGAACTCTGCGGAAACGCATTGTGATTAGACCCGACCCCTCAGTGTTGACTGATGAAGAGACTGCTGTTGAAGGAATAAAATCCATTGTACCTGGAGAAGCAGAAATCACCAGCATCAGCTTCGACCACAACTCATACGAGGTCATCATCGAAGCAAGAAAGCCAGGACTGGTCATTGGAAAATCAGGAATAACCCTGCGAGATATAGCAAAGAAGGTGCGCTGGGCACCCAGGGTGGTGAGAACTCCACCCATAGAGTCCAGTACCGTGCGGGGGATTAGAGAAACGTTGGAGAGGGAGACTGAAGAGAGAAGGGATATTTTGAGGAGGATCGGACATCGAATCTACCGAAAGGAGGATGTGAGATCCGAATGGGTGCGCATAACTGCCTTAGGCGGCTTCCGTGAAGTGGGAAGATCCTGTTTGCTGCTGCAGACACCAGAATCCAAGATTTTACTGGACTGTGGAGTTAATGTAACGTCCGATGATCCAAACATTGCATTTCCGTATTTGGCTGCCCCTGAATTCAAGTACGTGTTGACGTCTGGGGACTTGGATGCTGTTGTAGTCACTCATGCTCACCTGGACCACTCAGGGTTCATCCCCTTTTTGTACAAATACGGGTACGATGGTCCCGTGTACTGCACCCCACCCACCAGGGATTTGATGACTTTGCTGCAGCTGGATTACATGGATATCTCCCAAAGAGAGGGGAGAGATGTTCCGTATTCCAGGAAGGAGATAAAGGATGTGGTCAAGCATACCATAACGCTGGATTACAGAGAAGTGAGAGATATTGCACCTGATGTGCGATTGACATTGCACAATGCAGGACACATACTGGGAAGTTCCATCGTCCACTTACACGTGGGGAATGGATTACACAATATTGCATACACAGGGGATCTGAAGTACGATTACACGCGATTGTTCGAGCCTGCCAGTACCAAATTCCCGCGATTGGAAACCTTAATCATTGAGTCCACCTACGGTGGGTACAATGACAGAATGCCTCCCCGCAGTGAAAGTGAACGGCACTTAATCCGCATCATTAACGAGACCGTATCCAGGAAAGGAAAGGTTTTAATCCCTGTTTTGTCTGTTGGGAGAGCGCAGGAGATCGTGGTGGTCTTGGAAGAATACATACAGAGAGGCTACTTTGAGGGTGTTCCTGTATGGCTGGACGGCATGATCTGGGAAGCTACAGCAATACACACCACCTACCCGGAGTACCTATCCAGGAGGTTACGGCACCAGATATTCCACCAGGGGCACAACCCGTTTTTGTCTGACATCTTCGATGCAGTTGGTGATTCCAACCAGAGAAAGGAGATCATAGAAGGAGGTCCTGCCATCATTTTGGCCACATCGGGAATGTTGATTGGCGGACCATCAGTAGAGTACTTCAAGTCACTGGCAGATGATCCTGCCAATACGTTAGTGTTTGTGTCGTACCAGGCTGAAGGCTCTCTGGGTTCACGAATTCAAAAAGGGTGGAACGAGATCCCCTTAAAAGGAGAAAACGGGAAAACAGAAGTGATCAGGGTAAACATGGATGTGTATACTGTGGATGGGTTTTCTGGTCACTCAGATCACACCCAGCTGATTAACTTCGTACGGAAGATCAACTCTCGACTGGAAAGAGTGCTGACCAACCACGGGGATGGTTCCAAATCCATTGAATTGGCCAGTATTATCTACAAATCATTCAAAAAAGAGACCCGTTCACCGTTGAACCTGGAAACTATCAGGTTAAGCTAATCGGAGACCTCTGAATTATTTTTCTTTTTTTTTATTTGGTAGTCCTTTTTCTGGTTTTTTATTTACACTGTAAAAGAATTGTCCTGGAGTATTAGGGAATGCTGGTATAGATATACTCGCTGAATATAGTGGAATTGATAAAATGAACAGACAGTGAGAAAATACTCCATCTAACAGATTAAAAATATCTGTGAAATTCCAGATAAAAAGGGTATTGCCTCATATCAGTATACTTTGATCAGGCTCAAAATTTAAAAAGTGACATATACATTCTGTGGAATCTGTCATAAAAATATTTTAATACCTTATTGTGATTTTCTTCGCCAAAATCCTTGTAATTCTTCAATTTTTTCCTTATCAAAGAGACATGAGAATCTTCTTTGACAAAGTGAAAAACCTGTGTGAAGAAAGTGTCGCTGAAGCAGTTTTTCATGGAAGATATCTGATTTATTTTCTTTTCATTTGTCATCAAAAGTTTTATATAGAGCATTTGAATACTATAAGTAATGCTGCATCCGGTACGAGTGATACTCAAAGAGAGGTCTACTGCTACACGAGAGTTGTTACGGGACGCTGTAGAAGACATGAAAAAGAGCGAATCCACCGGTTGTATAGCTCTGTACATGCCTGAGGGAGAGTACATTATCACATTTTTAGATGGGAAATTAGTGACCATTCTGGGTCCTTTGTCTGCAACATTAGATGTCCTCTTGGAGAGGGCTGAACATGGGGAGATATCTGTTTTTACTGTAGAAAGAAAGATTTTCAGTGACTATATTGGGTATTTAGAGAGAAGAACTCCTTATACAGGTAATGGGATGCCTTTGAATGACTTATTGGTGGATTTAGTAAACAAAAAGCATACTGGTACCATTGAAGTGATGAAGTCCAGTGAGGAAGGGCTCATATTTCTGACTGACGGGGTACCAGAGATTGCCTTCTACTCAGATGGGGGGAGAACCCTTTCCAGTACAGACGCTTTAGAAAGCATCATGAAGATGGCAGAAGAGACTGATCCTGACATTACGGTGTATGGTGCAGTTGAGTCCATAGATTCTTTGAGGGGAAGTATACCTGTGGCCGAGATGAAGGTGCGGGGATTTTTCTTCAATGCGTTGAAGTCCCACATACAGGGTAACGTTGGGGAGGAGGCAGCTTCTTTATTCAGCAAGAGAATAGGGCGTTCAAGATACTTTGATCTGTTCATGTATCCTCTGGAAGAGTTTATGAGGGCTACAGAAAGTGCTAACAGTATACTGGGATGCACAGATTTTGAATTGGGGAAGGCAGTGTACCCGGATTTTAAGAAATCTGTTTTAGGACGTGTGGTATTCTTCATGGAGAATGTGGATACGCCTTCTGACCTGGCGAAGATAGCACAGACAGCCTGGAGGACCGCGACAAATTACGGGGAGAGATGGGTGCACGAGGACACGGAGGGGAGGATTGTCTTCAGGATAAAAAATGATGGGGACAGGTGCGAGCGGTTGAAAGGTGTTCTAGCTGGGGCCATGGAGAGCATTGGATATGAGTGTACCGTAAAGGAGACTGAATGTGAGAAGAGGGGCGGGAGATTTTGTGAGTTTGTAGTGGAATGGGACCCTAGAAAGTATAGGTGAAAAGTAAGGTTGGAAGTTATGTTACGTCTTTGTACCATAGATTAAGAAATTGAGCTTTATATCTTTTAAGATTAAATGAATGTATTTTTTGCTTTTTTTGATACTAACAGGGATTGAAATCAAAAAGCAAATGGTTCTGGACGGTCTATAATAGACTTGAAATCAGACTAAGTTAGGATCGAAATAGACTATTACGAAAAATAACAAAAAGAAGAAAATTTTGTTACACGTATAACAACGAGACAAAATTGTATTGTAGGAACTGGCAAAAGCCACTTCCCTGGAGGTGAAAGTCTGTGCCAAATAACGTTGGCACAACTTTTTATGGAACCAAGAGGAAATACCACGTACAGTTGTGAGAGAGTCCCTTCAAGCTCCTCTCGTACACGGACACATTCATAACAGGAATCACTTGAAGCACCTTCCATGATAACTGGCGTGTTCCTCCGTTTCCTAGACAATTCTATTCTCCGAGGCTGTCTCATAATTCAAAATTTCTTAGAAAATAGGTGTTTTCTCATCTGTCAATAGAGGTATACCAAATATGAAAGAGAAGAAAGGACATTTATTGAATGTCAAAACGCTTTCTGGGACAGCCTCCTCCCAAGTTTATATATTTTAGGTAGAATTAATTGTGCATATCCTCAAGCCTCATATATAATCAGTTTTGGCAATTAAGTTATTTAATTCACTAATTAAATTAATATAGATGTTTTTATCTTTTATATCCTGTTATATCCTACAAATATGGTAATAAAAGGTTTAGGGTTCATCATTTTCTTCTGTTACCTATCAATCATTTCTGGATTTCTTATAGCTGATAAGGTAGTATACAATAGGGATTCCCATCACAATGACAATTAGAATTACAGCAAAAAGCGGAATCGGAGCAAATGGTTCTGGTGGTGTCGTAGGTGGAAGAATGTTATACATTATCTCTTCTGCAAAACTAAGGAGCCTACTGCAACAAGAAGTGCCACAAGTAGTGTTCCTATGCAGAATCCTTTCTCCATTTCTTCTTGTGTTTTTCGGATCCATTGGTCACATTCTGCTGCTTTCTCAGATTTTACGCTCAGATAGATCTCTCTTGCTTGCTGAAAGTAGTCCAGGGCAGCCTCGTAGTGTTCATTCTCAAACTCTTCTTTTCCTTGATCAAACAGTGAATCAGCTTTGCGAACCTCCCTCATTGCTTGGAGGTTGCAGCAGTAGATATCAGATTTACCATGCCTACCATCATCCCATACAACAACATCTCCGTAGATTGCTGGCCACCCTTGATCACCAATGTCTGACCCTATCTGAAACTCTTCTTCTGTAGAAAGATTATACCCATGGATGCTGTACCTTCGATATCTCTGATGGCGATCATTGGCAGAATCCATCCACACAACAATGTTTCCATAAATTGCTGGCAACATTTGATCGTTTGAATCTGCAATTATGGGGAATTCCCCCCCTGTGGAAAGATCATATCCGTAGATATCTCCCGAACGGTAGTCACCACGTTTACTATTCCTATAATCTGCCCACACAACAATTTCCTCGTAAATTGCTGGAGATACTTGATCACCTGAATCTTCTGTTATTTGGAATTCTTCTTTCGTTAAGAGGTTATACCCGTAGATATCGTAGTTTCCATTCCTGTAGTCTAGCCATATAACAGTATTACCGTAAATTGTTGGAGAACTTTGATTACTTGTATCTTCTGCTATCTGGAATTCTTCTTTCGTTGAAAGGTTATACCCGTAGATATCGTAGTTTCCATTCCTGTAGTCTTCCCATATAACAGTATTGCCGTAAATTGCTGGAGAACTTTGATTACTTGGATCTTCTGTTATTTGGAATTCTTCTTTTGTTACAAGATCATACCCGTATATATCGTAGTTTCCGTTCCTGTAGTCTTCCCATATAACAGTATTGCCGTAAATTGCTGGCTTTTCTTGGAAACTTGGGTCTATTGTTATCTGGAACTCTTCTTTCGTTAAAAGGTTATACCCGTAGATATCTCTGTAATCAGCAAAACTACTGCTATTTCTGCGATCTTCCCAGACCACAATGTCGCCATAGATT
>Ga0209427_10009711_pt1 | contig 10707 bp, 7 predicted proteins | sample DeeMarSWOR136_30_FD_187465 | JGI IMG/M metagenome (GOLD analysis project Ga0209427, IMG submission 187465) | Marine sediment microbial communities from White Oak River estuary, North Carolina - WOR-1-36_30 (SPAdes) (version 2) | ecosystem: Environmental > Aquatic > Marine > Intertidal zone >...
TGGTTTAAGCGATTTAGCATGCGTTCCTGGGCACGCCAATCGAATTCGGAACGCCAATAGGCAACCAGTTCTTTGAGGTAGGACAGCTCAGTACCGTAGTCCCAGCCCGCATTTTCGAGTTGATCCGGAAACCGCGTGCGTGCGAGGCGCCCGCGCAAATCATCCAGCACAGCATCGGGTACATGAATCGAGAAGGGTTCTACTGCATCTTGGCGGCTCTCTGTCCCGGTCATTCCCAATTTTGCTAGTCCCACTGTTCCAGCTAAGGTTGCTGCTGATATTTTCATAAACGCACGCCGGTCTATGTTATCCCATGTGTTCTTTTCGCTCATATTCGAGTTCTCCCACAATTCTACATCTTTATTGTTTAACCCAAGCTGATTTCAAGGCAGATATTGCCCATAAGTCGGGACTGCATAGGGTCACTCTATTACGACCTTTCCTCATTTTGAGCTCCACAAACTCATTTCAATAATCCTGTCTAATGCGGCGCTGAGTTGCCAAAACCGCTACACTACAACTGAGACAATGAATCTTAGCTGATATTTTTCCGCCGAACTTCAATTGAAACAATGCGGTTTTGGTCAGCTCCAGCCAATTGTTTATATGGCTATACTTATAATTCCTTTCTAAAATAACAGCCAGACCAAATAATCTCAAAAAATCAATTCTCAAGAAAGCTTAAGATTCTACTCATTTAATTTTTGTTGCTTCTGTTTATAGATTCTTATAATTTCCGCATGCAAATCCTCACTTTTACCTATTAGTTGATAGGGACGATATACTTTACCGTCTAGAAAAACACCACCAACATACCCTAGGTGAATTATCCGATTTCTAAAAGGAGTCTCAACTTCGGTGTATTCTATAAGTTGTTCTATTCCCTTGATAGCTTCTCTTGTTACCATCAGTTTTCCATGACCATTACACCACGGATTATCTGCCACCAAAACGTGCACCTTTTCACTTCCTTCAACAATGGTGTCATCCAGACGAAGAAGTGTTGGTGGTTCAGCACCATCATCAAACGACTTCCAGACAACGACGACTTTATCTTCTCTATCTACTATCGAGTATCCCATATGTTGATAAAATGATACTGGATTCCAATCCCAGTCCATAGCCCAAGCGACAACACCACTAAATCCAGAAGATCGTGCATATTGCTCGATTTGATTTAACATGAATCGACCATATCCCCTACCCCGCTGATCGCCAATATGATGCTCGTACGGGTGGACAGATATGCACAGGATTGCCAGCAAATTCTCGCCAACGAATGGCGAATGCTCAATGGGTATGTAATGACATTTTCCCGCGATTCTGCCGTCGTCCAGTATGAGAACCTGAGCTTTGTATCCTTTGTTTTTGTATTCCGCGTACCAATTCCTGAGAGGCGCTGTGTACTCCAGGTTCTCAGGTTCTTCAAGATGCAGACAAGTGAAGAAGGCTCTTTCCGTGTCTGCGCTGATATCGACAAGTTTCATCTTAACACACCTTTAATTACAATCTTACTAAACTACTATTAAACTCTATTGATTTTGCCATATAATCGGTTTAACCTGCATGAGCACATTATAGAAATTTCATATTACCCAAAAAACATACGCGTGCTCGCGTCAGTGTTGAAACCGGTGTTATAAGGAGCAAAATAGATTATTTCAACAGAACTAATTTCTTTGATAGTGAAAATCCTTTATCTGTTACTAATCGATAAATAAATACTCCGCTTGCCAACTTACTTGCATCCCATTCAACTTTATAACTACCAGCCGACTGTTTTTCTGAAACTAATGTTGCTACCTTTTGTCCGAGAATGCTGTAAATGCTCAATTCTACATGGCTGATGATTGGAAGCTGATAGCTAATGGTTGTTGTAGGATTGAAGGGATTGGGATAGTTTTGCTCAATGGAAAATTTTTGTGGAATCATTTCTGTACGAGAATGAATAGATGTTGTCTCAAGGACATGTAATTTTATTGGAATTTCAAAATACTTGTAGTATTTGTTATTTGAAGATAACACAATTGAACCATAATAGTATCCAGTATCAAGTTCTGTTGTATTAAGATTAAATTTCAATTGGATTGAGTTCCCTGCTGCTATAGTTCCTGGATTCTCAGAAATTTTTATCCATGGACAAAATGTTCCACCTATACCACTTCGTCTCATATTGTCAACATTATCACCCTGGTTTTCATAGATGATAGTACTATTGTCTTTTACCAGCAAACTATCAATAAACAAACCCTTCCAGGCCGGATTATCTACGGTACAATTATAGTCTGTTGTGAAAAAAGTAAACCGGACAATTGCTTCATCTGATTTATAGTCAGATAAATCTGCATGGACATGTTGCCAATCGGTCATTCCTGACCAGCTACCCATTCCGAATGGTATTCCATACATCCAATGGCTCAACATGCTATCGCAATTGTAGAATGGGGTTTCAGGTACCAGTAAATCAAAATTTTTTCCACCATCAACCGAAATCATAAGGTTACCGCCATCCCGGCCATCATATTCATCAATTGGATCGCCATCGGTCAACCATTTCATAAGACAGGAAATTTCTGGTGCATTCGTCGTACTCAAATCCAACACAGGCGTGTCAAGATATTTTATCCACCAATTGCCATATCCTTTTAGTTTTTCGTCACCACACCATATCGAAGAACCATCGTAGGAATTATAAGGGGATGGGTGAAATGTACCTTCATTACCATAAACGAAGGTGGTAAATTCTAATTTGTTGCTATTTTTATTTGTTATCGTTACTGTTGTATCTAGAGATGTACACCTAGCTATTTCCACGTAAAGCACTTGGGGAGTAACTATAAAAGGAGTTTCCTCTGTCAACTTATCCCAGATCAACAATGTCTGTGTGCCAATACGACAATTACCCCATTTAATCCGGAAATTTCCCTCTTCTCCCCAATCCTGTCCAATGGAATTCTTACAGAGCCAGCTCTGTTCTGTATCATCCCAACCATAAATCAAGACAGCATGACCTGCTATATAACTACCTGTAACATGTTCATATACTCCACCCGAATAGTACAGGAAATCTTCGTATACCTCCATATGTGATATAACCGGTTGACGATACACTGCATTTTTAATAGATACAATATCAGCCGTATCAGTCGTCACCCAGCTCCAGCCCGGTATTTTGACTGCTTCTTCTTCCCAATTCTCACAACAACTTTCGCAGTCAACAGTATCAGAGGCCATATATGGCATGCAATCTTCTGGGGGAATTCCGTATTGTGATATCCATTCTAGAGCGTGAGAAGCCCAGCCGGCACCTGCGCACGTTCCGGCAGGAGAGCAAGAAATTAAATACTGCTCGGAAAGATCAATCATGGAATCCGGTTCTTCATTGGTAATCTTCCACCAGGATTCGACAAGACCTACTGCTGCAAAAGCCCAACAAGAACCACATTGCCGTACTTGTTGGTTCTTTGCAGGCGTTAACCAGTCCCCATTATTATCACGCCAGCTAAAAATACTGGGTAGATCCTGAATAGTCGGCATAACTATTTTCTGGTTATTATCAAGTTTTACATTTCCCCTCTCTAGCCCTCCAAATAATAGCATTTGATCTTCTAAAGAAAACTTAGAAATACTGGATTCTGAGGCTCTCCATTTTGCATCTTTCTGTTCAATCGCATCTTGAACTTTATCTAAAGAAATTGAAGTTGTTGTATTATTGAGATTTTCCGCTCCAGTATTTTCACTGAAAATACAAATAAATATTACTACAATAAGAATCTTCATGCTATTCTCCTTTCTATCTAGTATAAATAAAGAAAGATAATTAGGACTGAAGAATTAGAAAAAAATATCCTAAAAATTGATAGCAGTATGAGTAATTAATGAAAACCATTTTTCCTGGCCAGCTAATGATTATATTTTTAGATAAAACCTAAATACAGGAATTTGGATATTCAAGAATATTTATTAATAATTCAAGTTCCTTATAACGGCTGGCGTATGAGCTGCCGGCCATTTTATTAACATTATCTAACACACTTCTCCGAGACCCGGACGCGTGATCCGGTCGGCTCCTTACGCGGGTTATACATTTTATTATCTGTTTTACTATTATTATATAGGTGATTTTATATATACTATTTTGTATATAGGTATTTGAAGGATATCAAAGGCTATAACTTGTAATTCATTTTGCTCTTGAAAAATAGTATTCATGCTGTCAAGTTGACTAGTACTTTTAAAAACTAGCGGTTTTTTTATATTTAATGATGAATAGTATTCATTTATCTGTTCTTTTGATGACCAATTCCCAATCGAAAGAGATTGTTTATCCAGCCATCTTATTATCCTGGGAACGAGATCCATAATATCCAACACTGATGTCTGTTTAGGATAAATTAAGCTTATAACATTGTTTGTTAGATTTGCATAATTGGGTTCGGAATGATAAATACGGAGGGAATTAACATCAGATTGACTAGCAATTAAATCTAAGTCACTACTATTTAGGTCTGAAGTTTCATGATATCCTAAATCTTGTATATTTTTTTTCGGATCACCCCACAATCTATTTTGTTGTTCAGCAGAGTATGCACCTATATCTAAAAAAATAATCCCACTCGTTCCATCTAATGACGCATGCTCTGCATTCGGATAATAACTAAATCCTCCTTCATCAGGGATATAAAAATACTCGAATTTTGTTTTTACATAATTCTCTATTAATGACTTGGCAATTTGTTTATCTGTACTTGAGGCATCGTTCCACAGATAACGCACAAGCATCTTTATACCTTTTGTGGTTGATACATTCCAATCATGCCACTCATCAAGCGCATCTTCGGCAGGTAAGGGGCGTTTGAGCAAATCGAGAGTCGTTTTGAACATTTTATCTTTATTCTTTAATGGGTATGATTCATTAATATCATTTCCATTTTTATCTACGAATTTTTTGATGATTGAAGCCGTGTTGTTCAGGTCCAACTTTACCAATTGACCATCATCCCTTGATCTTGGGCCCCAATACCCGGTTATGCTATCCTGATTTTCATAAAACCATTCAGTTAAGGCTGTTTTAAAATTTTCAGAAAAAATATATAGATTATTTTTTCCGATTATTCCTTCATCATTAAAATTGCTCAAAAGACTTCGTGCAAAAACGAAAGTTGTTTCCGGGAACTTTGAACCAAGCCATCCAACATAGGAAACATCATTCAAGAAATCGTAGAGCTTTTCTGGTGTATTGATTTCATCAAGATATTTTAATGGGTATTTTAGCTGAAGGGACACGCCCATTCCTTTTGCTAACACATCAAGATGGATAATTACGTTTTCAGTAGGTTCATTAAAAGTACAATATGGAAATGAATCATCCATAAAGGCACCTGTGTTGGGGTTTTGAAAATCTAAATAAAAATTCATTTCTTCTTCCGCGTTTGCGAACTCAGGTACCTTGATGAGATTTTCTTTGTTCGTAAGTTGGGAGTGGAAGTTTGAGAGTGTTGAGAGTGCTTTTAAATATTGACCTTTATCCAGATAATAGACGATACCCATCATTTTAAATTCAAACTCGGCCATGTAATAGCCTTCTTCTTGTAGCACTTTGTTCATTCTGAAAAGATCTTTTACCTGAGATTTAACTCTTAAAACGACAAATCCACCTAAGATTGAGAGGGTAATGAACACTGCTATCGAAAGAAGGACTACCTTTTTTAAGTTTATATTTTTCATACTTTCAAACTAATTATAAAAAGTCTTTGTATAATGCGGCGCTGAGCGGTGCCCCTTGGGGCATCCACTCGAGTGGCCTGGTTCTCCCGCAGCGGAGCGAGGGGAACCAGACACTCGTGCCGCTCAGCGCCGCATTCTCTCCGAGCGACGCGAGGAGAGAACGTTTGGTTTCAGCGGTTGTGGGATTTCAACGCACAGAATTTGATTAAAATTACAAATTTCGATGGGGGTACGAAATCAGGAAATCACACACAAGCCCCGCAATCCGCTGGAAACCATTGTTATGTGTTCTCTTCATTTATCTTGTCTCAAAGTTTACGTATCTGAGCAGAGGTAAGCTTTGGAGCGATAACCTATCTTGTTATATCATGTTTGGTGCGGAGCAGAACGGTTAAACCTGCTACAAATCCCACCTTTGCTTATGCATAATGTTGGCGGTAGTTTTTATATAATCTTGCTATTTCTGACTTATTGCTGCTTTTCAATATTTATTTTCCACATAGAAGAGATTCCTTCAACATTCAGTTTTTCCATTTTACCATCAAATTGAGATTTTAAATTACCAATCAATTCGTCTGAAGCATAGATTACATATACATCCGAGTACTCTTTAAGATCGATCCTGTTTTCAACACTATCAATACCAGGTGCTGCCCGTAAAATATCAATATTATAGGAGTTACAGTCCTGCATGACGACCATAAAATCAACCATACTTCTATTGTTAGCAAAATCGGTGATGAGTATGGGTTTCTCAGCTTTTGAGATAAGGCGTGCATTTTCAATATATACATTCATCTTATTGCCAATATGCCAATGTCTGGCTTCTGCAATGCTGACGATTGAGCTTATTCCAATGAGGGCTAATGTCAAATAGCAGACAAAATAAAGAAACTTCCCGTTTTCTATCTTTTTATACAAGAAGTTGGTCATTACAAGAATTACTCCCGGCGCAATAAAAATTAAATATCGCCACCACCATGATGTCATTGCGCCTCTTAGCAGATCATTGAGGTAAAAAAACAGGAATCCGGGAATAATGATTAGAAGTAGGAAATAACAGATTTCTTTCTTAGTCTTTCTGAAAAGAAAAACAATCGACCAAATAATTATAACTAGAACAATAGTATTGAATATAAAAGCGCTACCTGCTTCGGGTGGGATGTTAAATGATTTTTGATCAAATGCTGTAAGATAATCCAGTTTGAATGAAAAAATACTAACCAGGTAAAGGCATTGACCCAAAAATGGTAACCAAAAAGCGACATTATACTTGTTGTTCGACTGCCATGACAAAACAGAAGTGATTTCATCGAGTTTAAAGAAGAGAGAAAGGGCCCATGGTAGATATACCAAAAAAACAACCAACATGCTGATACTGTATCTTTTTATCAGATCTTTTCGGGTTATCACCACAAATACGAGATGACCGAAAATAATAATAATTGAAACAGGTGAAGCATATAGGGAAAGAGAAGCTACTAAGGTGTAGGCTGACCACCATTTAATATTGTTAATACGAATGACCTGCAAAAACAGATAATGCAACACAACTAAAATGAAGGACCAAAGGATATAATATCTTGCTTCCTGAGCAAACAGATGAATAAAAGGTGAAACAGCGTATAGGCTGACGGCTATCCACCCGGTAAGAGTTGAATTAAAGAATCTCTGCGAAAGCAGAAACAAAAAGGGAAGCGTAATTATAAAGATAAATACGCTGAATAATCTGAAGTGAACAGGATTATCGCCGACTATTCGATACCAGATCATTAAGAATGGATAATGTAGTGGATTGAGCTGCGTCGATGTGAGTAATCCCTTTAACTGCGGACCTATTTTATAATCCTGTTTTTTCAGATGATATAAGTCGTTATAAAAACTAATATTTTTAATCTCATTTATGGGTATCAGTGCTGGATATTCTCTATCTGGAATACCTGAAGTATGCTGAATAGTACAAACCTCATCAAACCAAAATAATTTGTAATCTAAGTGGTAAAATTTTAAAGATATTCCTATTAATGCAATAAAAATATACAGGTAAGGGCGAATTAAAAATTGTCGGATTATCTGCATGTTTTAATCTCCAAAAATTCTTATTATAACACATAACGGTGGTGCATAACTTGTCCCGATTTGCCGGGATCAAGTTGATGCAATGGTTAGCTGGTATGTTATGGTACATTAACAATTACCACGTTTGATAATGTTACATTATCACGATAAAATTCATACCGTTTTGTCGCTGGATTATAAGTTGAAACAGAAGAAGAATCTTCGCTGATTGGTAATACATACGCAACCAGATATAGTGGCTCACCCGTTTCCAATTCGTACAGTGCATAATACCAATCATTTATTGTTCTTGCTGTTGCGCAATAAAGTCTATTAGCAGGAAACACGATTTCTGAGCTAAGTATATACTCTATAAGTCTTGATGAACCTATAGGATCTTTGGAAAATAGTAAATTAATACGTCTTGCAACTGTATCAGGATTGGATGTTGTTATATTAATATTGATGTATTTACTCAAAGGATCGTTTGATGCTTCTAATTCTGTTACAAAGATAGGAGGTACTTTTCTAATTGGAATTTCACCTAAATAATAAGTACCTCCCCCAACAAATTGTATATTGCGGAATTTAACTGTAAAAAAGTTATCTTTCTGAAAAAAAAAGTCATAAATCCCTGCAGGGATTCCAATAATTTCCCAGTATCCATCAGTGTCAGAGTATGCAGATAATGAAGTTTCCTCCAATGAAATATTAACCCCACTTTTATCTTGTATTCGATTACCTAAGTCATCATATAATGTAACCCAACCCTCAATATTTCCTGTGAGCGGAGGACCAGCAGGGCCTTGTTCACCTTCACAACCTATTATTAAAATTATTATACTTAAACCAGTTATTATATTTCTCATTTTTCACCCTCTTGATTTGTTAAAATGTCAGCTAATCGGGCGGATGAGGAGCGCCCGTAGGGCGGATGCGGGCAAAAGCCTCTACCACAAGACACCCTGAAAGCGCGTAGAGCAGTTGAAAAGCGCCGAAGTTATCCCAGTCGGCTCCAACCCTTGGTTGGGCGGCTTTAATATCTGGGATAAACTCAGCCACACTCCAAACAATACTTCATAGCACCACTAGAAAAACCATCAATCCAAGCAAGATCACGGCCCAAACTTTGATGGCGAAATTGAGACGCTCCTTAGTCATATGACTCAATATTCTGTTATTCAAAAGTGTCACCAACGGAAAACATATCAACGCCATACCTACACCCGCCAACACATCGCTTACATAGTGGGCACCTAGCAACACTCTGGAGTAACACACACCGAAGACAATAACCGCCAATAGAACTTTCACCCCCTTATGCCAGTTGTCTTTCGCCGTAATCAAAAGCAAGAAGGGCAGAACCAAGGCCATACTCTTAGTTGCATGTCCAGATGGGAAAGCGGGCGTTGCAGCGTTCGACAATGCATTGATTTCACCTGCATATTCAACAAAAGGCCGCGGTCGGTTGAGAATCTCTTTCAACATGTCCCCGCCAATCCCCGCAAAACCGAACATCAAGAATAACAATAGATAAATCCGGTAAGCATCACGTAGCTTTTCGAACTTGAACGCAAACAACAAATAGAGCAAATAAACCAGTACGATGATCGACATCCCGTACTTGGTAGCCACCTGTGCTACACTAACCACAAGTTCGTTGGTACGTAGCCCGTTTTGGGTGATCAATAGCCATTTGTCAAGTTCTACCTGCCTCCAGAGAAAAAACGCAATGCTCCATAACACTGTTGCTATCACTACTATTATCACAATAGTCTGTCTGCTCAATGCCAGCGGTTTCACACCTGGTATGTATCTTTCCGTAACGTGCTTTGATCCTTCCATATCCACTTCTCCTCAGATGTTCTGCTTTAGCCGCCCAACGCTGTGTTCACCGGTGCGAACCGTAAGAAGCACTTTAAAAAAGTTCAATCCAAAATACCACGAGACCACTGAAATAGCCCATAAAATGTGGCGGTTCGCATCCGGTGCAGCAATGGGTTATAATGCTATTCTATTATTTGTTATCATCAGATATTTCAAAAGCTGCATCACATATAAAATCAACTATGCCACAATTCCCCCACTCACAATATTCTTCTAATTCAGATTGTATTTCTTTTCGACGTTCATTAAGTCCAGGATTGTTGTTTAATAAATCTACCAATATACCCATTGTTTCAATCGCGATATTTTCTAATGGTATATCACTTATGCCATATTGATTTAACTGATTTAGCACACCATCAGTTATCTTCCAAATAATTTCAACCTTTATGTCATCATCTGCAGACTCGGCTTGTTTCATGATTCCTTTAAGGTTGTGACTAATTTCATATGTAGAAAATTCGCGATTTTCAAATGTTCTTAATATTTGAGCAATAGCCTTGAAAAACTGTTTTAAACTTGTTTGTTTATCATCTGATAACTGTAGAATCAACTCACGTCTGACCGAGGGATATTTTTGCAAAAGTGATAAGATAATTTGTATTAACTGCTTCTTTGGCAGAACAGATAATTTATCTTCTACAATCTTCTCCATCTTTCGCTGTGCATTTAGATCTTTTAAATAGTTATCTTTGTTATCTAAAAAGTATAACAACACTGCAACTATGTGTTTACATGGGTACCCATCAAATGGACAGTCACAATTTGCTTCAAGATAATCATCATTATTCCATACCTCAATGGTGTAGTACCCAAGACTTCCATGGATGCTGGCACAAAATGTTTGTTTTTTAGGATCAAATTCAAAGTCCTCCACTAATCCATCATGGTAATAATCATAACCTCGGTTGAAAATGACGTTACCGGCAAAGTCCTTGATTCTTTTTTCGGATAATTCTGAAAATTTCAACATATTATTTTATCTTTTTCTTATCCAACGAAACTTAACATTATACTTGTTGTTATTTGGAAAAT
>Ga0209427_10009712_pt1 | contig 10707 bp, 3 predicted proteins | sample DeeMarSWOR136_30_FD_187465 | JGI IMG/M metagenome (GOLD analysis project Ga0209427, IMG submission 187465) | Marine sediment microbial communities from White Oak River estuary, North Carolina - WOR-1-36_30 (SPAdes) (version 2) | ecosystem: Environmental > Aquatic > Marine > Intertidal zone >...
TGAACGTATGAAGCAAAAAGAAACATTATTTCTTCCAGGAACAGACCATGCAGGTATAGCAACCCAAAATGTCGTAGAACGAGATTTAGCAAAAAGAGGGATTTACAGGAAGGAAATTGGGCGAAAGAAATTTTTAGAAGAAGTATGGGGTTGGACAAATAAACGACAAAATACGATTTTAGACCAATCTAGAAGTATGGGAGCATCATGTGATTGGACTCGTAATAGATTTACTTTAGATAAAAGATATCGTAATGCTGTGATAACAGCATTTAACCGCCTTTATAAGAAGGGATTAATTTATAGAGGAAAATATATGGTAAATTGGTGTCCAGGAAGATGTGAATCTGCGATATCAAATCTAGAAGCCTTACCTGAAGTACATGAAAGCCATTTATGGTATTTAAAATACCCGGTTATAACAGATAAATGGAATGGACCAAAAGCAGACTGGGCATCTGGTAAATGGGCAGAAGGGGCGACAGAGTTTATAACATTAGCTACAACTCGTCCAGAGACATTATTAGGGGATACTGCCATTGCGATTGCACCAAAACATCAAAAATTTTCTAAATATGCTGGAAAAATTGCAGTATTACCAGTTCTCGGCCGTGAAATCCCTATTTTTGAAGATTCATATGTAGATCCCGAATTTGGAACTGGTGCTTTAAAAATTACTCCTGCTCATGATCCAAACGATTATGAAATTGGAATTAAACAGAATTTAGAAGCTATTACAGTTATAGATGAATCTGGTAGAATGATTCCAGAGTATTCAGGAAAATATGCAAATATGGATCGGTTTGAATGTAGAGATGAAATCATTAAAGATTTGGAAAAAGAAGGGTTATTAGAAAAAATAGAACCTTATTCTCATTCAATAACTCATTGTCAAAGATGTAATACTGTAATTGAACCACGAATCTCAACCCAATGGTTTATTAGAACCCGAACTCTCGCAAGAGAGGCAATAGATGCAGTAAAAAGTGGAGTAACTATGATGATACCGGAAAGAGAAGAAATACGCTTCTATCAATGGATGGAGAATATAACAGATTGGTGTATCAGTCGTCAGTTATGGTGGGGACATCAAATTCCAGTGTGGTATTGTTCAAATGGACATGAAATCTGTGAAATGGAAGAACCTATTCAATGTCCAACTTGTAATGATAAAAACCTGAAGCAAGATGAGGATGTGCTAGATACTTGGTTTTCTTCTGGGTTATGGCCATTTGCAACCTTAGGTTGGCCAAATTTGAAAAGTGAAGATTTCATAAGATTTTACCCCAATAATATACGCGAAACTGGATATGACATTCTATTCTTCTGGGTTGCTCGAGAAATGATGTTGGGTTTAGAATTGACTAAACAATCACCATATCGATTATGTTATTTTCACGGAATGATTCGGGATGAAGAGAGCAAAAAGATTAGTAAATCAATGGAAAATATAGAACAATATGATCCATTAAAAATTATTGAAAAATATGGGGCAGATTCATTACGATTTACATTTATTGCTAATACAGTGCCTAGTAAAGATTTAAATCTAGGAGAGGGGCTTCTTAGAGCTTCAAAAAATTTTTGTAATAAAATTTGGCAGTCAGCAAATTATATTTTCGGTAATCTGGACGAAATAAAAAAGATCAAAAGGTTTTCAGCTTTATCTCCAATAAAAAATCTTCATATTGGAGACCAATGGATAATTTCCCGATTAAATAAAATGATAAAGCATGTAAATAATTATTATGAAGCTTATGATTATTTAAACGCTGCTCGATCAATTAGATCGTTTTATTGGGATGATTTTTGCGATTGGTATATCGAACTTTCTAAAATCCGGATTTATGATGAAAAGGAGCGAGACAAATTTATACCAATATCAATTTTACTGCACGTTTTAGAAACATCACTACGTCTCCTCCATCCTATAATACCTTTTTTGACAGAAACTTTATGGCAGGCATTACCAGAAGAGGTGAAAGATGGTCCTGCTTTAATTGTAGCAAAATGGCCCGAGTCTAATGAATCATTAATAAATAACATGCTTGATAAGGATTTTGATTTAATCACTACAATAATTCATGAAATTCGACGTACAAGAAAAGAGTTTAATGTAAAACCGGGTTTGAAAATACCCTTAATTATTCAAACTGGAGACAAAAGGGAATTAATTGAAAGTATCGCCTCAGAAATTATCATGTTATCCCATTTAGATCAAAAAAGATTTAAGATTGATGAAACTAATGTACCAAGACATTCTGCTCGAATTGTTCTTCAAGGGATAGTAATATATCTTCCATTAGAAGATATAATTGATATAAAAATGGAAATTGTACATATCTCAAAACAAATTGCATCAATTGATGAACAAATACAAAAAAGTGAAAAAAAATTAAATGGGCCTTTTGCACTACGAGCAAATCCAGAAATAGTTCAAAGAGAGCGAGAAAACCGAGAACAATTAAAGAAAAGAAAGGAGATGCTCGAGGAACAGCTTGAAATTCTACGTTAAAAAAAGATAAAATAGATTTGAAAAAGTCTACCAAAAAATAAGAATTGAGTTCTCTATTTCTTATTCACTTTTAACCTGTAATTAACTTCTTTAAGTTTTTGGATTATATATGAATAAATCTTATAAAGTTATCAATTATTATACATTTTTATATTTAATAACCTTCTAATTAGAGTTTAAAATGGCACAAGGAACAATCTATCCAAAACGATACAATTTCAAAGCAGTTCAAGAAAAGTGGATAAAATATTGGGACAAAAATAAGATTTATGCATTTGATAAGACACGAAGTGATGAAATTTTTACTATTGATACACCCCCTCCTTTTGTTAGTGGCGTTTTGCATATAGGACAGTATTTAAATTATGCTTGGATTGATTTTGTAGCAAGATATCGTCGAATGAGGGGTCAAAACGTATATTTTCCCCAAGGATGGGATTGCCATGGATTACCTGTTGAGTTAGCCGTCATAAAAAATTATGGAATTTCTAAGGATGATCGAGAATATTTTTTAGAGAAATGTAGAGAATGGGTAGAAAATAACATTAAAAGTATGACAAAACAATTAGATGATTTAGGGTATTCAACAGATTGGGAATATACCTATAGAACAATGAATGATGATTACAAACGTAAAGTTCAAATTTCACTCTTAGAATTCTATGAAAAAGGAATGCTTTATAGAGATAAGTTCCCTACTCATTTTTGTGTAAATTGTGAAACATCTGTCGCAAAAGCAGAGGTAGGTTACCAAGAAGAATTAGGTAATTTATGGTACATAAAATTACCTATTGCAGATAGAGAGAATGAGTTTATTACTATTGCCACAACTCGTCCTGAATATATGGAAGCTTGTGTTGCCATAATGGTTCATCCAAATGATGAGCGTTATTACGATATTTCTGCTGCTAAAATTGAAATTCCATTTACAAATAGAACCGTCAGAGTTTATATGGATCCTTCAATTGATATGAATTTTGGCAGTGGTGTGGTCTATGTTTGTACGTATGGAGATGAAATGGATATTAAATGGAAATTTGAATATGATTTGGATGAAATTCAAATTTTCACCGAAGATGGGCATATGAATGAAAATTCTGTATATAAAGGTTTAACTATCATGGAAGCAAGAGAACAAATAGTCAAAGACCTTGATAAAAAAGGATTAATTGAAAAAGTTGAAGATTATGAGCATAATCTAATAATTCATTCAGAACGACAATCTTGTAGCAAACCAATAGAATTTTTACCCGTTTATCAGTGGTTTATAAATGTAAAAGATTTTACACAAGAAATTATTGAATCTGGAGAAATTATGAAATGGTATCCTGAAAAGCAAAAGCAAAGATTAATAGATTGGGCAGAGGGATTAGATTGGAACTGGGTTATTTCACGTCAACGTTTTTTTGGTACCCCTATTCCATTTTGGTATTGTAAGGATTGCAGCGAAATTATCCCACCTAAAAGAGAGGATTTACCATTAAACCCAGTGAAGACTTCACCTCCTATTAAACAATGTTCAATATGTAAAAGTAAAAATATTATAGGGGAAAAGGATGTTTGTGATTGTTGGATTGATTCTAGTCTTACACCTCTGGAAATTTCAAAATGGACAGAAGATGATGAATTCTTTAAAAGAGCTTATATGGATGCTAAAGTTCACCGTTCCCAAGGATATGAAATAATCCGAACTTGGCTATTTTACACGTTATTTCGATGTAAAGTATTAACTGGAAAGGCTCCTTTTTATGAAGCAATGATTAATGGAATGGTTGCTGGCCCAGATGGAAGGCATATGTCAAAGAGTCTCGGGAATTATATTGCTCCGGAAGAAGTGATGCCAGAATTTGGGGCTGATGCTATAAGATACTGGACAGCTATGGGTTCCTTAGGTGATGATTATCCATTTGAATTTACCTGGATAAACCTACAAACAAAACAACCTGTTTCAAACGAATTTATAATGCAAGAAAGAGAAAAACTTCCAGAAGATAAATTTAATAAGAAATATAGGAGAAATTTTGAACAATTAACAGGTGCTTCAAGATTTTTAACTAAGATTTGGAATGCTTATAGATTTTTGTTTTTAAATTTGAGTAAAATTAAGATCGATAATATCAATATTCATCCCAATCTAATATCACCTATAGAGAGTTATTTCTTTTCAGAATTTAACAAAAATTTAGATCTTATTACCAATTATTTTGATGAATATAATTGGCATGAAGCTATAATGGTTTTACGTACTTTTTTTTGGAATGATGTCTGCGATAATTATGTTGAAGCTATAAAGTATAAATTCTACTCTGATGATGAAAATACAAGAGTAAATTCTTTAAAGAATGCATTAAACCTCTTTTACAAATTATTAACCATTTCATCAGTTATAATGCCATATATTTCAGAAGAAATTTACTCAATACTTTTTAAACAATTTAAAAATCTAAAGTCTGTTCATTTAGAGGATTGGCCAGTGCATTATGAAACGATTTCAGAAGATTCAGCTAATAATGGAAAACTAATAATTGAAATAATTAAATTTCTAAGGATGCAAAAATCAAAGCTTCAGATACCTTTAAACCAAAGTATAAGAAAAGTTATTCTGATTTCAGAGACAAATCAGCTGAAAAAGATTGATAATCTAAAAGAAGACATTAAATTTACTCTTAGAATAGAGAATTTAGAAATAATTGAGAAATCTCAGGAAAAAAAAATAAAAGAAAAATCAGATTTAAAGCAAGATATTAAAGACTTGAATATCACAACTTATCTTTTCAAGTAATAAAGTTTTTTTTTAAAAATAATTTATTCTTCTCTTTCCTCATTTTCATACATGTGTTCAGTTTCGCTTAAGGTTTCTGAATCTTCGGAAAGTTCAGTATCATCTGGAATTTCACTACTTGATATATCTTCAATTCCTAATTGTTTAACCATAGCACGTTTCAATTCAGTTCTGTCTTTTGGTAATCCAAACATGTCTGCATATTTGTCAGTGGTAGTTAATTCGTGGGATCTTCCTTTTTTTACAGCATTTACAAAATCATTATCTATAAGATACTTTATATGTTCATAAGCTCCGGTTCCTCTTAATTTAATCACAGTTGATTTTAATATAGGTTGCTTTAAAGCGATAACTGTTAATGTTCTTAAATATTTTTCTGCTATTGCGCCTCCTTTTGCAAATTTTGAAACTTTTTCTGTATATTCTGGTCTAATTTGCATTTGAAATCTATCTCCAATTTGTGCGATGATTAGAGAAGTAGTGCGTTCTAAATAATCGAAAGCCAACTCGTTTAATAAATCTTCTACTTCCTTTTTAGGAAGTTCTAATTTTGTTGATATCTCTTCTATTGTTAAAGGACTTCCAGCAGCATAAAGAGATGCTTCGATTAGATTTCGATGGAAATCTTTAACTTGTAGTTTTAAAGATTCTCCATCTAGACTTATTACATCTGGCTTACCTTTAATAAGATTAGAATTTATTGTATCTTCAGTTTCTACATTTTCCAAAGAAATATCATTTAATGAGGGTTCTGGTTTTAATTCTAGTTCCTCAATAATATCGTTTTCTTCTTTTTCTTCATTATCTTTTTCTAGTTCATCTTTAAGATTACTTTCAGGATTTTCTACCAAATTATCACCAAATTTGATTTTTTCATTCTTTTTATTTTTATCTAATATAGATTGAGATATCCTTAAAATCTTCATCTTGGGATAGTTTTAATTTATTAGCAGTTGATAAGAACATTAAAGCTAAAAACATGCGAACGAAAGAAAATTTTCGCCCAATCCTGCTTTCTTCCTCATTGTTAATAATGTTCGCGAGATCAAAAAAACTTGATTCTTTGTTATTTAAATCAATAGTAACCTTTATTCGGTTATACCAAGATTCATGTAATTCTTCTATGGTTTGATCTTTCCCACTTATATGTTTTAAAAGCTCTTTAGGGAGTTGTGCTTTAGATTTTAATTGTATCCTTTGTTCCTTAAGTTCTTCTCTTCTCATCCGTTGTCTTCTTAATTTCTCTTTTTTTTGCATGACCTCAATAATTGCAGATCTCATAGCATCAAATAATTCTTCTTTTGTGGCTATTTGCATTTTAGGTTGAATTGGTTGAGCTAGTGCTTTTGGTATTGATCTAGAATGTTTTTGCCTAAATCTTTCTAATTCTTCTCTTTTTTGAATTTCTTCTTCTTCCCTAATTATACTAGAAATTTTGTAATGATGCAAAGTAGCTGATGTCTTAAGAGCAATTCCCGAAATTTTATAATTTATCAATTCTTCATGAAGCATTTTGTTAAAAAACTCATCTACTAATTTCGCTAAATCATAAAAGGCAATTTCTGATTCTTTTGCAACTTCTGGGTCTAGTAGACTTGAAAATGGTGGTTTTTGCCAGAATTTTAATTCAAGCTTTTCTTTCCTTAATAAAGCAAGATCTTCCTCATCATCAAATCCAGCAATTAATTCTACTTCCAATTCTTCAATTTCTTGAGATCTATCAGTAAACTCAGGATGAGTTACAACTTCTTGTAATAAAGTAATTATATCTTTTTTCTTTGATTTAGAAGGTATTCTTATATTATTTTTCGATGCAAACTCCTTTAATTGTTTAACAGTCCATTCATTAAAATTATATTCTTCATTAGAATTTTGCTTATTTTCTGAAATACTAAATCACCATTTTATGAAGTTCAGTCACTCTGTAATTGTTGGTTCGATATCTTCAATTTCAAGAAGTCTTTTAGCTTCTTCTTCTAAATCAACACTAAAAATATCGGTTATTCCACTTTGTTGCATTGATACGCCATAAATTCTATCTGCATTGACAATATTTTCTTCTCGATGACTTATCACCATAAATTGAGCTTGTGATGCAAACTCTTTAATAACCATAGAAACACGATGTACATTGGGACCATCTAAAGCAGCATCGATCTCATCCATTACATAGAATGGAGCAGGATAAAATTCTTGAACCGCAAAAATGAAAGATAATGCAACTAATGTTTTTTCTCCACCACTTAAAATTTCTAATGAACTAATTTTTTTACCTCGTGGTCTCGCTTCAATAGAAATACCTCCCTCAAAAGGTTTATCAGGTCGATCTAAGATCATTTTTGCAGAACCACCTGGAGATAATTTCTGAAAAATCCTTGAAAACTCTCGATTAATTTCATGATAGGCTTTCATGAATGTACGAGTTTTTTCTAATTCAATTTTATCAATTGCATCTAATATTGATTTTCTTTCTCGTTGAATTGTTTGTCGCCTCATATCTATCTCATCAAACCTTTCTTTAACGACATCAAATTGTTCAATTGCTTTTAAGTTCACTGGTTCAAGCACTTTCTTTTTATTTGTTAATTCTACGATATCTGATTGTAACTCTGGTTCTGAAAGATCCTCAGTTACAGGAGGTAATGAACCATATTCTTTGGAACGCTGAAATAAAGTTTCAATTTGATCAGTACACATTAATTTTTTTGATTCATAATTATTTATTTTTGAGTTTTCCATTGAAAGGTCTGATTTTAAATCATTTAAAATCCTCTGGTACTGTTTTTGTTTTTTCCAAGATTCATCCTTTTCTTGAATATATGTATCAATTTCCTCTTGTTTTTTGTCCTTTTTCACGTTTTCATTATCTAAATCTTCTTTAAAACCTGTCAATTCTTTTGATATTGATTCTATTTGTTCTTCAGTATCTTTGATATCTTGCAATAATCCTATGATTTTTTGTTCTCTTTCCTTATTTTTATTTAATTCATTAAGTTTTCCTTGAGATTTTTGTAAATCTTTATTCAATTTATTTAATCTTTTCTGAGCCGCTTTTTGTGATTCCAGCTCTTCATTTTTTTCATTTCTTAGAGAATCTATTACTTGTTGCTTTTGATCCACATTATTTTGAAGTTGTTCAACTTGTGAATTTAATTTTTTAATATCATCTTGACATGTTTCGATTTTATTGTTAGCATCAACATTTTCTTTTTTAATATCCTCGATAGAATTAATTATTCTCATCACATTTTCAAGTGCTCTTAATCGATCCATAATATCTTCAAGATTTTTGTTTTTTTCATCTATTTGTTTCCTTAAATTCTCAGTGATTTCCCAAAAATTTTCTTTTTGTAAAATAAGGTCATCAATACTTTTTTGTAATGAATTTTGTTCCGCCTGAGTACTTCTTATATTATCTTCTGTGCTTGTAATTAAATTTTTCTTTTCTCCTATAACACTCTTTAATCTTTCTACATTTTCATCAATTTCTATAATATTGTCAAATAAGTTTTGGATCCCATGTAATTCCTGTAGTTTTTCTCTCAAATTTTCTTGTTCTTTTTGTTTAATATCAATATCGTCTTGGATCTTAGAAATTTTTTCCCAATATTTGTCTTTGAGTTCTTTAAGTTTAGTAATATCATTTTCAAAGCTGATAGCTTCTAATTCTTTGGTACTTATTATATCCTCCCGTTCATTAATTTCTTTCTCAGCTTTTTTTATTTTTTCATTTAAATCAACTGTTCTTTTATCAATTTCTTCAAGTCTCTTTTTATATACTGAATGATTTTCTTCATAGTGCTGCTTTTGAATTTTACTTTCAGATAACTTTTTCTCAACTTTGCTAAAATCATCTGTTTGAGATTTAATATTTTGTGAGATCTCTTCCAACTGTTTATATAATTCTTGACTTTTGGACATAGTAAGTTTTCTTAAAGAGAGATAGATGTTTTCAAGAATTTCCATTAAGTCTTGAACAAAACTATCAAATGTTGACGTTGAACTTTGTACCTCCACATCCGCAGATTCTTTAACTCTGTCAATTAGTTGATTAATGGTTTCATCAGCATTATCAGTGAACATTTTCAAAGTTTGCATTATAGAATTAATCATATCTGTCATTTCAGCATGCTGTTTTTCATCAGCCCCAATATCTTCAACTGTTTTCATAATATCAAATATATCAAGAACAAATTTTTTAAAATCTTCCGCTGATGATTCAATTGCTTCCGCGTTTGATTGTTGTATATTGGCTTTTATTGACTCAACTGATATATTAATGTTTTGCGTTAACATATTCAAAATCTGCAGAATACCAGTTATATCTTTTGTATTTTTCTCATATTCTTCCTCAGATGATGCTATTTTTTTAGAAATAGCTTCTCTTTCCTGTGAAAGCTCTTCTAAACGTCTTTGAACATTTTCTCTTTTACTTTCTAATTTCTTGGATTCATTCTTAAGAGTTGTAAGATTTTGATCTAAGGAATTAACTTGTAAACCCAGATTATTCTTTTCTCTCTCTAACTTCTTTAGCTCTTTAATAAAGTTTTTTAATTCTGTATTAAGACTATCAATCTTTGCTTGATTACTATTAATTTCAGAATTAACCGAATATTTTTTCATGTTCATTAATTCTAAATCTTGTTCATTTTTCCTAAAACCTGAATTTTCTTGTTTTAATCGTGTCTTTAGACTATTCAATTCTTCCGTAATATTCTGTTTTTCTTTTAATAATTCCTTTACAATATTTTCAGTGTCTTTACCCTTACTTAATTCTGTAATTTTTTTCTCAATGGAAATTTTCTTTTCATTCAATTCTTGTATACTATCCTGATTCATTTTAATTTCTGTTGCTAAGGACGATAAAGAAGCTTGAAGATCTGATAATTTAAGATTTAAGTGATTTTTATCCATTTGAATGTTATTTATTTGATTTTCTAAATCTTTTTGGTTTTGATTTTCTTTAGAAATTATAGATTTTAATTCATTGATCTTTTTTCTAACTTCTAATTCTTCTTTTTTGGTGGCTTCAATGGCTTCATCAATACTCTCAGCATCTTTTTTCAGTTTTTGTAACTCGTTTTCTAATTTTTCCTTCTTCTCCTCATTTTTTTTTATTGATCCTCTAAGCATCTTAATTTGTGCTTTATTTGATGAAATATCTTGTTCTATTTTGGATATTTCAGATTTAAATAGAGATTTTTCATCCTCATTATTTTTAATTTTTACATCCAAATCTGCTTGATTTTGTTGCCTTTTTTCAATTTCATTTTTTGCAATTTCAATTTGATTTTCATATTCTAAACTTTCTTTTGACACACTTTCTATCAGAGAATCAAATGTTTGACCCTCCTCAAGTTTCATTTGTTTACTTTCTAAATCTTGAATCTCTTGGGTTAATTTATCAATT
>Ga0209427_10009713_pt1 | contig 10706 bp, 12 predicted proteins | sample DeeMarSWOR136_30_FD_187465 | JGI IMG/M metagenome (GOLD analysis project Ga0209427, IMG submission 187465) | Marine sediment microbial communities from White Oak River estuary, North Carolina - WOR-1-36_30 (SPAdes) (version 2) | ecosystem: Environmental > Aquatic > Marine > Intertidal zone >...
CCGTCCGTGCTGCGCATGGCACCAGGGTCGTGACGAAGCCGGCGATGAGGCGCTCCCGCTCCGTTTCCATGATCCGACAGCCGAGGCACGCAGGGACGCTGCAGCCGTAGCCGAGCATCGCGGGAATGAAGGCTTTACCGTGGAGTCCTATCTTATGCATGAGACTGTCCATCAGGAACGCGATGCGACTGAGGTATCCCGAATCCTCCAGAACATAGAGGATAAGGTAGAACGGGGCGATGTAGGGGATCGCCACGGTGACTCCCGCAATGATCCCTTCCATGATCCCCCCCCAGACTAGTGTGCCAATGATGCCCGTGCCGAAGAGGCTTTCAAAGACAGGCTGCCATCCCGCGAAGAAGTCGCCTAACAACCCGGAAAGGAAGTCGCCAAAGGTAAACACCGTGAAGAAGATGGCGAGCACGATCCCTAGCATGATCGGGTAGCCGAGGACGCGGTGGGTTGTGATCGTGTGTAAGCTTTCCCGTAACGGCGGTTTCGAAGGCGCCGTTATCTTTTGTACGTCTCGGGCGATTCGCCCAGCCACGTCATATCGCTCGGACGTGATCACCGTTGAGCAGGAGTGACCATGGATCTTCTCCAACTCCGCTGCAAGCTTTTCCGCAGTGGATACGATCTCAGGCGTTATCTCTTTAGCTTCCTTTTGGATCTCTTCGTCTCCTTGAAGGAGCTGGATTGCGGTGTATCGCGTAGGATATTTAAAGGACCCCCCACTCATGCTGTTCATTATCTTTATGATTTGTGTTTCAACCTCATCGCCATACCTCACTCCAGTGGGGTGTACATCTCCATCGTTCACCGCCATTTCTACGGCTTTTTCAAGCAGATCGTGGATGCCAACACCTTTAATGGCTATGGTGGGAATGACCGGAATTCCCAGGAGCTGCTCCAGCTTCTCGACATTAATCTCGATCCCACTCTTCTTCGCCATGTCAATCTGGTTTAACGCCATGACCATCGGGGTTTCGAGTTCCATCAACTGCAATGTAAAGTACAAATTCCTCTCTAGGATCGACGCATCAACGACGTTGATCACGAGATCCGGACGTTCAAGAGCGATGTACTCCCTTGAGACTAGCTCTTCAATGGAAAACGTGGAGAGAGAATAGATTCCGGGGAGATCAATGACGTCGATTGTGTATCCTTTAAATTGGAGAGTGCCCTCAGCCCTCTCAACGGTCTTTCCAGGCCAATTCCCGATGTGCTGGTGGAGGCCAGTAAGGTGGTTAAAGATCACGCTTTTCCCTACATTCGCGTTTCCGGCCAGAGCTATCGTTATTTTCTTGTCTGTCATCGCGTCACTTTCACATAGATTTGCTCAGCCATGCCTCTGCCCAAAGCTAACCTCGATCCTCTCACAAGGACCTCCAGAGGCCCATTAAACGGGGCGGATTTCACGACGGTAATCTCCGTGCCCGGCGTCAACCCCATGTCTGCCAGCCTCCTTTCGAAGCCCCAGCCTCGCCCTTGCCCTCTCCCCCGGCCCTCTCTTTTTATGGCAGTTATGGTTCCGCGTTCCCTATTTTTCAGCTGGGTCAAAGGCAGCTCCAAGGTTCAGTCCACCCGTTCTTTTTTTACCCAAACGATTGATGCAATATTCCTGCTTATGGGCTGTCTTTGTCCATTTACTTTCACGGTGATTGGTCCATTGAAGGGGGCTTTTTCCACGATTTCGATCTGGGCTGTCGGAACGAGGTTGATGGTCAGCAGGTATTTGAGTAAATCTCGTCTTTCTTTTACTATCTTCACCACGACGCTTTTTTCGCCCTTATCGAGTTCCAACAACGACCTTGATTTTTCTTCCAGCAGCCCACCACACATCGTCGGTATCGGGTTCCCGTGAGGGCAGGTTGTTGGATGGCCTAACGCCTTTTCCAAGGGCTTCGTGAGGTCATCCGTCACACTGTGTTCGAGTCGACAGGCATGGTCATGGACCGTGCTCCAGTCCATGTTGAGGAAATCCGTGAGCAAACGCTCGGCTAGTCGGTGTCTTCGAAGAACATTGATCGCTATTTTGTGCCCTGCCGCTGTCAGTTTTACGCCTTTATAGGGTTCGTGCGTGACAAGCTTTTGGCGTTTTAAAGAGGCTATGGTGTTCGTTACGGTCCCCAGACTCACGCCAACGACTTCCGCAAGCTGCTTCGTTCTGGCGACGCCGTGTTCTTTTTCAAGTCTGTAAATTTGTTCCAGGTACTCTTCTCTTGTGGGTGAAACGCCCTCTTGTTCAGCCATCGTCAACAAAAATGAACGAGTAATCGTACTTTTATGTTTTTCTATTCGTATTGTTTTTCGCGGTCAACCGCGTTTATATGTCCCTCCTCCGGATTCCCCCTGCTAGCGCACGCATCGTACGATCTATTTCAACACCACATGTGTCTCGGCGCCGCATCGAGGACAAGCCGAGTCCATAGTCCTGTTCCTCGTTTGTTTAGATCGAGATCGTTTATTCAATAGCTCGCCACAGTGATGGCAGTAGGAATTTTCTCTCTTATTAGGGACATTTCAGCGCACGGTCTTGAAGACGTAGGAAGGGGGCGGCGATGATGGATCCATTGCTTCCCAGGAAACCGAACAATAGCCTCCTAAGCGAGACAACCCTTTTTCCTTTTTCGCTGTAACTAAGGAAATACGGTTGGTCCATATGTATGACGCATAGAAGAACTCAGCGTGTTACGAGGAGGGCATCATAGCCGATCCACACTTCGGACAGTTGGTGGAAAGACATGGTGTCCCTCTCATGTGGGCTGTCTTGAAACCGCATCTGGGACAGACACAATTGGCTGGTCCGCCGACTCCTTGGCGCTGTCCGCCTCTCCCTCTTCCAAAGCCTCTGCCACTCGTATTCTTCACCTCCCTCTTCTGTGAGTTAGTTCGCGCGCGTGTGAGGCTTTTAGGAATGCCTCTACATTCGTCACGACCTCGGTGAACGCCTTTGCGGCGGGGGAATTCATGTGCCCTACCACAAAGGGAATGCCCTTATCACCTTCCTCGCAGATCTTAGGGTCTATCGGGATCTTCCCGAGGAAGGGAACGTTCAGGTTTTCCGAGATCCTCTTGCCGCCGCCCGTCCCGAGGATGTTGATTGTCGCCCCGCAGTTGGGGCAGGTGAAGCCACTCATGTTCTCTACCACCCCTATAATGGGGATCTCCATCTGTCTGGAGAATCCCACTGCTTTCTTCACCACGTCCTCAGATACTTCTGAGGGAATGGTGACGATCACGGTGCCGTCCATTTCGGGGATGAGCTGCATGACGCTCAAAGCCTCGTCGCCGGTGCCGGGCGGCACATCGATGAAGAGAAACTCCAGTTCTCCCCACAGGAAGTCTGCGAGGAACTGCCGGATCACCTGCATCTTTAATGGGCCACGCCAGATTACTGGGGTTTCCTGGCTTTGGAGGAGGAAGTCCATGGACACCACCTTTATCCCCATGGGGCCAATTATTGGTAAAGCGCCGAGGCCCAGAGGCGAGACTTGATACCGCCTCCCCTTTACACCTAGCAGCTTGGGGACGCAGGGACCGTGAATGTCAACATCTAGGATTCCCACGCGGTCCACGTAACCGTTGGCTGCGAAGGCCATGGCCAGATTCGCTGCGACGGTGCTCTTCCCCACGCCACCTTTTCCACTGATCACAGCTATCTTATGCGTGATTCTACTCATGTTTCTCTTGAGTCGCTTCTCCTGTTCAGCCAGCTCCCGCTGTCTCTCCTCCATCGAAACCTGCTTTTCCACAACCTTCACCGCTGGTTACACTCGTAATACGGCCCACTCAGTAGTTAGTAAAAGAAACATTTAATAAAGATATTGTTTTAATAATTAACCGATGATGTTGGACTTAGATGGCGTCGACTGGAACATAATTCGGCAGCTTCAACTGGATGGGCGGAAGACCTATAAAGAGCTGGGGGCGGCGGTGGGCTATACAGGTCTAGGCGCCAAGAAGCGGGTTGAGAAGCTGCTGGAACGAAGGATTATGCGCCCCTCCGTCCTCGTTAACACGGATGCGTTGGATCTACGCCTTGCGATAATCATGCTTGAGATGGAGAGCGCAGAAGCCATGAGGGAGACCGTCGATCGATATAGGGAATGCCCCCGAGTCATCAACTTCTTCACAACCATGGGCGGCTACAACCTCATCGCTCTCGTTATGGCTGAGGATCAGGGTACCCTTGAGAGCGAATCCATGGAGCAGTGTGCGTTGAGGAGCGTCGAGGGCATCCGGCGATCCGAGTTCTATCCTATCGGCAAGGTTCACCACTCCCCCTTTCTACCCTTGAGACCATACGCGCGAAGAGAGCTGGGCGATATTACGCCGTGTGGCGTCAATTGTAGAGAATGCCCCTCGTTCAGGGATCAGAAGTGCGTTGGGTGCCCCTCTGTGAGCTATTATAAAGGTCCGCTGGGATGAGGAATGTCCTGTAGTTCAGATGAGCTTTACAGTTGGTGAGCCGGTTTATGTGTCTGCTCAAGGTCTATCTGAGTGATGGGGGCGGTCAGCGGCTTCTCGCAGAGGACATCGCCCTCATCGTAAAGGAAGGAGACGGCTTTAAGCTCCTTGGCCTAGATCTTGCGAGCGAGACGGTTTTGGGGAAGGTCGATGTGTCTCTCGTAGACACGCTTAACTCCATTTTGATATTTGAGCCAAAAAGGTGAAGAGGTGGGCGCTCCTGAAGATCATGGTTTGTGGGAAGGGGGGCTCGGGGAAATCCGCGCTGACGGTGCTCTCAGCTCGGGTGTTGTCCGAAAGCCACGAAGTCTACGTGATCGACTCCGACGAATCCAACACGTTGCTGCCTCGGATGCTGGGAGTGGACGCCCCAGTTCCGCTGGTCGCGTACCTCGGAGGTAAGAGGAAAATCTTCGAGCGTGGTGAAGTAGACCTCGTTAAGGCCTTGGCCAAGGCTGGACGGGGCATTAGGTTCGCCGACTTACCCCGTGATTACGTTTCTTCATCACTGGAGGGCATCAAGCTGGCGACGATTGGGAAGGTACGAGAGTTCGGGGAAGGCTGCGCCTGCCCCCTCAACTTCCTAGCGAAAACGGTGCTCAACAACCTGCTCCTCGGTAGCGATGAGGTCGTGTTGGTGGATACCGATGCAGGGATTGAACACCTGGGACGAGGGGTCGAAGAGGGTTGCGACGCCGTGCTGGCAGTGGCTGACCCAACCGCTGAGTCACTGGAGCTAGCCAAGATACTACGCCAAGAGGCCATCAAGCTGGATAAGAGGTTCTGGCTCGTGGTCAACAAGGTCACCCCCGCTATCACCGATGTTATCGAGGTGAAAACGCGAGGTTTGGGGCTAGACACTGTGGGACTGATCAGATTCGACGAAGAGGTTTTCAGAACCTGTCTGGTGGGTGAGGCGTTAAGGGCGAAGGAAGCCCTCATCGACATTAAATCCGTATTGAAGAAGGTAGGCCTCATCAAACCGAGTTCGAGTAATAGGAGCGGTTAGCCATGGATACACGGGAAAAATGTGTGGTTTGCTCACGAGATTTTACCGTCTTTCGGGATAAAGGAAAGGTTTATGCAACTTCGATTCCAGCGCGTTCAATCGGCGACGGTTTATGGGTCTGCGAAGAACATCATCTAACCCAAGAAAGCATCGAGACTCTGAAAGAACAATTTAGGCGAAGGTGACGAGTGCACAATTTGAAGTTGAGATGTAACGGAGTGGACTGACGCGCGCTCGTTCTTGACACGCATTAAATAGCGATTAAGCCAGTAAAATGGCGCCGCTTGGTTGATACTCTGCCTTGATTTGATACCCTGTGAGCTCAGCGATTCTCTCTGCAAAGTGCCTCACATCGTCCATAAACGGCATCGCCTCCTTCGGCAGCCTCTTCTGACTCGCCCCCACCCACTCATAAGCCTTCACCTCAATAAAGTTGGGCTCTGCCTTCCCGATCAACTCAGCGTATCCCCTATGGTTTGTGTTATTCCATCCCTTGATAACGGTGAGCCTTATCACCGTCCTCGTCTCCAAGCTCGGCAGCAGTCGCAATGTTCTGTTCAGCCGCTCCCAGCCGTCCCTGAGTAGAGGCCGCGTTATGGTGGTGTGAAGGCCCTTGTCCGGCGCTGAGACACTCACGTACAACTGGAAGGGTAAGGGATCCATGGCCTCCAACACCTCCGGCATGGTCCCGTTCGTCACAAGGAAGGTTATCATGCCCCTTCTCCCTGCTTCCACGATGAGTTCTGAGATTCGTGGGTACAATGTGGGTTCCCCAGTCAGGCTCATCGTCATCATGGTTGGTCTCAATGCCTCCTTAACTCGCGCCTCATCCACTCTGGGGTTTCCTTGGAAACCCACCAGCAGGGTCCTCCTCGCCTCTACCGCTTCCGCTACGATCTCTCTTGGGTCGTCAAGCTTCATCCCCTTGAAAGGAAATTCCCTCCACGTCGCCTTGGATCTGTCTCCAGAGTGTAACCTCCAACAGTAGCGACAGTGGTAGTTGCAGCCCAGGTAGGGGGTCATCTGCATACACCTGTGGCTCTCCACTGGGGGATACCACAGCTCCTTGTAGCACACTCTGTTGGCTCTCAGGCTCTCCTTCGTCCACCGACAAATCTTAACCGCGCTGTGCTGATTTCGTCCCAATAACCTGTATCCTTGTTTACGATACACCGCCTCAACATGGGATGCCTGTGACTGTTTAGAGCCTGAATCGCCCATGGACCGCACGTCTCTTCCCTTACACTGAACGGGGCGTTGAGTGTTAAGAGTCATATGTCCTCGTGTATTCCTTAAATCTTGGCAGCTGTATTCCCCTCTGGCGTTGGTACGTTCCGGCGTAAGGCTTCTCCACGGGGCTGGTTAACCGACTAAATACCACGTGGAGAAACCTGTCGAGGGGATACACCTTCACGGGAAAGACGCTGCCGACGATCTCAATCGTCAACTGCCCTTCAAACCCCGCGTCGATAATCGTCGGTGGAATGGAGAGACCGAGCCTCGCGTACGAGCTTCTGAGCTCGCAGAACCCCATCAAATCCTGGGGGAGCGTCACCGTCTCCACTGTGTGGGCGAGGCATCGTGAGCGGGGCGGTATCACAAATGTCGTCACGTCGGAATGAATCGCGTAGTATTGCCCAACGTCATTGTCCCCTCTCACGTCAAAGGGTTCGCGATCCCCCTTCATCACAGCGAAGTCCCTGCCAAACCTTAGGTCAAGCCCGTTCTCCCTAATGCATTCTTCGCTCATCGGGATCATCTGCAGGCTTCCAGCCTCCAGATACCGTTTCAAATCCCCGTCAGATAAAATCACCCATTCCACCATCAACGTCTAAGCGGCTGATGCTACGTATAAGCATTAACCGTCGGATCCCTGCTCGTGGGGAGCCCTCAAAGCAAGGTACCCGCCCGATAGGACGACGCGTGATACGGCACTACCGTGTGAATCAGAAGGATTAAATGTGAATAGGGGGCCTTCGATGGTGAGCGTCTTCTCAGAGGAGAGCTTGATGCGTTCGTCTCGCTGGAAACAGCTGCTTAATCGGGAACGGGAAGAGAAGGACGCCTTCTTTTCCATACACCCCAACTCGCCAGTTCCCCTTGAAGACCGCGATGGGTTTAACGGACTGAGCTACTACCCACCGAACCCTGAGTATCGGTTCGAGCTAGCGCTCCATGAGCACGACGAAAAGACGCTCGTGGAGATGACGTATACGCGTGGGGAAGAAAAGGAGTTCCTCCGATGGGGCGAGTTCCGATTCGAGAGCGGGGGTGTAGAGCACGTGCTTCAGGCCTACAAGAGCGGCCCCGGAGAGGATCGGTTGTTTGTCCCCTTCAGAGACGCAACGTCGGGCAAGGAAACGTACGGTGCGGGGCGGTACATCGATCTCCAGCTGGAGACCCATACAACTGCCGAGGGAAAGTGGATTCTCGATTTTAACAGAGCGTACAATCCATGGTGCGCATACAGCGAAAAGTATACCTGTCCCTTCGTACCACCTGAGAACTGGCTTAAAGCGCCCATACCCGTCGGCGAGAAACAATATACATCGTCTAGGCAGAGGTCAGCCGCCCACGTTTGAACCAGCTCTGCGCTGAGACAGCTATCCGCAGACTACCTATGAGTGAGACGCAGTCTCTAGTGGTAGAGACGGCTATAGGCGAGCGAGCCCGCCTTCCTCCAACGTTCGTACGTCCTTTTTTTAAATTTTGGTCGGCGAGATTACAGTGGTCGTCAGGCCCCCCCTTATCAGTTAACTAATTAAACAATATCTTTATTAAATGTTTATTTTTCATAATAGGTAAACGCGGTGGGAGGATTGAGTGGTGGAAACGTTAGAAGCACGAGAGGAGTTGGCTGGATGTAGGCTCTGTGGAAAAAGCGGTGAGGCCTTAAGCCTGTACGCGGCTAACCATAAAGACCTCGGCTGGGTCAAGGTGTGCAGGGCGTGCTGGGTGAACCTGTACGAAGCGAATAGGATGGTAGCCGGATCCGGTGGCTCGGGCACAACTTCATGCCCCACCTGTGGACGATAAACCACTTCAAACGTACCAGGGCTCCCTAGCTTTTCAAGGAACCCGCTCGTTGCGCCCTCAAGAAAACAGGCGAGGCATTGGCATGAAGATGAGTTGATGGTTCAATGAACGTGCCACAGCTAGGCGAGCTGGGGGGAGAGATAATGCTGTGGCAGAACCTTGGCTGCCAGCGGAACGCCAGTTCGCTGGTTAAGGGCAACGAGAGGTAGCTACATCCGTAGCACGACAACGGCGATTACACTGAGGCGTTCTTTGACCGAGGCTCGTCGTCACACCTGCGCGTAGGAGGCGTACGCAAGTTTGCGACTTGAAGTAACGGAGCGACGTCCTTTCGAGGCACGAGGTAACGCGTTAGGAGCCCGCTGAAAACACTTGGCTGGAGGTAGAGCGTTTGAGCAGAATCGTGGAGGTAACTGATCAGAGTTTTGAAGAAGAGGTGCTGCATTCCGACCTGCCCACAGAGGTAGACTTCTGGGCGCCGTGGTGTGGTCCCTGTAGGATGGTTATACCGATCTATGAGACGTTGTCAGAGGAATACGCTGGACGATTCAAGTTCTGCATGATAAATGTAGATGAAAACAAAGAGACTGCGATACAGTATCACGTTATGAGTATTCCACTGCAGAAGTTTTTTTATGATGGTGAAGTGGTGGACGAGATCCTTGGCGCCATTCCGGAGCGGTTCATTCGAGCGAAGGTCGACGATGTTCTGAAAAGATTCCCCACCGATGAAACGGGAAGACTCCGCGTACTATTGGCCTCCTGGGTTGAGGCTAACAACAAGCATGCGGCGAAGTTCAGGAAATGGGCCTATACCCTTGAGACTCTGGACGATAACCCCCTTTATCAAAACGTGTTTACCGCAATAGAACAGATCAGAAACGCCACTGAGGGCCTGTCTCGGACGTTGAGCGCATTACCCAGGGGGGAGGAACGCTAGCTAGCGGACACTGGTGCGCGTGGAGAACGACCTGCTCCCCGGAAGCGAACTGATGGCACACGCAAACCTGGAATGAACGTGCCTACATGGGGCTCCTTGATCTGTGGCAAAGTATGGATGTCACTGAGTTAACAGTGGAAAAAGGGTACGAGGGGCAATCAACTGGCTGAATACTTCCGTCAAGAGAGAACAGCTGTCTCTTACACCTAGGACGGCGGGATGAGCCAGCTAGAAGCGTTCCTGCGAGTAGGGTGGAGGAGGATGTCTCTGTACAATTTCACTTCTTTCTGGAAGAGGCAGCGTCGAAATTGGAGGATAGTGGTCACACGGGCGGTCTTCAACAGAGTGCTCAACCGGTTGACGATGGATTACACCAATATCTACATCAGGGTGTTGGGTGCGTCTCCCACAGAGTTGGGAGCTGTGAACAGCATACTGGGCCTTGCTACCGCTCTCATCGCGGTTCCCCGGGGGTGGCTTGAGGACAGACACAGCCTCAGGAAGATTTTCGTTACAAGCGTAGCCCTCTTCATCCTCTCTCCATTAATCTACGCTTTGGCGCGCGACTGGATCTGGGTCATACCCGCGATGTCCCTTTCGGTTTTCAGTTTTCCCTGTGCCACAATCTGTGACGTTAGCTTGAAAAACAGGGACAGAGGGGCCGGCAAGGCGCTCTGCGAGAGCATCGGTTCCACGCCCTCCCTCGTTGCTCCCACCGTAGCGGCGTTTTTAATCACCATGTTTGGCGGTTTAAACGCCGAAGGCATTCGCCCCCTCTACTGGATCCAATTCGTAGGGCAGTGTCTCCTCTTCCTCTATGTGTTCACACAGATGACAGAGATCCCTCGTCCCGCAGTGGCGGTTAAGACCTCTGGCTTCCTGAGTGACTTCCACGACGTCTTCCGGCGCGGGACTGCCTTGAAGAGATGGCTCGTATTCTCCACCGTAGGCACGTTTACGATGATGATGACGTCTCCCTTTCGAGCCCCCTTCGCCCATGAGATCAAAGGAGCGGACCAATTTCTCCTAGGGGCGATGTCTACAGGTACATTCATCATCCAAGTTTTGTTCTCAGGTCCGATTGGTCGTTTGGCGGATAAGATTGGGCGGAGGAAGGTCTATTTTATGATGGAACCATTCTATTTTCTTTCAATTCTAATGCTTGTCTTCGCTCCGTCCTCAGAGTTTCTCATAATGTCATCGATTCTGGGAGGATTTCGAGCAATCACTGGTTATGTTTGTATGACCCCT
>Ga0209427_10009714_pt1 | contig 10705 bp, 9 predicted proteins | sample DeeMarSWOR136_30_FD_187465 | JGI IMG/M metagenome (GOLD analysis project Ga0209427, IMG submission 187465) | Marine sediment microbial communities from White Oak River estuary, North Carolina - WOR-1-36_30 (SPAdes) (version 2) | ecosystem: Environmental > Aquatic > Marine > Intertidal zone >...
ATCCGTGAGCCTCCGAAAATTCATAATCCTTTACCAATGCTTGGATGCATTGTATCATTATCTAAACCGTATTCAACTATTACTCGGACAGACTCCTAGCAAGAATGAATCCAAAAATATTGCGTCGTATGAACACTCTATTTTTGGCAATTTTGTGGCAGTTTTAGTTCTAAAACAGGTCTGGAACCAGTTTCAAGCCAGTTCGAAAAAAGTGCCTAAGTTCTTATATTGCCTACAGTAAGCTCTTTATTGACAAGGTGTTAGAAAAGCTTGGTCCCTGCTTTACACGCAGGAGGTCATTGCTTCGAATTCTGACAAAGTGGTCCTGACTTATCCAAACAACAATCCATAATTGTTGACACGTCTGCCAGACTTTATACAATTCTTCTATAGAGCCTTGGTCTGATACGTTCATATGAATATGGATATGAGTAGCAGATGTCCGGCTCCTTACTCTGCCTCGTGTAAATGGAACTATCTTGGAGGAAGTATTATGTTGTCAGATCAAATCAATCGCCGCGAATTTTTCATAAGAACTGGAGCGTGGGGTACTGGTTCACTCTTGGCTATGGCTGCGAGTTCTGATGCTGGCAAGAAAAAAAGAGTAAAGCTGAGTACACCCAGTGCCAGGAAGATTGGGTGGCGCCTGGCTTGCCAACTGTACACACTTCGTGATCGTAGCTTCTATGAGGCACTGGATGTCATCGCGAAACTGGGGATTCGAAATGTCGAGCCATGCTTCTTCTTACCTTTGAGTAAAGAGAATCCCGACCTGAAAACCAGCGAATCGCTCCCGCCAAATATGCGTCGTGAATTAAGGAAACGTTTGGACGATTACGGGATAAAGATGGTCAACTATTATGCCCCTGTCGACTCCAAGACAGAAGCCTTTCGCAAAATATTTGACTTTGCCAAGGAAATGGGCGTCAAAACACTTGTTGCCGAGCCGCCGACAGAAGTGTTTGACAAGATCGAGGAACTCTGCAATGAATATGAGATTAACCTGGCGATACACAACCACCCAAAATCACCGGATTCGAAGTATTGGCGGCCAGAGAACGTCCTTGAAGTCTGCGAAGGGCGAGGCAAACGTATCGGTGCCTGTCCAGATACAGGGCATTATGTCCGCTCAGGGTTGGATCCCGTAGAATGTCTAAAGAAGCTTAAGAAACGGATCATCAGCTTGCATCTCAAGGACGTTGCTGAATCAGGGAGGCCTGAGGCACGCGATGTGCCGCTCGGGACCGGCAAGGCCAATTATAATGACGTATTGAAGGAGTTGTATGCTCAGCGGTTCCGAGGAGTGATGACCATAGAATACGAACATTTGTCTCCCCAGTTGGTCGAGGACGTAGAGAAGTGCGTCAAATTCGTCGAGGCATTTGCGGGATCACTAAAAGGGTAAGGCGATTATTCTCGTAGAAATTTGAGGGAATATGCCGAAAGGCAACAGGCCTATTCGACATAACGGTGTCAGTAAAAGTGTCAGTTGCCAGTAGTAAACCACTTTCAAAATACATATGTTTTTAACTAACTCACTTGTTAACCACTTGTAACCCTCATTTTTGGCCAAAAATCGCATTTTAAGCCCTTGCAGGAAAAGCACTTACAACCCCCGTTTAGGATCGACAGTCCGATGCTCTAGCCAATTGAGCTACGGCCCTTTAATATCACTTAGAAAACTTAATATACCAGCACACCGGCTTTTATGTCAACTGTTTTTATACAAAACACCTCATCGCCGGCTAAAGTTTGACAAAGATACTTATAAATTGTGCACTTATGTTCTCATCTTCTTGAAGACCGTGAGCGCCTGACAACCGGGTGTGATTTGCTGTCCTTCTTAGGGTTTTGCTGCAGGATTCTCATTGCTTTTTTCACATCGGCGACTTTTAAGACACCGGTAGTTCGGCCACCTTTTGCCCCTGCGGTGCAATACGCGTACGAAATATTTATGTGGCTCTTGGCCAGCTTTTCCGCAACCGCCGCCAATGCACCGGACTTATTGGTCAGGTTTACACACAAAACCTCTGTCTCGTTATGGGGCATATTTATTTTTGCTAACACTTCTTTTGCCTTCTTCGGCGCGGCAAAAACTACTCGCATAACTCCGTGCTCGACGGAATCCATCATTGTCATCGCGATGATGTTAATCTTAGCTCGTGCAAATTCGCCGAGCACTTGAGCTAATACCCCCGGCTTGTTGACCATGAAAATCGAAAATTGCGTTGCAATATACATAACACCGGCCTCTCTGATTTAACGCATGCCTGCTTTCGCAGGGCCTGGTCCGTACTTGATACGGGAAACGGCTTCTCACCAACACAAAAGTGGGAGTTAATCCGTATTTACTGCTTGTATGCCACTTTCTTTATCCGGGAAAAATCGAAAAACCTTATCAAGATTGGTTATCTTGAAAACCCGGTGCAATTGTGGATTTATCGCACTAATTATAACCTCGCCGCCGTACGTTTCCACCTTGGTCCGGATGTCCAGTAGCAGCCCCAGCACCTGGGAAGAGAAAAACTTTACACTCCCAAAGTCAAATATCAGCCTGTTGGGTTGGTTTTCGTCAATAAATTTCTTTATCTGCTTGGAAGCGGCAGTTATTCCATCCACATCACTTACTGAAGCAGACTTGAAAACCACTACGACAACATTGTCCTGGCTTGTTATTTCTACGCCGCCTTCTTCATCCATGTTTATCGACGCTCCTTCAAAATCAAAACTTTAAACAGTTATCCCAAATTTAACAACTCTGTCCGAGTTCTTACTCATTTTTGCTCATTTTTACACATTTATCAATAATCATTTGTAAATTATCAACTTTTTTTAGTATTTCCAGCAGGCAACAAAATGCCCGTTATGAGTGTTTTTTGCCCTTTTCAATGCCGGCAACTGCTCTAAACAATCATTCTGGCGCCGAGGACACCTCGGGTGAAAAGGACAGCCGGATGGCGGGACCCCGCCTTGCGGGAACGGATTCAAAACGCTCGGTACCTCACCGCCCAGTATAGCTCTCCGACCACGCTGGGACTGCTCGACCTCCGGAATCGCCGAGATAAGGGCACGCGTGTAAGGATGCAGAGGATTTCGATACAGCTCTTGTGCCGTAGCCCGCTCCACTATCCTGCCCATATACATAACCGCCACGATATCACAGAAAAACTCCACCACAGCTAAATCATGTGCGATAAATAAGAGCGTCAGCCCAAATTCTTCCTGCAAATCTTTGAGAAGGTTCAAAATCTGCGATTGAATCGAAACATCGAGGGCACTAACCGGCTCATCGCAGATAACCAATTTTGGTTTCAGCGCCAAGGCCCTGGCGATGCCGATTCGCTGCCGTTGTCCGCCTGAAAATTCGTGCGGATAACGGTTCATATAATCAGGTGATAGGCCCACTTTCCAGAGCAGTTCCGCAGCTCGCTCCATGTCATTGACGCGCAAGCTTATCCTCGATTCCGATTGAGGGAGGGAATCACTGTCGGCTATTTTCCTTTGAATCTTCAACGGCTCACCAACAATATTACCAATAGTCATTCTCGGATTCAATGAGCCGTAAGGGTCCTGAAAAATAAGACTAATCTGGCTGCGAAGACGTCGCAATTCGACCACCTCGGCAGCCAGAATATCCCTCTGCTCGAAAACGACCTTTCCCGCCGTGGCCGGGATTAATCGAACTATACTTCTGGCAACGGTCGTCTTGCCGCAGCCGCTCTCGCCGACGAGACCTAACGTTTGTCCTTTTTTAATACCGAAACTTACTCCGTCAACCGCTTTGACGTAACCAACGGTCCGCCGCAACAGCCCTTTTCTTATCGGAAAGTACGTCTTTAAGTTATCAACTTTCAAAAGATATGTGTATCCTGTATTTCGCATTACGTTTTGCAATAGTCAATAATCAATAGTCAATAATCAATCATCAAAATGCCAGCAGGCGACGCACCGTCCCGGCTGGACTTCCCTTAACTCAGGCTCAACGGTGTGGCACCGCTTGTCTGTTTTAGCTCTCGGGCAGCGAGGATGAAATTTGCACCCTCTCGGAAAATGCAACGGCTCGGGAACATTACCTGAGATTGTCCACAGCCGTTTCTCTGAAAAACCCAATCGCGGCAGAGACTTTAACAGCCCACGAGTATAAGGATGTAAAGGCTCCGCGAAGAGTCTGGGCGTCTCGGCCACTTCCACTATTCGCGATGCGTACATCACCGCAACGTTCTGGGCCCGTTCGGCCACGATGCCCAAATCGTGGGTTATCAACAAAATACTCATACCGTTTTGTTTTTGCAAATCATCTAACAAATCAAGTATCTGCGCCTGAATCGTTACGTCCAGAGCGGTTGCCGGCTCATCGGCTATAAGCAGTGCCGGCTCACAGCTTGCCGCCATTGCTATCATAACCCGCTGCTGCATACCACCGGAGAACTGATGTGGATATTCATGAGCCCGCCGGGCCGGGCCCGCAATGCCCACTTTCCGCAGCATCTCGACCGCATCCGCCCAGGCCTGTTTACGGCTTTTTTTCTGATGGCCCCTGATGGCCTCGGCGATCTGGTTGCCCACAGTGTAGACCGGATTGAGAAAGGTCTGTGGCTCCTGAAAAATCATAGCAATTTTCTCCCCGCGAATTTGCCGCATCTGGTTTTCGCTCAGCGCCGGCAGATTCCGACCCTTAAAAACGATTTCACCGCCGACGATTTTGCCCTGCGGAGCTGGAAGCAATCGCATGATTGATAGTGCCGTTGCGCTCTTACCACACCCGCTCTCACCAACAAGCCCGAACGTTCGGCCTTTCTTTATCGAAAAGCTCACATCCTGCACCGCCTTGACCACGCCTTCTTCAGTGAAAAAGTGCGTCGAAAGATTGTTTACAGAGAGTAATGTTCTATTGTTACTCATACTTATTTCACATCTTCTATCTTTTACTTATGCACTTATGCTCATTGAATTCTGAGCTTCGGGTCGAGCGAGTCTCTCAGGGCGTCGCCGAAGATATTCAGCGCCAGTGACAGGAAGAATATTGCCGCCGTAGCCGCCGCCATCTGCCACCATACACCTCGCGCAAGCTCAATCCTGGCATCATTTATCATCGCACCCCAGCTCGGACGCTCCGCTTCTCCAAGCCCTAAGAAGCTCAGAATAACTTCCGCATGAATGAAGGCCACGAATCGCAGCGAAAAGTCGATTATCACAAGATGAAAAACATTAGGCAGCAGGTGTCTGAAGATTATCCGCCGGCGACTGCACCCATAGCTAATTGCAGCTAAGACATATTCTCTGTCTTTGTGCTTGATAACTTCACCGCGAATCAGCCGGCAAATGCCGACCCAGCTTGTAAGCCCGATAGCTAAATAGACCGCCGTGATACCTGTCAGCTTGTAACCAAAAAGAGTCCTGTCCCGCAACACAACGGCAAAAGCCAATATCAGCAGAATATACGGGACTGAGCTTAAAGTTGAATAAATCCATACGATTATTTCGTCAACGAAGCCGCGAAAATAGCCCGCGACGGCCCCTAAAGGTACACCTATGGCGACACTTATAAGGGAGGCACATAACGCAACCGTTATCGATATCTTTGTTCCGTACAGCGTCTTTCGCAGAACTGACTGCCCAAAAATATCCGTGCCGAGAATATTTTCCGCGCTGGGCGGCGCATAAGATTGTCCGGCCTGTTCGGCCCACAGTGTCGGCCCAATTCGCCAATCAAAAAACTCCGCCAAGTAGATAAAACCGGCAAGCAGAAAATATAATACTATCACGCCGAGGCAAAGCATCGCTAACTTGCGCCTGCGAAGCCTTCTGGCGCCGTCCTTCCACAGACTTGTGCCCTTCGGCAGGAACCCCGCAAGGCGGGAACCCGGTTCTGTCTTTATTATCTGCTGAGATTTACTCAAGAGAAATCCTCGGGTCAACAAGCGAGTAACAAGTATCTGTTATAAGATTAAATACCACAAAAAGGAGCGCACTTATGTAAGTCATAGCGCTAATAACAAAATAGTCACGTGAGCCGATAGCCTCGGCCATCAGATAGCCCAATCCCGGGATGCCGAAAAATCTTTCAAGCAGCAGCGAGCCTAAGAACAAAAAAGGTATTGCCAAAACCACCCGCGTAATAATCGGTATCATTGCATTTTTCAAGACGTGCTTGAACAGCACACGCCTAACTGTAAGCCCTTTTGCAAAAGCGGTCCGAACGTAGTCGTTTCGCATCTCATCGAGCATAACTGTTCTAAAAAAGCGCAGATTTCTTCCAAGACCTGCTGCTATACCGATTAACACGGGCAGGGCTACGTATTGGGCCATCCTCAATTCCGGTGAAAAGAATACTGGAAAAAGACCCCACCTGTACGCGAGAAAGTACTGGCCAAAAAGGATAAAACTAAGATACGGAATGCTCATCCCTGCAACACAAATAACCACGGCTAAGATGTCCCAAACTGTACCGCGAACAAATGCTGCGACAAGTGCCAGGCTTACCGAAATTATTACGACCCCAAAGAATATCGGCACCGTCAAAGCCAGAGAAGGCCCCAGACCTCGTTTGATTTTGTCGATAACTGGCTCGCGGTCACGGGCCCTGCCGAAATTAAATGTCAGCGAATTTTTGAAGTGGTTTATGAATTGGCTGTCCCACGACAAAAACAGGGGTTTGTTAAGGCCGTACTCTTCGCGGATTTCGTCTATTGTTTCCTGGGTGGCTCCTTTGCCGGCAATTTCAACGGATATGTCGCCCCCAACCAGGATGAACAATACAAAGGTCAGCAGCAGTACGCCGAATACAATCGGTATGGTATATAGAAGCCGCCTTATTATGTATGTGCTCATTTGATTGTTTTCAAAAGTTCTCTATACGCTGCGCGTTTGGCCAAATCGATTCTGCGATATTTGCTTAGCCCGTATGCGAAGGCGTGCGGCTTGTAATTCTTATACCAGTCATGATGCAGCACATACGCGACGCGATGGTTTAAGAAGGCCGCGGGACAATCTTCCAGAACTATAATCTCCATTTTTCTATACAGCCGGCGCTTTTCTGGGCCGTCGAGCATTGCTTGCGCTTTTTCATATAATTCGTCGAACTCCGGATTGGAATAGTTGAATTTATTTTGTCCCGGGGCATGGTTTCTGCTGTAAAACATTGCAAGAAAATCCTGGGCATCCGGTGTTCTGGCGCTACCGCCGGAGGTGAACATCTGGACACTTTTGGTATTGACCTTTTCCAGATAAGTAGGGCGGTCCATATATTCGGTTTCAACTTCGAGACCGACGGCATTCAAATTACGTTTGAGGAATTGGCCGTACTGACGGTACCACGTATTTGCGCCCGGCAGAGTTATTTTGAGAGTGGGCAGTTGTCCGCCGTGAATTTTCTCGGCCTCTTTCAATAGCTCCCGTGCCTTTTCCGGGTCGTACTTGGCGTATTCCTTCTCTTTTATCTCAGGGTTGTATGAGGGCATTACCGGTGGTATAAGGCCGTGGGCAATCAAATGTCGATTGTTGAAAAAAAGCTCTATAAACTTCTCGCAGTCAATGGCGTAGCTTATTGTACTGCGAAGCGGTTTGTTTTTACCGAGGACAGGTTCTGCCATATTAAAACCAAGCCAGTAGGTTGACGGGTCCTTAAAGGTTTTCAGGTGTATGTTGCGTTGCTTCATTGCCGGCGTCAATTCACCGGCTCCGCCCATAACCTCGTCGAAGTTGTCTTTGGGTATTACGGTGGCATCGACTTTGCCCTGCAAAAATAAAAGCCAGGCCGGCTGGCGCTCTTCGATTACGGTCCAGACAACTCTGTCGGCAAAAGGCATTGGCTTTCCTGCATCATCCAGATAGCCGGCCTCGGCATCGCCGGGTTCGCCGCTGCTCGGATAAAGCTCACCCCTGAAAGCCGGATTGCGGACAAGCTCGATATAGCTGCCGCGGCGCCATACGTTCAGCCGGAACGGCCCGGTACCTACGGGATGGCTTATAATGTCACTGAGGTAATAATCGACCGCCTCTTTGGCTACGGGTGCTGTTGCTGTATCCGCCAGGGCCATGCACAATTGGGGCCAGGGTCTCTTGAGCTTGATAACGAGTGTGTAGTCATCGGGAGTTGTTAATCCCTCAACTTGCCGTGAGTAATCGACGGCCGCTTCGCTTTTGCACGTCTTCGTATATTCGCGAAACTCATCGAGGCCGGCAATTTTGTTATCGAAGATAGACCAGTTTTGGCTCAGATACTTGATGTTTGCGATTCTTTTGAGTGAGAAAACAAAATCTTCAGCCTTCAACTCGCGTCCTTTAACGTCTGGCAGTGGACCTGCAGGGCGCGAGCCAAAACACGGGTCGGCCTGGAAGTAAACGCCTTTTTTGATTTTTATGGTATAGGTGAGCAAATCGTCGCTGATTTGCGGCATGTCTTCAGCTAATAGAGGCACAAGCTCGTACGGGCGCTTCAGGAAGTGATATTGATACAGCGGCTCGAACATCTGGCTGGCGACTATGACCGAATAAACGTCTCGCATATTGCCAGGGTCGAGGCCTTTTATCTTGGCCGAAAGAACGTGATGCAGGACCATTTCGTTTGGCTCTTCGGCCGGCCCTGGGCCGTCACATCCTGCAATAATCAACAAGGCAGTGGTAAACCCCGTTAGAAGTCGGAATAGAAAGCGAGCCTCATTTGGACTAAGCCGCCGCCTTGTAATGGGGCGGGCTTTCCGACAAGGGCATAATACTTCTAACGGGGTAGATACAATTCTTACAAACTTCAAGGCAAAGTCCCTTTTGCTTTAAGCTGTTTATTGTATATCGTTTCGCCGGGTGCGGATTCGAATATCAATTATCGGTAATCAATCGTCAATAATCAACTCTATTTTAGTATTTCCTCCCTGGCAATAAAATCCCTTTCATAAACGTTTTTTCCTGTTCGCGATATGTGGATTTTTTCAAATTTTAATATTGCTTGCCTTATGGAGATTATACAAGTAAGATGTGTTGGCGGATTTAGACTGAGTTTTTTAACGAGAATTTCGGTTTTAGGCAATGTGGTCAGGTAATAGACGCTGCTTTTTTGTATTATTGCAGAATGTCATAGGATTGGTATAATAAGTACTAGTTTCGCGTTAGAAAAAAGTTTTACTTTAGGAGGTTCAGCATGATCAAACGCGTTAAAATTGAAAATTATAAGTCTTTTAAAAACTTAAGTATTGAATTGAGACCGTTGTCAGTAATTTTTGGACCGAACGCGGCTGGAAAAAGTAACTTCCTTGATTCTCTCTACTTTCTTTCAAGAGCTATAAATAAGAAGAATCTAAAAGAAGCATTTGAAGGTCATCGGGGACTTCCTTTGGAAAGTTTTCACTATGGTGATGAAGGATACGACAGTCTTCTAAAAAAAAGCAATCTTAAGTTTACTATTGAGGTTGATGTAGAAATTTCTCCCCCGATAAGAAAGAAAGTCGAAGAAATTGTAAAGGCAAAAAGAAAAGGTATTGATTCTCCAAACTCATCGAAGAAAATCATTACTGAGCGTCTGTTACGTTACAGACTTACAGTTGAGGCGTTACCTGAAACCGGATACCTGAGAGTCAGAGATGAACGTTTATGCGCCATCAAACACAACGGTGAAGAAAAAAAGCGTAAAGGATTTTTAGAACGTGAAGGTAACCGAATTCACCTTCGAATGGAAGGACAGGCACACCCTATCTTTCACAAGATAGGGCTGGACCACACTATTCTTTCCACTGCACTTTATGAGCCACACTATCCTCACATTACTGCTTTTCGTATGGAGCTTGCTAACTGGTACACTTATTATCTTGAACCTAAAACCTTGATGAGAGAGGAAGTGCCACTAGCTGAAATTGAAAGTCTCGGGCCAAGAGGTGAAAACCTCGCTGCTTTTCTAAATACATTAAAATATAAACACAAAAAAGACTTTGAGAGTCTTAATCTTTCATTGAAGCGTATTCTACCAACCGATGCGAGTATTGAGGTTGAGCATCTTAAGGAAGGAAGAGTTGGATTGCGTCTTTCCGAGAATTGTCTGTGGTTTTCAGCACGTCTCATTTCTGAAGGGACGTTGCGTCTTATTGGTCTATTAGCCGCAATCCATCCAAAGAATCCGGCTACAATGGTAGCTTTTGAAGAACCGGAAAATGGGGTTCATCCAGTCAGGCTTAAGATAATAAGCGATGTGCTGAAGAATGCGGCACAATCTTATGGAAAGCAAATAATTCTAACAACACATTCGCCTATTTTTCCTGAATATTTTGAGGATAAAGACCTTTTTGTCTGTGGGAGAGAGGGGCATCAGACAACCATTAAATCTTTCTCAGGTTTTGGGCCCCTTTACCGTCGGAGGGATATTGAACACGCATTAGAAGATAGAATCGTACGGGGTGACTTTGGTGGATAAGATACGAATCATTTATTTTCTTGAAGATCGTGCACAGGAGGGTGGGGTACTCCCGGTTGATCAGACCAAAATGTTAGTTCTTTAAGATAGTATTCTGTAGTAGTAGCATCTTCTTTCTTTTTGTTACTTTTTCTTTCTTGTTAAATATTGTTACATTGTTACATTTGCCACAAACACCGGGCTTGGAACGCCGGACGGCGAATCTGCCATAGCCGCGTCGTTGCCGAAATACACCTCGGCAGGGGTTTTGTACCCCAGCGATTGATGAAGACGCTCGGTGTTGTAAAGGGCAAAATAATCACTCAA
>Ga0209427_10009719_pt1 | contig 10703 bp, 9 predicted proteins | sample DeeMarSWOR136_30_FD_187465 | JGI IMG/M metagenome (GOLD analysis project Ga0209427, IMG submission 187465) | Marine sediment microbial communities from White Oak River estuary, North Carolina - WOR-1-36_30 (SPAdes) (version 2) | ecosystem: Environmental > Aquatic > Marine > Intertidal zone >...
CCTTCCAGTCTTAACAAGCTTAATACCCCCCCAAATAGGCCTCTTGCACCTTTCCGTTCTTTTGGATTTCATCTGGCTTTCCCTGGCCAATAACGCTTCCTTGGTTCAAAACGGTAATAACGTCCGAAATGGAAATGACCAAATCGATATTGTGATCGATCAAAATAACCGTAAGGGTTTTCGAAATCTGCTGTATCAATTGCATCATCCACTGAAGATCTCCCGCCGGCAATCCAGAAACGGGCTCATCTAGAAGCAGGATTTCAGGATCGGTTGCTAATGCTATGCCGATATCAAGGATGCGTTTTTCTCCATAAGCTAGGGTTCTTGATATCATTCCTTTTTTCTCTGTGAGTCCAATGAATTCCAGAACCTCATCGGCTTTTTCACTTGCCTTTTTGAGGCGGCTAAAGTGCTGCAGGAAATTAGTTCGATTTTTTTCTCTTGACTGGGCAGCCACTCTAACGTTTTCATGGACAGACAAGGCAGGGAAAATACTTGTGATCTGGAAAGAGCGGGCAAGTCCTTTCATTGAAATAACGTAAGGTGTCAAGCCATTGATATTTTCCCCCTTGAAGAAGATCTCGCCTTGGGTTGGGGGTATAAAGCCTGTCAACAAATTGAAAAGGGTTGTTTTCCCAGCCCCGTTTGGGCCGATGATGGAGTGAATTTGTCCCGAATAGATCTGGAGGTTGACCTCGTTGACGGCTCTCAACGCCCCAAAATCTTTTGAAAGCTTCTTCGTTTCAATAATCGGTTGGAGTTGCATAAATACTTAATTCCCAGGCTTCGGAGCAAGATGTAAAATTCTTCTGGCCTCTTCGGGTGTTGCAATCTCCCGATCTAGTTCTTTAGCTAAACGAACAATCTTCTCTACAAGTTCGGCATTACTTTTCGCTCTTACTCCTCTCGAAAGATAGATATTATCTTCAAATCCTACCCGGACATGCCCACCCATTAAGATGGCTATGGTCGCCATTCGAAATTCTTCCAACCCAACGGCACAAACGGACCAAGGACTTTCTTGGGGAATACTTCGAACCATGTAGCTCAAATTATCGAAGGTTGCAGGAATGCACCCTAATATTCCCAAAACAAATTGAAAATATAATGGCCTTTCAATATAACCCAAATCTCCCAATACCTTGGCATTATTTATCATCCCTATATCATAGCATTCGAGTTCAGGTTTGACATGACAGGTCCTCATGGTCTGTGCTACATAAACCATGTCTGGAAAGCTGTGAACCATCACAAACTTCAGAATAAAGTCCTTTTTCGTCTGGCTGTAGATATCGATCACAGGTGAGCCCGCATTAAATGATGCTAAGTCCGGTTTTGCTGCAGGGTTTTTACATAATTCAGGAACAATCGATACCCTCCCTTTCACGCTTTCCTCTGGTATTTCTTTATATAACCAATCTCCGTCAACGCGCCTCCCTGAACCTCCTGTGGAGACGTTAATGATGATGTCGCATTTCTCTCGAATAGGAAGTATGGCTTCCTCAAGCCACTTCGCCTTTTGCTCACCCCTTCCAGTTTCAGGATTTCTCGCATGGATATGGACTACGGAGGCCCCAGCTTCGTAAGCTTCTAAGGTTGCCTTAACCTGCTCTTTGGGAGTCTTCGGAAGGTAGGGGTTATCTTCGGGTGAAGCACCGCCAGTGATTGCCGCAGTGATAATAAGTTTTTCCATTTAATTCTCCAAAAAGTTTATTACTACTAAACTAAGTATTAAAAAAAATTACGCCCTTCGATAATTGTAGATGACGCAGAGCATCTTTACCTTTCCGTCACCTAGAGCTCGCCCGGAATGCTCAATTCCTGAATCAAAGTAAATACTGTCTCCCGGTTTTAAGATATACATCTCTCCCCCAAAGTGAAATTCTAATGTGCCTTCAAGAACATAAAGAAATTCCTCTCCGTCGTGTTTAAAACTACTCCTCCCTTGGGAATCAACAGTAATGAGATAGGGCTCCATGTTCTTTCCAGCCTTCTTATAAGCCAATGACTCGTATCCATAGCCACGACGAAGGCCACCGGGGGCAACCTTTTTTCTCTCTTCGGGTTTTACGACAGTAATTTTTGCATCTACCTGTTCTTTCTCATCGCTAATAAAGAAATGTGTGATGTCAACCCCCAACGCATAGGCAATCTTGTCGAGTGTGGAAAAAGGAGGTGTCTTTGTTGAGTTCTCAATTTGGGAAAGATACCCTTTGGTAAGACCTGTCATCTTTGCAAGCCGATCCAAAGTGACACCTCTGCCCTTTCGGAGGGATTGAATTTTTGAGATGACCTCTCTCTCATCAAGTCGCGCCATGAGTTGGCTAAAAAGTATACCACCGCCAAACTTTTGTCAAGAAAAAAAGGAGGCTAAATAATTTCAGGCAAAACGCTTATTATTTCCTCAAGCTTTCGGGTCGGTTCAGTAGCAGTTTTCCCCAAATAGGTTTCTTTGTAGATTGGGGTGCCATGGACACCCGTGATGTGGTGGGGAATATGGCTTGGATTTGGAATCCAATGATGAATTGCGATGTTATAGGATTTCAACCTCTTCCAAGATTCGTTCTTTTGTTTTCAGCGGGGTCTTATTCTGTTTGGCCCGGTCTACAATCTCCTTCCCCAGCAAGGCAGCGCCAAGGGCTCCGGTGATCAAAGGTTCCTCGGGTACCAGAATCTCATGGCCCAATTGTTCAGAAAGGGCCTTAAGGAGGCCCCTGTTCTTACCGCCCCCACCCGTCACGACAACCTTCTCTTCCACCCTCAGCCGATTCACCATGGTGCTCATCCTCTCGGCGAGGGATTTATGGACTCCTGCAAGCAGGTCGAAAATGGGGACACCTTCTGCTAAACTAGCTGCTACTTCCTGTTGGGCCCATATGGTACAAATGTTGCTTATCTTTGCAGGTTTATCGCTCTGCAGAGAGAGGTCGCCAACTTTATCCAGCGGTACCCCAAGGGTATCGGCAATCACCTCTATGAACCTACCCGTGCCGGCTGCGCACTTGTCATTCATAACGAAATCGGTGGTCCTGCCAGTCCTATCTATTTTTATTCCCTTAATATCCTGACCGCCAATATCAATGATGGTCTTGGCTTTAGGAAAAAGACGAGCAATGCCTTTGGCATGACAGGTGATTTCTGTGAACTGCTGATCGGCAAAAGGGACGTTAATTCTTCCGTAGCCTGTAGAAATTATATAGGTGATCACTTTGAAGGAAATGCCAGCCTTTTTTAGCGCCTCTTCCATAACCTTATTCGCCAACCGACGCTGTTCTGGATCTGTGGGTCCGATAATCGAAGCGATGACCCCTTCATTCAGGATCACCACCTTTGTCATCGTGGAACCGACATCAATGCCTGCAAAGTAAGCCGCCAATAATACCTCGCAAAGATTAAGGCTGAGGTTAAAGTTCAGGAAGGAAAAAATTCATTTCTAAATCTCAACCTAAACCTCAACCTTCCATTTGTCCGCATTCGAAAGCTTCGGCTTTCCGTCTCTCTGGGCTTATCAGGCTGCCTTATTTGTTCGAATGGACTCCAGGGTCTCGATGAAGGCGTCGATTTTATTTCTTGTATCTACCTCTGAATACGAGGTGATATCGATGATATCACTTTCCAAAATGAGAGAAGGGAGTTCTCTATAGACCTTCTCCTTCTTTCCGTCTTTCCCCGTCATAAGTATAGGAATAGGTTTGTATATTTTTGCCAGTTGATGCAATTGCCAAATGAGACCCACGTGCCAGGTGCGGCATGAAAAGGCTTCATGCATGACCACCCCATCAATCTTATATTCCTCGATGAGGTTGATTAACCATTCCACATCGGGCTCTGACCCTGGCCTTTTCTTTGCTTTATCATACCAGAAGGTCCAGTATCCGAGCCATCTCCATGCCAGATGTTCAATGGGATCTTTCGTATCGGGGATATCCATTTCATAGAGAGGTTCAACCATGTAATAAGTGGTTTCAGCGGGAAAGGAAGCCCCTTTGCTATTAAAATAATTGAAATCGTTCAGGGCATACCAGGCAGGGAGTCCTCCTCCCCACAGAAGTCTATACTTCTCTTCCTGAACTTCCCCTTCCCCCTTGGCGACCTTTTCCTCTAACTCCTTCTTTAGATCAACGAAAAAATCGTATGCCCTCTGAGTAGCCATCATAAAGGCTATAGGAACCATTGTGTTCATGGCATCGCCGGTCCCCATCGGGCAAGGTACAGCCCGCCTGAGTTTATACGTTTCATCGATCAGGTTCCACGTCCTATCGCTGAGAGAAACCAACTCTCTGAGGCGATCATAATCCATTTTCTTTTTGGTCTGCTCCTCGAGGAAATCCACCAGTCCACGGAGTTGCTTGACAATATACTTGTGGTAGTAGCCCCAGACTTCACGGTGATCCCGATCCCTCTGAAACAGGGGATAAGGAAGGTCCATATTGTAAATAGGGACATCCGGCATAAATTGCTGAGAAGCTTGGTACCATTTCGATCTCGGGTCACAGAGAATCTGTCCGCTGGATATCATGAAATCAGGCCTTACCTGTCCACCCCACGGAGCATCTGGAGGCATTTGACCCAACTCTTCTCTCCATTGATCAAAACCAATCCCACAAAGGGCATAGGTGCACAAAGAACGGGAAAGGCCCAGGGACTCCGCTCTTTGAAGAAATCTTTCCGCATCTCTTTTTGCCCCGCAGATCCCTGCAAAATTCTCTGTCCACACAGGGATCACATCCATAGCTCGTAAAATCTCTTCATGATGGCAGACGATAAAGGTATAGGCCAATTTCTGTTTCCCCTCTTCGCGTGCCCGGAGTGTACCCGTAATAAATTCCTTGACCATGGGGCCGATGGAGGCGGCTGCTTTGGTTGCGGTCACTCTCTTTTTCAGTTTTGCCTCCTTCTGTTCCTCAACCATTTTCTATATCCTCCTTGCCCAGGAATCGACCTTACCCGATCATCTCCAAGAAGGCCTGGAGCCTTGTTCTGAGTTGACCAATGGTCCCTGCCGAATAGACATCCTCCAGATGAAGAAGGGGGATATGGATGGATTGATAGTAAGCTTCTCGTGCAGGGACCTCAAAGCCAAAGGGATCACAATATTTGTATACGTAAAGGATGGCACCATCCACCTTGAATTCCTGGGCATAGTGGCCGATATCACCGAATCGAGATACAATATCTCCCTCAAAGGTACCTGAGTTGTTCTCCCTGTAAGTCTTGGGGCAATTGATTTTGCTTAGATACCGATGGGCAAGTGCATCGATGGGATCTCCCCCAACGTCCGTCTTTGGAAAGTAATCCCTGGTTCCATTGCAGAGCGCGTCGGCCACCACATTGCCTCCAATTTCTTCTACGAGCTTGATGAGTTCGATGTTATCAAGGCAGGCACCATCGACGAATATGCGAGGACCTTTCTTGAGTGGGGATTTCTCTCTTCGGCCAATCTCTGCCAGGACCTGGTCAAACAAAGTATTGGCGTCATGAATGGGTAAACTTGATCCGACAATCAGCACCTTGCTCAATTCCGTTCCTGAGATGATAGGCGGATCTGCCTTTCTAAATTCATAGAGGGCTCTCACCTTGTCCCTGTTTTCATTGTGGAGTTTAATGGCCTGAGCCAGGTCAGCATCAGTGATCTTCTTTCCCCCAAGTTTTTCAAGACTTTTCCTGAAGGTGTTTAACTCCGCATTGAAGAATTCAAAGGATGATTCGACACAGACCGTTGGAACATTGACAAAGTGAAAATAGGAATACGGCAGAGAATAACTCCAGACACTGAAGCTTCGCACCATGCTGTCACAGCTGTGAGGGATCACCAAGCCGGAGAGAAAGTCATATTTTCCTTTAACGGAGAGGTCGAAGCAACTGCGGTAATAAGGGCATACGATGGTCTCGAGGAGGGTGTCCCCTTTTGTAATAGGCTCATGGACACTGCCTCTCATTCGAAAAGGGATACACCCCGAAGCGGTAATGATTTCTAAAGGAACAAAAGAACAAACATAGCCGATGATCTTCTTGCCCTCTATTTTCAATTCTTTTGCCCTGAGCCCATAATCCTGATAATACTTTTCTACTGTATTGAAAATGTCATTCTGTCTCTCACTCACCAGCCTTCTCCTCTTTCAAAAAACCACTGCCCCTCACCCTTCCCCTCTCCCCATTGCCTGCCTGCCGGTAGGCGGGGGGAGAGGCAGCATGACAGCTGAAATATACAGAATCTATCCTTCGCCTTTCAATCTTGTGTCCCTAAGTTCTCCTTGGCGATAAGCGCTGCACCCAACGCAGCCGTCAAATGCGGCCCCGGCGGTACGAGGACATCATGACCTCTAATCTCCTCCAACGCTCGGACGAGACCACCATCTCTCGCACCCCCCCCAACCATAGCCACATCCTGCTCAACACCTATTCTCTCCGCCAAACTGTTGATCTGGGCCGCAAGAGCTCTATGAATGCCCGCCAGAAGGTCTTCTTTTGTGACCTCTTGGGAGATCCGGGATATCGCCTCCGACTCTGCAAAAACGGCACATCCCGTGTTGAAATCAACTTTCCTCTTTGACTTTAAGGATAACTCACCTATCTCTTCCACCTTGACCTGGAGAACTTTGGCAACAACCTGAAGGATCCTGCCGCTTCCTCCTGCACATTTTCCGCTCAATAGAAAATTGTGCATACCTCCTTGACCATCTGTGCGGAGGACCTTCGTGTAAAGATCCCCTACGTCAATGATGGTCCTCACAGAGGGAAGGAGAGAAGAAACACCCTTGGCATGGCAGACGATATCCAGTTTTACTTCATCTGCGAAGGACACCACTTTCGATCCATACCCCGTCGCGACTGTCCGGGAAATATCCGCTGCGGATGTTCCAGTCTGGAAAAGAAGCTCCTTTCTAATTCTCTCAGCCGTAAGTTTGAAATCTCCACCGGAGGGACACTCAAAAGAACCCAGAGGACCCTCATCATCCAGAGCGATCCCCTTTGATTGAGCTGAACCAATATCGATACCCAATACAAAAGCCATCTCTACCTTTAAGCGAATGAGACGAATGATTACGAATTGATCGACTAATGACCAATGAACTCAATAAGATTTGGTGAATTCGGTCTTATTCGCCAAATTCGATGCCATTCGCCTCGCTCGTCATATGAATAACACAAATTCCAAACCTCCTCAAACTAAATAGAAAAGGATTTAACCAATCACTCCGAAAAAAAAGCGAATTGGTTGCAACTTTAGCCAATTCGCCTTCTTCCAACACCATGCACTTTGCCCCTGCCGGTTAGGCAGGCTAGCTCTATGCGTGTTTATTTAATCTTAAAGGCCTCTTCCATTCCGACATATTTCTTTCTCAGTTTTGGTTTCTCTATCTTCCCTGTCGGATTGCGTGGAACCTCACCGAAGAAGACCTTTTTCGGCCTCTTGTACTTGGGTAATTTCTCGCAATATTTTAAGACCTCTTCTTCAGTAATCGTTCTCCCTGGGGCGACATCAACGATAACCGTCACTACTTCACCCAAACGTTCATCTGGGTAACCAACAGCAGCCACATCTTTGACCCCTGGAAGTGCATGAAGAAAATCCTCTATCTCCACGGGGAAAATATTCTCACCCCCACAGATGATGACGTCTTTCTTTCTATCGACCAAGAAAATAAAACCCTCTTCATCCTGTTTTGCCATATCTCCTGTGTACAACCATCCATCCCTAAGTGTTTTGGCTGTAGCTTCCGGGTTCTTATAGTATTCCTTCATTACCCCATCCCCCCGGACTACCAATTCTCCCACGTCTCCCATTTTGACGGGGTTCCCTTCCTCGTCCGCAATACCAGTTTCCCAATTGAACCCAGGGAGTCCAATGGCGCCGACCTTATGTTCGTTCTCGATTCCAAGGTGGACACATCCTGGACCAGTCGATTCGCTCAGACCATAGGTGGTATCATAGGCCATATTGGGAAAGTATTCTTTCCAGTGTTTGACCAGCGAAGGAGGAACAGGCTGGGCCCCTATGTGCATGAGCCTCCATTGCTGGAGATCATAATCCTCGAGTTTAATCTCTCCACTATCGAGCTTCAAAAGAATGTCCTGAGCCCATGGGACCAGAAGCCAAACGATCGTACCCTTTTCTTCGCTGACCGCTTCAAGAACCCATTCAGGTGAAACCCCTTTCAAGATGACCGCACGTCCACCAACAATAAAGCTTCCAAACCAATGCATCTTTGCCCCGGTATGATAAAGGGGAGGAATCAGGATAAAATTATCTTTTTTAGTCTGGTAATGATGAGCATTTTCTGTAATGCAGGCACAGACCATGTTCTTATGGGTCAACAGAATAGGCTTTGGCTGGCCTGTTGTCCCGGAAGTAAAATAGAGGCCACAGGGATCGCTCAGAAAGATTTCAACGCGGGGAGGAGTTGAAGAAGACTTTTCAAGCAATCGAGCAAATGGTTCCGCATAACTTGGAACCTCTTTTCCAGCAAAGATGTAGTGCTTTACCGTAGATAAATTGTCCTTAATCTTATCGATCCGATCGATAAACTCCTCACTAAAAATTATACATTGAGGTTCTGCCACATCGCAACAGTACTTAATATCATTGGCTGTAAAACGGAAATTGAGAGGACCCACCCAAGCTCCTGTCCGGACGATACCGAAGTAAGCAATTAACCAGTCGATGGAGTTCATCATGAGATGGATGACTTTGTCACCTTTTTTTATCCCTCTTTTTAGAAGGACATTTGCAAACCGATTCACTCCCTCGTCAAACTGCTTCCACGTAATTTCAGTTCTCTTCTTCTCAGCAGGTATTCTCTCAATCAAAGCCACGTCATTTGGATATAACCTCGCATTTCTTGCTAATATCTCCCCAATGTGAATATCTAAAGCCCCCATCTAGCTTCCCCCCTGACGGGATATTGGAATAAAGGAATGATGCAATGGTAGACTTAAGACCACTTCTTTGACGAATGCTTTGCGAGTTTTACAGCCAGCGTTTACGCCGTTTGTAGGCCTTCACGTCTTTATAAGATTTGAGTGCCCCAGAAGTCGCAGTTCCTAAGTAGAACTCTTTCACATCCGGATTTTCCCTCAGCTTCTCTGCGGCATCTTCCATCATGATTTTGCCATTCTCCATAACATAACCATAATGAGCGATCAGGAGAGCCATGTTGGCATTCTGCTCCACAAGGGCAATCGTTGTTCTCTGCTCTTCGTTGATTTTCTTTACGATGTCGAAAATCTCCTTGACCAGAAAGGGTGCTAAGCCTAAGGAAGGTTCATCCAGAAGCATGAGTTTGGGTTGGGCCATCAATGCCCGGCCCATGACAAGCATCTGCAATTCTCCGCCACTGCAGTATCCAGCCAACCTATTCTTTCGAGCCACCAAGGGTTGGAAGTAATGGTAGACTAATTCGAGATCTTTCTTGTATGGCTTTCCCCACCGGGTGGCTGTACCCACCCTTAGATTTTCTTCAACGGTCAGGTATTTAAAGGGCTGACGGCCTTCCATGACCTGAATGACTCCCAAGCGGGTAATGGTCTCAGGAGCTGAGTTATGAATAGGATGTCCTTCAAAAGTGATCGACCCCTCAGTCACCTTACCATTCTCCGGTTTGAGCAGTCCAGAAATGGATTTCAACGTTGTTGTCTTGCCTGCCCCATTGCTCCCCAGCAACGATACAATCTGACCCTTTCTAATAACCAGAGAAACCCCTTTCAGCACTTGGATGACATCTGAATAGACAACACTGATATTATTTATTTGCAGTAAAATATTATCTTCCATACCTTCCTCACGCAGTTGTAGGGTTCGCTCTCCGAGCGAACCGGTTTCTCGGACTGTTCGGGGAACAGTCCCTACATAATTTTGCTATCTGTATAATCTCTTTTTAAATCTCCGTAATCACTTTTAATAAGAAAATGGCCAGAGCTTAAAGCTCGACTTAACGATGCGCCAAACCTCTGCTAACCCTCGAGGTTCAAAAATAATAAAGAGCACAATGGCCAGCCCAAAAACGAATTCACGGAGAGGGGCAATGGTAAGAGCGACTCCTGTAAGAGCACTCAGGTTCATGAAGAATTCTGTTGCACTGCTTAAGACTTCATTTAAAACCATAATAAAAATAGTACCAAATACAGAACCGGGTATATTCCCCAGGCCTCCAATGATGATCATCGCAATAAATTCTATGGATAGACCTAATGTATATGGCTCTGGTGTAATGCTGCCGATATAGTAAGCCGACAGGCCTCCCGCAACCCCTGCGTAGAAGGAGCTGATGGCGAAAGCGAGAAGCTTGTAACGAAAAAGAGGGATGCCCATGCCTTCCGCCGCACGGTCGTTATCACGGATGGCAACAAAAGCACGACCGTAACGTGTGCGAACGAGGTTTACAGCCATCCAGGTCATGACCACAAAACAGAAAAAAACCACATAAAAAAAGGACCGATCCCCTTTGACATCCAGCCCAAAGAGTGTGGCACGGGGGAGGAAGATACCATCGGCTCCTCGGGTAAGACTCTCCCAATGAACGAAGAGGTATTGTAAAATGAACTGGCCTGCCAGCGTGGCAATGAGTAGATAAAGATGCTTGAGACGAGCTGATGGTATTCCAAAAACCATGCCCACCAGAGCGGTAATCACCCCTGCACAAATAACGGACAGCCAGAAAGGAAAACCTAAATCGGTCGCAAGAATCGCTGCGGCATAG
>Ga0209427_10009720_pt1 | contig 10703 bp, 10 predicted proteins | sample DeeMarSWOR136_30_FD_187465 | JGI IMG/M metagenome (GOLD analysis project Ga0209427, IMG submission 187465) | Marine sediment microbial communities from White Oak River estuary, North Carolina - WOR-1-36_30 (SPAdes) (version 2) | ecosystem: Environmental > Aquatic > Marine > Intertidal zone >...
GTCAACGTGAAGCTGGTTCTTGAAATCTCTAAAAGAATAGAGGATAGAGCGTTAAAAGAGAAGGTTCCGCCGGGAATTTCCAGAAGAGAACACGTAACAAAAGTGGTTTACGAAGAATTAACACGTTTCCTAGGCGAAAAGCCAGCTCCATTAAAAACAGAACCTGGAAAAAGAAAAGTCCTTATGCTCGTGGGGATCCAAGGCTCAGGCAAAACTACTGCCTCCGCAAAATTGGCAAGATACTTCCAAAAAAGAGGGTTAAAAACAGCCCTAGTTTGCACAGACACCTACAGACCAGGAGCCTACGCTCAACTGCAACAACTGGCAAAGCGGGCAAACGTTCCCGTATACGGAGATCCTAAAGAAAAGAAATCTGCAAAAATCGCCTTGAACGGATTGAAACAATTTAGCGATCATGACGTTGTCATCATCGACACCGCGGGTCGACATAAAGAAGAGAAGAGTTTAATCGAAGAAATGAAGAAGCTAGAAAAGGCCATACAACCCAACGAAGTGATTTTAGTCATCGATGGAACCATTGGCCAGCAAGCCGCTCTGCAAGCCAAAGCGTTTCACGAAGCCACGCCCATTGGATCCATTTTGGTGGCAAAACTCGACGGCTCTGCAAGGGGAGGAGGCGCCCTCTCAGCAGTCGCAACCATCGGAGCACCTATAAGATTCATCAGCTTGGGCGAAAAAATCGGTGACATAGAACCCTTCGTTCCATCCAGATTTGTTGGCAGACTGCTAGGCATGGGAGACCTCCAAAGCCTCATTGAGAAAGTGCGCGAGGCAGAAGTGAAGGTGCCTGAAAGAAAAATGCGCGCCTTTCTGAGTGGAAGATTTACCCTTACGGACATGTACGAACAGTTTGAATCCATGAAAAGCATGGGGCCGCTAAGGCATGTCCTGAAAATGATTCCGGGAATGACCTATAACATACCTGAAGAAATGATGGAGATGGCTGAGGACGCCCTTAAAAAATGGCGGGTAATCATCCAGTCCATGACACCGGAAGAAAGAGAGAAACCCAAGATTCTCTCAGCATCCAGAATTCGGAGGGTAGCCCGCGGATCAGGCACCAAAGAAAAGGAAGTGAAGGAGTTACTGGAACGATACAACATGTTGAGAAAGATGATGAAGACCTTGAGGAGGAAAAGACTTCCCTTTTTTGGAAAAAAGGGACTTCCATTAACCTAAGTAAAGAATCGAAACCTCAACACCACAGAATGCACGGTGAGGAAAGAGGAAATCTTCCATGGAGATGCTTAAAAAGGCACAAAAAATGCTTGAAAAACACCCCCTTTGCAACCACTGCTTAGGGAGGCAATTTGCCCTTCTAGGCTACGGACTGGGCAATCAGAAGCGGGGTGAAGCCCTTAAGCTTCTCTTAACCATGAGGGGACATCAGCTAGCGTTATCCGGAAAGAAAGCTGGGTTCTCGCTCCTCAAAACCGTGGCAACAAATGGGTCCTTCGACATGGCCGCTGAGATATTGAGGAAAATGAGGAAGAGGGTGGGGAAAGAGTGGGAATGTTACCTCTGTCAGGGACGATTTAAACACCTAGAAGAGCTAGTAGACAGCGCGTTGGAAAAACTGAAGGCTTACGAATATACCACGTTCCTCGTTGGCGTAGAATTGCCAACCGACATGGAGGAAAGGGAAGACGAGTTTAAGGCTGAGTTTGAGGTGAGACACGGAGAAAGCATGCGGAACGAGTTTAGTCGGGATATCGGAAAAACAATCTCCGAAATCACAAAGAAGGCGGCTGAATACAAAAAACCGGATGTCGTGGTTCTCCTCAACCCCTTCACTGGACAAGTTGCGCTTCAAGCGAATCCACTCTACGTTGAAGGAAGATACAGGAAACTGATTCGCGGGATACCCCAGTCAAAATGGGTTTGCAGAAAATGTAGGGGAAAGGGATGCCCAAGATGCAACTGGACTGGAAAGATGTATCCAGAATCCGTTGAAGAAATCATTGCAGGACCCACGTTAGAAAAAACTGAGGGAGAGGACATTTCATTCCACGCGGCTGGACGTGAAGACGTAGATGCTCGTATGCTGGGGCCGGGGAGACCCTTCATTGTGGAAGTTAAAAAGCCTAAGAGACGATTCATAGATTTGCAGGATCTCGCGCACGCCATCGATAAACAAGCGCAGGGTAAAGTCGAGGTTTTGAATCTTCGTTTCGCTAGCAAAGACGGTGTTAGAAAATTGAAGAAGGCAGAGGCATCCGAGAAGGTTTACAAGGCGACCGTTGAGTTTGACAGAGACGTTTCGGATGAAGAGTTGGAGACTGTGGAGAAAACCTTCACAAATACCGTTGTTCGTCAGCAAACACCCTTACGCGTTTTACATAGAAGGGCAGATCTAGTTCGGGAAAAGTACATATATGAGGCGAAAATAAAGAGGTTGACGCCGAACCACGCAGAAATGAGGATACGTTGCCAAGGAGGACTTTATATCAAAGAGTTAATAACCGGAGATGAAGGCCGAACAGATCCCTGCGTAGCCAAGATCGTCAACGCTGAAGCTAAACCTCTCGAGTTAGACGTTTTAAACGTCGTTGTGAGGGAATCTTGAAAATGGGAAGGAAGGCGAAAGGATATCGCAGAAAAACCCGTTCCATCTTAAAGAAAAAACCTCGAGAACGGGGAAAAACCGGGCTCAGCAAAATACTTTATGAGTATAAACCCGGAGAGAAAGTTGTGGTTAAGATCGAGCCCAGCGTTCATAAAGGCATGCCTCATCGGAGGTATCATGGGAAAATCGGCGTTATAGTTAATAAGAAGGGCAGAAGTTACATCGTGAATGTGACGCAAGGGAGAGCAGTTAAAGAGATAATTGTTCGCCCAGAGCATATAGTACCCCATGCAGAGGGATAAAAGTGTCAAGAAAAGCCTTAAAGGAACGGCCCATCACGATTCCGCAGGTAAAAGAAACTCTGGAAGCCATAGGCGAAGAACGATTAGATCAATTCCAGAGAAGGTCACTGGATTACGCGGCAAAATTCTCTAAAGTTGATTCTGGCATGGCAGAAACCCTCGTGAACAAACTCGTGGAGCAGTTTGAATTGGAAGAAGAAGAGGCTGTTCAAATCATAAACTGCATGCCGGAAAAAATCCAAGAAATTAGAGTTTTTTTAACCAGTGGACGCAGAATAATGGAAACTTCCAAGCTGGAAAGAATACTGGCTTTCTTAGATGAGTATAGAAAAAGGGAATAAGAGCTTCTTCTAAACATATTTACTATCAGCTCGGATGGGGAAAGAATGGAAAAAAGCGAGAAAAGATACGAAGAATACGCTTACGTTCTCGATTATCTTCCCCATGGAAGGCCTGGATCCCGGCCAGGATACCGAGCAGGCGCACTTGTTCAAGTTGTGGGAGAAGAATATTTCACTCTTCTCGAAGCAATCGCGAAGGAAGGTGTCGTCCTCAAAACTTATGACAGAGTTTACGTTGGGAAAGATGCCCGTGAAAAAATAACCTATATCATTGGTCGGATAAATTATGATGAATTAACATCCAACGCCAAGATGGAACTCCCCGCGGTGGTGGAGAAAATGGTGGTTAACCGGGAGAACTGGTTCGTGATTTTTTTTAACACAGCCCAAGCGATAACGCCTAGGATGCATGCGTTGGAATTGATTCCGGGAATTGGAAAAAAGTACATGTGGCAGATTCTTGATGAAAGAGAGAAAAGGCCTTTCCAAAGCTTCGACGATTTGCAGCAACGCGCTAGCATGCCTAACCCCGCCAAGCTCATCGCGAAAAGGATTCTGGAGGAATTAGCTGGCGAAAGCAAATACAGACTGTTTACAAGAGTACCCTAGTGGTAGAAATATGAGTTTTCTTCAAAGGGCGAGGCGCCTCCTTCGTCTTTACAGGTTTCTGCCTAAAAAACGCTTGGGACAAAATTTTGTGGTGAACGCTGATCTGTTGGAGAGAATGATATCGTATGCGTCTGTAACCGACGATGACGTTGTTTTGGAGGTAGGAGCCGGGCTTGGTTTTTTAACGCAACTTCTTTCTCGTGAATGTAAGAGGGTTATTGCGGTTGAGGTTGATCCTAAACTGATAGGGATACTGAGAGAGCAACTTCACGACTTGCAGAACGTGGACTTAATAGAGGGAGATATACTGAAGGTTTCTGTTCCTCCCTTTGGCAAGTTTGTTTCTACCCCTCCCTACTCGATTTCATCTCCACTCCTGTTTTGGCTTCTAGAAAGGAAATTTGACTGCGCAGTTTTAACTTTCCAGAAGGAGTTTGCTAAGAGGCTAGTTGCTTCCGTGGGTAGCAAGGATTATGGGAGGTTAACCGTCACCGCCTATTACCGAGCTGAAGCGGAGCTTTTGGACTACGCGCCCAAAGAAATGTTTTACCCCCAGCCGGACGTGGATTCCATGGTCGTGCGTTTGAAACCGAGGGAACCTCCCTTCCAGATAGAAGATGAAGAAACCTTTCTAGAACTCGTGCGAACACTCTTCACTCAACGAAACAAGAAGGTGAGAAACGCCATCATTCCCTTCTTGTGCAAGCGAGGGATAAAGGGAGGAAACGCAGTAGAACTAGCTGACTCCTTAGTTTTTCATGCTAAAAGGGTGCGGGAATTGGCGCCTGAAGACTTTGGTGTCCTGTCCAATGAAATCGTTCGGAGGCTCTAACCCCACATAAGCTTAAAGTTCTGATCATGGTTCAATCTTTTCGAAGGATGGATTATGAAACTCGCAGGTGATTTGGTCATTCGAGAGGCTGCAAACGAAGATATTGAAGGCATCATCGAAGTGTTAGAGACCATTTATCTGCAGGATGTAGCTTGGGCTGAAAGAGCGATAAAGAAACTTTTGGCAACAGAAAATTATGTGATCCTTGTGGCTGAGTTAGATGATCAAGTAGTGGGTTTCATTGACTACTATATTCTGCCCTCAATCTGGGAAAAACGGAACGAGGCAACTATCAACAACCTTTTCATCCACAAAGATTATCAAGGCAAGGGTGTGGGTTCTAGACTGTTGGAAGAAGTAATCAAGCGAACCGATGAGATAGGAATCGTAGAACTTCACGTAGGAACCGAAAAGAAAAATGAAAGAGCTATACGTTTATACAAGAAGCACGGCTTTCTCACGGAATATTTGTTGTTAGAACGGGTGAGAAAAACTCTTCCAAAAGAAGTATAAATGTAGAGGTATAGTATTGCCAAGGTAAGGTGAATGAATGGATGTGTATTCTCGGCAAAGACAAGCTGATGGAACTTATCGAAGAGTATAAGATAATTTATCCCTTCGACTACAACCTCCTAGACGGCGACAGTTACGTCCTAACCGTGAACGAAGAAACTACGTTACATTATCTTGAACATAAAAACCTAATTTCCTATGAAGTTGTGTTCACGCCGCCGAACTACGTGGCTCATCTCACAGCGAAGAGCAAGTATGGACGAAGAGGATTATCCTTCCTTAACGCTGCAAAGGTTCACAGCGGCTTCATTGGAAGACTAGCTCTGGAACTCGTAAACCTAAGCAACGACAGGCAACCAATAACGATTAAGAGAGGAGACCCCTTCATGCACATCGAGTTCGTAACCAGAGAAGGTGAACCATCTCCCTACATGGGGCAATATCAATTCCAGTACGTAACCGAAGACGAGAAAAAAATGTATCTTCCGATCCTGAAGAAGGTTTTTCCAAACTTTGATGAACTAGCCAAAATATGGTTCAAAAATGAAACCCCATAGAAATTACGAGAACTTTTGTTTTGATGATTCGGATTCCGAATCACTTCTTTCCGTAAGGAATGGTTTATTAACAAAGGCTTAAATATCATGGTTGGAGGATGGCGAGGGATAAATCATGAGGGCACGCAACTATCGAAAGGCAAAGGGCCAGTCCTACACAAGGAAAAAGTATATGCGAGGCTCTCCCTCACCAAAAATAACAAAATTCACCATGGGCGACCCCACAGGCAGTTTTGAATATCAAGCTCTTTTAATCGCCCGGAAGGAAGCCCAAATTCAACACAACGCCTTGGAGGCAGCACGCGTAGCAACAAATAGACTTCTTTCAGAAAAATTGGGAAGCAGTTACCTTTTACGAATTTTACCCTATCCACATGTCGTGTTGCGTGAAAACAAAATGATTTTTGGAGCGCACGCAGATCGACTTCAAGACGGAATGAGAAAGGCCTTCGGGAAACCCATAGGACTCGCGGCACGAGTGAAATCGGACCAAGCGGTCATAATGGTTAACATGAATGAGGATGACCTCGAAGTCGCAAAGGAGGCCTTAAAGCGGGGAGGAGCCAAATTGCCCATACCCTGCCGAATAATTATTGAGAAAATTGGAGAGTAACTTTGAATTTAAACGGCAGATATTTTTTTGATCAAGTACTTTGAGTTAATCTCAGTTATTCCCAACTCCTTTGCTATCTTCGTGTAATCTTTTTTATTCCTCTCAATAACTTCTCTTAACTCATCCTCAATCTTCTTTACCAAAAGTAGGGTCTCAACAACTTTGTCTCGATTAACACCGATCGAGTCAAGATGTATCGTCAAGAATTTTATGAACTCTCTTCCCAAGTCACTAGGCGCCTGTCCGCATATGCCTACAGTTCTTGTTGGTTTCATCGAGTGAGCGCCTTCACACAGCATTTCGATAGATCTAATTACAGCAGGATTAGATTCATCAAACTCCCAAGCGATTTTCGCACTATCACGATCTATTCCAAGTGTAAGCTGAGTAAGATCGTTGCTTCCAATGCTGAAACCATCGCAATACTTGGAGAATTCTTTCGGAATAATACAGATACTGGGGACTTCAGCCATGAAGATAATGTCAGGTATTTTTAGTCCCGCTTTTTGGAACGCATCTTTTATTTGTTTAGTTACTTTTTCTGCCTCGATGGTCGTCCTAACAAACGGAACCATCGGGATTGCATTAGTTAAACCCATCTTATGTAATTCTGTAAAAGCTCTAAGTTCCAACTCGTAAGCTTCACGGAAAAAGTCATCCACATATCTCGATGCGCCCCTGAATCCAAGCATAGGGTTATTCTCAGTGAACTCTAACTCTATCTTTCTAGTCTTTATTTTCTTCGACCCACAGATAGGACACTTTTCCTGTGGTTTAAAGGATATACTTTCACCACAATCGCATTTAATCTCGTGGTAAACCGCTCCAGGCAAGGAGCCGTACTCGTTCGTCTTGAAGTCAGAAAATCTCACTATAATCTTACGTGGTTTGAATGCGCCAGCGATAATTGCTATACCCGTCTTTAACCTTTCAACATATTCATCAGCTAAAGATTCGATGAATGGATATTTCTTCTTGATATCATCAGCCCATCTATCCGGACCAAGCTGATCGGCCCTTAAAGCAAAAACTGGATGTAACTCCGCACTTGAAACGATGAATTCGATACGAACGAGGGAACTACCTTGAGAAGGTAATTGGCTCACGTGTAAAGCCTCATCAGGGCTGCCAATGTTTACCATGATCTTAGTAACTGTCTTTGGAATCTCCTCCAACTCTACTTCTTGAACCTCAAAGGGGGTCTCACCTTCGAATATCCTTGCTACACCATCTGAACAATCGAGAGTGATCTTTTCTCCGTTTTTAAGGTTGAGAACACCTATTACACCGACAGCACATGGTATACCCCTTTCTCTAGAGACTATTGCAGCGTGAGATGTCCTGTTTCCTCTTTCACAAATTATCGCTGATACTTTTTCAAGACTCATGACAACTTCCCAATCCGGTGAAGTCATTGATGTAACAAGCATCGGTTTCACGCCTTTCTTATTGTATGTCGCAACTTCTTTCCTAGCTTCCTCATGATCTTTTGCTTTAAAAACAGAACCTGACGCAATCTTCGTACCAACGGGTATACCGACGTAAATCGGATTTGTTTTTGGTTTTTCTTTGAGTTTGAAAAGAGTCAGGACGGTTCTCGTGGCATGAACAGTCTCTGGTCTCGCTTGCGTTATGTAAACTTTACCGTTCTCAACAGCATACTCGATATCCATCGGTTTTTTGTAATTCTTTTCTATAGTTGTGACGTGCCTAGCGACTTGCTCTGCTTCATCAAACGTGAGAACTCTAGGATCACGCAAACCTATAGGAACTTCACGATTCTTTTTAGTCTTTTGATCATAAACTAACATTTCTTTTTGGGGACCTTTAGGTGGAATGGTTCCAAGTACTTTAACTTCAGGTTCTTTAACGAAGGCAGTCCATGAAGCAGTTTCCTTTCCTTGTACTATCAATTCTCCTAAGCCATAGACTGCTTGAACTACCCCAACGTTACGGTTGCCAGTATCAGGGTCTATGGAGAAAGCTACACCAGCCTTTTCCGAATCAACCATGACTTGAACGACAACAGATATTAGTCCCTTTTTGAGTATTTCAGATTCTGACATTTCTAGAATTTTTTTCCTGCGTAAATCTTGTCTGTAATCAATAACCCTCCAACCAAAAGCAGAAGCAATACATTTTAACACGTATTTAATCACACTAGAAGAATCTAAGTGAACATTAAGGTAGGTCTCAAACTGGCCGGCAAAAGCAGCAGTAGCCATGTCTTCAGTAATACCAGAACTCCTGACAGCAACTCTGTTCTTCCCAACCCTCTTCTTCATCGTCTCGATTTTTTTCCCTACTGCTCTGATGAGTTTTGGTTGAATCTTTATGTTTTCGATGAAATTTCTAATTTTGCTGGCAATCTTCCTAGCTTCTTCTTCATTGTTCTTAGCTAATGCTTCATCTAGTTTTTTAACTAGTTTTACGACGTTCTCATCATTAAGTAATACCTTGGCGAATTCTGTGGTGACCATTATAGCATAAGGTACATTATCTTTTCCTAGTATACTAAATAACCTAGCTAAACTCGATCCTTTTCCTCCAGCATATTTTCCATCAGCGGCGATAGCTTCTTCCACACCAACGATTAATTTTTCGTCATTTGTTTTTATTGAAACCAAGTTTCACACCTCCTAGTTCACTATTATTAAGTTTTAATAGCCTGAAATAAGTTTATTAAATCGATCGGATAAGCTTTCACCCGTAACTCCTTTGATCATCCCCTTCATGGTGCAGTGGTAAATGTAGATGAAAACAACATCCTTTGACCTTGAAGAGAAAAGACTGAAGAAAGAAATAAGCAAAGGAACGGCTAAAATCGTCTTAGTACAGCTTCCAGAAGGATTAAAAGCCGAAGGGCCTCGCCTCGCGACTCTCATCGAAGACGCTGGAGCCCTCGCAATAGTTTCCGCCGATCCATGTTACGGCGCCTGCGACTTGGCTCTGCCCGACGCTGAAAGCCTATGCGCGGATCTCATAGTCCATTACGGGCACAGTTCCCAAACCAAACAGGAAAGAGTGCCAACAATTTACATGGAGGCAAGGGCGAAAATCAGCGTTAAAGCGGCAGTAAAGAAAGCGATACCCCTCCTTGAGCCTTGGAGTAACATCGGTTTAGTAACGACGGTTCAACACGTCCACAAACTCGATGAAGCAAAAATTTTACTTCTCGAAGCTGGGAAAACCGTTGCAATAGGGGATGCTGGGCTAGTTAAACATCCTGGACAGGTGATCGGCTGTAATTTTAGCAACGCACAATCAGTTTCAGAAGAAGTTGAAGCTTTTCTTTTCGTTGGTGGAGGCAGATTCCACGCCATAGGCGTGGCGTTAGCCACGGCAAAGCCGACGATAATTGCTGACCCCTACGAAAAAAGAGCGTATTCTATTCACGATGAAGTTCCGAGGATACTCAAACAGCGATGGGCGAGTATCTCTGAAGCAAAAGGGGCTGAGAACTTTGGAGTATTAATAGGCTTGAAAAGTGGACAGAATAGAGTTAGGGAAGCCGTGAAAATTAAAGAGAAACTCCAGAAAAGCGGAAGGAAGGCTACCTTGCTTGCGCTCAGAGAAATCACATCTAACGCGCTCATGCAGTTCCCAAATATAGACGCGTTTGTAAACACTGCTTGCCCTCGACTTTCCCTAGACGACACACCGAATTTTCTTAAGCCAATCCTGTCCCTTAACGAAGCACTTGTGATGCTGGGAGAGATGGACTGGGAAGAACTATGCAGAAAAGGCTGGTTCGAAAACTAGACCTAGAAAAGGCAATCTCAGAGATCGAAACCCACCCGATGCCTAAGGCTTACCTCGAACAATACACAATACCTTCACGACTCGCTGCGGAAATACTCTTCATAGCAACATACGTTTACGATGATATCGTCGATAAGACAGTCGTGGATTTAGGTTGCGGCACAGGGAGACTTGCGATAGGTGCTGTCCTTCTCGGAGCGAGAGAAACCTTTGGGGTTGATGTGGACAAAGTGGCTGTGAATGTGGCGCGAAAAAATGCGGAAAGAAAGGGTGTGAAACAGAATACTCATTGGATCGTGGCAGACATCGGCGTTATGCAAGGAACCTTTGACACGGTTCTGCAGAATCCTCCATTTGGTGTGCAGAGAAGAAGGGCGGATCGGAAATTCATAGAGAAATCTTTAGAGCTGGGGCGTAGGATATACTCGCTTCACAAGAGTGGAGAGCGCAACCGAGAATTTATCAAAAGGTTTATTGAGAGGCATGGAGGAAAAGTTACGGGTATATTTCCTATGAAAATGGATATTCCGAGGATGTTTGAATTTCACACGAAAAAGAAGCGTAGTGTTCAAGTTGATCTATATCGA
>Ga0209427_10009724_pt1 | contig 10700 bp, 11 predicted proteins | sample DeeMarSWOR136_30_FD_187465 | JGI IMG/M metagenome (GOLD analysis project Ga0209427, IMG submission 187465) | Marine sediment microbial communities from White Oak River estuary, North Carolina - WOR-1-36_30 (SPAdes) (version 2) | ecosystem: Environmental > Aquatic > Marine > Intertidal zone >...
CTTAATAGAGATTTTCCTATGTCTGAACCTTTAGAAATTTTTATTTGTCCTGATCTTCCAATAGTTGCAGAAAATAAGTATTCGTCATTTATATAAACGTTTGCGTTTTTGCTACCAATTTTCTTGTCAAATGTAAAAACAATGTAAGCCCCTGTCTCATGGATATCAAATTTCACTTCATTTCCCAAAGACTCAACCATTGGTTGTACTTCTATTGAAATTCCGAGTTTGTCTTCTATTGATTTTATTGTTTTTCCATCTCTTCCTATTAATTTTGGTATTATTTTGTTGTTAACTTTTACAACAACACTATTATCTGATAAAAACTCTATTTTTGCTGAAGGATCAAATCTTCTTACCTCTGATTTTATTCTACCTGATGCTAGTTTTTGTAGGGCAGTTTTTTTCTCTTTCTTAACAGGAATGACTGTTGTTTGTTCCCCATATGTGTATATTTCATATTCCAAATTTCCTGTTTCAAAATCCCTAACTTCTGCAATTGGTCTTGCTAGATCTGCTTCTGTCATACCGCTAGGAACTCTAACTGTTAAACTCAAAGAATAAATCTTCTCAATCTTTCCATCTTTAATGTATATTATTGTATCAATCACATGTGGTATTACTCCTAACTCTATTTTTCCTATGAACCTTTGAACTGCATCAACTGGATCAGTAGCATGAACAACCCCTATCATTCCTATTCCAGCAAGTCTCATATCAGAAAATATTTCAAAGTCCTTAGGTTTTCTAACATCATCAAATATAGTATAATCGGGTCTAACTAAAAGCAATATATTGGCTGTTTTTATAAAACTTCCATTTAAAGGACCATATTGAGTTATTTCTGGTGGAACTTGTAAGTCTCTTGGTTGCTCTATTGTTTTAACTATTTTGCCTTGTTTAAAATAAAATTCAGCTAATGATGCTGAAAAGGTTGACTTTCCGCTTCCAGGAGGCCCTGCCACTAAAATTCCTTCTGCTTTTTCAGACAACCTGTTTTTTAATTTGCCAGAAAGTTTGTAATCATTTAAAGTTAGTTTAACTATTGGTCTAACCAAAGTTATTTCTAACCCATCTGAAAATGGTTTTCTTGCTATTGAAATTCTTTTTTCTTTTAATTGAACGACTGTTGCTCCGTACAAACCTATTTCTACAAAAGAATCTTCTTCATACCTTGCCTTGTCTAAAATTTCTGTAGCCATTCCATCTAGTTCTTCACGTTTCATTGGTTTGTTTCTTAATTTAACAAATTTTATTTTTCCTGGCTTTCCTCTTTTTGCATAAGGAATAGCATTTTCTTTTAAATGGATAGACATAGTATCATGAGTAAGGAATTTATCTATCTTAATTTTTTTCTTTTTCTTATAAGACTCAAAATATTTTACGCTTATTCCTTGAGCTTGTGCAACTAACCCTTGTAGAAGATCACAAGTAACTAGAACTGCATTATTTGTTTTTGCAACGTCTTGTATTAGCGCATCTATTCTTCCTGATTTTGCCAATAAAATGTCTTCGTAACTTGGTCTTTCACCAACAAATTTCAAAGTTATTTTGTGTTTGTCTTTTAACTTTCTGATTTTCTTTATTTCCTCTAAACCCATAAAACCTATTTCTTTTCCTCTAGCTGCTTGAGCTTGCAATTCGCCTATAACAATTTCAGGAATTATAATTACGGCTTTTTCTAGCTTTTTTGATTTTATTAAATCTGTGACTTTTCCCTGAATCAATACAGATGTATCTAAGCATATTTTATTCAATTTCAAATTTTTTTCTTCGATTTTTCTTCTTTTTTTCATAAAATCAGTTGCTTGCCGAATTATTTAAATAATATATAAATGTTTCTTAACTCTCATTTTCGTGTATATTTTTTTAAAAATATGTTTGTCAAAAGAATAAAGCTTAAAAGGTTTACTGATTTAAGATTTAATATGAAATTAAGATGTCCAGAATGTGGCTCAGCAAAGATTGCAAAGAGTATGGGCGAAGTGTCGTGCAGAAAATGCGGTCTTGTACTTGATGAAAACATTATCATGAGCTACTAAATAAAATTTTTAATTTTTTCTACATATGATTATTGATTTCAACCTAAAATGACTTCACCATATCATCTATTTTCAATGAGATCTCCTTACCTGTATCCATTTTCTTCAATTTAACAGAATTGTTTTTAAGCTCTTTTTCTCCCACAATTATAACATTTGGTATGCCTAAAGAGTTAGCATAATCCAATTGTTTTGACAAAGACCTTAATCTTAAGTCAAAATCAACTGAAATTGAATTGTTTCTTAATATTTGAACAATTTTCAATACTTTATCTCTTACTTTATCATTAACAGCTATAACAAAAACTTTAACATTGGATTTCTTTACTTCAAATATCTTTCTTTCTTTCATGACTTCTATCATTCTCTCTATTCCAAAGCTAATTCCTGTTGCAGGAATGTTTTTTCCTGAAAACAATCCTATCATTTTATCATATCTTCCTCCACCTGCAATACTTCCTATTCCTTCTTCAGCAAATACTTCAAATATTGGACCTGTATAATAATCCAAACCTCTTGCCAAACTCAAATCAATCTCGAATTTTGGTTCAACTTTCATTTGTTTTAAATAAGAAATAATTTGTTTTAATTCTTCAAAGCCTTCTTTGTCTTCAACCAATTTTTCAAGTTCTTCTAAAACAGACTCTTTTTTGTTTACTATAATTTCTAAAATCTTTGTTGTTGCTGCTTTAGAAATTTTCGTTAATAATTCTTTCTTAATACCTTCTTCTCCAATCTTAGTTAATTTGTCAATTATTCTAAAAGTATCTATAACTTTATTTTCAGGAACTCCTGCATATTTTGCTAAAGCCGATAATATTTTTCTATTATTTAGTCTTACTGTAAAATCTTTAAAACCTAGTTCAGTTAAAACTGAAATAACACATGCAATAATTTCTGCATCAGCTAACATAGTTTCGCTTCCAACAATGTCAATATCTGCTTGTAAGAATTCTCTGAACCTGTCTTTAGTAATATCCCCATATCTCCAGACGTTTTGTATTTGGTATCTTTTAAATGGTAAATTTAAGTTAGGATTAGAAGCTATTACTCTTGCTAAAGGAACTGTTAAATCAAATCTTAAGCCTACTCTTCTTCCTCCAAAATCTTCAAAATTATAAGTTTCTTTTAAAATTTCGGGACCTCCGGCACCTTTGGCAGATAAAACTTCCCAAGCTTCTAAAGCAGGAGTTTCTAATGGTTGAAACCCAAATATTTCAAAAACATATTTTATTTTTTCTAGTACTTGCTGTCTTAAAATCATTTCTTCAGGTAAAAAATCTCTTGTTCCCTTTACATTTTTCATAAACACACCTTTCTTATTAGCTTTTCATAAATCTTCACGGCCTTTCTTAAGTTTTTGATCAATATGTATTCATTGGTTGTATGAGCCAATTCTGAAGTTCCTGGACCATAACTAAAACATGGAAGTTTTGCATCCCTATAAAACAATTCAGCTTCTGTATAACCTGATTCACCAATCAATTTTGTTTTTGTAATACTTTTTAAAATTCTTATTAACTCCATTTTTGGACTTATCTGCATAGCCAATCTACTTTTTTCAACTTTAATAACAGCTTTTAGTTTTAATTTCCTTAATATTCTCTTTATCTGATTTACTGCTATCTTTGGGTTTTCTTTAGGAATAATTCTTCTATCAATTTCTATATCACAAAACTCTGGAACAACATTAATTTTAGTTCCGCCTTTAATAACACCAACGTTTATAGTCCCGCTTCCCAGTAAAGGATGTTTTTCTTTTTTTAATTTTTCTATTAATTTTCTCGTTTCCTGTATAAAACCTGAAGCTTTGTAAATTGCATTATCTCCTAATTCTGGTTTTGACCCATGAGCAGCCTTTCCTTTAAATCTTACTTTTATTTGTACTATTCCTTTTTGTGCAATCCTAGCTCTAAGATCTGTACATTCCCCTATCAATCCATATTTAATATTTTTGAAAATTTCTTTTCTATTTTTAATCAAACAATCTGAACCCTTCATTGCAACTTCTTCATCAGCAACAAATGTTAATAGTAATTTTCTCTTGAATTTTTCTTTTTGGAGATTTTTTACTGCAATTAGAATTGCTGCTAGACCTCCTTTCATATCAGTTGATCCTCTTCCATATATCTTTCCTTTAACAATTCTTCCTTCAAATGGGTCATATTTCCATTTACTCATATCTCCTGCAGGAACAGTATCCATATGACCATTTAACATTAATCCTTTTCCTTTTCCAATAGAAGCTATTAAATCAACCCTGTTCTTTTCGAATTCTATTAATTCTGCTTGAATTTTCAAATCTTCTAAAAAATCCTTTATATATCTGGCTATCTTTTTCTCATTTCCTGGTGGGTTTTCTGAATTTATCCTTACTAATTCTTGGGTTAGTTCTATTTCATTCATGATATCATTTTAGATTTTTTGATATAAATGCTATTAGGGTCGCGAGCAGGATTTGAACCCGCACCTTCAGCTCCACAGGCTGATACGCTACACATTACGCTATCACGACCATTAACTTTTTTCTTGAATTCTAAAAGGACAAGAAAATTAAATCTAAGATTAAATTTATTTCTAATTCTAGCTGGTATTACAACTCTTCCTCTATCATCTAGAATAGCATTAAAAATAAGAGAATTAGGATTAGCAAATTCTTTCTTTGTTTTGTATGTGAACTCGTCCACCCATATGTTTCACCTAATAGTAGTACTAAGAAGGAATATTTAAAGCTATGTTGGAAATTATTTGGAACAAACGGGTGCTACATAATATTCTCGTTTATTCTTGTTTTCTCGAGGATCACCAACAAGAATTACTCCATAATCCCTACAATAATCTTGATGATTTTCGCCCCCAACACAATCTTTACACGAAGAGCATGCCTCTCTTTTTAATATTGTTATACTTGTCATAAGAAATTAATTAAAGATTAGAAATTTAAGTCTATCTTATTTCAAAATTCTCAAACTCTCCCTTATAATCACTAAACTCCACTTTAAGATTATTAACTTTAGATAACCATGGTCCTTTTTTACACCATTCTATCATTTCTTTAATTTTATCCTCATTTCCCTCAAAAACAGCTTCAACTTCTCCAGAAGGTAAGTTCTTAACCCATCCTCTTATTTCTAAGGATCTAGCTTTTTGTTTGGTATAATATCTAAAACTCACTCCTTGAACATCACCTGATATTATTACATGAGACCTAACTAATTTCAACCACATCACCAACAGTTAATTTCTTTTTGTCTATTTTCTTTTCTAAACTCTTTTCTTCTGGTTTTTCGATTAGCTTAATATTAAAGAATTTTTCTAACTTCCTTATTAAGTTTAGTGGAGGTTCCCAGCCTTCTTCTAGTCTTTTTATTGTTGACATTTTTTCATTTATTTTTTTAGCCAAATCCTCTTGTTTTAATTTCATTTTTTGTCTAGAATTTCTTATTATTTCATTAAAATTTGGTTTTAAAATTTCTTCAGTCTCCTCTATTTTAGGTAAAGATCTTTTTACAACTTTTACTTCAGGTGTTTTTATCTCTTCTCCAAATTTAACACAATCTTCACAAACTGTTAGAATTGCTCCTTCAATTCTAGCTTTTCTATTAGCCTTTTTAGAACCACAAATTTTACATTCAGTCATATTTTCATTCCTACAACTATAAGTCTGTTATTTAATTTTTTCTTAGATAATTTTGATTTTATATCAAATTTACCATAAAAATTCAAAGTTTTAAACCCTGTTAATCTAAATAACAAATCAAATTCGTTTGGAGTAAATGACCTTAAAGTTCTTTTAAACTCTATTATTTTTTTAAGAGATTGTTTATTTTTAAATCTCTTGTAAGTAGATGTGCTTACCATTATAAGATTTAAAGGATCAAACTTATGTTTATTATCAATTAACATTTTAAGATTTTTTCTTTTCATAGTCTCCTTAAATCTATATTTGAATTTTTTGTTAACAATGAAACTCCAAGTAAACATAATATCAATTATAATAATGCCTTTCTTTTTTAGAATCTTATTAACAGAGTTCATGGTTTTAATTACATGTTCATTTGTAATGTTGTACATGAAAGAAGAGAACATAATAATTGCTGCATCAAATTTTTCTTTTAATTTTATGTTTTTCATATCCATTAAATGAAAAAGTATTTTTAATTTTTCATTTTTAGCCTTTTGTTTTGCTAATTTTAACATATTTTTAGATAAATCAATTCCTACAACTTTGTATCCCAATTTTCTAAGAAGTGTGGCATGTCTACCAGCTCCGCAAGCTATATCCAAAACTTTTTTTACTCTGTGTTTTTTAAAAATACTATCTAGGAATTTTACCTGTTTTTTCGTTACTTTTTGTGGAACATAAAGCTCATCGTACCACCATGCCATTTCATCTGAATACAAGGCATCTTGCTTCATAAACATCAATTATAAATATTTCATTTAAAAATAAATAATGGGTTGGTATGACCGGTGGGCTACGAATTCTATTCTAAAGATTTATATAAATATAGTTATCTTAATAATTCTAAAATATGTGGTTTAAATGACTACTTATAATCCTCAAGAAATAGAGAAAAAGATATTGGAGCTGTGGGAAAATGAAAAAATGATAAAGAATTCTTTAGAGTTAAGAAGGGGTAACAAGACATTCTCGTTCATGGACGGGCCTCCAACAGCTAACAATCCAATGGGAGTTCATCATGCTTGGGGAAGAACGTACAAAGACCTTTTTCTAAGATTAAAAACAATGCAGGGATTTGATACAAGAAAACAGCCTGGTTTTGATTGTCAGGGATTATGGGTTGAGGTTGGAGTTGAAAAAGAACTTGGTTTTAAAACAAAGAAAGATATAGAAAAATACGGTATTGGTAAATTCACTGAAAAATGTGTAGAAAATGTTCTTAATTATGTTAAGATTTGGATAGATTTATCTAAAAAACTTGGAATGTGGATGGATTGGAAAGATCCTTATCTAACTTTATCAGATACAAACATAGAATATGTCTGGTATTTTCTAAAAAAATGTCATGAAAAAGGCTGGTTATATAAAGGAATGAAAGTTCTACCTTGGTGTCCGAGGTGTCAAACTAGCCTATCATCTCATGAAGTTTCTGTTGGTTATAAAGAGTTAACTCATACTTCACTTTATTTAAAATTTCCAATCAAGAATAGGGAGAATGAATACTTGCTTGTGTGGACAACAACTCCTTGGACAATTCCAGCAGATGTTGCTGTTGCTGTACACCCTGATATGACATACGTTAAAGTAAAACAGGGTAATGAATATTATATTCTATCTAAGACACTTGTTGAAAAACTAGATGGTAAATATAAGATAATAAAGGAGATGTCTGGAAAAGATCTTGTTGAGTTAGAATATATAATGCCATATAATGATCTTCTCATCCAATCAGATGTAAAACATTGGGTAATTTTATGGGATTTGGTGAGTGATAAAGAAGGTACTGGTATGGTTCATGTAGCACCTGGAACAGGGCCTGAGGATTTTGATTTAGGAAAAGAATACAGTCTTCCTATAATTTGCCCAATAGACGAAGAATCAATATTTAACAAAGAGTCTGGCTGGTTGGCTGGAAAAACAGTTAAAGAAGCCAACCCTCTAATAATAGAAGATCTACAAAAGAGAGGATTCTTGTACAAAACAGAAAAATATACACATAGCTATCCTTGTTGTTGGCGTTGTAATGAAGAGCTTGTATTTAAAACAAGTGAAGAATGGTTCATTTCTACAGAAAAAATTAAACCAAAGCTAATTAAAGAAGCTAAAAAGGTTAAATGGTATCCTGAATGGACTCAAAAAAGTATGATAGAATGGTTAACTAATCTAAAAGATTGGAATATTTCTAGAAAAAGATATTATGGTTTACCTCTGCCATTCTGGACATGTGATTGTGGATATATAGAAGTTATAGGAACTAAAAAAGAGTTAAAGAAAAAAGCTATCAAAGGATATAAGGAATTAAAAGAATTGCATAGACCTTGGATAGATAATGTTATTCTAAAATGTTCTAAGTGTAAAGGAGAAATGAAAAGAGTCCCTGAAACAGGAGATTGTTGGTTAGATGCTGGAGTTGTTTTCTTTTCAACCTTGAATTATTTTGATAATAAGAAGTTTTGGAAAAAATGGTTTCCTGCAGACTTTATAACAGAAATGCATGAACAGGTTAGATTATGGTTTTATGCTACTTTATTTGTTTCAGTTACATTAGAAGGTAAAACTCCTTACAAATCTGTTCTAGCTCATGGAATGGTTTTAGATGAAAAATTTAAGGAAATGCATAAAAGTACTGGAAATGTTATTTGGGCAGATGAGGCTATAGAAAAAATGGGAGCAGATGTAATGAGGTGGATGTATTGCAAACAGAATCCAGGCCAAGCAATGCCATTTGGTTATACTCCTGCCAAAGAAGTTAGAAGAATTTTAAATATTTTGTTTAATACTGTTAAATTCTTGCAAACATATTGTGAAGTCAATAACTTCAAACCAAAAAAACCAAATAAACTTGACATATCTAGCAAGTGGTTGTTATCCAGAATTCAAACCTTAAAAAAAGAAGTTACAAAAGATTTAGATGAGTTAAAACCACATTTAGCAGCTAACAAATTAGAAGAATTCTTTTTAAATGACTTATCAAGATGGTACGGACATATAATAAGAGAAGATATAAAACCTGGCATAAAATCTAAAAGTAAACAATCTATGCTTTATACATTTTATGTTGTAAGTCTAGAGAGCTTAAAGCTTTTATCACCATTCATACCCTTTGTTGTAGAGGATTTATATCAAGACTTTTTCAAAGTTTTTGAAAAAGAAGAAAGCATACATTTTTGTGATTGGCCAAAGGTTGAAAAGAAACTAATAAACAAAAAATTAGAAGCTGGAATGGATCTTGTTAAAAAGATTGTTGAAACATCTAATGCTATAAGACATGAAAAAGGAATAAAATTGAAATATCCCCTAAAAGGTTTGACTGTTAAAAGCAAAAAGAAAGTTAAAACATTAGAAAATATTATTAAAAAAATGGCCAATGTTAAAGAAGTTAATTTTGAAAAATCAGAAAAAGAATTAGAGGTTGTTTTAGATACAAAAATTACTCAAGAATTAAAAGATGGGTGGCTGTTAAGCGAGCTTACAAGAAATATTCAAGCGTTTAGAAAGAAATTAGGATTAAAAATAAAAGATAAGGTTACTTTGTATCTTCCTGAAGAACAATTATTCAAAAAATCAAAAGAAGTTATAGAGGGGATTACAGGGAGTAAAATAGTATTTGGTAAAATTGAAGGTAATAAATCTGGGTTTAAATTTGAAAATAAGAAATATGAATTCGGAATAAAAGTTTAACTTCGTCTTTTTTCTAGAATACTAATGATATAGCCTGCAATTTTATTTCTCACAACCTTGTCATCAATTAGTCCCATTTCTTCCAGAATCTCTTTATTGTTTTTAAAATTCTTACTAAATTTTTCTGGACATTGATCTACTAATTTCTCAGCCATACTCTTTATCCACTTTCCTCTTATTCTTCCCATAATTACCGTAACCTTTTATTCTTATATGTAATAAATAAATTTATGCATTACCTCTGTATAAATCCTGTTGGTATATTCATATTCGATGAAAAGAATAAACTAGTAAAATTTAAATACTTTGATAAAAACCCAGAAGAGATTGCTATAAAACTAGAGAAATTTGAAAAACAAGAAGATTTTCCAGAACTTCAAGAAATTAAGAAAGAGTTTAAAGATCTAGTTATAGAACAACCAAACAAAACAACAGAATATTTTAGAGAAAACTTCAGAGAAATTGTTTTAGAGAATTTTAAAAATGAAACTGAATTAAATCAGTTCTTAAATTCTGTTCTAATAGCTAAAACTAAACTAAAAATATCAAAAATAGAAAGAAGAGATAAACTAATAATTCAAACTGTTTCTTCTCTAAATGATTTAGAAAAGATTTTAAATACAATGTGTGAAAGGTTAAGAGAGTGGTATGGATTACACTATCCTGAACTCGATGTTAAAGATCATGAAAAGTTTGCAAAACTAATTGTTGAACATGGAGATAGAACTAATTTTAAGGATTTTGAAACAAGTATGGGAATGGAATTAAAAAAAGATGATGTAAAAGTTCTACAAGAATATGCTAAACAATTAAAAGAATTGTATGATTTAAGAAAACAAATTGAAAAGTATTTAGAAAAAATAGTTCCTGAAGAAATTCAAAACCTAAATACTTTGTTAGGGTCAACTCTAGCTGCTAGATTGTTAGCCTCAGCTGGTTCTTTGGAAAAGCTTGCAAAAATGCCTTCATCTTCAATTCAATTGCTCGGTGCTGAAAAATCTTTGTTTAAATTTTTAAGAGGTAGAGAAAGGGACAGACCACCTAGATTTGGTTTATTATATCTTCATCCAGACATATCAACTTCAAAAAGAGAACTACAAGGAAAAATTGCAAGAGCATTATCAAGTAAATTAACCTTGGCCGCTAGAGCAGATTTTTACACAAAAAAAGATATTTCTAAAAAATTACTAGAAGACTATAAGAAAAAACTAAAGGAAATTTTAAAAGCTTAAAATATAATTATTTTTATGACGGTTTCAGGATATATTGAAAAGGCAGCAAAAGAATTTGAT
>Ga0209427_10009725_pt1 | contig 10700 bp, 7 predicted proteins | sample DeeMarSWOR136_30_FD_187465 | JGI IMG/M metagenome (GOLD analysis project Ga0209427, IMG submission 187465) | Marine sediment microbial communities from White Oak River estuary, North Carolina - WOR-1-36_30 (SPAdes) (version 2) | ecosystem: Environmental > Aquatic > Marine > Intertidal zone >...
CGCCGCCATGATCCCGGCGATCCTGGCGGTTTCCATGACATTTCCCTTACCCACGGCTCCGGTCCTCTTCAGCATCTCTGCTATCTTTTCGCCGAGGTGGACGGTAGCTTCTGCGCGGGCCATGCGAACGGATGATCGCTTGCGCTCGACATTGACCATTCGAACCTTTCCCTCGTTCGATATATGCGAGAATTTCTTCTTATCAGCCATCATCTCTTCCTACCCTTCTGATAGTGACCTATTTTCGATGATTGTACCACTTTTTACGCTCGTCGTGTGCGAAAATTCGTGTAAGGGCTTGCATGCCCTAATGCCTCTTGACTTGAAAACACAATATTGATATTGTGGGGGTTCTAAAAGGATACGTTTTGTTCGCTAACCGCCAACGTAGCCCTTCATAATAAGAATTTAAGAGTCCCTTTATCTCTTTTTTAGAGGAGGAGAGATGAGCGAAAAGAAAAAATCAAAGATAAAGAAAATTCAGTCCACGGGACATCTGAGAAAGATAATGGCTGATTACTTTTACGAATTGAACGATGCTTCAAAGAAAGGATCGCCCAAAATTGCATGGTGTACGAGTGTGGGACCCGCCGAGCTTTTATTGAGCTTGGGATTCCTTGTCCATTACCCTGAGAATCATGGAGCTGTGTTGGGATCTTCCCGAACAGCCAATGATTATATACCCGTTGCAAATGCCATCGGTTATTCACCCGATATCTGTTCTTACCTTACGAGTGACGTTGGAGCCTTCATAAAGAAAGAGACACCTCTCTCTCGTGGATACGAGGGAATCGAGGGTGTCCCCAAGCCAGATGTCCTTGTGTACAACACGAATCAGTGTCGCGATGTTCAGGAATGGTTCAACTGGTACTCCAGGGAATTAAAGGTTCCCTGTATAGGAATAAGCTCGTACCGCAACATAGGGGAAATAAAAGACTATCATCTTGAAGCTATTGTAGGACAAATAAAAGACTTGATTCCTACTCTCGAAAAAATTTCGGGCAATAAGTTTGATATAGATAAATTCAAAAGTATCCTGGCCCTCTCCCGCGATTGCACCAGACTATGGAAAAAGGTCCTGGAGACGAACACGGCTGCCCCGGCCCCTATCAGTTTCTTCGATGAAACCATCCATATGGGTCCTGCTGTCGTTCTGAGAGGCTCTGAAACAGCGGTGGAGTACTATACGGTGCTCCTCAAGGAACTGGAGGAGAAAGCTGCCCAAAAAGACGGCGCCGTGGAGGGAGAAAAGTTCCGACTCTACTGGGAGGGAATGCCGATTTGGGGAAAACTGAGAAACCTGGCCGAATTCTTCATCGACCTCAAAACAGCCGTGGTTGCTTCCACATACTGTAACAGCTGGATCTTTGATGCCTTCGATCCCGATGACCCGTTCACGAGCATGGCCCGTGCCTACACTGAAATATTCATTGTCAGGGACGAAAAATTTAAAGAGAACTATATCGAAGGGATGGTCAAACAATATAAATTGGATGGCATTCTATTCCATGATGCTAAAACCTGCCCGGCCAATTCCAATAATCGCTATGGGATGCCGGAGAGGCTCGAGAAGAAGTTGAACATTCCTGCTCTGACCATCAATGGGGATTTGAACGACCTGCGTTGCTACTCAGAGGAGCAGGCTCAGACCAATATCGAAGCCTTTATCGAACAATTGGAGACAAAATAATCCATTCGATCTGATAGGGTAGTCGGGTCAATTCACAAATAAGGGACATGAGTTATTTTGTTGGAATTGATGTCGGTGCTTCTACCACCAAGGCGATCATCATCAACGAAAAGAGAGAGATTCTCGGATTTTCGGTGAACGACTCGGGTGTCGATTTCCAAGCTGCAGCCGAGCAAGCCTTTGAGGATTCCAAGGTCAAAGCGACCGTACCGGTCTCAAATGAAAGTTTTATCATTTCTACCGGATACGGAAGAAGAAACGTTCCCTTTGCCAACACAACAAAAACCGAAATAAGCTGTCATGCCAGGGGGAGTTTTCATGATTTTCCCCACGCTCATACACTGATCGATATCGGAGGACAGGACAGCAAGATAATAAAGGTACATACTTCGGGAAAACGAATCAGCTTCAAGATGAATCGTAAATGTGCTGCCGGAACCGGTGCATTTCTCGAAGAAATTGCCAACCGTCTCAAGATTCCGATCGGAGAGCTCAACGATCTTGCCGAAAAGGCAGAAGAAGAAGTACAACTGGGAAGTTACTGCACCGTGTTCACAGCCACAGAAATCCTCACCAAGATCAGAGAAGGAGTGGAAGTGGAGAATCTGGTGAGAGGAATTTTTGGGGCGGTGATAAAGAGAGCGATGGAAATGGATCCCTTGGAAGGGAATATCGTCATGAGCGGTGGCGTGGTGGCCTATAATCCCTTTTTCGTAGAAATGTTCGGCGAGAAACTGGGGAAAAAGATATTTGTGCCGCCTCTGCCTCAATTTACAGGCGCTTTCGGGGCTGCCCTGTACGCTTGGGAAGAAAAAGGAGGTCAAAATGCTTGACTCATTATTCAAACCGAAATCGGTGGCGATCATCGGAGCTTCAAATAATCCCCTCAGCATCGGTCATATCGTGATGCAGAATCTTCTCGACCACAATTACAAAGGTCCCATTTATCCGATCAACCCGAAGTCAAAGTACATCAAAAGCTTCAGGGCGTATCCCTCTATCACCGACGTGCCAGATGAGGTGGATCTGGTGAATATATCCATCAAAAATACTCTTGTCCCGTTTGTCCTGGAGGAATGCGGCAAGAAGGGCGTGAAGTATGCCATTGTTCATACTGCGGGTTTCAAAGAAGTCGGAGAAGAAGGGCTGGCGCTCGAAAAGCAGATCGTTGAAATTGCCCACAAGTACGGGATGCGTATTTACGGACCGAACTCCCAGGGTATTCAGAATTCCGATCCTGAAATCTCCGTTTATGCCAATTTCACGTTCGTTCCCATGAGCCCCGGAAATATCTCTATCGTCGCTCAGAGTGGGGGAGTGGGGGAAACGCTCAAGCTGCACTTGTATCGTATCGGGAAGGGAATACGGATGTATTCGAGTTTTGGCAACGAAGCAGATGTGAGTATGAATGAAATTATTGATTATTATGGCCAGGATGAAGAGACAAAGGTCATCATGGTACACATCGAAACACTGAAAGACCCTGCCGGTTTCCTCGAAGTGGCCAGCCGTACGACTTCCAAAAAACCCATTCTTGCCTTGAAGACGGGAAAAACTTCCGAGGGAGCTGTGGCTGTCGCTTCTCATACCGGCTCTCTCATGGAACAGGATACGCTCACGGATGTTATTTTCAAGAAGAGCGGGGTTCTCCGCTTTCACTCTCAGGAGGACATGATTGATGCAGCCATTGCCTTCTCCAACCAGCCTGTTCCCAAAGGTGACAGGGTTGTGATCGTGACCAACACGGGTGGGCCGGCGATTATTGCCGTGGACGAATGCATATCAGCCGGACTCAAATTGGCCGAATTGAGCCCCAAGACAAAAGAGACCTTGAGCAAGCTCGTTTTTCAAGAAGCCATTGTCTCGAATCCCGTGGATGTGGTTGCCACGGCAGGTCCCGAACAGTACGGCGGCACTGTGGAGGCCCTGCTCAAAGACCCTAAAATCGACTCAGTCCTGCTCGTTTTTGTCACCGCCCCGTTTGTGGATTGTGAGGGGATTGCCCGAAAGCTCGGGGAGCTCGGGAAGACGTCGCAAAAACCGGTCGTCTGTCAGGTGATGACCATAGAGAAATGGGAAAAGGTCATCCGCCTCATCAGGGAAGGCGGTATTCCTGTTTATGATTTTGCCGAGACTGCAGCCAGGTCTCTCTCCGCAATGACCGAGTATGGAAAAGTAATGCGGAGGGAAGCCCCCATATATAAAAAATACAAGCACGATAAAACGGCAGCGAAGGCGATTGTTAAGAAGCACAAGGGGAAGGGGAAATTCATTCCCCAGGACGACGTCTTTGCTATTCTGGCCAGCTATGGAATCCCAGCCGCAAGAACGGTGAAGATCAAAAAGGAAGGGGAGCTCAAGAAGGCTTCAAAGAAGGTTGGTTTTCCGCTCGTCTTGAAAGTTGATGCCGAGGCGATCGTTCATAAGATGGATGTCGGCGGTGTCGCGCTCAACATCAAGAGCGAGCGTTCGCTTCTTACTACCTATAATAGAATGGCCAAGAAGTTCGCAAAGGAAAAGCCCGGTTTCATTCTTCAAGAATATCTGGCAAGCGGCAAGGAAGTGATCATGGGGGTCAAAGGGAACGAGGGGCTTGCTCCCACGCTCATGTTCGGACTGGGTGGAATCTTCGTGGAAACCATGAAGGACGTAAACTTCAGGTTGGCACCTCTTTCCAGAGAGGATGCCCTCGATATGATCCGCTCTATCAAAGGATATCCGATATTGGAGGGCATGAGAGGAGAGAAGGCCGTGGATATAGACAAGCTCATTGAAATCCTGGTCCGGCTCTCTCAGCTCGGCTCCGATTTTCCGGAAATAGCTGAGATGGATTTAAATCCTGTTCTCGCTTTCAATAAGGGGAAAGGCGCAGCAGTTGTCGATGCTCGAATAAAAATTTTGTAAAATCGGGAACAACTCCCGGTTTTAAGCTGTTTTTCCGTTTGTCCGTTAGTCCGTTGCTTAAGAAATATCCCACGTTACTGAAAGAAGAACGTATCGGGCTAACGGATTAACGTAATAACGGGATCATGAATACCATACCTCTCACCATCGTCTGTCTTTACATCGTCCTATTGTTTGTCGTTACCTGGGTCACCCGCCGTCTGAGCCGCGGAGGTATGATTGCCTATCTCTTGGCGGGACGAAATCTTCCTTATTGGGTAGTGGCACCACTTTTGACCGGACTGGCGGTAGGAGGTGCCTCTACGATTGGAGTTGCGGAAAGGGCATACGCTGCTGGTATATCAGCCGGTTGGTATAATGCTGCGTGGGGAGTAGGAGCAATCCTGGTTGGCCTCATCGCTGCCAGGCGATTTCGCCAGATGGAGGTAACGACTATTCCCGAGCTCTTTGAAAGACACTACAACGTGAGTGGCCGGATCGTCGGTGTGCTCGGACAGCTCGTCCTCCAAATCGTTATTACTTCTCTTCAGTATGTGGCCGGAGGTGCCATTCTCTCCTCGCTGCTTCCCGACGTATTCAGTTTCCAGTCGGGAATGTTTGTCACCGCTGTGGTTTTTGTGGGAATAACGCTGATCGGAGGCTTCTGGGCCGCCGGTCTGACGAATATCATCAACGTGATTCTGATCTATGTAGGAGTTCTCGTGGGAGCAATCTTAGCGATAGGAAAGGTCGGCGGTATCGGAGAACTTGTCGCGAAACTCCCCATCGATCATGGCGGCTTTGACCTTGGAGCGATTGGTTGGGGAGTCATTATCGCCTGGTTTATTGTGATGTGCACAACGGTTTTCTCTGTGCAATCAATAGCCCAGATCAGTTTTGCCTCCAAGGACGCTTCATCTGCTAAAAAAGGTTTTATATTGGGGGGCTTCTTAATTCTACCTGTGGGTTTCATCAGCGCCGTTATTGGACTGGCGGCGACTGTACTTCATCCGGGTATCATTCCAACCGAAGCGCTCCCTCGGACGGTGTTGAGTCTGAGCCCCTATATTGCAGGCCTCGTTCTGGCCGGACTCTGGGCTGCTGATGTTTCCACCGCATCCGCCCTCCTCGTCGGCAGCGCCACCCTGGTGGTTGGAGATCTCATCAAGAGGTTTATCGCTTTCGACCTTACAGAACGGGGAGAAAGAATAATATCTCGAATTTCAGTTCTCGTGTTGAGCGTTTTCACATACCTTCTCGCCGTTTCAGTTTCTGGCATACTCAAGACGTTGCTTATCGGCCTTTGTTTGACTACTGCATATACTTTGGTAACCTTGATGACCCTCTTTTGTCCCAAAGTATGCCGGCGCGGTCATGCCACCTGGACGCTGCTGATGTCTATGGCCGCCCTTGCCCTCTGGCTCTTGTTCCCTCAAGTCCCTGATTTCTTTAAAGAAATGAGCCTCCCCCACCCCATCTATTTCACCTGGATGGTAAGCCTGGCGACTTTTTTCCTGGTTGCTCTGATCGATAAGAGGCACATCAAATATGCTGCCCCACAATAGTATCGAGTGTCAGTAGTAAACAAATAAAATTCTCTTCTATTAATCAAACCACCATAGTCTTTTTATATTCAGTGCCGATTCTTCCCTTTCGACAATGAGGACTCCCCATGAAATCGGCAGCACGCCTCGATTGAATATCGAGCGCTTCAGAGAGGGTCACCCCACAGCAATCATGGATACTCTCGAAGATCGCTTGCTTTGCAGCTTCGAGTGCTGGATCACCAGGGCTTGCCATGCCCCGGACTTCTTTCGGTAGTCCTTTCAGGGCACCAGTTTTGACTTTTCGCATGGGCACACCGTGATCACTGCCGGTAACAATCTTCCAGATCATCTGTAATGCATCATCCATCGATCCGGTATAGTCAATCAGCCATCCAACCGACTCCCCTGCCTTGAACGATTCTCCCTGCAGGAGCAGTTCGAATAGCTTTGGCCATTGCTCAGCACCGGTCTTCCGGAACGGCCAGTGACAACCTTCCATACCCGGTACAACGGGAAGGGTAACCTCCGGCATACCGAGATCGGCATCTTCAATGGAAACCAGGTAGTGGCAATGCATGAGGAGCTCCAGAAATCCTCCCAGGCATCGCTTACCGTTGACAAAGCCGACCGAGGCTTTGAATTCATCGTACAGCCGGCGGGCAGTCTCAGACCAGGATTTGGCAATCTGCAGGCCCGCTTCCGTTTTGTGTAAACCTGGATAGAACTCACTCGTATCGGCCCCGATCATCTGTGTTGACAGGTGGAAATCACCCGTGACGATGACGCTGTCGATTCCCTCGCCCTTGAGCCAATCGATCGCCCGATTCAGTTCGGCATCGACATCACTGTTGTAGCTTTCACGGCCGATCGTGATAACACCCACCTTTCCGTCATGCTCGGCGTTGACGTAGAGCTGCTGCCAATCCGCCTCGCCAATGTCTTTGAAGACATCAGGATACCAGGAATTTGCAGCGGCTTCGGGATGCAACTGGTGATACTGCTTGACGATCTTGATCACCGAGTCGGAACCAAGGCTGCGAATTTCAGCCAGGATACCGTGGCGGAACTGCGCGCACAGTTCGCCGATAGCGTTCATGTGAGAAAGATGGGCCCGTTTTTCATGGAGCATGAGGCTCGTCATCTGGCATACCGGACCCAGGATCCAGGCTCTGAATTCATCCTCCTGGTCTTTTTCCATATCCCAGTTGACCAGAGGCCGGAAGTGGTTCAAGGGATACCACGTCTGACCGCTCTCCTTGCGCTCTATCAACTCCGGTGTGGGCTCGAACATCCCGCCGTAATGCTCGCAGCAGTGATGGAGGCATGACCAGGTGAGGAAGTTCGCGCCTTTTGCGCCGATCACATCATGGGCCCGGAACGGATTCGGTCCCAAGAGTTTCCGAATATACTTGTCGATCTTCCAGAAGGGCATATTGGAAGCCCTGTAATATCTCGTGCCGGCCAATGTCAGGCCGCAGAACAATACATCGAGGACAAAGGACCAGTGGTCGCTTACCGGAACCGGAATCATCCCCAATGCCCAGAAAAGCTGGGTAACGGTGGAAGGTTCGGGTTCTACAATTTCCCAGATCTTATTTATTTCATGAGGAAACGCCGGATGAGCAATTCCCACGCCGAGCTGGGATCTCGGGAACCCTGATGTGACCGATCGAATCTCTATATCCGGGAAAGCCGACCGGAAGAGTTCGTAGTGGGACTTCTTGATATCGAGAATCTCTGGAATCGCTTCTATGAGAAGCCGCGGCTTGAATTCCTCTAGTTCCGGTGGGAGGTTCGTTCCATCGTAGCTCAGGCGGACAATATTCTCCATTACTTTGCCAGCTCGCTTAGGGCCAAAGGCTCTTACCAGTCCTGTGTACTGCTTCCCGATTCCATCGGGAGTACCGGGGAGATCCAAGGCTACCAGGGGGACACCGAACGGCTGGAGTCTCGAACCGAACTGCATCGATTTACCGGCTCCCACGATGCCGTTGGCTCCCGATATGACAAGTGAGCCGCGGTTACCAGCTTTACCAAAGACCCGATCAACCAGATCATCGGTGCTGGCCGGTAATTGTCCTCTTCGAAATATATCCAGGACTGTTCCCAGCCCCAGCGTTTGAATGGTTGACTCTCTCATAGACTTTACCATTACTCGTTGCCTCCTTACGCTACTTTCAAGATAGCTGCGATACCAACATCGCCAGCGGCGCAGCCAAAAACCAGTACATAGCCGCCGCCGAGATCTACCGCCTCTTCCAGGGCTTCGATCAACACCCTGGTGAGTGTCGGTCCCTGGGGGTGTCCCCATACGAGGGGGCAGCCGGTCTTATTCATTTCATGCCAGTCGAAACCTGTAACTTTTGAAAAAATGACATCGTTGACCGCAAAGGGATTGTGGTTTTTCGCCACCGCTATATCTTCTATCTTCAATCCGGTCCGTTTCAGCAACTTCTGCACTGCAAGGACCGGCGCCACGGGCATGCCACGTGGATATGTTCTGACCTCGGCCTTGGCAACGAACTGTATATCGATCTCCGGACGGGGGCTCAGTTCCTTCACCTTCTCCTGACTGGTGACCAGCAACGTCGCCATCCCATCCGAGGCGTGAGTTTGCGTTCCACTGGTCACACAGGTATCGAGTTCACGCATGCCTCGTAAACCCTGCATGGTCAGCTCTCGGACACCCGCATCAGAGTCAACCTGTCCGAGAACACGACCTTGAATGTTCAATATTTCGAGTGGTACAAGGACGCGGTCCAGGAAACCTGAGGCCAGGGTATCGAAATACTGTTGATGTCGATAAAAAGCGAGCTCATCGACCTCATTTCGATCGAGCTTATACTTTCGAGCGGCAATACCGGCTGTCGTGATCATGGCATTACCGGTGGCCGGATCGAAACCGAAGTTGTCCCATACATCGCTGAGAGCGATGGTCCTCTCATAGGCGCGACGCTCGGGGAACACCCCCACCGGCGAATCACTCGTCCGGTCAAATGTCAGGACTCCGATAATATCGTTCGAACCGCTCTGTACTTCGGCAGCAGCCAGCACTGCGGCTTGCAGTCCGGTCGCACATGCTTGTTCCATATGATATCCGGGAAGCCGTTGACCCAGACAGCTGGACACCATCGGTGCAGTCCAGAACTTCCAGTGCCAGGGGACGGTTGAACCGATTATGAGATAATCCAGCTTGTTCTTGGGCACCTTTCTCATACCCAGAATCCTGTTCATTGCCTCTCCCGCGAATTGTCCTATATTGACCTCAGCGAGAGGAGACATCTGCCAGGCCGGGAAATAACTACTTCCCCACGTACCGTATGGAATTCTGGCCCTGGGGAACTTCAAATCTCCCTTTTTCATTGTTACCTCCTTGAGTCGTTCTGATTTTCTGGAAACATATAACGGTCACACATGACGAGGTGGTATCCCATGTGACCGCGACGGCGCCCTCAGCGGGCGGAATTCTTCTTTGCCCACGTTGTACCGGGCTTCTCCAAGCTATAGTAGACCTTGATCTCTTCGAGCTCTTCGAATATCTGTGGAACCACCTGAAGTTCCATGCCGATCTCGATCTCCTCTTCTTTGATGGTATCGCCGAACCATGCAAGGGCCCTGCCCCCTTCCTCGAGATCGACGACACCAACGATATAGGGGCTCACACCCTCGAAGCCGGTCGGGGCCGCCACGATCTTGGTAAAGGTGTGGAGTGTGGCTTTTCCGCTTATCTCTAAGAACTCGAAATCTCCACTCATGCACACGTCACAGTCCGCCCTCGGAGGAAAGGATGTCGCACCGCATTTCTTGCATCGTGATCCCATGAGGCGGCCATCCTTTAAATACTGGGCGAAGTCGGTCACTTTTGTAAACGGTGCGAAATTTACCAATCCGAACCACTTGAACATCGCTTAATTCCTCCTCAATATTTGCACGAAGCAATACTGCCCGATTCCACCGACGTTGTGAGTAAGGCCGATATCTGCACCCCGAACCTGGCGTTCCCCTGCTTCTCCTCGCAACTGCTTGGCAATCTCGTATGTTTGAGAAACACCTGTAGCGCCGATGGGATGGCCCTTTGCCTTCAGGCCGCCATCCACGTTTACGGGAATTCTCCCTTCGATATAGGTCTGGTGTTCTTCGATGAGCTTTCCACCTTCGCCTTTCTTACAAAATCCCAGATCCTCGTAGGCCATGATCTCAGCGATCGTGAAGCAGTCGTGTACCTGTGCCACCTTGATATCTTCCGGTCCTAAACCAGCCATCTCGTAGGCGTCTTTTGCAGCCTCTTCTGCACTCGAGAGACCCACCAGATTTGGCCTTCTGAGCACCGACATGCTGGCCGTCGCACATCCCATTCCGTCCAGCCACACCGGCTTCTTCGAAATCTCTTTGGCTCTTTCCTCACTTGCCAGGATAACACATGCGGCGCCATCCGCATTTGCACAGCAGTCATACACCTGGAATGGTGTTGCCACCTCATCGGATTCCAGAGCTTTCTCCATGGTGATTTCTTTCTGAAAGAGGGCGCAGGGATTCTTGGCACCGTAAAAATGGTTCTTTATGGCGACCTCGAGCATCTG
>Ga0209427_10009726_pt1 | contig 10700 bp, 6 predicted proteins | sample DeeMarSWOR136_30_FD_187465 | JGI IMG/M metagenome (GOLD analysis project Ga0209427, IMG submission 187465) | Marine sediment microbial communities from White Oak River estuary, North Carolina - WOR-1-36_30 (SPAdes) (version 2) | ecosystem: Environmental > Aquatic > Marine > Intertidal zone >...
TCATTTCGAGCCTCCTTGCCTAATTGTTCAAACTACCCATTTCTTCGGCAAAGAGGCTCTATATCGATAACACCTAACCACATTTTCTGGGACAGTTACCCTGATCAGCGATGACCCTTTGCAACCGGGCATTCTCCTTCTGGAGTGCGCGATGTTGCTTGGTCATGTGCGGACTCACCCCACCGTATTTCTGACGCCAGCGATAATACGTCTGCTGAGCAGAACAAGTTCCGGGCGACACCGGAGTCGAATCCGGCCCCGGAGCGGATGCAGCGTTCCGGCGGTCGCTTGCGGCCGGGTCACCCGCTCCGCCCGGAGGAGTCGTAAATCAACATCGGTAGAAGATATGGAAAATGAAGATGAAGATTAAGATTGAGATCTATTTGCTGATGCTACAGTACCTCTTTGCTGCGCCATGGGTCTCGGCCGACACTACCCCAAAAAACCACTGCGCCCACGAGCAGAGAACCTTATCGTCTTTTCGGGACAACTACGTGCACTCGCGCTATATGGAGAGACTTTCGTAACAGGCTCTCCCAATGCCCTCCATCGTTCACAAACCCGCTACCGAGCGGTAGGCGGGTGATCCAGAATATAACCAATGTCAATCACATACATCTGCCTTCCCAAACCTTCATGGGAAGCATCTATTGATACGAGGCTGCCAGTCGGGCTGAGCCTCGGATGCAAATCGACGCGGTGCTCGTCGTCGCCAATGTCCATGCGGCGGTCACATTTCAACTTAGCAAGCGGCACGAACAGTTTTGACGGCCTATGATACATGAATAGATGCTGGAAGCCATGGATCGCATACGTGTCCGAGATGATCCAATCACCACCAAAGCCGGGAACAAAGCTGCCATGACCGTCACCACCGTACCCGTCGTCAACGTCTACCGGCCAGAGAAGTTCCTTTGCTGTTCCACTACCGTCGTCTTTGAAGAGAAAGTATCCACGTAGGGCCTGACCGCCAGGAGGCTTGTGATAGCCAAAATCCATGATGTGGTCGTCGTCCAGCCACGCATGGTGGCTTGGGTTGTGATAGAGATAGCGGACATCCCTGCCATTCGCTGCGATGGAGTAGCCCTCGAAGAGTCTGTTCTCCGGATCTTTGATGAAGGTGATAAAGCGCGTGCCGGATGGATTCCACCCCTCACGGAAGATGTAGAAATGGCCCGACGACGGGATTTTGCCGCCGCAAGCTATGCTGGCCATCCTATCCAGAGGCATAATCAGCTCTGCATTTCCTGTGTCCATGTTCATCTTCCAGATGCCCGTTTCGCTTGGAGCGTGCTGCCCTTTGTATTTGTCTTCGATGCCGACATAATCAGTCCCCTTGTGCATGCGCTCGAAATCGTGGGTCAGCGCCGTCTTGCTGTCGGGTGAAAGGTCGTAAATCGGCCGAGGCAGACTGCGCCGTTTGCCGGTACGGAAGTTATACAGGCGGCATACAAAGCTCGTGCCATCGTCGGAGCAATCGTTCCAAACGATCTCATCGGATTGGGGACGCCATTGAAGCCGGGCGCCCTGCTGCCAGCTCCAGGCTGTTGTGTCTCCAATTTTGGTCCACTTGTGGCGGTCTTTGAGGTCGATATAGCCCACATCGGCGCGATCGGTAGGTTGAATGTCGCGGTACTCAAAATAGACCTTCATCCCCAGCAGATAGCGTCCTGTAGCATCAAACTGAAGACACTGATAGAAGAAGAACCCTGTATAAACCGCCTGTTCGCTGGTTCCCGGATCCGAAACACGAGTTAGGCTGACATAGCGTGCATCGCGCCCCTTAAGCACCTGGTCGAAACTGGTGTACGTCGTGTACGGGAGATTGCCTTGCGCGTGATCGGGCCAAACCAGCACCATCAGGAAGATGACTGTTCCTCGCAAAAACTGTTGCACGGTTTCGCTCCTCATAGCTGTAAGCATATTTTTCGTTTATCAGTGAGACCGTCAGTGGATCGATTCTGCTTTGCGGGCCAACTCCGCGAACACGTCGTGCCATTTGACGCGAGCCGCTCCTCCAAGCCAACCGGGCGGCAGGGATGCCATCTGCGACCTGAGCGCCGGGCATGTCGTCTTGAGCGCCCGCTCGAGCAGCGCCCGGGCCGCCTGGCCATCGCTCTTGCTCAACCGGTCGGCTTCAGCGCGGAGTTCGAAGAGCTCGGCTGAGAGCTCCCAGTAGCGAACGGCCGAGGCCAACTTCTCCACTTGGCGGTGCTCGCGGTCGTTGGCTGCCTTACCACGCGCTGCGTCGAGAGCCCTGTGGATTGACGGCTTCGTCTCCTCGTTGATGAAATACCGGACGTTGTCCGCTTCGGGCAGAAGGTTCTCATTTCCGGCGGCCAGCCGGCGCACGCGGTCGAGCATGTTCTGGAAGATCGGTCGCAGCTCGTCCTTCACCGAGCCGAACGCCCCGAGCAGATAGTCGTCGAGCACTTGCCGATGATCCACCTGATCGTGCCACGCGCAACGGGCAAACGCCAGGTTGTTCAGCGCGTAGGCGCTATGTTCCAGCGACCAGCACTGGATCGTCGCCCCTTCGATACCGAGTTTCTTCAGATGCGGCCAATCCTGGCAGATGACTTCCGAAATGGGATGGGGCAGCGTGGTCTGTCTGGCCCTGCCCATGTAGTACTCATAGACCAGGAGTTTCCCGCGGTAGACCTTCTTCCACTCCCGGATGACGTCAATGAACCGCTGGTTCACAGCGGAGGTCTGTCCGGGCGCCATGGGCCGGCAGTCGTCGCGAAAATAAAGGGCGACCCAGACTATGGTGTTCTCCGGCAACTGGACATCGGGCGCAGTCCACAGCAGGTCCGCATACGCGCACCCACCGACCAGCACATCGGGGAAATCGCTCCGGATCGCTTCGGCCACGGTGCGCAGCAGCCGGTGGTAGCGGCTGGATTTGCTCCGATTCTCGCCGTAGATGCCGGTGGATATGAATGCCGCCTTCGGGTCAGCGTCACCGGCGACGCACTTGTCGCATTGGCACATACCGGACCAGTCCTCCGGGATGACGCCGACGATCTTCACCTCCGGGTTCTCGCGAAGGTAGTGCTTGACGTTTTCGATCAGCGTGCGGACCGCCTCGGCGTTGCTGGTGCAGATGCAAAGCTGGCTCAGGTTGGCGCCACGTCGGCCGTTGGATAAAGCATACCAGTCAGGATGATCGGCTAAGTAGAGGTCGGGCGGCAACCAATAGAGCAGGTTGTGAAGATTCATGTCGAGCTTGAGGCCGCGCTTGCGGATTTCCGGAAGCAACTCGCTATCGAACCATTCCTTGGCAAAGCGGGGCGGTTGGCCCGGCGCCGATGTGGTGCCACCGGGCGGGACCGGACAATACAGGACGTGATTGAAGCCGTTCTTGGCCATCCAGTCGATCCGCTGACGTGAGAGGGTCACGTCCTCTTTGAGATAGACCTGGTGGCCGCGGTACCAGAGTTCCGGCTTCATTCGCGCAGGGCCGGCTTCGGCCTCGAGGCGATCTCGGTGAGGCACGTACTCGCCGTCAGGCCCCAGGTCGCTGAAACGACAACCGCCGAACCGCCGCAGAAACTCGTAGGTACCAAAAACCAGACCCAAGGGGCTTCCACCGGTGATGTGGAAAACGTTCCCCTCACCCCACAACTCGTAGCCTTCGTCGCTCAAATCGGGGTTGCGATGAACGGATAGGCGGACGCTCGGCTCGGTCCAGGAATCGGACGGATCGGGGAGTTCCGCTCCCAGGATTTGCCCCAGATAACGCCGCAACTCCGCCTGCGCAAACTCGACCGGCGGCGGTGCATCCGCATCACAGACCACTACAGGCAGATTGTCGCGCGACACGCGCCACGGTTCACGAGAATCGGATTGGTCCGCACTACTGGTCGCCCCGAACTTCGCGAGTTCGCCGGCATCGAGCGCTCCGTCGTACAAACGCACATCAGACAGCCAGCCGGTGAAGTAATTCTGGGCGCCGGAGCCGATGAGCATGGGGAGGTCGTTGCTGAGATTGAAGGCCGGGCCGTCGCGCAGTTCGCTGGTCGCCGCGACTTTCCCGTTGACGTAGAGCTTCAGTTGGAGACCGTGACGGACGGCGGCGAGGTGCGTCCATTCCGCGCCGATGTCGCGCTCGTAGCTGACCACCTGCCCCGCTTGAATCGAATAGACCCTGCCCATTGATTGGTCCACCGGGGCATCCCGAGCGCGTCCTTGACAGGAACCCGTGCAGCCGAACAACTGCCCCTGAAACATGACCAGACAGGTCAGACGCAGCCACGTGGGATAGTTGTTGACTTCCCAGTCGGGACGCTCGGCGAGATGTCCCAGCAGTGTCCAATTGCCGTCTCTTTCGTAACGGTAAAATTCCGCCTTGGGAATCACGCCCGCATACAGTTTGCCGTTATAGACCGTCAAAGCGTTGACTTCGTTGCACAGCCGCATCCCTTCCGGCAGGCCGAGCCGTCCGATGATGGTCCAATTTGTGTCGCCTGCGTAGCGCAGCACATAACCTTGCGGCCACGTGCCTAAATGCATCTTCCCGCCGATCACCTGCATGCAATGGATTTGCTCGATACCGTGCGGCCGGACGCCGATGCATTTCCACGCTTGACCGCCTTCGTACTCGTAAATACTGTCGCGCGTGGAGGCATAGAGCTTGCCGCCGAAGGGCAGAAGACATCCTGGATGTCCGGCATCGGGCGACCCGCAGTCGCCCCATTTTTCGCCGTCGTATTTGTGTACGTGACCGGTGCCGCGAGGGTCGAGACTGATGTACAGCTCGTCGTTGAAGCTGGCCATGCTCAACACCCGCGTTCCCGCTCCGACCTGCCCTAAATCACGCCAGGTCTTGCCTCCCTCGTAAACAAACACGTGGGTCGGGGCGGCGGGCGGCAGACCTCTGATTTGTCCACGGGCCTGTTCCCAGTTCCAGATGCCGGTCCCGGCATACAACTTGCCGTGATGCACGACCATCGACTGAACAGAATAGTGGTTCGGATCGTTACCAAGCCGCCCGCAATCGACCCAATTCTTACCGCCCGCATACCGGAAAACCTTTGCCTTGTCTTCCGTTTTGTCGGCATCGGCGATTCCGCAGTACAGGTCGCCGTTGAACACTATCAAACACGGAACGTGGGAGTTTGACGGGCATGGCTTGCCGCAATCGTTCCATTCGGTTAGGTAACCATCGTCGATGCCGAAATGGACGTGCCGCGTGTCCGACATGGCGTTGTATGCCGGAGCGCTGCCGGCAATGTGGAAGTTCCATCCCTGCCGTCGGTCTGGGTCAAACTTGCTGACCAGGTCGCCCATCGTGTTCCGCAATGGAGTCTCGCATTTCGCCCATAACGCCAACGAAAAATCCCGGTCGCCGAGATGTAGCAGCTCAGCATCGGGAATTGTGATGACGCTATTCCGACCGTTGAAACGGGCCGCGGGATGAGCTTTGCCCTCGAATACAATGTTCTTCGCCGTACCGTGCATCGCCCCGACGGCATCATTCGCGTCTTTGGCCAACGACCAATGGGCAATCAACACAGCCTCTCGGGCAACCGCTGGATCGGACCCTAAGTGTGCCAGGGCCAACATCGAGAGACAATAACAACACCAAGTTCTCAAAAAGTGACTGCTTTGAGTTTTCATTCTACTTCCGGCCTCCACCGACCCGTCCGGTGCGGGACTTGACCTCCTCGATGACATGCAGATCGTTGGCATCCCGTACCCTTGCCCGGCGCGACGTGGTCGAGGTCCATTATGACCGGCTTGTCGATCCGGTAAACCTTGGGATTATCTTTGTCGGTCCAGCCGTTTGCAGTTGCGATGCAGTCGGCCCGGCTATCAATGAACAGTCTCTCCTCAGGCCAGCTCCACCCGCCTGGCGTCCATCCTGCGGGGGAAAGCAGCACGAGGTGCTGCTTGGGCTTCCGTGTCTCGTAGGCCTTCAAGTGCCGCAACATCTCATATTGCCATTCGATAGCGGCGGAAGGGGCTTCGTTGCAGATCTCCCAGATCACATTGTCCAAGTCATTCAGTGTATCAACCATCTTTTCGATGTATGCCTTTTGAATCTTCAACACTCTGGGATCATCCAGGCTGAAGAATTCCTCACCGAGACGGTTTCCATTGCGATCAACGTCAATGCCGTTGATGTTGTTGGCACCGCAAAACAGGTTCCCCTCCCAAAGCCGCTGACCATCGACGTCTTCCCCGTCCAAAAAGCCATAGAGCTCAAAGAGCATAACCGAGATGTAAATCCCTCGTTCCTGAAGGTCCCGGCAACGATCGTGCAGACGCTGAAAGAAAGTGTCGTCATACTTCTGCAGGTCGAACTCCAGCCCTCCGTCATTAGCATTTCCGGGCCCAGTGCGTTTGAAAGGCATTGGAAAAGCGATCCTTTTAGGCGGCGCCGCTGTCCCTGACCCTGTTGACCAGATGATCCAATTCCTTACATAGTTAAAACCGAGCCCTTCCACCCAATTCAGATACCGCTGCCAGTCCAGAAGCCTCGACTTCTTGTCCGGCTTTTCAGGATACCTCATGTCCTTGACCCACTCCTTATTGAAGGAATTATCCTGAATGTCCACAAAGATTTGATGGCCGCAGAGGTATATCCCTCTCGTTCCGTCGAAGAAGTATCGCGGATTATCCGGATGTACCTGCAACAGCCCGGTCTGCGCAGCCGAGAGACGACCAGGTAGCATAATGCTTGACAGCACTACACAGATGGTTACGGCCATTCGCATTGGAACTCCCGAACGTGCTGATATTGCATTCCGGATCCTGCAAATGCGATGCTCTGAAATACTGGTGCATACCATGCACACAATAATACCAACCAGCCCTTGCATTTCAACAAATCTGAAGGGGCGAACTTCCATAAAAGCAGGTCCTCACGATTTAACGGTTGGCAATTTGCCCTTGTCGTATGTGCCTTGGAAGGCACATTGAATCCCAGGCTGGTGCGTAGGATGGGCGGATGCGACGAGAGAAAAGCCAAGGCGCTGCTCAGTAAAACGCTGGAGCATTCCTCACCTCGACTTACACACAAGGTCTATACAAATGTTGATCCGGTCCTGCGTCGGGCAATAAGCCTGTTACCTGTGGCAGAGTGGTTGTGGATAGTGGTCGATACCTTTCGTAGCAGAGGTAACCCCTTTTTGCTTGACCGACAAACGCGCCGCGCAGATATTAGAGCCAAACCAACAATGTGCCAATGCACCTGTGAGGAGCGTTGGGTAAACCGCCATTAAGAGCTGCCATGTGTGATATGATTTCAATAATGTCAGAATAGTATCGTGATATTCCAAGTACGTAATGAAAGAATGAGACCGCAGTTACGTTTACTAATGGCCATGACGGTCGTGCTCAACTTGTCATGGGCCCAATGTGTGGCGAATAGCTCCCGAGCATCTGCATATCTGCATTTGATTGATCCCGAAACCTCGCAGGGAATAAAGGCTCTACTCACCTACAATGGCGAACCCCTACACTTCGTCAGCGCACACCGGGGAGGCCCTAAGCATAAGTATCCCGAGAATTGCATTACTACTTTTGAAAATACGCTTCGGCATACATTTGCCATCATGGAAATCGACCCTCGCTATACGAAGGACGGTGAGATCATCGTACACCATGATGCAACTCTTGAGAGGACGACCACCGGTAGGGGCCGCGTTGCAGAACATACATTGTGCCAGCTCAAAGAGCTTCGGCTGAAAGACAGCGAAGGATTGGTTACCGAGTTCCGAATACCTACGCTTAATGAAGTATTGCAGTGGGCTCGCGGCAAGACAATCCTTGTGTTGGATCAGAAGGATGTGCCTGTTGAGATCCGGGTCAGGAAGATTGAGGAGCATCGGGCCGATGCGTACGTAATACTAATCGTCTATAGCTACAAGGATGCCAGGAAATGCTACGAACTGAATAGAAACATCATGATGGAGGTAATGATCCCAAATCGCCAGAAGTTTCACGCGTTCGACAAGACTGGCATTCCCTGGAGCAATATTGTCGCATTTGTCGGACACACTCCGCCTACAGATGAGAAACTGCTGCAAATGATTCACGCTAAAGGAGCCTGTTGTATAGTGGGTACATCCAAGAACCTGGACCGAGACTTAGTAAATAACCGTACAGAGGGTGTCAGGGCCGTGGAGCAGGGTTATCGCGACCTATTGGAATACGGTGCCGATATGATTGAAACGGACCTTCCCATAGAAGTGGGAAAGCTGTTGTATGGCGAAGCTGCCATCCCCGGGTCCAAGTCAAGGTATCTCAAGAAGCGGCGCTTCCCACCGTAGATTAGCAGTCTTCGGATCTGATCCTGCGTGTTGCAAAGAGAAGAATGAAAATGAAAAATAAGATTTCGGCAAAGATTCGGTTTAGGACCAGATTTGCTGTGTTGCTCGCGTTGCTGGCTGGACAACCTGTTGCATCCGGAGAGTATTGGGTGTCCGCGACGGGCAATGACGCAAGTCCCGGTACAAAAGAAAAACCTTTCGGTACTCTGCAGCGCGCTCGTGACGCTGTCCGCGAGCTGAAGCGTGGCCAGGAAGGCGTCTTGAGCCAGCCAGTTAGAGTTGTGCTTCGACGTGGCGTTTACTACTTGGGCGAGCCGCTGCGACTGACTACCCTGGACGGGGGATCTGAGAAATGCCCGGTTACCTATGCCGTCTATGGGAGTGAAAAGGCCGTGATCAGTGGAGGATATCCCATCCGGGATTGGAGGCAAGTCGAGTTGAATGGCAGGGCGGTATGGGCGGCGGACCTGCCCGAAGTGCGTGAAGGAAAATTGTTCTTTCACCAACTTTGGATAAACGGTCAGCGGCTCCCGCGAGCGCGCCATCCCAAAAAAGGCTACCTGAAAGTGGCCTCAATCCCACGGCGTGCTGAATCATGGACGGAAGGTGGGAACAGATTTTGCTTCCAGGAGGGCGATATTGGCACATGGGCCGTTGGCGGGGATACCGAAGTGGTGGTGATGAGCCGCTGGGTGGAATCGCGGTTGCCCGTCGTGCGTGTTGACGAGGGTGAACACACCGCTTATTTCGGCAAACGTTCTGTATTCCGCCTGGATGCCGGTGATCTCTACTACGCCGAGCACGCTCGCTCTCTCCTGGAAGCTCCAGGCGAATGGTATCTTGACCGCAAGGCGGGGGTTCTATACGTGGTGCCGCTGCCGGGCGTAACACCAGATACGTTTGTGGCCGTTGCTCCCGTCTTGCAGGACGTGGTTCGTATCGAGGGCGAACCGACCCGGAATAAGTGGGTAGAACACGTGGCTTTTCGGGGGCTCACCTTTGCGCACACCGAGTGGTACTTCCCTCCGGGCTCGAACATGGTGGGCCTGCGGCCAGAGGTTACTACGGACGAGCCGTATCTGAGGGCGGACGTGGGCGGCTGCCCCCAGGCGGCTGTGAGGGTGCCTGCGGCCGTTGTGGTCTCCGGCGCTCGGCGCATAGCCTTCGAAGGATGCACGTTTACGAACGTTGGCGGCTACGCAGTGGCGATGGAGCGTGGCTGCAGACACAATCATATTAGCCGTTGTGAGATGACCGATCTTGGGGCCGGTGGAGTGAAGATCGGCGAAACACTCTTGAGGGAGAGTAATGCCGAACAGACCTTCGGCAATGAGGTAATCGACTGCCATATACACAACGCTGGACGTATCTTCCATAGTGCCGTGGGTATCTGGGTGGGCCAGAGCTACAAGAACCGACTGGCGAACAACCATATCCACGATCTTTACTACTCGGGGATATCCATAGGCTGGACCTGGCTTTACGGCAAGACCCTAGCCCGAGAGAACGTGGTCGAGTATAACCACGTGCATCATCTCGGGAAACTCTCGAATGGCGATGGGCCGATCCTTAGCGATATGGGTGGAGTCTATACCGTGGGCATGCCGCCGGGCACTGCCATAAGAAACAATTCCTTTCACGACGTCGCCGGGTTTCGTTATGGCGGCTGGGGCATTTACCTGGACGAGGGAAGCAGCTACATCTTGGTAGAGAACAACCTGGTGACACATACTACTCACGGGGGGTTTCATCAACATTACGGTCGTGAGAACACAGTCCGCAACAACATTTTCGCTTTCGGACGATTCCAGCAAATCTACCGCAGCCCCAAGGAGCCGCATTTGAGCTTTACATTCGAGAGAAACATCGTGTACTGGACCGAAGGCAGGCTGACCGGCACTGCCTGGGGAAATCCGAAAGTTGTCTTCGATCACAACCTTTACTGGAACGCCGGCGGCGGCGAGGTGCGCTTCGGCGATGATCTGTCCTTCGAAGAATGGCAAGCTAAAGGATTGGATCAGCACTCCCACATTGCGGACCCCCTGTTTGTGGATCCGGAGCACGGTGACTTCCGTTTGAAGCCCGGCTCTCCGGCCGCCAAAATTCGGTTCGAGCCATGGGATATGTCGGCCGTGGGACCGGTCAAGAACTCGGAAGATGTGCCATAGGAGCATTAGTGTGCCGACAGACAAATGCAAGAGGTGACAAGATGAAAACGATGCGGGCAACGATGTTGAGCCAGGCAGTGCCTATCCTGCTGAACAGTTCCGTGGCTGACCACTCAGAGCGAATCAGCGGATGACGGTCCAGCAGCACGTGGATGCGGTTCTTGGTCATCGTCTGAACTCGAACCACAAACATCCGATGTCGAAGTAGATTCGTCAGTATCCTGGCCTGGGGTGAACGCACGTGAGCCGCAGG
>Ga0209427_10009727_pt1 | contig 10699 bp, 8 predicted proteins | sample DeeMarSWOR136_30_FD_187465 | JGI IMG/M metagenome (GOLD analysis project Ga0209427, IMG submission 187465) | Marine sediment microbial communities from White Oak River estuary, North Carolina - WOR-1-36_30 (SPAdes) (version 2) | ecosystem: Environmental > Aquatic > Marine > Intertidal zone >...
TCCCGCTGTCGGGAGGGTCTCGCTGAGCGCGCTCACGATGCTGGTCCGTGCAAGCTCGGGCCGCAGCCAGAAGCCCACGTGAACCCCGGCCTTGCGGCAGTGGAGCAGGAAATTCGGCCACAGCTCGGTCTCCATCATGATGTAAACGTCGGGCCGGACAAGATCGAGGAAGCGGCGGACGATCCACGACAAGTCCAGTGGGTAGTAGAAGATCTCATCTACCAACTCGGTGAGAATTTTGCGCGCGTGGGCCTGGCCCGTCTCGGTGATCGTCGAGGCATAGATGCGGCAGTCGGGATAGGCCGCCCGGATCTCGCGGATGACGCCGCGCGCCGCGACCACTTCGCCCACCGAAACCGAATGGACCCAGAAGACCAACGGCCGCCGGCCATCGCTCTGCGCAGCCGGGCGATGCGGCATGCGCCGGCCCAACATGCCCGCCAGGCTTTCGTGATACTTGCGTCGGAAGGCGTAGCGGTAACCGAGATAGCTCAGCAACGCGGGGGAGGCCACAATGTATAGGGAGTCATACACAGTCGGCATGATATCTCTCACAGCAAGCCGGGCCGTTCTTCCAGGTCATTCCGCAGCACGATGGGCCTCCAGGGGCTTCCGCGCACCGGCAGTCGCCATATGGGCAATTCGATCGAGCACACCGTTGACGAAGGCCGCCGCATCGGGACCGCTGTACGTCTTGGCCACTTCGATATACTCGTTGAGCGTGACCTTCGGCGGGATGTCGGGGAAATGGAGAATCTCACAGGCGGCAAGGCGAAGGATCTGGCGATCCACGACCGCGACGCGCTCGGGCTGCCAATTGGTGATCACCTCGGCAAGCAGGCGATCGATCTCGTGCAGATGCTCGAGCGTTCGCTCGAGCAGCTCGACCGTCGAATGGTGAAACACCTTGCGCCGCCGCGCGCCCTGCAATTGGAGATAGGCGACCAGGGCCTCGGACAGGTTCTGCCCCGTGCGGTCAATGGCGTAAAGGATCTGAACAGCTCGTTCGCGGGCCAGCCGTCGCTGTCCCATAGCGCCTGCTCCCCGGTCCTCCCGTCAGCCGTTCTACGGACCGGCCGGAAGGGCTAGATATTTCGGCTCGAATCGCTCGTCGCGGGCCTTGAAATAGGCGACTGTCCCATTATAGAGAGCCGTGGCGGCCTGTTTCTGGAATTGCGGGTCTGCCAGCCGGCGGCAATCGTACACATTTGTCAGGAACCCAATCTCGACGAGCACAGCGGGCATCTCGGCCTGGAAAAGAACATAGAAGAAGGCACTCTGGATCACCTTCTCGCGGTTGCCGTACCGACGGTAGTAGGGAATCTGGTAGCATGCCGCCTTGAGGTGCTCGCAGACAATCCGCCCCTCGTTCAGCCATTTGAGCAGCGACTCGCGCGCGAGCGAGCGGAAAATCGGGTGGTTCCAATCGGGCGTACTGCCCCCGTTGCTGCCGCCGTTGCGATTCTCAATCTCCTCGAGATAGCGCAGCGATCCTCGCGTAGCCCCCCTGGGATTGAGATAATAGAGCTCGAGTCCGCGCGCGGCCCGCTTGCGCGACGAGTCGGTCGCGTTGCAGTGAATGCTGATGAAAAGATCCCCATAGAAGCGATCGCAGAATCGCGCGCGGTCGGCCAACGAAACGTATCGGTCGCTCTCGCGTGTGAGATACGCCTCAATGTTCGGGGCGGCGTCGATCAGGCGTTTCATCTCACGCGCGACAGCAAGGTTGACATCTTTTTCCAGCACGCGGCGGCCGCCGATCCTGAGATAGGACTGCGCGCCCGAATCACTTCCGCCGTGGCCCGGGTCAATGATGACGATCTTCTTGCCGTCGGCCCGGTAGCGTTGGGGCGGCTGCCTTGTCACTACGGGTACCGAGGGCGTTGGCCGCACCGGCACAAGCGGCACCGGCGTGACAGTGGGACGCGCCTCTTGGGTCGTCGTGCGAACGCCCTCTGGGCTGTGGAAAACATCGATAACAATCCGAAACGGGCTCTTAACCGAGAAAACGCGATAGCGGCGCACATCGGTCAGATAGAAAACCAGTGTCAGGACCTGGGCGTCGGGATCCTTGCGGTTGAGGACGAGGATTTGTTGGACGGGTCCCGTGGCCGGAGTAATGAACCGCTCCGCCACGGCCGGGCGGACATTGTAGATATCAACCAGGAAGTACTTTCTGCGGGCGAGAAAATCGCGCTGGAAGAACTCCGTTTCGCCGCTCAGCTCGACCACACAGCGTGTGTAGCCCTCGCGCACCTTGACATCAGTCCTGATATCACGCAACGAGACAGCCCACGTCTGCGTGGTCAGAGCCGCAGCGGCAAGAACCAATGCCGCTCGCCGCATCCAGCCGCTTCCTTTGTCAAGAGCCCGCGGTTCCATAGGGTTCCATCAACAGGAGCAACTTGGCCCGTGGCGATTCGGTGGCGGTCGGGCGAACCGCGCGTAAGCCCGCCGCGGCTAGGACTTGCCGAGCGTCTCGAGGTGCTGACGAATCCGCGCCGTCTCCCTGGCAATCTCGACCTCAGACCCCAGAGCGAGATCTCGACGGTCTCGAGCGCGGTCGAGTATCTCGAGGTAGCTCTCGTAAGCCTCGCGCGCCTGGTCAAACCGCTCGGTTTTCTCCAGGCACAGGGCCAGATTGAATGCCGCCGGGGCATAGTCAGGATCCTTTTCCATGGCCGCCCTCAAATCGGCCTTTGCTTCGGCCCACTTGCCTTCCAAGGCGTAGCCCGTGCCACGGTTGTACAGATCGGGCGCCTCGAGTGGGCTAACGCCCAACCGTTCCTTGAGAATCGCCGCCTCTTTTGGGGGAAGCGAATGCCACACGGTGAAACCGTAGCGCTCCAGTGCCTGGTCGAGGTTGTCCTCGGCCGCTTTGACAAATCCCTCGACGTGGCGCGTGTAGAGGTCTTGCTTCCTGCCCTCACTCTGGGTTTCTGCAATCTGCGCTTCTTCCATCCGGGTCCATTCCTGGAGGATCTTGTCGGTCGGGCGAAGAGCCTTTCTTCAGCTGTTGCCTCACAAGCTTACGGTTTCTATCGTGGCAACCGGGCTGTAGCAAGCAAAAAATCTTGATCGCCGACGACTTAGCAAGTCTCATCGCCTCAACCGCTTGCCACAGGCGCAACGATGAGAATTACCGGCGATATACTCGACTCAGCGGCCTACCGCGGCGCGGCCACCATAACTCGCCGCCTGCGCGATCACGGCTTTCTGGCCTACGTCGTGGGCGGTGCACCGCGCGACCTGCTCCTGGGCCAGCACCCGACCGACTACGATATTGCCACCAGTGCGCGGCCCGAGGAGGTTCGGCAGCTGTTCAAGAAAACGATCGCCGTCGGCGAGCAGTTTGGCGTGGTTCTCGTGCTGCTCGACGAGGCGCCGTATGAAGTCGCGACTTTCCGCGCCGACGGCGACTATCTCAACGGTCGCCGGCCGGCTCGTGTGCGGTTTTGCACGCCGCGCGAAGACGCCCTCCGGCGCGATTTTACCGTCAATGCCTTGATGCTCGACCCGATCGAGCACAAGATTCTCGACTTCGTCGGCGGCCGCCGCGACATCCGCGAGCGTCGCATTCGGACCGTCGGCGACCCCGACGCGCGCTTCGGTGAGGACCACCTACGTCTGATCCGAGCGATCCGTTTCGCCGCGCGGCTCGACTTTCGAATCGAGCGCAAGACCCACGCTGCCATCCGCCGCCTCGCTGCCACGATCACCCGAGTTGCGGCCGAAAGGCTGGGCGCGGAACTGGCCAAGATCCTGATGGGACCGCGCGCCGGCCGGGCCATGCGCTTACTGTCTGAAACCGGTTTGCTCCCCCATGTTCTGCCCGAGGTCGAGGCGATGCAGGGCGTCGAGCAGCCGCCCAACTTCCACCCCGAGGGCGACGTTTTCACCCATACGTGCCTGATGCTCGACATGGCCGATCAGCCCTCGGTCGCGCTCGCCTTTGCCATCCTGCTTCACGACGTCGCCAAACCGCCGACACAAAGACGAACGGCCAAGCGGATTCGGTTCGACGGCCACTGTGAAATGGGCGCGACGATGGCGCGCCGCATCTGCCGTCGCCTCAAGCTGCCCAGGGCCGTCATTGAGCGCGTCCAATATCTCGTTGCCAATCACCTGAAGATCAAAGACGCGCCGAATATGCGCCCGGCGCGTCTGAAGCGTTTCTTGCGCGAGGAGGGATTCGCCGAATTGCTCGAGATCTTCCGCCTCGACTCGCTCGCCAGTCATGGCAATCTGGAGGGCTACGCGTGGTGCCGCCAGACGTTCGAGCAGCTTTCGCGCGAGCAAGTTGCGCCCCCACCGCTGCTGACGGGACACGACCTGATCGCCATGGGTTATCGTCCCGGGCCGCTGTTCAAAGAAATCCTGACCGCGGTGGAGACAGCTCAGCTGGAAGGGAGGATCCATGCAGCGGACGAGGCACGCCACCTGGTTCGTCGCCGTTTCCCTCTTCGGGGTGACGCGCCCTGATCACTGGTGCCCGCTGGCGCCCGCCGCGTCGGTCGCGGCGGTCAACGCCCCCGGCGTTCAGGAACCGACGGCTGGAAGTAGCGATCGCTGCACAGGGCAACGATCGCCAGGATCTGGTCGTTCTTGCTGTGGCGAAACGTATCGATGCAGCATTTGTAGTGGCGCTTTGCCTGGCGAATCTTGCCGAGACGTTCCAACGACCGGCCGATCTTCCACTGCGCCTCTGCATGGACAAACGGGTAGTTGGGATAGCGTTCTTGCGCATCCTTGAAGATGCGAATGGTTCTGCGATAGTTCTCTTTGTCAAAGTAACAGTTGCCGATGCTCGCCAGAGCCAGGGGGGCGTAGAGCTGGTCGCCGGGGAAATGATCAAGCACCGTTTGATAGGCGGCGATAATGCGCCGCACGCGCTCATCACGCTCTTCGCTGCGCTCTCGCGGGACAAGCGTGTTCTCATCGTACTGCGCCGCGTAGTAGAACTGCTCGCGTGCCGAGTCGAGCCGAGGAAAAACCACATCGGACCGGCCCCTGGCGATGAATCGCGAGCAGCCACACGCGGCCGTTCCCAGGACCACCACGATGATCACGCGGTCCCACTGTCGGTTGCAGCTCATCGTTTTCCCCTTCATCGCCCGCCTGTTCCCCTATTCACAGCCTTTGGTCTTCGCTGAAAATCCTCTCTGGCGGACCGATGTGTAGTCCACCACATGGCCATATTGGCGGACAAGCGAAAAGTCAGATACGTTTCACCACGGGTCGCGGCCCTGGTTGCTTTGGCCGGCTCCCATCGAGCGATCGCAGCACACAGTCCCACCGACCGCTGCTTTCCAGCCGCCTTGCCTGGTTTGCCAAGAGCGCTCTAGCGCGCCACAGATCGGACGCAGTGCGCCTTTCACCGTTGACGCCGGGAGGCTTTCGCTGGTAGGTTATGCGTGTTCTTAGTGTCGCGCCCTGAGATACTACCGAAAGCCCAAGGGACGGTGCTACGAATGCGGCGGCTGCGACTCAATCTACACAGCAAGGTCTTGCTGACGCTCCTGGCGGTCGGTTTGGTTCCCGCGGCGGGGGCGGTTGCCCTGACCGTCAGCGAGTTGTGGAAAGTTGTCCGCACGGTTTCGGGCAACAACCTGCTGACAGAGGCACGCAACGTCGCGGGCCTGCTCGACCGCGAGATCAACAGTTTCATCAGCCGTGCCGAGGCCACGGCGGCAGGCCACCCGCTGGTCGCCGAGCTGTTTAGCCGACCCGACACGTCGGCCGCCACGACCACCTTGACCATAGCCTTTTCGCCGCTGTGGCAGGACACGGAAACCAGCCGACCGGTTTTCGTGCTGCCGTTGGCCGGGCGACTGCAGTCGTTTGTTTTTCCGCCGGGCGCGAGCGCCGCGCGCCAAAGCGATCCACTGCCCTATGGGTTTCTCGAAGCACAGCGCCTGTCGTTTCGGCCGGGCCTCAAAGCAGTCAGCGTCCATACCGACCCAACGCTGAGACGCCCGGTGGCCTTGGCCTGGCTGCCCGTTGCTCCGCCCGGCGCCGAGGGCTTGAGTGGCTGGGTGGGGCTGGAGATCCCGGTTGAACAGATCCTGCAGGCGGAGGCCTGGCGTGCGTTGTTCGACGTAAACCAGGTGTGTGTCCTGACCAGCATGGGCCACGTGCTCGGCGGGCGGCGCCTCCCCGACGACCGCGTGGCACTATTGCAGGAGGAGCTGAACCGGTTCGCTCCGGGAGCAGAGGATTGGTTTGAAACCTCCTTCAGCGGGGACGAGCGCCGGCTCATTGGGTTCAGCCCTCTCCCTCTGACGCGAGCGCTGCGCAGCATCGGCCGGTCGGATGCCGACTGGTATGTGTGCATCGGCCGCGACTTGCGGCCGCTTGCCGCTGCATTCCGGGCCCAGATCGCGCGCGATCTGTTTGCGGGCATGTTCCTGGCTGTCGTCCTTTGCGTCGTGGCCTACTTTTTCGCGCGCCGCTTGACCCGTCCCATCGAAAACCTCGAGCGCGGTGTCCGGGACCTAGCGGGCGGCAACCTGACAAGCCGCGTTACGGTGCAGACAGGCGATGAGCTCGAGGGCCTCGCTCGCGCGTTCAACGAAATGGCCGCGCGGCTACAGACAACTGTGCTTGACGTGCAGCGACAGATGGCCACTGTTCAGCGGCAGGCCGACGAACTGGCACTTCTGCACGACATCAGCCGCGCGATCAATACGCGCCTCGACCTCGGCCAGACCCTCGCGACCTTCGCCCGCGAGATCAGTCGCCTTGTCGCCTACGATCGCCTCAGCGTGGCGCTGCTTGATGATGACGGCGAGCATTTCACGATCCAGTACGTTTTCCCAGAGTCCGCGGCGTCGGAATTTGGGGCCGGCACCCGCCACCGGGTCGAGGAGACCCATCTGGCCGAGGCCATTCACGCCAGCCGGCCTATCGTCCGCCGCAACATCGGCCAGTCGCCGCTTCGCGACGTGGACAAGTTTCTCGCTTCGGCTGGCCTGCGGTCAGTTATGATCGTGCCGCTCGTTTCCGAGTCCAAGGCGATCGGCTCGGTCAACCTGGCCAGTCTCGACCCAGGCGCTTTTGGGCCGGAGGATGAGGAGCGCATGGCGGTTCTGGCCCAGCCGGTCGCGGTCGCCATCCAGCACAGCCGGCTCTACATGCGCGTGCGACGATTCGCGGAGGATCTCGAGGCCGAAGTGCGCCGTCGCACCGCGCAACTGCGCCGCGCCCAGGACAAACTTGTCCAGACCGAGAAGCTGGCTGCGTCGGGCCAACTAGCCGCCGGGATTGCTCACGAGATCAACAATCCCCTTGGGATCATAAAGAACTACCTACGCCTGGCATCGGTGCAGCTGCGCCAGGTGCCTCAACCGGGGGCATCTTCGCTTGCAGAGCAACACCTCCAGGTCATCGAAGAAGAGATCAATCGCATTGCAAGGATTGTCCAGAATCTTCTCGATCTTTACCATCCGCGCGAATACAGCCCGGCGCCGACTGATCTTCATTCGCTTGCCGAACGTGTCCTCGAACTGTTCTCGCCCAATTGGTCGAAACGGGGGATTCAGATTGTTCGCCGCTTCACACCCTCGTTGCCACCGCTGATTGTCTCGCCCGACCGAATCCGCCAGGTCTTGATCAACCTGCTACGCAACGCTGAGGACGCCATCCGAGGCAAGGGAACAGTGACCGTGTCAACGCGGCTTGAACCCGCCCGCCCGGCGTACGGCGGGGAGTCGGACTCGGACCGTGCCGTCATCGAGGTGGAGGATACCGGCTGCGGCATTCCACGTGATGCGCTCGCGCGAGTGTTTGACCCGTTTTTCACAACCAAGAAAGGAAGGACCAGCACTGGCCTCGGTCTGTCCGTATCCTACGGCATTTGCCGCAGCTATGGCGGCACGATCGATATTGAGAGCGAACCGGGCCGTGGCACTCGCGTCATCGTGACACTCCCCGTTGTGGGACGCACTGCCGTTTCTTCTCAGGGCACGACACCCGGCGGCGCAGCCACTAGCAGTGGCGTCTCTGCCACCGACAATCCGTCGCCGCCGCGCCATGCACCCAGAGCCGAGTGAAAAATTGCCGGCTCGGCCAACTTCCGCTTGATTGCCGCGCCATCGGGCATCTAGGATCAAGGTCCAGCGAGCCTCGAGGAATCAACCCTCCTTAATACGGCCGGCATCGTTGCTGTTGATGGAAGAGATTGGCCTTCAATTTGAGAACCAACAGGAAAGCGTGATAGACGCCGTGCGGCGTTACGTTTCGCAAGGGGCGATGCGCCTGATAGAGGAATGTCCGTTGCGCCGCGGCCTGGCGCTTCTGAGGACCAAACCCTCGACTGCCAACGCTGCTGGAGCTTCCAGCTCGGACGCCGTGTCGCGCGGCGCCTGGAATTCCTCCCATCTTGCCGCCCTGTTCGAGTCTTACTTCGAGTACTATTTCCGCGCGCAACAGCGACGGGCCCTCGTTGTCGGGCCCACGGTCGGCCGCTGGACTGCGATCCTTTACGACGAGAAAGCCATTGATTGTGGCCTGCTGCGTTGGGTCTCCGCCCACCTGCATTGCCGCGCCGTGGGCTACTGTTTCATCGAGAACGACGAGTATTCCTATGTCGAGCTAGTGGCAGGCCGTGTCGTGGAGGTTTTCAGCTCCTTCCTGGCCGACGGCGGCGGGCACAGTTTTTGGTCGGCGGCCAAGAGCGACCAGCCGCCCGAAGATTGCTGGGTTGCCAACGGTTTTCTCAAGCAACGCTACCAGTTCATCCCGGGGTTCTACGACCTGCCCTACCTGCGCGGCGAGAAGTCGCGCTTCGCTTGCTATCGCTACAGTGCGCTGCCTGACCTCTACGACGAGAACGACAACTATCCGCTGAGCGCGTTTCGCTATTTCTACTTCCACTGCTCTGGGGAATCCTCCGGGTTGAGACCTGAGACTCGATAGGGACACTTGGCAGACGATGACCTCTTCAGGCGCACATTCTCCTCTACCTGCTATATCCTTCGTAATCCCCGTGTTCAACGAGCGCGATTCGATTGGGGAGGTCTGCCAGCGTTGCGCCACCATCGCCTCGCGGCTCGATCTGTCCTATGAGATCATTGCGGTGGATGACGGAAGCACGGACGGCAGCGAAGCCGTCTTGCGCGATAGGGCGACGAGCGACCCTCAGCTCATCGTCCTCGTATTCCGTCGCAACTTCGGCAAGTCGGCCGCGCTGGCCGCCGGTCTGGAAATGGCACGCGGCGACATGATTGTGACCCTCGATGCCGACTTGCAGGACAATCCCGACGAGCTGCCGGTCTTGCTTGAGGCATTTCGTGCCGGCAACGACGTTGTTGTCGGCTGGAAGCAGCGCCGACGCGACTCGTTCGTGCGAATCGCCGCATCGCGCGTGTTCAACCGTCTCGTCTCCGCTCTTGCCGGGCGGCGTTTCCACGACTGCAACAGCGGGTTCAAAGCGCTGCGCCGCGACACTGTTGCGCATCTCGACCTCTATGGCGAGCGCCACCGTTTTGTCCCGCTGCTGGCCCACTGGAAGGGTTTCCGGGTTGCCGAGGTGCCCGTGCAGCACGAGCCACGCAGGTTCGGCCGTTCCAAGTACGGTGCAGGACGATTTCTGGCGGGGTTTTTCGACCTATGGTCCATGGCGGTCCTGACCCGTTTTCGTCATAGACCGTTGCATTTCTTCGGCTTGTTCGGCGCGGTGATATTCGGTCTCGGTTTTGCCGTTCTCGCCGTGTTGGCCATTTTGCGCCTGTTCTTGAGCGGTTTTTGGTTTGCCGAGCACCAACCCTTGGTATTTCTGGGAATCTTGCTCGTTCTTGTCGGCATCCAGGTCTTCTCAACCGGCCTGATCTGCGAGCTGGTCGTTAACCTCCGGCCCGACCGCAAAGCGGACTACGTTATTAAGGAAGTCATCAATTCCCCCACGCTGCCCGAGCACGGCCATGAGTGAACCACTCGCCGCCGATCATTCTGCTGCGTCCGGCGCGACTTCGCAGCCGCGCGTTGCCGTTATCGGTCCTACTTACCCCCATAGGGGCGGCATCGCACACTACACGACATGCCTGGTGAGCGCGCTGACTGAGGCCGGCTGTCGCACGCAGGTCATCGCGTTTCGCCGACTCTACCCCCGCTGGCTCTTTCCCGGACGCAACGAATTCGACCCCAGCCAGCAGTCTACCCAGGTTCCGTCGGAGCGCATCCTCGCGCCGCTGAACCCGCTGCGCTGGCTGGCCGCCTTGCGCGCCATCCGGCACTTCTCGCCTGATCTGGTCGTTGTCACCTGGTGGCATTCCTGGTTTCTGCCGTGTACAGTGTTCTGCTTGCTTTGGTTGCGCTGGATACAGCACCGACGTGTTGCCCTGCTGTGCCATAACGTTCGCAGCCACGACCACTCGGCTGCCGACACTGTGGCCTGGCCGGTGCTCAGCCGCTTGCCTCATACTCATATAGTTCATGCCTCGGGCGATCCCGCACAGATTCGCGCCCGCAATCCCAAGGCGCGAGTCATTCGCCTGCCGCACCCGATTTATGAGATTTTCACCGACGCTCGCGTTACGCGAGAAGAGGCGCGTCGCCGTCTCGGTCTCGAGCCCGGCGACGAAGTCTGCCTGTTTTTTGGCCTAGTCCGCTGGTACAAGGGGCTCGACATAGCTATCGAGGCGCTGGGAACCCTCACCGATCGCCCGAACCTCCGTCTGCTGGTCGCAGGCGAGTTCTACGA
>Ga0209427_10009728_pt1 | contig 10699 bp, 9 predicted proteins | sample DeeMarSWOR136_30_FD_187465 | JGI IMG/M metagenome (GOLD analysis project Ga0209427, IMG submission 187465) | Marine sediment microbial communities from White Oak River estuary, North Carolina - WOR-1-36_30 (SPAdes) (version 2) | ecosystem: Environmental > Aquatic > Marine > Intertidal zone >...
CTTTTTTTCCGTTTTAGGTTTAAATGGTGTCTTTTTCTTTTCTTTTTTAACAAAAGGTTCTTTCTTTTTCTCTTTCTTCTTTGGAACTTCAATTGATTTAAGTTTTTGAATGTTTTCTGAGTGAGTAGATTTTCTAAAATAATCAATTTTAATATTCAATTCTTTTAATAAATTAATCGATTTACCAGCTTGTTTAATTTCATTTAAAGAAAAGCCATTGCTTTTTCTAAATTGAACATCTTTAGATGGGCTTTTCACAATAGCGACGATTTTTTGTTTAGACTCCATGATATAATCATCTAAATTCTAAATTGTAATTTTGATAAACCATTAAAGCATTTATTTTTTTCCCTTTAGAGGTGGAATAACAACATACTTTATAAGAAAGTTTTCACATTTTTATAATTTCAAGCTCTTCTAGTTTTTTTAATATAGGAATTATTTCTGATTGTTTTTTATTAAAAAATCTAGAAATCTTTAGGGGCGAGTTTTTTCCTGTGCATTGTAAAGCCACTTGTAAATCGAAATCATCAATCATACCCATGGAAAAAACCTTTTCAAGCACTCCCTTAACAAGCAATAATTTTGGAAATATTTCTGCTATATGTCCTCCTACTGTAAGGTTTTCAATATCAGCAATTAATGTTTGAAATCTACTCTTATCAGCTGTTGTTCTGAAATTCTTCAAATCAGATTGGTGTTTTTTCCAAAACCTATTTGCTATTTTATGAATCACTTCTTCAATCTTTTCAGAATCATCATCTGCATCTGAAATTGAACAAAATAGAATTCTTGAGAGTGGATGGTAATAAATTAGTACAATTGAATCCTCAGATTGAAGAACCCTATCCATCTCATTTACTCTTCTTCCCTTTGCCATTGATTCTTGAATTACGTCAATTGTAATATTGATCGCTTTAAAAAATCCAGCTAATATATCATCTTGAACCTTCTTTAATTCTTTAAAGGTAGATTCGACAAGAGATATGCCATTGTCAGCGTCAATTAAATATATCTTATAAATCAAGACTCAAAATGATAAGGTTTTTTGTTATATTAAAAATATAAAAATTCTCTCTTTTATTCTTATTTTGCAAATTTTTAATGGTTAAAAATAAAAATACCTATTATTATTTCTTATATAAAATATACCTAAATTCAATGGTTTTATTATGAAATTTAAATTTACTTATGCATTTTTATTTTTATTAATTTTTCCTTCAATAAATTTATTTGGAATAGCTTTGCTAACCACTAATGACACATCAACTAAGTATCCTCACCTTTCTTCTCCCGATTATGGTGTTTCTCACTATAATATTTCCCAAAGTGTTACCTATCAAGTAGAAATAAATTATACTTTCACTCATAATAGACTCAGTCCTCAATATTACATTTTTAAAGTAGCTAGGTTGATTGATCGTCAACCAAATTCAACTTTGACTCCATTTTGTCCCCCTTACCAAGAACTTAAGTCATTTGAAAGTACTATTACTGGATGGGATGTTATTGAAGAAGGTTTTATAGATAAATTCAATAACACTTATGACTTATTTAACTCCTCGTTAACTACTTCAGATAAGATAATATTGAATTATAAATATAATATAACTCTTAATGACATCTATTTTACGAAGATTAATCAAGAAGATATTGGAATCTATAATCCTGGAGATCAAATACATACTTTGTATAATCTAACTGAACCATTTTATGAGTGTAATAATACTGATTTAATAACACTCTCAAATAGCATTGTTGGATCTATAAGTAATCCAGTTGATAAAGCAGAGGCAATTTTCAATTGGATTACGATAAATATTGACTATGAAAAGCAAGATGAAGAAATTGGTGCATACGAAGCATATAATCAGGGAAAAGGTGATTGTTCAGACATTTCTGATCTGATGATAACTCTTTTAAGAATTCAGAGTATTCCAGCAAGAAAAATAACTGGTTTTCTAATTTCTAACAATCCTTCTCATCGTCCCATGGTTGGTAATAAATATTTATTTGATCTCAATTATACTGGTGCAACTGAAACTCAAACATTTACAAATAAAATATTAGGACATGCATGGGTCGAATATTATGTCCCAGAAATCGGATGGATAGTGTGTGATCCCACATGGAAACAGGGTTATTTTAATGGAATAGATTTTCTAAGATTTAATGTAAATAATGGGGCATGGTTTTTTCTACCTGGAGCGACACCTCCTTATAATTATATTTCTGAATTTCCCATCATTCCGTCTTCTCCTATTTGTAGTGATCATACTGCCTATGATTTTCAATGCACGATTGAGGTAACCGTTCTTGAAACAAACCTAAGACCTCCACCGGTTCCACCAATTTACTTTATTATCTTTACAACGTTAGGATTATTTGCTGTTACTACTTTAATTTTTCTATTACAACGTAGAAGTGCTAAAAAATTAATTCCATACAATAATAAATAAAAAAATTATTTTCCTTAAATATATGTATGAATTAAATCAATTAGATTTTTAGAAAGTTCAGGTAAATTTTTTTCAATTTTTTCTATTTCTAACGATTTTTCTAAGAATAAAAGGAGATATAAATTATATTTTTCAATAATAATTTTTTTGAAAATTACTTTTTTGGACTCATCAGCAATTCCTGAAGACACTATAAAGTCTTGTTCGATTAATTTAAATTCTTCAAATGTTTTATAAAGATTTTTATAGTACGGGGCAATTATTTCAAATAATTTCCCGGAAATTTCCGTTTTAGAAAAGTTTGAAAGTATCAAACCATTTTCATTAAGTAATAATATCGCATCTGAATTAGTTTTTTTAGCAAATTTCTTCAATTGATTCCTAAATAATTCGCGATTTGGACTTAATTGAGATAATCCAAAAGAATATGCTGAAATAAGACTCCAGTGGTCAAAAATTGAAGTTTGGAAAATCTTAATGAAAAATCTATCAGAATTTTCTTTAATCGCCTCTGCTATTATTTCTAAATTTTTAAAAATTTCCTTCGAACCTTTAAGATCTGGGTCAAATTTATTAAGACAAACGACAATTGGGGGAAATTCATCTAATTCAATCAATATAGTTAAAACTTTATTAAATAGGTTAAGTGCCTCCTCAATTCTATCTACATCCTGAATGTCAATGAAATAAAACATTAAATCAATATTGTATAAATAAATATCACTTTGTTCAAGATATTTTTCTCTATATTTCTCTTGACCTCCTAAATCCCAAATAGAAATTTGAGAATTCTGTTCTTCGAAAATGTTCTCTTCTGTTCTTTCAACCCCTTTAGTTGGCATAGATTTTATAATTTCAGAATATTTTCTTTTTATCCCTAGCATAAAGCTCGTTTTTCCAGCTTTATCCAAGCCAGTTAACAAAATTTTTAATTGTCGTTTCATAGAAAAGGGATCTTTTAATTCTTTTGTAAATTCGATTAGCTCTTGTCTTAATTCGTCCATAATTATTTCCCGTTCTTCTTGGTTTTTATTGAATTGAATTTGAGTAGCAGCTTTATCCATTATAATTCGTAAATACTTCATATTTTCATAAAAAAATACTTTATTATCTTCATCAATTAAAACTGTTATTGTTGCTGCTAAAGCTTTACCTCTCGCATTATCATCTGGAATTAAGAAAAAGTATGTTAGTCCATTTAACTTTAAATCAGGGAAAGGCAGAATCCCAAAATAGTTAACCCCTTCTGTTCCTATTCCATTTTGATAAGTTGCATCTCCCATTAATAAACTAATAGTTTTCATTGCAATTAAAAGCCCAGCTTGTTCTTCTAAATCTTTAGGCCAAAATATTTTAGGAGTTGGCCCATTTTCGTCAAATATACTTAGGACTATTGCATTAATGATATTTAATTTAGGATCTGATACTTCTTGTTTTGTTGGCTTTTCTTGTTTTTCTTTAGTTTTTTTCAAGTTATCCCCTTTATTTAGGAAATTCTTCTCTTATTATTGTTCAATAGGTCTTTAATTTTAAAATATTATAAAATCCTAATATTACTAACTTTACTATTATCAAAAAAGTCATTCTTATTAAATACTTTTTTTACTCTACTAAAAATTTTAAATTTGATATTTTCGATTCCTTAGAAATTTTACTTAATAAATCTTTAATGTTAAGTGAAGTTCTTTTAAAATCTTCTAAAGAAATAAAAGTAATTGCCCCTTCATGAATATATTTATGGAAATCTTCCTGAATTTTCACTCTATCCATCAAATTTATATCCGCATTTTCATAGAAATGAACAGAATTAGTATAACTTCTGTTATTCGAAACAAATTTTACTTCATTTGGAAAACTTCTCAAATCTAATTGAGTAAATCTATTTATTGCCTTTTCTGAAAGATTTTCACTCAATATAAATGTTTTATTATGCTTTTTTGATAATTCTAAAAATAATTGATTTATTTCAGTTAATATCTTCTTACTAAAGGCAATAGCTTCTAAGTTTTCATGAATATCATAATTAGTTATATATTTAATTGCTTCGTTTAGACCAACTAAGCTCACTGATAATCCTTGATTTTCTAATTTAAATATTGGTCCTCCGGCAACAGTGAGACCACAAAATGGCAAATGCTTTGAATCAATTCTTTTCTTTATTATATCGTATTTTTTTAATAATACATTTGAACATAAAAGTAATTTTGATTTTAATAATTCTAAAAATCGATCCTCATCTTTGGTGATAAACGCATATCTGGGTAAATTTAAACTTATATTTTGAAGTATACCATAATTATGGTATTTTGACTTTAATAAATATTCTAAATGTTTAAATCTATAGGAATTTGGATTATTTGTCGAAAAATAGAATGAACCTATCAACTTTTTCTCTTCTAAAAACTTAGGAAATATGCTTTCAATTAAATTCATAAATTTAGAATCTATCATTACATAATTTTTTGGTATTGAAAGATTGGGATCTTTCTGAGATATCTTTCTAAAAGCAAATAGCAACGCTTTAAAAAATTGAATACTTTGATTTTGATAATTTTCATATGTGTTTTTCATTCTTCCACCTGGATTTATTGCTGGAGCATTCAGTAATCCTTCTAAAATAGAGATCGATGAAAAAATAGATATTGGGGGAATTTCTCTGCCAATTGTAAGAGCTAATAGATTATTTTCATAAATGAAACTACGAATTTCTTTAATCATTTCCATTTCAGACAAATCAGATAAATATGGTGATAAGAAAGTATCAATGAAAATATAACCTTGATTCCCATAAAATTCGTTTTGCATTAACTCCAACCATTTATTTAATTGATATAAAGCGGAATATAGGTTTTTTGCAGGGCTATATTTATAATATTCCTTCAAATTTTTCGTTGGGGGAAGTCCATGTTCAAGAATAAGTCGAGGATCCCATATTTGGCTAAATGGTCTCAGAACAAAATAATTTAACCCATTAATATGAATATCACCAGCAAGATGTGCTCTTGATTCCTCAGTTTCCAATACTCTTAAATGTGCATATTCCTCAGCTATTTGATTTGCAGACCAATGATGTATTTTTTCTGGATTTATCCATTTATGCGTTTTATCACTTGGACCTTTTATAAGAATTTCTTCATAATCCATTAATGGCATTCCTATTCTTGTATATAACTTTCGTTCATCTTCAAAATGTTGTTCTGATAATATTGAACATACTATTTCTCTTATATGAGGTCCAGAAAGAAACTTAATGCCTATGCTTATAATCCTTCTCACTACTAATTCTGTTATATGTCTAGCGTCTTTATCATTCATTCCTGTTTCTTTTAAGATGCTTTCATAAATTTTGGTTGGATCAAATTCTGCAATATTTCCTTCAGTTCTAAAAACTTTTGGTAATAAGTCCATAGATTAATAATATCTCCCAAACTTAAAAAAAAAAATTATTAACTGATTAAATTTCAAGATTTTTAATTATAAGGTGATTACTTTTTTTGTCATTATCTTTTTTACCTTTTAATTAATTCTTATGAATATTTATATTTATAGAACTGATTTATTAATTCTTCAGAATTCTCTTACTCTCCATATTTTATTTTATAAAATTTCCTTATTAAAAGTCATGAAAAGCTTCACTGAGAATTTATTAAAGCAGTTTTTTATTGAAATCTTTCATATATTAAGAGAAATGGACACAAGTGTAATCGAAATTTGGTTAGAATTTTCAAAAATTCCCTTTTTAAATCAATTTAAAAAAACTGAACTGAAGGAATTTATAGCACAATTCAATTTTCTTTCTCTAAAAAAAGGTAATTATCAATTTTATATTGTAATAAATAAGATTTTATTTATCATTGAAGCTTTCAAAATATCAGAACTTGATATAAGGCAAGTCTCAGAGATTATTAATCATAGTGGCTTTGAAATTTTTGTTCAAGAAATTCTTTCAAAAAACGGTTATAAAACTATTAGAAACTTTAGATTCTCAGATAAATCAAATTTTAAATCTAAAACTCTTCAAAAAAGGTATGAAATTGATATTGTGGGAATTTATTCAAAATATATATTAATTATAGATGCAAAACAATGGAAGCGGAAGGATTCATTCGGTTCTATCAATAAAGCTGCAGATCTCCAATATCAACGAGCTATTGCTTTGAAAAAAAATCCTGAAATTATCTCAAAAATTATTCAAGATTTATTAGGTGGAAAATCAGAATTAAAAAAAAGACAGCCATTTTTATTAATCCCAATGATGGTCACTTTGGAAGACAATAGTAATAGACTTAATAGCAATCAGATTCCTTTAGTTTCAATTTATGAATTGAATTCATTCCTACTGGAACTGCATAATAATTTACATTATTTCAAAATTATAAAAATAACTAAACTAAGTATGCAACAAAAGATAATATAAATTCCACTTTTGCCATAATAAACTTTTTTACTTTTCTAAACCCAAATAATCTTTTAATTGTTTTTTTACTATATTAACTGCAAAAGATATGATCCCGCTTTTAGTTTTTGGATGGCTTAATATTACTAAAATCATATCTTTAACGCTTGGATTTTCATTATCTAGGGGGGCAAGGTCTAATACCCCTGTTGAGCCGCGAACAGAAATTGAGTTTAATTTGCCAGCGTCTAATCCTTCAATTATGTCTGAGCCCATCATTGAAAGATTCATTCCTATAGTAGCAAATAAAGAATCAGAAATTCTACTTGATATTGCTGAGGCCAAAATTGTTCCATCTGTTTTAATTATTGCTGAAGCTTCAATATTCAAATCTAAAGTTATCAAGCGTTTTAAAATTTCATTCATACTAGAAGGAGGAATTTCTTCTTTTTTTTCTTTCTTTTTGGTAATTTTAGACTCTGGAATTTTTAGTTTTTCTACAGAAATTTTTTTCGAAAGAAAGCTCAACACTTTAGTCATATCTTTTTCCAATTGTTTCTGTTTTAAAGCGACTACATTATTGTCAGTAATTTTTAATGCAACTGGTTCTAATGATCCTGACTGCTTAGTTTCTTGTTCACCTAAAACCGAACTTTTAAGTTCTACAAAAGCATCTGAGATTGCATTCTTAGAGTGAGAAGGTGGTTGAAAACTCCTTTGTGTGTCCATAATACCTCCTCTAAAGGGTTGAGCAGGAATCTCTTGTAAAAATTTAGATTTAGTCGTTTCAGATAGTTCTTCTTTTGGATAAGTACTACTCTCATATTCTATAATTGAGGACTTCGGAATTTCATGCAATTCAACTTGTTTTTTATATAAATCATTTTCCTTGGGAATTTCTTGTAACTCTAATCTCTTTTCTTCACTATCTTCCAATTCATTAGAATCAATCGTTGGTTGCTCTGTAGGTTTTTGCTTTTCTTTCTTTTTTTTATCTATCTTTATTCTTCTCGATCTTTTAGATGATACTGGTAGTAATGCTCCACATGTCCTACAAGTATTGGTGGTTTCCTCATTATTAGTAGTCCCACAATTCTGGCAAATAATCAATATATTTTCTCCATTACATAAGTATTTTGGTTGATTTCTTCATTCAGTTTTATTTTATTATATACAAAGTGAAATTAAATTTTTTTTCTTTTATTCTCTAAAATATATGTAAAAATCCAATTTTATTAATGTTAGTAATAAGAAAAATAAGAGATACAGTATTCTAATAGAATTAAAACAAAATCAATCCTCTTATTTATAGAGAATCTCTTTTAATAGATTGGCAAAAGATTCAAGATCTTCTTTATGAAAGATGGGATCCTCTTTTAAAAGTAACAAATAATATGGTGATGATTCTCTTTTTAATGAAATTTGTTTGAATATAAAATTCTTTCCGAATCTTTGCACAATCATCCTATTTTCGTATCTTTCTTCCACTCCCGTATATTGAAAGCTATCATTAAGCGTTAAGAAATATGGAGTTGATGCTGTGAGCAAATGTTTAGTTTCATCATCTTTATAATAGGATCCAATTATTAGAGAGTTATCATCAATTATAACTACTCCTTCTGAGTCAACTTTTTTAGCAAATTCAATGATAGTTTTTTCTATCAATTCTGATTTTGGATATAAACTTAATAGAATTTCAGACATAGCAGTTATAATTGAGCCAAAGTCATAAATAGATGTTTCATAATAATAAATTTCTTTATATTTAGTAGATCTCAGTTTATCCTTTAAATCTATTACTACTTTTTCCATTTCGTTTTGGGCACTCCTCCTAAGAGCAGGATCGTATTTATGAAGAAATACATAAATTGGTGGTTCAATTTCTAATTTTTTAAATTGTGTTATTACATCTTTAAAATAGCTTATTGCTTCAGGGATTCTTGGCTTATTTTGAATGTCAATTACATATATAGCAATTTCTGTCCCTTCGAAATATTTACCAGGGTTTTTTAAATATGCTATTCGATAAGCTAATTGTCCACCTAAATCCCATTCTGAGATTTCTTTTCCTAAAAAGTCGAAGATCCTTCTTTGAGCCCCTCTTGTTGGAGATAGAATAGCAATCTTGGAAAATTCTCTTTGAAGTGATAAAATAATGCTTGTTTTGCCTGCATCGTCAAGTCCCGTAAAGAGTAGCTTATTTGGAGCTACTTCTATTTCTGGTTCCTTCTTTTTCAAGTATAATATTGATTGCTTAAGATTCTTTTCCAAAGTTAAATTTCACCTATTTTAAACTTATAAAAGTAATTGATATATAAATATATTCTTTTTGTAAGATAAAAAATTATAACATCCCTTATTTAGATTTTGCATAATACATTAAATTGTAAAGAAAGAAAAGAATTAAATAATTGTCGTATTCTAGGTTAAATATGAGAGAAATAAACAATCTAAAGTATTATGATATTTTAGAAATTGTAAAATTTTTCACAAGTGGAGAAACTAAAGATACTATTAGAAATTATTTAGAAACTGGAAAATTAAAAGGTAAAAAGATTGAAGATACGTGGTTTGCTACTAAAGAAGATATCGAAGATTTTGTTGGAAAAGAAAAGGGAATTAGAATATTCTTCACCCACCCTCTAGAAATTGATTTGAATGACATAGACATAAATGGGAGAATTCTAGACATAGGTGGTGGTGGAGAAGGTGTAATAGGTCAATTCAAAGGAAACAATGTTGTTTCAATAGATTTGCGAAAAAGTGAACTTGAAGAGGCTCTTGAAGCAGGTGATACTGAAAGTCTTAAAATTATTATGGATGCGAAAGATTTACATTTTCTTGATAATACGTTTGATACTATAACTGCATTTTTTTCAATTATGTATATACCTAAAAGTGATCATAAGAAAATATTTAAACAGATTTATAGAGTTCTAAAACAGGCAGGAGAGTTTGTTATTTGGGATCCAATAATTCCAGAAAAAAAAGATAAAAATAAGGAATTATATGTGGTTTTAATTGAAGTTCAAATAAAAAATAAAAAGGTAAAAACAGGTTATGGAACACAGTGGAATAAGGAACAAGATATAAATTATTTTATTAACTTAGTAACAAATGTAGGCTTTAAGATTGTTGATCAGAAGGTAGAAAAAGAATATTTCTTTTTAAAATTACAAAAAGTTTAGAAATTATTAACAAAACTTAAATCAGTTTGATCTCTCCTCGTTTTAAATAATTCATTTATCTTTTCTATTGCCTCTTGAGGGGTTTTCACTCCATAAATCATATCAGACCTTCTATCATCTAATTTTTGATTAGCGATTTTTGAAGACCAACCTTCTACATCTGTCAATGCAACAATTGGTTTTAAATATATCCAAGCAAAAGAAATTTCAGATAAAGTACCTGCTTTGCCGCTTATTGCTAAACATACATCACCTGTTAAAACAACGACAATATTTCTAGCTTGTGAGAAAGGACAAGGTATTACTAAATCTACATATTTATTGGCTATTGATTTCCCCACAGATGGGATTATACCTACAGTGAAGCCTCCTTCTTGCTTAGCACCTTTACATACAGCTTCCATTACACCTGAAAGTCCTCCACACGCGACAATATAACTATTTTTAGCAATAAGTCGCCCAATTTCAATAGTTTTCTCTCTGAGTTCTCTATCAATTTCACTTGCTCCAATTACACTAACTACACCATTAAATTTATTTTTAAAATCAAAATTCATTTTACACTTACTCTTTTTTTATTAATTATTTGAGTTCAATTTTTATTAAGACTTATATTCATACTTAAATTAAAAAAAATCTACAATCTGATGACATCA
>Ga0209427_10009729_pt1 | contig 10699 bp, 11 predicted proteins | sample DeeMarSWOR136_30_FD_187465 | JGI IMG/M metagenome (GOLD analysis project Ga0209427, IMG submission 187465) | Marine sediment microbial communities from White Oak River estuary, North Carolina - WOR-1-36_30 (SPAdes) (version 2) | ecosystem: Environmental > Aquatic > Marine > Intertidal zone >...
AAGAAAGTGGACCCAAGCGAGTTCGAGCTTCACTGCTGCAAAGCCGAGACTTGGGAGGAAGCCATCCCTCACGTGGGAGACGCAACCATAATACTACACGGACCGGTGAAGCCTTACCTCTCCCGAGAGGTCCTTGAGGCGGCTAAGAGCCTAAAACTAGTACAGTTTGGATCCATAGGCTATGCACAAATAGACCTAGACGCCGCTTCGGAGCTCAAGATCCCTGTCGCTAACAATCACGCTTTCTGTGCGACCGCCGTCGCCGAGTACACGATCATCGCTATCCTTGCATTGCTTAGGCGAACCTTCATGGCATATCGGGCATGCAAGGAAGGCGACTGGAACGCGAGCCAGATGATCGAACAAACAGCTAGCCTCCATGAACTCGGCGATAAGACTCTTGGCATACTGGGGCTGGGGAGCATAGGTTCACGAGTGGCCAGATGCGCAAAGGGATTCGGCTGCAGGATGCTTTACCACAAGCGTAACAGGCTTTCCATGGAGGAGGAAGAAGAACTTGGAGTGGATTTCGCGGAGTTCGACCGTCTAGTGGAGGAGTCTGACATCCTGACTCTCCACGCGCCCCTGAATGAGGATACGAAGGGGCTGATTAACCGAGAAGTAATAGCTAGAATGAAGCACGGCTCTTACCTCGTTAACACGGCTAGGAGCGGCCTCGTAGACGAAGAAGCGTTGCTGGAGGCTCTACAGGATGGGAGGCTCGCTGGAGCCTGCATCGATGTGCCTCGACCGCCTGAGGCTAGACAGGGTTTTCTCGATAGATTCAGCGGTCTGGACAATGTGATCGTTACGCCTCACATATCCGCACTGACGATTGAGGCTATGGAGAGGTCCAAGGATCAGCTTTCTGAGAACGTGCGTAGAGTCTTGGCGAATGAGGCTCCCCTGTTCATCGTGAACAGTGATAAGCTCTAGGTATTTTCCCCTATCTTTCGCTTTTTTGCATGCATAAAAGGAGTATTGTAGAGAAAATCTTCTACCCCAATTAAAATTACTATTCAAATTTCGTTTCTTTAATAAAATTATAGATTAGCTATTAATGTCGTTTATTGGACTGTCTGATGTTTCGATGTTAGTACCGTTCTGAAGACATTAAGGTTGATCTTAAAGAGCATATTTCTAACCTAGCTACTCGATAGTCTACAGGGCGCATACCTAGCATACCGGAGGTTCGCTAAAGGTCAGCGGGAGTACGCCCAAGCTCCGAGGTGGGGAGCTATAGAAGAACCAAGAATGTGAGGAGAGTGAACCAAATAGGAGATCTACGTTCTGAGATCGAGTCGCAGGTTAAGGGGTTCTTGGCTGCATTCAACAGAGGGGACGCAGCAGGGGTAGCAGCGTATTACACAGAGGGAGCCAGATTCCTACCTCCCAACGCAGAGATGATTACCGGAAGACAGGGCATCCAAGCTGCATGGCAGCATAACATGGACATCGGTGTAAAGGAAGCAGACCTTGAGATTCTTGAACTGGTGCCTATGGGAGATAAGGCTGCGTATGATATCGGTAAGTACCGTTTGAGGATAGAACCAGGGCCTGGCGTAACCGTGGAAGATTTCGGCAAATATGTAGTGATCTGGAAGCATGACGGAAAGTCATGGAAACTCGACGTCGACATATTCAACTCCAATCTACCCCAACAATAAACGTTAACACCCTCTTTTTCTCCAACTTCCATCCACCGTAAACCATTAAATATCTATTACAACAAAATAGAATCAGGTTCTATTGTTAACGTTCAAGAAGGGTTAACTTATGAGCCTGGCTCCGAGGTGGGGAGCTAAAAAAATACCAAGAAGGAAAATGTGAGTGAAAAGTGGGACAATACGCTTATCTGAGTTTCGCCAAGCTGTCAGAAAAAGGAAGTGCGAAGAATAGGGAATACTGGGAGATGACTTGGTTCCCCAAACACGAAGAAATATGTAGTGAATACGGTGTCAAACTCCTAAAATGGGGCATTGCATTCGGAACAGTCGAAGAACTTGTATACATATATGAAACAGACCTGCCTCTCGCAGAGTATCAGAAATTTAGAGGGGCTGTCACGGGTATCTCTGAAGAGAGATTGTTCGCCTATACGAAAACCACCATAGTAAACTATCCTTGGTGAGAACCTTCAACACTTAAACAAGGGAGCCAAGCGAGGCTTCATCAAGAATTACCCCTTTTTTTTCTTGAACTCACTAAGATGCTGAATCTACGGTGAAGTGAGGATAAAATCTTCGATATGCAGATATAATCAGTGATTTGGTTTAACCCCATAAAATCATCGTTATATGGAATTAGCGTTTTAATGAGGCGTTCGAGTTACCCGTGGAGCCTCTGGTTCTAGTTGTCTTCGTATGCCATGTAAGTGAGTGGGAAGTCTACCTCGTTGTAGTTCAGTTTGAAGGTTTCTCTGATGGGCTTCCCGTTTAACAGGTACTCCAGTGCTACGAGTGTGGCGAAGTGCCCGACGATGAATATACCTGTGTCTCTGTGCCTCGCCGTTACCTCGTTTAAGAAGCTCTTCATCCGCTCGACGACCTGGCTGTAGCTCTCGCCGTTGGGGAAAGGCGTGTCCACCGCGTCGCCTCGGGCCTCGAACACCATGCCTCTGGGTCTCCGCGTCATGTCGCCGTAGTCACACTCCCTGAGCCTGGGGTCCTGGGTGATGGGGGTCCCGGTGCCTCCCCAGACGATTCGGGCCGTCTCGTACGCCCTCCTGGTGTCCGAGGTGTAGACATGGTTAACCTTTAGGGGTAGGAGCCTCGGCCTCTTGTCTCTGGACGCCTGTTCCCTGCCTCTCTCGGATAGCTCCGCGTCGTGGTGCCCCGACGCGAGCCCCGCCTCATTGTCCACGGACGCGGCGTGGGGCTCGAAGAAGATTGTTAACACATCAAAGCCACGCACCATGGATTGATAAGAATATAGGCATCTTTTATTATCTCCCAACCAACAGCCAATAAAATTTTTAGGTTTAACAGGGCGCCCTACTGAAGGTGCTGAAACGCCCACCCGATGGACAGCCTGTACAGAGTGCCCTCGGTGGGGGCCCCTTCCTCGTCCCAGCCCATCATCTCGTAGTACGTGTCCACGGCCTTCCTGAGATCGTCGGGGTCCACGCTAGTCTCGCTCAACGCTCCCGACGTCTGGGGCTGGAAAAACCGCGGCGGCAGCCAGTCGTTCTCCCTCGTGAAACCCGCCTTCAGGTTGAATATCCTCGCGAGGGCCAACGTCCTCTCCGCAACCTGCACCAACTCGTGCATGGAAACGTCCCAGCCCGTGACGGCCTGAACCAGGTCCCTGTACTCGGTGAAGCTCCACGGCGGGAACGTGCATACTGTGAGGCAGTTGGCGAGTATCCTCATCTGCATCTGGGTCTTGAAAAGCCTGACCTTGTCCGGGCCCAGGCTCTGCACTGGCACCTCCTCATACTCGCCCAGGGGCCTCATCTTGTCATAGCTTCCAGCGTTTATCACAGTGTCGTGGATGTTGTGGCAGTGGTCCGCGCCGGTGGGGCTGACAGCGTACCCGAGGCCGAGGCCCCTCTTCAGCCTGGGCTCGTGCATGGGGGCCTCCTGCCCCTTGACCTCCACCAGGTACTTCCGCGATTCCTCCCCGAACACCATGGAGGCGCGTCTGCTGCCCTCCGCCAGTATGTCGCCGATCCCCTCCCTCCTACCGATGAGCTCCACGGTCTTCAGCATCGCGTCGGCGTTGCCGAACTCCAGTTTGACGCCGCCCGTCGTCTCGTCGTCTATAATACCTTCCTCGTAGCACTCCATCGCGAAGGCGATGGTGGTGCCTGTCCCGATGGTGTCGAGACCATACCTCTGGCACAGCTCGTTCGCCTTGCAGATGGCTGGGAGGTCCGAGACCCCGCAGTCAGAGCCCAGCGCCCCCAGGGACTCGTACTCAGGGCCGCCGTACCTTCTCTCAACCCTATAAGGCTGCTGGATCTCCACCTCCTTCTTGCATCTCACAGCGCAGCTATAGCACGTGCCCATGCCCACCCTGTGCCTCTCCTTGATGGCTATGGCGTCGATCTCCTTGGCGTGGGGCCACTCCCCGTCCCTGAAGTTACGGGTCGGGAGATTACCAGTCTTGGCGTAAGCGTCCATGGCGGCACCCGTACCGTACTCGTGCAGGCCCCTGGCCTCAGTCGCCACCCTCTTCGCGAGGGACTGGGCCAGTGTTTTCACCCGGTCAGGGTCCGCAAGCCCTGGAGGGTTTCTACCCCTCACGGCCACCCCCTTGAGGTTCTTAGACCCCATGACGGCCCCCATCCCGCTCCTCCCGGCCACGTGAGTCAGATCGTTGATGATGGAGGCTATCCGGACCATCCTCTCCCCCGCCGGCCCGATGAGAGCGGTCTTGGCCTGGGGCTCCCCAGTAGCCTCCCTCATCCTGTCCTGGCACTCCCCGACCTCCAAACCCCAAAGAGACGAGCCGTCCATCAGCTCGGATTCCCCATCGGCTACCCAGAGCCACACAGGCTCAGCGGCTTTACCCGTGAAGACGATCTCGTCGAACCCGGCGTGTTTCAGCTCCGCGCCCCAGAAGCCCCCCGCCTCCGCCTCCCCGAAGCCCCCGGTCAGAGGCGACTTCCCCCCGACGGCGTTGCGTCCGCTCCCCGAGAAGGGGGCCCCGGTGACGACACCGGTGGACATGACGAGCACGTTGTCAGGCTCTAGAGGGTCAGCCTGCCCCCCAACCATATTCAACAGATGATAGGCAACGGAGCCCATGCCGCCCAGAAACTTGCGGCACCAGACCTCGTCCAGCTCCTCGGACCTTGTCTTCAATTTGGTGAGATCAACCACCAATCTCTTCCCGTTGTAACCAAAAGGCAAAGATGTACACCACCCATAACTTGGCACAGTCAATTATAACATTAACAATGACAGCCGTAGACGTCAGGGACAGGTCTAGGCGTTAGATACTTCGGAAATAGATGGTTGCATGAAGTGAGCTATTCAAAACGTTATTCCAGTGCGAATCCCTCCCTGTTATGTGAACAAGTGACATGCCCTGGTATGGATCGCACCACTATCTGAATGAGTTCATCCGCGAGTACAGGTGCAGGAAGATAATGGAGATCGGGGTCTACAACGGCGAGAACGCTAGAAGCATGATCATGGCCGCCGCCAAGAACGTGCCGCCCCACGAAGTGGAATATTATGGCTTCGACTTCTTCTCGTACCACAGCGCCGCCCGAGTCGGGCGGAGGCTGGAAGAGACGGGGTGCAGATACAGGCTCATCGAGGGCGACACCGTGGAGACGCTCCCCGAGGCCGTCAAGACGCTACCCATGATGGACCTCATCTTCATCGACGGAGGCAAGTCCTATAAGGAGGCCTTGAGCGACTGGGAGAACTCGTCGCTCCTCATGCACGACGGGACCGGGGTCTTCGTCCACAACGTGGGCTTCATGGGCGTAGGCAGGATGGTCGACGGCATCCACCGAGACAAGTACCACGTTGAGGTATTCTACGCCCCTGCTGAGGGCTCAGTGGCCCTGATCAGGAAAAGGCCTGTTGGGTGAAGAAAACGTGTATAAAGAAGAGGGGGCGCCAGGGATCAGAGTCTCATCATCATTTCTTCATGAAGAAGTATCCCGCCGCGCCTATCACCGCAAGTCCAACCGCTGAGGCAATGACGATGGTTGTCGTGTCAAGCCCCTTGGTCTTCACCTCATACGTTACGTCGCCGAGGTTCTCGATGTCATCTATGTCCCAGACCACCTTCTGCTCTTCTTCCAGTATGGGTTCCTCGACACCAGCTGGCACAGTGAAAGCCACGTACTGGTTGCCGCTGCCTTCCCCCTTAAGCACCAGCTTGAAGTCTTCAAGCGACCCTTTCTTAGACAGTTCTTCCAGGAAGACTAGGAGCGTCTCGAAGGAGGGAGGCTCTAACCCTAGACCCTCAACGGAGAACGTTGATGCCGTCACGTCTTCCTCGAACGTAGAGGTCGATTCTATCAGAAGGTGCTGCACGTGCAGGTCTATCGGCAGCGCGCGGGCGACCAGCGTCCTACTGTCTTCGTCCATTTCCTCGCTTTCCAGCAGCTCCTCTAGAGACATGTCTTTCAGCATGTTCAGATAGTCGTTGAAGTCTCCTGCGACGGTTCCCCCTGCGTCAGATTCAAGCGAGAGGGTGTCGCCGTCGAATGTGACGTGATAGTCGATCGACTCCATCGACAACGCTGGAAGCCCTTCAAGCTCCTCCGGGGGGGTAATCTCCGCCCCAATCCCCTCGAGCGCCGATTCTAAACCCTCCTTCAGATCGCCTGACAGCCGGAGACGCGCTGTAAACGAGGCGTGGTCAGGCGCCTCCCCATAATCTAGAAGCTCTAGCTTCTCCAGCACGATGTTCCCGTCGGACACCTTCATGATTTCGGATGACAGCTGCGTCTCGAGCAGCGGGACCATGCCTACGATCATCTGCAGCTCTTCCCTCGGGTAGAAGGAGTAGTACAGCTTCGCCTCAAGCACAAGGTCTAGCACGAAGCCGTAGGGTGGCTCCACGACTACGAACCCTAGGCTGCCGTTGACGCCCAGGTACCCCGGGTAGTCGACTAAAGCGGTGATGTTCGTACTGGTGCCGCCGCTATGACCCTCCAGATCCAAGTCGAGGTTCGCTAGGTTCGCGTAGTCTGAGGGGTCTAGCTGGACATAGATCTCGCTTTCTATTGTGGTGACCTCCTCCTCGGCTACCGCAACATCAATGGTCAGGCCGAGCTCTTCGAGGGATGACTGCTGCTCCCAGGGTGAGTAGCTTTCGCTGTGGCTTCCTCGGAGCGTCATGATGATACTTCCGTTGGGGTATACCGTTATGGCGACGTAGTTGTCGTAGTCTAGTTCGGAGTCTGCGCCTTCTGCGTTCATGATGGAAGTAGTCGACACGAGGGCTCCGATGAATAATCCAATGAGGAGGAGACGTTTCCAATCGCGTTTCATGTTATCAGCGTCCAACAACTTCGTTATATGGAGGATACTTATCTTATTTGGTGACTCGACACACGCGTTCACTCAGCGCGAGTCTTTTCACTTTTTCCATTTATCCCTGTTCGCTAAGGCGATCGCCAGGAACGCCGCCCCTAAGCCGCTCATCCCGAAGACCCCCGGGTTATGCGTCGACGCTGACAAGGCTACTCCTGCAGGCAGGAAGGTGATCCCGATAATAAAGAAGGTCCTGTAGTTGACCTCACCTCGGTAACCGCTTTTCCATTTTCGCAGGAAAAGTATCCCAGTCACGAGACCTACCAAAGTCAACCCGAAACCGATAGATGTAAGATTTCCACCATGGGGTTGGTAACAGGGTTCGGGTTAATAATCTGTGTTCTACACGGGTTACGAAAAAACAGGATTGTTGAAGAACCACAAGTCAATCGTGTCTCCAAGATTATGGATTAAAGGTCGCCTGCGATCAACCATACGCGTTTGATTTATAGAGTAAACGCAGAGGCAGCAAGACCCATATGAAGCACCCATAGGCCAAGACCTTCTGTAGAAACGCCACGTACGACGCCGAGGGATCCAAGAATATTGGGATTGAAAGGGAGAAGAGTAACAGACCAATAATGCCGTGGCTGCTCGGGTGGTCGCCACTTGCTATGAACATCGCAGAGTACGAAACCATCCCGATCATGAAGAACGTGAAGAACAGCATGGTCGTCAATATATGGGTGTTTAAATGGGTATCCATAGGGTAGAGCACCACACCAAGGATGAATGGAGTGCTGAGCAGCCCCGACACTGAGCCGATCTTACTCAAGACCCTTCCCAGCTTCGACTCTCCAGACAAGGCGCGAACACCGATCCAGAAGGGTATGAGGGACAACGCCACCCCCGGCAACGAGAAAGAGAAGAGAGTCGACGACAAAGTGTTGGGTTCTCCGTTCCTCGCTGTAACCGCGCCCAAGTCGCTGAAGTAGTAACCGAAGTAATCGTATCCACCCGGGTAAAAACATGCGGCGACGAAGGTGAGGAAGAGGAACTGAACTATGCCTACTACGCTGATCAATCCGTAAATCTTGATCAAACGCTTGTCTCCAGTGTTCAAGCGTATGCTCCGTCCCCGTGTCTCTCTCCACGCCCCTGCAGACGGGTCCTACGGAAGAACACTACGCAGCCTGAGGAGACGATTATCCAAGAAATCATCAGCTTCCTCCTCTTATCCACAACTCACAATAAAAATATATGTCCTGTTAATTCTCGTTCTTGAAAGGAAAACATCTATCATGAAGATTAATGACGGATCTAGATGAAATTGGGCAATACGCTGCCAAGTCTTTCATCCCGGTACGTATTTCGCATATCTCGCGTGCCATGTCGGTACATGTCTCCATGGAAAACGATAAACACGTTATGAAAGTAGATATTGGGGACTCGGCGGGTGTATCAAGTTGAAGGCTCTTGTTAAGTTCGCTCCAGGGTTCGAAAACATCGAGATAAGAGACGTCGATGAACCCATCGTCGACCCCTACATGGTCTTGATCGAGGTCAAGGCCGCAGGAATCTGTGGATCTGACGTGAAGCACTACGAGGGGGGTGCGAATCTTCCGACTCCCATCATCCTAGGCCACGAGTTCTCGGGCGAGATCGTCGAAGTCGGACCCCACGTCAAGCACCTAGTCGAGGGGGAGCGAGTCGTCTCTGAGACGAGTTACAGCACCTGCGACGTCTGCGTGCACTGCCTGAGTGGGGATTACCACCTCTGCGCCCACCGAAGAGGCCTCGGGTCCCGCTCCAATGGAGTCTTCACCGAGCTGGTGGCCATTCCAGCAAAAATAGTGCACAAGATCCCTGGCGATATGAGCTATGAGGACGCCGCCCTAGTGCAGCCCTGCGCCGACATCTGTAATGCCGTGATCAGGAAGGCGAATATCAGCCCCGGGGACCACGTCGTCGTGCTGGGCCCCGGTCCCATGGGACTGCTCACAACGCAGGTAGCTAAGGCGTCGGGCGCCAGTGTTGTGACCCAGACGGGGCGCAGGGGGGTGAGGCTATCCATTGCATCCGAGGTCGGAGCGGATAACGTCATCGCATTCGATGAAGAGGATGTTGTGCAGAAAGTACTTGGTTACACCGGTGGAGTAGGGGCCGACGTGGTTTTCGAAGCCTCAGGCTCCCCCGACGCCTTAACCCAGGCGCTCGACATCGCTAGGCGGAAGGGCCAGGTGATCCTCATCGCCAGCCCACGCGAGCCGGTGACGGTTGACTTCAGGAAAATCCTAGGAAAGCCGTTAACGTTGAAGGGCTCCATCATGAGTAAGTGGATAGACTATGAGAGGGCGATTAGGTTGATCTCGTCCGGAATGGTTAAAGCCGGACCCATAGTAACACACAAGCTACCGTTGGAGGAATGGAAGAAAGCCTTCGACTTGATAAGGGTGGAGAAGACGGCCGGCAAGGTACTTTTCATTCCGTAGTCTACTCTTTTTTTGATGACGTGTCGAGACCTCAAGATGATAATTTAGTCATGTTTAACATTATACCAATTTAAACGGTAAATACGGTGAAGGCGGTTAAGGCGTGGAACTCGGATTGGGTCTCGCATTAATCCACATGCCTCTCATGTTTAACCAGTTCTACATAGCTTAAACCCACTACTACAACATGAACCTAGAAACACTAGCCAATGTAGGGTGGGCTATATTGTGCCTCTCCGCGGTCTTCGGGTGGCTCCCGATATACGCCTTCAAGTAGGAAGGAGGGTTACCTGAAGGGAAGAGCTACATCAAAACCACTGAGCTGATGGATACAGGGATATACGCGGTACTCATACACCCCCAGTACTGCGCGGGTATTCTAATAGCCGTCTCGATGATGCTTATGATACAGCACTGTGCGAGCGTGGCCACTGGGGCGGTGGTGGTCGTCACTTGGTATGTCGAGTGCATCTATGCTGACGGAAGACTGGTCGAGAAGTTCGGGGACACCTACATCGACTACATGCGGAGAGTGCTGAGGGTCAACTTCATCCAGGGAGCAATTCTCTATCTTAGGCGAGAAGATACGTGAAACCTAGCCAACGGAAAACGCTGTGACTGAACCCGTTGACCCCTTGAGTCTCGACACCATAGAATCAGCACGCCGTTCCAAGAAAAACGCCCTCAATATAGAATGCCGATGAGGTAACAGAGACCGCCTAGCTGAAGGTTCCTGAAGAGACTCTTCTTCAGGTTGCGGATGTTCTCTGGAGACTGATCCCTTAGGAGGGCGCAGGAGATCCTTAGCCGGTTAAGCATTGGGATCAGAATCAAGCAGAGGAAGAGGTGATCTTGGAATAGGCGATGGTCTACGTGGATGAAGAAGGGAAGAGGGTCCGCTAACACTGCGCCTAAACCTATTAGGATGCTTAGCCACGCCGCGTTCTTTCTACCGAACCTGCTGGCTATGGTCTCCACGCCGAGGGCCGTGTCTCCCTGGACATCTGCGATGTCCAACATGACCTCGTAGCTGAGGCTGAAGAAGAAGCCAACCACAGCGATGTAGACGGCGAGAGGCTCGATGACTGTATCGGTGACGAGGGCTCCCAGCAGTATCACGCCCACGTTGGCCAATCCGGTGAACAAGTTCTTGAACACAAGATACTTCTTTAGGTGTAGGCTGTAGGCGAGGGAGACAGGCAGTCCCATCGTTATCATTGCTCTAGGGACGGGTCTCATCTTAGAGGCGAGCGCAATCGCCAG
>Ga0209427_10009730_pt1 | contig 10698 bp, 10 predicted proteins | sample DeeMarSWOR136_30_FD_187465 | JGI IMG/M metagenome (GOLD analysis project Ga0209427, IMG submission 187465) | Marine sediment microbial communities from White Oak River estuary, North Carolina - WOR-1-36_30 (SPAdes) (version 2) | ecosystem: Environmental > Aquatic > Marine > Intertidal zone >...
GAAAATTTATGTAAAGTACAAAAATAATTAGTACCATTTATCTTGTTGATATTTAATGAAGGGTCAAAATGAGTTGGGGATTCCTATTCCCGCAAATAAACCCCTAGTTGTTAGAACCATTAAAAAAATTACAAAAGAGCAACGAGAATATACTCTCAAGAAAACAGAATATAATATGTTCTCATTTCCTGCAGATTTATTATTTATTGACTTCCTTTCTGATTCTGGTTCTGGAACAATGACTGATTTTCAATGGGCTGCACTATTTCATGGTGATGAATCTTATGCTCGAAATAAAGGATATTATGTTCTATTGGATGCGATCAGAGATACATTTGAACGTGGTGATAATCCCAAAAAAGCTATAAGTTTAATACTTTCTGGAGAAACAAATGTTCAAAGACTAATGGATGAACTTTATCTTACCTCATATGAAGGAGGATTTGTAAATGGAGGTGTACATCAACTTACTCGACCGAACGCTTTTATAGTACCTCAAGGCCGATGTGCTGAACATTTACTTTTTTCAACTATAGCTCCAATTTTAAGGAAAATAGACAAAGATAGAAAATATTTTATTCCTAACAATGGTCATTTTGATACCACTGAAGCTAATATTATAGCTAATGGAATTTTTCCTGTAAATCTATTCTCTGCAAATCTTATGGATGATTTTCCATATGATCAAATGAATAAAACAAATCCATTCAAGGGAAACATGGATATTAAAAAATTAAAAAACTTTATTCAAGAAAAAAGTGTAGAATCAATTCCAATAATTTACATGACAATTACAAATAATACTGCAGCAGGACAGCCAGTTTCCATGAGAAATATAAAAGAAGTACACCAAGTAGCAAAAGAATATAATATTCCCTTCTTTTTTGATGCCTGTAGATTTGCAGAGAATGCTAGTTTTATTAAGGAATTTGAAGGGGGGTATCAAAATCGATCAATCCCTGTTATTGTTCAAGAAATATTTTCATATGTTGATGGTTTTACAATAAGTTTTAAAAAAGATGGTTTAGCAAATATGGGTGGTGGCTTTTTCTTTAAAGATAAAGGTACTTTCCATAGAAAATTTTCTATAGATGAAGATATCGGAATTAAATTAAAAGAAAAACAAATTTTAACCTTTGGAAATGACTCTTATGGAGGGATGTCTGGTAGAGATATTATGGCTTTAGCAGCAGGACTTTATGAAGTAATTCAAGAACCCTATTTAAATGAAAGAAAATCCCAAGTAAGAGAATTTGCAAGAAAACTTGCTCAAAATGGTATCCCTGTCATTCTTCCCGCTGGAGGTCACGCAATCTATCTAAATATGAATAAATTTTTTGAAGGAACTGATATGAGGCTAGATGACTTCGGTGGTGTTGGATTTACAATAGAGCTCCTTAGACATTATGGAATTAGGGCTTGCGAATTAGGACCATTCGCTTTTGAATGGGATAAGAAATCTCGTGAACAACGTAAGGGAATTTTAAATTTAGTTCGTTTTGCTGTTCCAAGGAATGTATATAGTACAGCTCATATTGATTATGCTGTTGCAGCTATTACAGAACTTTACAATAATAGAGAAATTATTCCAAAAGTTAAAATCTCTCGTGGAGCAGAGTTAAAATTACGTCATTTTCAAACAGGACTTATGCCAATATACTAAAATATACTTATGTATATTTTTATATTGTTTGAGAGAATCTTTACCATTTATTAAAAAATAATATGGAAATATTATAGAAAAAAAAATTAAATGTCTAACATCCTTAATTTTTGGGAAATGTTTTTCCTTCTAAGAATCCTCATAAAATCATCTTTTCTCTGTTGAAGCCGGTTTAAAAATGTATCAAGTTTGTCAAAGTTGTTAAAGAAATAGTCTTTACCTTCAACCATTAGTTTTACGCCCTTTCTTTCATTCTGAATAATTGCATAGATACCACCTACTTCGGAGTCATGTTTAATAAAGATTTTTTCTGCTTCTGGATTTTTTTCATTCCCTTTTTTTGCCCAGAAATTATTTTTTAATAGATATGATCGATACATACTCATTTTTCCACACACAACCTCTTTTTTTTTATTATGATAAGTCATCGAGGTATATTTGTTAATATTCTCTTTATGACCATCAACGTATGCTCTGAGTAATATAAAATTAAGTCAAATTATAACACCCTGTAATATCCATAGAACATATCACACAGATATTATAATTGTTTAACCTTATATTCCACAAGAAACATAGATTTCAAATATGCATATAAATAATAAAGTAAAAAGAAAAGAACTAACTACTTAAAAAAAGATACTTAGGGTTGATAAAAAAAAATTTCAATTGGAAAAATAAAATCATATTCTATAACAAAAACTATCCCAATAATTTTCGTTTATGTAATTTTCAATAAATCAACTGAATTTTCAATTATGGAAGAAATTACCTAAATAGGTAATTAAATGTCAAAAAAGTAAAATAATTTAAGGAATAATTTTGGATGATGATAAATTTTTGGTTTAACATATAGAATTATGTCTATCTTATAGTTAGTAGTATGTATGTATTATCATAACGGAATAATTTAGAAATAATGTATTTTAAAATATATTAATACATAAATATAAATGGAAAAAATAGGAGAAAATTATCTTCTTTTTAATAGGAAAGGGTTGGGGTGTTATAGGTTAAGATTGATTACAGAAGCTGAGTTTTATGATGATATATTTGAAGATTTCATTCATCTAAATAATTCAATTCAAGAAAATGAATTATGGAAATCCAAATCCTTAATTAAGTTATTGAATATTTCCAATGAAAAGGAAAATAATAACATTTTAGAAGACGGGATAAAAATCATACTTAATTTATGTAACTTTAAAGAAAGTGGTTATCTACTCGATTCTTATGAATCAGAAAGTTATCGTATTAATGAATTATTGGAATTTGAAAAAAAAATTGTTGAATCCATCTTAAAAAATGAATTTATTTAAAATTTTTTTCGAATTCCCAAACTGAATCTTGAATTGTATGAAGATTCTTAACAACCTTTCCAGAATTTTTAAGCTCCATTTCTGGAGCATCAAATAATGCTTTTCCTACAGCTAAGGGCCTATTTTTAGTCTCTTCTACGATTTGCACAATATCACCCTTTTTAATCATAGGATCTATTTTAGTTATTCCTGGACGCATTACATCAGCACCATTAGCCACATACCGAACAGCACCAAAATCAACTACGATTGTTTTTAATTTAATTTTATAATTTAAAAGAAGAGTTAAAACAGGAATATATCCCTCTTCTGATTTCCAGAGTTTCAATTCATTATTGATTGCATATAATGTATCTCCTGCTTCGGTTTGTATAAGTTCTACCTTACTTTTACTAGGGAATATCTGATCTACAAACTCTTGATTATAATGCTTCAAAATTTCGTCTTTTAGGGGATTTAATTCAGTCTTTCGAATGAAATGCCTATGCTTAATTTTCATTATTTTTCAATAACAATATATATTTTTGAAATAAAAATCTTTTAATTGGCATAAATAATTATTTTAGAAAGAAAAAAAATTTTTTTTTTCCTACATAAAATGGGGATATTATCTGAAGAGGTTAAATAGTATAGATTTATTTCGTGGATTTTTAATCGTTGTAATGATTTGGATTCATTTATATGATTGGTGGGTAATAGATTATGATCAATGGGTTTTCAATGACATAAAATTATTTATGGTAATAATATTTGCTCCAAGTTTTTTATTTATTTCAGGTATTAGTACATTTTTATGGTATAAAAATAAGCTCTTAAATGTGCCCAATCTAGATAAGCATAGTTTAAATATGATAAGAAGAGAGTACATGTTCCGAACCTTAATAATTTTTATAATTGCGATTATTTATAATTCCTTTACAGCTATAAGACTCCATGATATATCTTGGATTTGGACATGGTTTATGTTATTAACAATTTCAATTTCTCTCTTTCTGGCATGGCCATTACTAAAATGTTCTAAATTCTTTAGATTAGTTATTGCAATTAGTGTTTGGATAATAAATCAAATAATATTAAGATTTTTATCTATTTATGAAGGGGAATCTAATATTTATGGGATTCTATTCCATTTATTATATAATTCCTTAGATTTTGATCCAATCTTAATATTTTTTCCTTACTTTTTATTTGGAACAGTGATAGGTGATATTATATTCGATGTTTATTTAATTGATAATTTCACAGAGAGGCGTTTAGCATTCAAAAATAAAATTTTGATTCCCATATCGATTTTAGGAGTTATTTTAATTTTTTCTAACTTATATCCTTTAGTTCCTCTAAATTCAATAGATAATCCATTTCCATGGATTGTTTTTGCCCTTGGAATAAATTTACTTATTCTTACTGTTTTATTAGCAATCGAGGAATTTGAAATCTTTAAAACAGAAAAAAGATATACATTCTTCTTTTATTTCTCATATTATTCTCTTACTATTTATTTATCACATAATATTTTATACTTTTTTTTTAACAATACAATGAACCCTATTGTTTACAGCATCATTATAATAGGAATTTTTGGCATATTTCAGTTTCTATTAAGAGAAGTATACAAAAAATACGGCTATAAAGCCTCGTTAAAAATTCAAATAAATAGAATAAGTGTTGGTCTTGCTAATATTATTAGAAAAAAAAGAATTAGTTATTAATTTAAAAATAATAACTTATCTTATATCAGACGATTAAGTATACGAGATATTGAAAGTTTATACCTCTGCTGTAGTAATTATCCCGCCAAAAGAAAATTGGGCTCCAATCCAAGCAATACGTAAATTATATGACCGGCAAATTAATAGGTGGATGCCCCACATAACAATGTTATACCCATTCAGACCTGAAAGCGAATTTTCAAACCTTGAAAAGATCTTTCTAGAAAAATGCAAAAATATTAAACCTTTTGAGATTGCCTTAAGAAATTTTAATTTCTTTTCACATGTAAGGGAAAAATATACAATTTGGCTTGATCCGGAGCCAAACGAGTCAATCATAAGTATTCAAGCAGATCTTCTCAAATTAGTACCAAACTGTGATGATGTAATTAAATTTAAAAGTGGATATAAACCACATTTAAGCATAGGGCAAATAAAAGGGAAAATTAAGTTAGAAAAAATTATAAATAGATTACAAAAAAATTGGATAGAGGTCAAATTTCTTATAAATAAGATCTATTTTATTTCTCGAGAACAAGATAAGATTTCAAAATTTGAGATTAGAAAATCCATCTCATTTGAAAACAAAATAAAATAAATTTCACACCTTAAAAATACTTTGAATATTAAAATTCTAAAATAAATTCATTTTAAAAAGGAATGATTAAAATTTTTATATTGGAACTGCATTACATTATTAATTACTTAAAATAAAATTTGTAAGATTTGAGTTAGAAAGTGACTGAGCATAATAAATCTGAAGATGAGTTAATATTCACTTCTAAAACTGAGATGATTTATAAAATAATTGTGATCGGGGACCCAGCGGTTGGCAAAACATCACTCTTGAGAAATTTCTGTGGAGAAAAGTTTACTTATGAATATATCCCCACTGTAGGTGTGAATATCACTAAAGAAAAGGTCAAAATTAAAGATAAAGGAAAAGAAGCTGAGGTTAATTTAATGTTGTGGGATATAGCTGGACAACCTCAGTTCTATATGCTTCATAGACCATACTTTAACGGTGCAGATGGAATAATACTTGTATATGATATCACTCGCTCTAGTTCATTTTCCAATGTAAATAATTGGTGGAGCACTGCTGTGAAATATGGTCTTAGCGGAGTACCACGCATTTTAATTGGCAATAAGATCGATCTAAAAGATGAGCGAAAGATTATATTACCAATGGCAGAACACCTTAGCCAGAAAATAAATGCTCAATTATTTGAAACTTCAGCACTAACAGGCGATAATGTAAAAGCTATTTTTCATAAGATTGCTGAGTTAGCTTTACAATCAAAATTAGAGGATTAAGTAAAGTTAATATTTTTTCAAATCTATCCTTTATAAGTAACTTATTCAAGTCAAGCAAATTTCCTAAGAGGAGATGGGAAATTATCTATTATGAAATTATAGCAGCATAGATTACTTATTAAACTTCCCTTACTTTACATTATTTAATTTCTAATGGGATATAGCTGGCTAACCACAGATCTATATGAATTATTGACTTTATTTTTAAGGATTTTACTTTTAATTTTTCAACTTTAGCCCTTTATAGATAGTTTATTTATCCAAAAAGTAATTTTCTCTCTTAAATTCTCCTTCATCTCGTCTGGAATAGGACTTTTACTGCCTAATTTACTAATAAACTGTCCAATTTCATACAGAATTCTATGTCCTCCAGTGAATACAAAAATATCTTCTTTTATATCTTCTAATTTTTTTATAATAGGAACAGGGTCATTAACAACATCAATGTCTTTTTTAATAGAAACAAATTGTTCTATTATAGCTTGTTTTTTATCAGTAGCAGATGCATCTCTCTCAACTGTATCTCCATGTTCTTTTTCATAATAATAAATATCAGCTTTTTGAATTAATGATCTAATTAAATCAATTTCAGCCTCCAAAATCTTTTGGCTTTCAATAACATTATTCAATTGGGGAGCTAATGCCTTGATATCAATTGTAGCTTTATGTATTTCGTTGATTTTATCCGTTAATATTTTAATGTTCATATTGGTTTGACCCATCTTAGTAATAATATCAAGACCAAATTTTTCGAGTATTTGGGTAAATTTTTCGAGTTTATCATCAGCTTCTTTGATAAATTTGACAATGCCTTCCTTTTCGATATCTTCTTGGGATCCCATAGTATTTCCTCTTAACCATATATTTCGAGGGTGTACTCTAATAGAAAAATAAGAACTTAAAAGTTTATTTTTTATTGAAATTTATTATTTAATTAAATATAATGCTATTATAAAAAACTTCTCAAGTGTTTAATTTGATTCAATATGTGAACATACTTACTAAAGACGGGAAATCATTGTTATTTAGAAATTATGGAAGTTCTGAAGTAGATAGGGATTTGCTAGCAGGATTTTTAAGCGCTTTTTCTGGTTTTATGAAAGAAATAAGCCAAAGTGATATTAAAAATACAGCAACGGAAGATTTTAAATATTATTATACGATTATTGATCCAATCATAATTGTAGTATGTTCAGACTTAACAGATGAAGATTCGGCAGTCAATTCAAAAATTTTAAGTATAAGAACAAAATTTCTTGAAAAATATAGCAATATCATAGAGAATGGGAAATGGGCAGGGAATCGCACTGTTTTCAATGAATTTTCGAAAGAGCTTGATCATATTATTTTAGGAGCAATTAAAGTATCAATTATAGGTTTTGGAGGAGTGGGTAAGACTACACTAACTAGGTTAATTTGTGGGAAGGATGTTGATCTTGAATATGTTCCTACTATAACAGCCGATATAGCATCATATGAAGGCGATGAGTTCGAAAGATCAATAACATTATGGGATTTTGCTGGACAAGCACAATTTAGATCATTGTGGAGAAGCCTTTTGGAGGGTACTGATATTACTCTCCTGGTTACTGACTCAACATTTGAGAATATAAATAACTCTAAAGAAATCATTCATGAGATTTTAGATAAATTTTTTCAAAATAAGTTAGTCTTAGGTATTGCTAATAAGCAAGATTTACCAAATCGGTTAACCCCCGAGTTTTGTGAAAAAATTTTATCTAGTGAAAATCGCATAATCAAGACATATGGAATGATTGCTATTGAGCCTATGTATAGAGAGAAGATTTTAGCAATATTAAATCAGGCAATTAAAGACATTTCGTAAATTCTCTATATTTGGGGTGAAAAAACTGATAAAATTTAGAATGGAGGATATTAAATTAGAAGAGATACAGGATGGTATTAGAATTATTAAATTACCTGAATTGACAGAAGAAGAAAGATCTATCATCGATCCAATTGTTGCTCCTACTTCTGGATTAAGAATTCAAATATTAGACGAAGAAGATAAAGAAATATATGTATTACGACGAAGAAATTTTTACTTGTTCCTCCGAGTTTTCAAAGCAATCAGTCAACAGTTTAAAGAAATGAAAAAAAATCAAAATTTAAAAGTTTTAATAGCATCAGATAATAGGCCAACTAAAGATACCTTATTACAATATTGTTCTGAAGTTTTTTCTTATGATGGATTTGAAATTTATTATCAAAACGATGAACAGGGGCAATCTAGAATATCATCACCCTACGGAGCAGCTTCTGTCGCTTTATATAAAGATATTAATCTGATTATAATATTGACTGCTAGTCATAACGATTTATCATGGAATGGCATCAAAGTCTATTTTGATTATCCAATACCATTATCAGGGGATTTATTTAAAGAAATTTCTAATAAAGCATTAGAATTTAAAGAAATCCAATTAAAACCCTTTATTCCAACTTTAATTGATGCTGAGAAAAAAAATAATGATTATGTAAAAGATTTATTATCGAGAGTTATAGAAATTAAAAGTTTAAAAGATAAAAATATTGTTATATGGCCTTATTTAGGAAAAGCAAGAGGAATTGTTAACCTATTTAAAGATTATGGTGTAAATGTGATCTTAATTGAGGAAGATATCAACCCTCCAAATCCAATAAACGTAATTCGAGAAGAAAAACTACAGAAGGTAATGTCTCAGTATAATTCAAACATAGCAATTTTACTTGATGCAGATAGAGACCGAATTGCTCTGTATGTTAAACAAAACGGAGTTTATTTCACATATATACCTAACGAGATCTATACTGCGATGCATAATATACTTGCTAAGGAATATAATAAAAAAATTATTAATGTAAGGACAATTCCAAGCGATTTACGTGGAGATCATACAAGTTTTATTAATATATTAACTGGTGTTGGTTATAAACATTTAGGTATTATAATGTATTTCCTTCTTGGAATTGAAGTAGATCAATCGAAAATAGATACTGCTATACTTTACTTTGAAGATGAAAATAAAAATCTAATGAAAATAAACACTCCAACCCCTCTTAAACAACAAATAATTAAATTAATGGAAATTCAGCATATTAACAAAGAATCTTTTCTAATGGTGTATTGGGAGGAGAGTGGAGGTCATACTCTCAATATATTAGATGTAATTAAAACTAATGAAATAGGGGGATACAATTTTACCTCGGATTTTGCTATTATAGCAGATAAATACCCTGTTCCTGCGTTAGTATTAATTACAGAACTCATATGTAGAGGATATGTTATTTCAGAATCAATTGATTGGTCAATTAAGGGGATTAATCGCACAATTCCAGCTATCGATGAAGAGAAAATTAAGATTATGCAGAATTTTGAGAAAAATGATGGAAAACAACTTAGAATTTTAGAAAAAGTATATGATATCCACGCTTTATCAGATAATAAAAACTTAATTGACATTTATCAATTGAAAAGCGAAAATTCGACTTTATATTTCCGTCCAAGTGGAACTGGACCAGAAGTAAGATTTTATATCTTCGGGAAAGTTGAAACTCATTTAGAAGAAATACAAAATGTAATGCATTTCATTGATAATAATTATAAATGATAATTCTTATCTGTACTAATTCTTTTTATATAAGAACCTAAAAATTGTATAAAGATGAATAAATGAAGATACAAAAAACAATTAAAATTCAGTATATAGGAGATCTAAAAATATGAGTGTAATAACCAAAATTGCCTTAAGAAATATGAAAAGACGTAAAGTTCGCTATATTCTTACGACAATTACACTTATTATCAGTGTAGCACTATTCGGAGGAGTTATGATTGTCTCTGATTCATTCACTGTGATGATGTTAGATACTATTGATGAGCAAATGGGTACGGCAGATATTTTAATTAGATCTGCTAATAGTACTGATGGATGGTTTGATCCTAATGAGATTCATGGGGAAATCGAGGATATTAATCATGTTGAATCGATCGCTTATAGAATTTCAGGTTTTAATGTTTATATTAGTGCTACTGATAAAGGTAATCAAGTAGATAATAGTACAGGGACGGGTATATATGGTATTGATCCTCAAAATCCAGATGAGGAAAAATTAGGAGGGAAACCATATATTTTAGATTCCGTCAGTACTGGTGATACTATTGAAAAATTACTTGATTATACCCATGAAATAACAGGAGATAGAGTATTGGTTATTTCAGAATCGTTAAAAATTAAATTAGGAAAAGATTTTAAAGCGAATGATAGTGTTTGGGTTTTGCCACACGAAGGAGAATCTTTAGGATATAATCCTCTAAATACAGGAACATGGATTGAATATGCTGTAGTTGCTATAATTCGGGATATTGGTGAAGCACGTGACTTCGATCCCTCTGAGGAAGCTTCAGAAATCTCATTTTTTTCACAAGGACCTGGTATATTTGCTAATATTAATAATACACATGAACTTGTGGATGGCACTGAAAATCACAATGGTGAATTTAATTTGGGTGTTGTAGGTGTTGATGATATATATAGTGTGTTAAAAGTAGCTAAGAAGATTGAACGAAATTTAATAGATCTTAATGATGAAAGGGATTGGAAAGTCGATGACTTAAAATCAGACAGTCTAGAAATGATAGAAACCACGATGAGCTCAATGAGAACTATGTTTACGATGTTCGGTATTA
>Ga0209427_10009732_pt1 | contig 10697 bp, 10 predicted proteins | sample DeeMarSWOR136_30_FD_187465 | JGI IMG/M metagenome (GOLD analysis project Ga0209427, IMG submission 187465) | Marine sediment microbial communities from White Oak River estuary, North Carolina - WOR-1-36_30 (SPAdes) (version 2) | ecosystem: Environmental > Aquatic > Marine > Intertidal zone >...
ACCACCAGTTTCAACTGGTGGATGGAAACAACCGCCGCAGGCGGACGGGCAACGCCCGAATACGGCAATGCCACCGGTTTCAACCGGTGGATATTTACGAGACAGATTATCTTCGCCATTCGGCTTTTCGGACCATTAATGGCGGCATCTGCCGGGGATTAAGCCTTTGGCGGCCGGCATTGGCGCAGCTTCTATTACTCGAATACCAGCGAATGGTAAACAATTCGATTTTCAATGGTAATTTTTCTTTTTTCAGTTTACCAAACATTGCCAACCTTTTCTGTGAGTCCCATTTTATGGGGATTGAGAACACCGCCTCCTGCAGTCTGGTCGGGACTTCTAACGGTTTGAACACACCGATAACGTCTCCACCCCCCTCCTATCGACAAATTTGGCCGGTGACTTTTGGAAATTGCCTGAGACGAAACACAAAACAACACCAAAGATACGTATATAGTCTTTGGGTTTTGGAATATGCGGCAGCAAGGAGGCAGCTTAAAGGTTCACCGGAATCTGACGCTCGGCCAGATACTCCTTCATTTGCCTTATTGTGTACTTGCCAAAGTGGGCTATCGAGGCGACAAGTACGGCATCGGCACCTCCATCAACAATGGCCTCGTATAAGTGCTGAAGTGTTCCGGCTCCGCCCGATGCGATTACCGGCAGTTTTACGGCATCAGATATCGCCCTGGTCATGGGAATATCGTAACCGGCCAGTGTGCCGTCAGAGTCCATGCTGGTCGGGAGGATTGCCCCTGCACCTAAATCCTCAATTTTCTTGGCCCACTCGACAGCGTCAAGGCCTGTGCCGGATGTCCCTCCGTTGATTATAACTTCGAAGCCGGACGCCAACTGTGAATTAACGCATGTATCGATAGCAATAGTTATTTTCTCGCTGCCGAATTCGTTCGCCGCTTCTTTAACAAAATCAGGGTTTTTCACTGCGGCGGTATTAATAGATACCTTCGATACCCCCAAATCCATCAATTCTTTAATGGCCTGACATTTTCGGATTCCGCCACCAACGGTCAGAGGAACCGAGATTCTCTCGACCGTTCTTTTTACGGCATCAAGGAGGGTCTTTCTGTTCTCAATGGTGGCGGTAATATCCAGAAAAACCAGCTCGTCGGCTCCGGCCTCGCTATAAGCAGCGGCGCTTTCAGCGGGATCTCCCACATCTTTCAACTTAACAAAGTGAACACCTTTAACCAATCGGCCGTCCTTGACATCCAGACATGGGATAAGTCTTCTGTAATCCATAACTTTTCCTTCCTAACTAATCAATATCCACCAAAACCTGAGCCTGGCGTTTACCGTAAGAAGTATACCAGGCAGCAGCGTCCAAGTCCAGAAAATGTTTTTTTGTCAGTGACGATAGTTATTAGCCTAAAGTAATGCCGAAACTGATTGCAGCAATGTTGATAAAAAAAGCTTTTTTTCAGAAAAAAATTTTGCCGGCTATATTTTTTGGCTTGGCATGGTGACAAAATTGACCAAATGCGGCGGCTGTATTAGCTTAAAAATCCGGTTGGCCGTATGTGAAAAGAGCAATTACATACCTGTCGAGTCTTAAGCGGGCGTGATTGTGTTTATACGAAGACCGGGACGGCGCAGTGAGCATTACCTGATGTCCCCCCATGAGACCGGGTGTCTATCAATTTCAATAACTTCGGTTCGATGGATAAGCCACCTTTTGTCTCGCCCTTTTTGTAGGTATAATTTGATTTTGAATATCACAAATTGTTTATAATCCCTGTAAACATGGCTTTCCTTTTCAAAATTTACGAAGGTAACCAGGGTCGCCTCGGCCCTGGGTGAGGATATGTCAATATCCAGGCTCATCTTTCTGGTTTTCTCCACGAGCGGCTCCGACAGCAGATTCCGGCAGTGTTTCATTAAGGCATCCTTGGTATTATGAAATGAATCGCTGTAATCGGTAGAAATCAGCGCTGCGATTGCATTAAAATCCTCTTGTTCGGTGGCCTTTCTACCGGTGCTGATTAGTGTGTTGATTTTTTCCAAATCGGTTTTGACAAGCAAATCCAGTCCAAAAGCGGCTGCGATAAGGACGATTGGCAAAAACCACTGCCACCGGCGGTGTTCGTAGGTTTGAATTATATGGATTATCTGTAGAATAAGCAGGGTGGTGATGGCCGCACAAAGAACGGATTGTATAATTATAGTAAGTGTTTTGCTTATTTTGAACAGGCCCACATTGACCAGAAAATCCATGGCAAAAAAAGCGACCGCGAGGAAGATTACGAGATGCGACTGCCACCAGAGGCGGCTGTCACCGTGGATGAAAAGCAGGCTGAACCAGACAATAATGCCTGCAATCAAAAGCGTCCATGGCTGCTCAAAAACATTGAACATTTTACTATGTGGGCGGTCCTATTGATATTTGCCTGATATATAGCCCTGCTGCATGTAGAAGAGGTCGGCTTCATCGTCTATGTCATTGTCGTTGGGATTAGTGCAGTAACCGAATATCTGTTCCACATTCATTCTAATTGTATTTTTGGAACGCCATCTATGTTTTTCCGCGTGGCCGTCAGCAAAACCCAAGGTGCTTCTGTCGTTGTGCCATGGTGCCAATGGATCGATCCAGCAGTTTCCTGTAGGATTCATTATCCAGGAGCCCATATTCCATCCCCTGTTATCGGATTCCTCAATAAACACAATCTTATTGCCAGGGTTCCTTATCTCGTCATACACTTCGGCCACTCGATCCGGGTGTAGTTTGCCACTGGAACCACTGTATGCCGGTTCTCCATTCATGCCGCCGGTGACCGAATAGCTGCAATAAGCCAGTTGTTCAGGGATGTCTATCCTTGCGTCAGCGTAGCAGTGAAATAGCTTGATGTCCTTAACATAAGGGTAGATTTTACCCGTTTTTATTCCTCTGAGCTTATCTTCAAGGACGCCGGGTGGGGTGTTGCTGGTATAGTTTCCAGCCGCATTGTGTGGAGGATTTATCCAAAATCCATCTGGGAATGCACTCTGATTGTTAAAAGCATTGCCCCTGTACCTATGACCGCCCATCAATTCACCGTCATTGTCCACCGTATACGAAAACCACCCAATCGATAGCTGCCTTAAATTATTAACGCAGATAATCCCCATAGCCTGGTCCCTTGCCAGCCTCAGGGCGGGCAATAGAAGTGCCAACAGCAATGCTATTATTGCTATTACAACCAACAGCTCAATTAGTGTAAAAGCCCTTTTTTTCATAGCAGTCCTACCTTTCCGGTCAAATGGCCGAAAAAACCGGATGCGAAAACAAGAATATTCTAATATCTTATTATCATTAAGTAGAACCAGCCCGCCGTTTGCCGGGACGGTTCCCTACTTAAGCTTACGGTATTCATAGGCTTGAAGCATGTAGAACAGGTCGGCATCATCGTCTAAGTCGTTAGGGGTGCTGCTGGGGCAGTAACCGTGTCTCTGTTCCAAATTCATTCTAATTGTATTTTCCGAACGCCATCTATGTTTTTCAGCGTGGCCGTCAGCGAAGCCCAGGCTGTTTCTATCGTTGTGCCATCCTGCCAGGGGATCGACCCAGCAGTTTGGGTTATTAGGATTTATGACCCAGGAGCCCATATTCCATCCCCTGGGATCAGTTTCCTCGATGAAGACAATTTTAGAACCTGGATTTCTTATCTCATCATATAGTTCGATCGGCACGGCGCCGAAGCTTCCGGCTTCTCCATTCAAGCCGCCGGTGATCGAATAACTGCGATAAGCCAGTTGTTCAGGGATGTCTATCCTTGCATCAGCGGGGCAGTGATATAGCTTAATGTCCTTAGTATAGGGAAACAACAATCCCCGTTTTATACCTCTGAGCTTGTCTTCAAGGACGCCGGGGGCACTATCGCTTGTATAGTTGTAATTCTCATCTTGTGGGGCCCACACCCACCATGGGCGTGGGGTGTTATTATGTCTGGGGATATGGCCATTAACTAACTTACCCTCATTTTCAACTGTGTAGGCAACCCAGGCTATCGATAGCTGCCTTAAATTATTAACGCAGATAATCCCCATAGCCTGATCCCTTGCCAGCCTCAGAGCGGGCATTAGAAGTGCCAACAGCAGCGCTATTATTGCGATTACAACCAACAGCTCAATAAGTGTAAAAGCCCTTTTTTTCATAGCAGTCCTTCCTTTCTGTTCTGCTACCTAAAAGAATCCGGTAGCAAATTATGAATTTCCCAAAAGTTGATACATTAGTACTACCGGGAGCTAACTTTGCAGCAATAGTATGTACAAAATAAGGCCGCTTTTGGTCGTTCCCAGTATTTTTTAGACTGTATCAACTCTAATTATATTAGGCTTTAATGTGTATGTCAATGTCAAAAGCAACAAATATTTTGTTTTTTCCGCAAAATCCGGCCTGTGCAATCATATTTCCAGCTCTTTTTTTACCTCAGCGATTTTCTCGATAGCAAAATCCAAATCGCCCCGGTTATGGGCAGCGGATATCTGGGTGCGGATTCGCGCAGCTCCTTTTGGGACAACAGGATAGGAAAATCCTATCACGTAAACGCCCTTATCTAACAGCTTTTCCGCCATTTTTTGAGCGAGGACCGCATCTCCAAGCATAATCGGTACTATTGGATGCTCGCCTGGGAGAACGTCTAATCCGAGTTTGGCGATTTGTTCTCTAAAATAGCTGGTGTTGGCCTGGAGTTTGTCTCTCAAATCGGTGGAAGCCGAGAGGATTTCGAGCACTTTCAGCGATGTGGCGACGATGGCCGGTGCCAGCGTATTGGAAAAAAGGTAAGGGCGGGACCGCTGACGGAGCATCTCGACAATCTCCTTTCTTCCGCTGGTGTAACCGCCGCTGGCGCCGCCGAGGGCCTTGCCCAATGTACCGGTTATGATATCCACGCGCCCCATTACATCGCGGTATTCGTGGGTGCCTTTGCCGTGCCGGCCGAGTACGCCGACTGCGTGTGAATCATCAATCATCACGAGGGCATCGTGTTTTTCTGCGAGGTCGCAAATCTCGTTTAGTTTTGCGATGGTTCCGTCCATTGAAAAGACCCCATCGCTGGCAATCAGCCTAAAGCGTGCGGATTGGGCCTGTTTCAGTTTGTCCTCTAAATCCTCCATATTGGAATTTTCAAAACGCAGTCGCTGTGCCTTGCAGAGGCGTATGCCGTCGATTATGCTGGCGTGGTTAAGATTGTCGCTTATGACGGCATCGTCCGCGGTGAGCAGGGTCTCGAACAAGCCTGTGTTGGCATCGAAGCAGGAGCAATACAGGATGGTATCCTCGGTACCCAGGAAATCGGAGATTTTCTCCTCCAATTCCTTATGTATTTGCTGTGTCCCACAAATAAAGCGAACGGAGGACAGGCCGTATCCCCATTTAGCGTAACTTTCCTGTGCGGCCCGAATAACTTCAGGGTGGTCGGCGAGCCCCAGATAGTTGTTGGCACATAAATTAAGGACTTTTTGTCCGCCCTGAACCGTAATCATGGCCTGCTGCGGACTGGTTATGATTCTTTCGGCCTTGTATAGCCCATTGTCCTTTATTTGTTTAAGCTCGCCGGATATGTGGGTTTTCATCGCTCCAAACATATTCTGTCCCCTGCAATTTTTTCAGGTGATTATTTATTTTTCCGCCCAATCCAAAATGACCTTCCCTGATTTTCCCGAGGCCATAACTTCAAAGGCCCCGGCATATTCTGTATAGTGAAACCGATGGGTGATAAGCGGAGTGATATCTATGCCGCTTCGGATAAGCATTGTCGCCTTATACCAGGTTTCGTACATTTGTCTGCCGTAAATCCCCTTTATAGTAAGACCGTTGAAAACGATATAGTCCCAGTCGATGGAGGTTTCCGGCATTATTCCTAACAGCGCGATTTTACCGCCGTGGCACATGTTGGCAAGCATACTCTTGAATGCATCAGGACTTCCCGACATTTCAAGGCCGACATCGAAACCCTCTTTCATACCGAGTTTCCTGACGGCGTCTTCGATTCTTTCATTTCTGACGTCCAGTGTCAAAGTAGGCCCCATTTTTTCGGCCAGTTCGAGCCGATATGGATTTATGTCGGTAATCACAACATACCGTGCACCTGCGTGTTTGGCAACGGCGATTGCCATGCATCCGATAGGCCCTGCGCCGGTTATCAGCACATCTTCTCCAACCAGATCGTTGGAGAGAGCCGTGTGCACCGCATTGCCAAAGGGATCGAAGCAGCTAAGCACATCCGTTGGAATATCAGGATCACAATACCATACATTGGTGACCGGGATAGCTAAATATTCAGCGAAAGCACCGTCCCGGTTTACACCGATGCCTTTTGGGTCCCTGCAGAGATGCCTTCTCCCTGCCAAACAGTTTCTGCAACGTCCGCAGACAACATGCCCTTCACCGCTGACAATATCTCCCGGCTCGAAGTCATGCACATTACTGCCTATTTTCTCAACAGTACCAACGAACTCATGACCAATAGTCAAGGGCGGCTTTATCGTCTTTTGGGCCCAGGCGTCCCAGTTATAAATATGAATATCTGTACCGCAAATTGAGGTCTTATCGATTTTTATGAGAACGTCATTGATGCCAATCTGTGGCATGGGTACATCTTCCAGCCATAATCCGGGTTCAGGATTCTTCTTAATCAACGCTTTCATAGCTTAAATTCTCTTGCCAATTTTACATAATGACGATGTTATCTTCTTTTAGCCCGTATCTGTCGTTTTCTATCCGGGCAGAGAGCGGCTTACCATTTTTTCTGTTGGAGCTTGCGTGTTTTCTTATGGTCTGTCATATCATGGGCCAGGGACGTTATTGTTATAAAGCCGAGTTCCAGAGATGTTGTGTCCGTGGGCTCATCGTCAAGCAGGTGTTGAATCCCGGTTAATTGAAAGACCGTCTGGCCTTGCTCGTTTTTCTGCGGTACGTAATACTCGTCAAATCCCTGGTGTGATTGCGGCACGACCCTCACACCTTTCGGCTCACCTTTAGATAATTGCGGTATATTGACATTGATGACGTCGCCGCTTTTGAGCGGCATAAGTTTCTTTAGGATTCTTGCACAGTGCACAGCGGCTTTTTCAAAATCCCCCGGCACGCCGGGGGCTTCAACACAAAGACTCATTGCCACGGCCGGGATTTTTAAGAAGGCGCCTTCCATCGCGGCGGCGACGGTGCCGGAGTAATAAACGTTTATACCCGCGTTTGCTCCATTATTTATGCCGGCAACGAGCAGGTCTATCGGCCCATCGTGCAATTGCATGACCGCCAGCTTGACGCAGTCGGCGGGGGAGCCCTCGATACTAAAACCGACAAACTGGCCGTTTATATCTACCTTATTATACACTAAAGGGTGGTGGTACGTAATGCTGTGACTGGCGCCGGACCGGCTTCCCGCGGGTGCAACGACGATCACATCTCCCATCTTGACCAGCTCCTTATACATTGCCGCCAGGCCCGGTGCGAAAATGCCATCGTCATTTGTCAATAATATCTGCATAGCTCGTATATCGTATTTAGTTCTTTTTTTACGCGATACGCATCACGCAATACGAACGATGGGCATTCTAATAGTATATAGAACCTGTGTCAATTGACAGCTTTGGGGCAAGGGGTATAATACTGTGCCATGGAAAAATATTCACCGGATAAAGAGTTTGTAGTGATGAGCAGGGCACAGGTTCGTGCGGTTGACCAATGGGCGATTAATACACTTGGAATACCCGGTGTGGTTTTGATGGAAAACGCCGGCCGGAGCTGTGCCGAATTGATTAAAGAGAAACTGGCAGACATTTCTGAGCCGAAAATCTGTATATTCTGCGGGACCGGAAACAACGGCGGCGACGGATACGTGATTGCCAGGCACTTATTGAATGGCGGTTTTAAAGTAACCGTGGTGATATGCGGTGACCGCAGTAAAATCAAAGGGGATGCGAAGATAAACCTCGATATTTTAGAGCGGCTGGGCCGGCCAATAGACCGTTTAGACCTGAAGGATGGCGATATTCTCGGCCGAGTCAAAGCTTTTGCAGCCGGTGCTGATATGCTCGTTGACGGCCTTTTCGGCACCGGATTGAACGGACAACTCAGTGATGAGTACATACAATTGATAGAGAGCATAAATAGCGTGAATTGCCCTGTTTTAGCGGTTGATATCCCATCGGGCCTGGATTGTGATACGGGTGAGCCGCTCGGTGCAGCTATAAGGGCAGACTATACCGTAACCTTCGTAGCAGTGAAAAAGGGTTTTGCCTCCGCAGATGCAGTGAGCCAATATACCGGTGATATTTTTATCGCCTCGATTGGTGTTGAACCGGGCAATAAAACATCACATTAAAACGCGCCGGCGGTGCCTGACTGTGTTTCATAGCCGATGAAAAACAGGAACCTTTCGTAGTTGAATACAGGGATCAACAAGGCCTGTGCCTGTTTCTGAATGTCCTGGTAATGAGTGCGTTTTTGTAGTGAAGCCTCGTATCTTTCCGTTGCCATCGGGTCCATTTCCAATTCGGTGGCAGACGGTCTGATAAGGACGCTCGGCTGTTTGCCGAGAACCAGAAAGTCGGTCTCGATGGAAATTTCATTGGCCGTTTTGCCGCCCCATTTCTCAATAAGTGTTTTTAGTTTATCGGCAGCGTCACTTTCAATCCTTCCATCGCCGTTAAGGTCGAATTCACCTTCTATCGAAAACACGTTTATTTTGTCGCTGTCCCAAATCAGGTTCGCAACAATATCGTCCAGTATGATCGGTCTTTTAATTTCCGACTTTATAATACGTGCCGTCGAGATGTTCTTGTCGACACTGAAGACTTCGATTTCGGCCTTTCCTTTTCCGTCCTTTGGTATGGGCATGTTTTTGTCGTAGACCGCAAAGGTTAAGCCCGGATAAACACGGTCATCCCTTCCTATATTAAGATGCACCACTTTGGTGGAATTATCGACCAATATAATTTTGCCGTCGCTCTTATGGGCCACCACCTCACCATCCGGCAGCGGCACAATCTTGTTAAGCTCATCCTGGAGGCTTTTCATTTTGTCCTGTGTCATTTCCAGTTGTGCCTGAATCTGGAGCTTCTCCTGGTGTTCCTGTTCAAAATTTGCTCTTTCTTCATTCAGTTGTGTCATAAGGGACTGAACACTCTGCTCAGAGGTTTGTTCCAGCAGGAGTTCAAGGTCATTGTAGTCTTTCTTAATACTGTCAATCTTCTGGGCATATTCGGCTTTCTCGGCTTTCCATATTCGTTCATTATTGTAGGTTTCTTCCATTGCGTCGTTAAAATCTTGTATTTTGTCTCTGAGCGTTTCCTCTGTGGTTTGTAGCGCCTCGATTGTGCCGTCCAGTTTTGTTTTCAACTTCTGTATTATCTGGACGAGTCCGGTCGTATTGGGGTCAATGCTTGCAGGGTCGATATGCGTCTGGACCAGTGTTAAAGTATCTTTGAAATTCCTGTTGGCGGTGTCGACTTTGACTTCGGCGGAGGTATCCTCGGGTAAGCCCCCAATGATCCGACATACAGCCTGGTCAAGATAGTCGACCATGGTAGCGAGTCTGCTCTTGCTGGTCTTTGCTCCAACTATTGTTCCTATCCTTTGCAGTTCCACGGAATTTGCTAACTCTCTGAGGTCACTTTGTGCTTTTTCCGTTATTGTCCTCTGGTCTTCGAATTTGACGTAGTAGATAACTGCAACGGTAGTTGCGGCAATGAAAAGCCCAACAAAGAGTATTAGGGTATACAGCATAGCATCGCTTTGCTGTCTTTTTGCTGGTGACATAATAAACCTCCTAAGAAATTTGTTCAGTTTTTATCGAATAATTTTTCGTGTATTAACGTCATTATAGCCCGAAAATCCATATAAGTCAAGTAAAAACAGCCTATTGCGCCAAGAGGTTGTATATATCGGACGTTAGAGAGCTTACTTTTGTCATAATTTGTCCAAAAGAGGGGGTAATTGGCTGATTTGGCGTATTATGTATTTGGCCGCAGAATCCGGTTCCTGCGACGATTCCAGGTGTAATCGGGCCGGCCGGATTATCTGGATTGTCTCGAAACCAAGCCTGTTTGGCGCGATAAAATCCTTCATCTGGTTGTCGGCCACGTAGGCCATAGATTGGGATTTTACGTTTAGGGTCTCCATTAGCTTTTCAAAGCCGGCTGGTGACGGCTTCCAATATTCCCTGCCGAGCTGCTCGGTATAGATTATACACTTAAAATATTGTTCGATTCCCAGTGCCTGCACTTTTAGTTGTTGTGCGGGTAAAAAACCGTCTGTCAGTAAAGCTAAAGTGAATTTTTCACTAAGTTTAGAGAGAACCGCCCGTGATTCCTGGGGCAACGTTATCTTTGGATCATGGTTACGATAAACAAATATTAGCTGCCGAACAAGCTTGTCATCATAGCCTATGCCAAGCTTGCTGAGAGCCGCATTGAACGTTTTTGTGTGATTGCCTGCATTGAATTGTTTCCAGAAGGCGTCAAAAAGATTTCCGGCAGGGGGCATCTGGGGCAATTCGGCAAGAAACTCAGACACAGATGTGAAGCCGCTCTTACAATACTCGACTTCATCATAAAGCGTGTCGTCTAAATCAAAAACAACGGTCGTTATCATGGCTATTTACTATTTATTATTGACTATTTACCATTTTCAATATTCAATTGTCAATAATCAATATTCAATGAAAGGCCAGGATATGAAATACTTGCAAATCATG
>Ga0209427_10009733_pt1 | contig 10696 bp, 8 predicted proteins | sample DeeMarSWOR136_30_FD_187465 | JGI IMG/M metagenome (GOLD analysis project Ga0209427, IMG submission 187465) | Marine sediment microbial communities from White Oak River estuary, North Carolina - WOR-1-36_30 (SPAdes) (version 2) | ecosystem: Environmental > Aquatic > Marine > Intertidal zone >...
ACGGCAGGGATTCGAGAATACTGAATTCCTTCCATATTTTTTGCAAAGAAAAGAAAAAAATATACTTTTGTTCGGCTTGACAACGTCATACATATAGGATACTATGCCTGTCCTGGTTTTGATTCGTATATGATTGAGTACCGACAGTCAATGCTTTTGCCGGTTGCGTAAAAACATATTTTTTTAAGGTTAAAGGAAATGATGAAGAAAGATTTTGGTTCAATAGCAAAGGTTTGTGTTCTGTTATTGCTGGCGATATTTTTGTGCTTTGTCCCGGCCTGCAAAAAATCCTCGCCGGAGCCCGGTGGCGAGAGTTCTGATAAGCCGTCCGCCGGCACCGATACGACTGTTGCGCAGAGCGCTGGGCCTGCCGAAATGGTGCCGATTGAAATAGTGTACCCCAAGCCGATGTTCGTGGGTACACCGCAGGATACAAAGGTACCCAACCTTGAGAAGCCTTTGGGCAAGGCGCGACCGCCGTTTTTGGCCCCGGCCGGAACAACAAATGTCGCCCTCGAAAAGCCGGTTACCAGCAGCGACGAAGAACCCATCATAGGCGAGATAGAAATGATAACAGACGGCGACAAGGAAGCCGCCGATGGCAGCTACGTTGAGCTGGGCCCGTTTGTACAGCACGTTACAATCGACCTCGAAGCCATGCATGAAATTTACGCCATTGTAATATGGCACTATCATAAGCAAGCCCGGGTTTATTTTGACGTGGTAGTGCAGGTTGCTGATGACCCTGACTTTATCACTAATGTCAGGACACTGTTCAACAATGACATTGACAACTCTGCAGGTATTGGGGTCGGCGAAGACATGCACTACACGGAAACCAACGAGGGCAAGCTCATCGATGCCAAGGGTGTTAAGGCCCGCTACGTCCGCCTCCACAGCAACGGTAATACCGGTAACGATTTGAACCACTATATCGAGGTTGCTGTTTACGGCAAGCCGGTAGAATAAGATGACCAAAAGATGTTGCGTGCTCATTTTGGCCGCGACAATTGCTGCGCTTGCGCTGCGTCTGCCGCGGCTTCAACAGCGTCCTATGCACTGCGACGAGGCCGTTCATGCCATCAAGCTCGGGGATCTGCTGGCCGAAGGTGTTTATACATACAACCCTAATGATTACCACGGCCCGACGCTTAACTATCTGACTTTAATCCCGGCCCGGCTATCCTCCGCAGAGAAACTAACCCAGGTCAGCGAGGTCACCTTGCGGATTGTGCCCGTCTTTTTTGGTGTGCTGTTAGTGCTGTTGATTTTGCTGATGGGCGACGGCCTGAAGTCGGGCGCTGCGGTTTATGCCGCCGTATTGACTGCTATCTCCCCTGCTATGGTTTTTTACAGCCGTTATTATATCCAGGAAATGCTTCTGGTATGTTTCACTTTTTGTGCAATTGTCTTCGGTTACCGCTATACGCGGAGCAAAAAAATCGCCTGGGCCCTGTTGACGGGGATGTCACTGGGGCTTATGCACGCCACCAAGGAAACATGCATCATCGCTTTCGGCTCAATGTTTTTGGCACTGTTGCTTATGCTCTTAATGCGGCGTCCGAAAGGCACTCTCGCAAATGCCTCCCAAGCAATCAAGCCCTCACATCTTATTGCAGCTCTTGCGGCCGGTGCAGTTGTCTCTGCTTTATTCTACTCATCATTTCTTACCAACCCCGCCGGAATTCTGGATTCGGTCCGGACTTATACAAACTATTTCGACCGCGCGGGCGGAAACAGCCTTCATATCCACCCGTGGTATTACTACCTCAAGATGCTCATCTATTCCAGATACGGCGACGGGCCGAGATGGACCGAAGCCATCATAGTCCTCTTAGCTGTGGTCGGCTTTATAGCTGCGATGACAAAAAAAGGCCTGTCCTGTGCCAATGTTCATCCCGCCCGCCTTCCCATGTGTTTATCCAGACTAAATACATCCCGTCCCGTCGTTGACGGGCGGGATACAAACTCGTCATCGACGGGCGGGATTCATTTGCTTAGATTCATCGGCTTTTACACGCTCATTTTGACTGTGGTGTATTCCGTAATCCCATATAAAACTCCCTGGTGTATGTTAGGATTTTTGCACGGTATGATTCTTTTGGCCGGCGTCGGGGCGGTGGTGTTAGTGAAGATAATGCCGAACGTTTTGCCCCGCTTGATAATCCTCCTGTTTTTATTCGAGGGTTCCGTTCTCCTGACCTGGCAGTCCTACCTGAGCAATTACAAATTTTATGCGGACAGTCGCAATCCTTATGTCTATGCTCATCCGACTATAGAGGTGTTTACGATTACTGAGAAAATAGAACAGTACGCAAGTGTTCACGAAGATCGTTACGATATTCCAATCGATATCATTTGCCGGGAAGATGACTATTGGCCTCTCCCCTGGTATCTGCGGTCATTCAAAAAAATACGCTGGTCGAATGCAGTTGACAATGACACAGTATCTGCGCCTCTGATAATTATTTCGCCCGATGTTGAAGCTGCGTTGACCAATAAGCTGTATGCGCTAACCCCTCTGGAAAAGCGTCAAATGTATATGTTTCTTTTTGATGAGCCATATTATATGTGGCTGCGGCCGAAAGTTAAATTGCTTGGCTTCGTAAGAAAGGATTTGTGGGACAGATTCCAGAAACACCACGCAGAGCCGATTCAATCACAGAGAGCAGGTGAAGAATGAATCAGCCGCTACAGGAAACCTGTTTTGTCCAGAGCGATTGCCAATCAATTCCCGGGATGAAGCGTTTTTGCCATGAGGCGATGGCTACGACTTTCGAGGTCGTTGTCGTGCATGAGGACGCGCGTTATGCCCGGCAGGCCGCCGCTGCCGCTTTCGATGAGGTTGACCGGCTCGAAGGCGAGCTTAGCCGATTTATCGAGAACAGTGACATCACACGGATTAATAATCTTCCTGCCAATGAGCCTTTGCGGCTTGGTCTGGACGCATTCGAATGTCTGCAGCTTAGCAGCCGGATTTATGCCGAAACCAACGGTGCTTTTGATATTACTATCGGCTCTTTGTTTAGCTGCTGGCGTAACGAAGATGGAACACCGCGCACACCCTCGCAGGAGGAGCTGAATCGTGCTCGTCAGCATACAGGCACGGGCCTGTTACAATTGGACGAGTCCGAGCATACGGTCCGGCTACTGGCCAGCCCGGTCCAGGTCGATCTCGGCGGCGTCGGAAAGGGCTACGCCGTTGACCGGATGGCCGAACTGCTGCGTGAGTGGAGTATAGACATTACTTTGATTTCCGGGGGCTATAGCTCGGTGTTGGCCCTTGATGGGCCAGCCGGGACAAAAGGCTGGCCTCTGACGCTAAGCAATCCGGACAATCGCAAAGAGATTTTAGCCCGTCCCTGTTTGCAGGGCCGGGCCATAAGCGGCTCAGGTCTGCAGAAGGGCCAACATATCATAGACCCCCGGACGGCCCAGTCTGTTAAAGGTAAATTTGCCGCGTGGGCATCAGCCCCTGATGCCGCAACCGCCGACGCACTCTCCACCGCCTTTATGGTTATGAGCCCGGATGAAATCCGGCAATATTGCTCGCGTCATCCGGACGTATCTGCAATGATTATGCTGAAAGGCCCGGACAAAGACGCACAGAAAGACAAGATTTTGCACTTCGGTTTATTGAAAGATGATGAGCTGCCTCGGTGATTGTGTATCAGGTCCTTCGCCAATCTCAATGAGAATCATTTTTGTTTTTAGCCAGAACCCGTCTGATTTTCAGCAATTCAGACATAACTCGCCAGGAGCTGCGTGTCGGTGACAGCCGGCTGTCAGGGTCGCAGGTCCAGTCGATGGGAAATTCTTTTATCCGATAGCCTTCCTGTTGCGCCCGCATTATGATTTCTATGTCGAACGTAAAACCATCGGTAATGCACTCGCCGTACAGGTGACGTGCGACATCACCCCGGTATATCTTAAATCCGCACTGTGTATCGGTGAACTCGGCGGGGATTTTCATATCGTGAATCACAAACCAGTGGAACATCTTGGAACAGATACGGCGGTATAAACTCTGGCGCTTTTCTATCCGGCATCCCCGCATTTTTCTCGAGCCGTGTGCTATATCACACGCTCCACTTTTTATTAACTCCAGACCGCGCAGAGTGTCTTCGTACGGCACACAACAGCCGCTGTCGGCAAACATCACGTATTCGCCGCTCGTTTGCTCAATGCCTTTGCGGACGGCGTAACCTTTGCCTCGATGGTGACTATAACGCTCGACCTTAAGCTCTATTGACGGTGATGGATTGGTGACAGCGTTTTTTGCAACTTCGGCGGTACTGTCCTTACTGCCGTCGTCAACTATTATTATCTGGCCTGTAAAATGATTGTCTTTTAAGAAAACTATCGCCGCTTCAATGTCCCGGGCGATCTTCTTGCTTTCCTCGTATGCCGGTATAACGATTGATATATCCATCAACGAATTATATCCCAAAACGCTGCATCTTTCCAGTGCCTTCGTCTCAATGTTCCTGCCGTGCCTTCACAATATATCCGCCACTTCCGGTTACGAAGAATATCCATATCAACTATGAATTATACAGAGCTTATGAAAGGACTCGAAAAAACACAAGGTTTTTTCTGCCCTTTGATTCGGTTTCTCTCGGGTCTGCAAAGGCCTTCATTGGCGATTAACTTAACAAAGGAGAATTGCCAATGGGCATCCACACAAAAATTGGCCTAACTATGTCTGTAAAAAATGTGTTTCTTCAAATTGTCTATGACCTTAAAATTCACGTATATGTAAGAAGCTGATTAAAAAAATACTATCTGGAGCCAACTATGATAATCTTGCTGACAGACTTCGGCCAAAGTGAATATGTGGGCGTAATGAAAGCTGTGATTTACAGCATTAACAAAGATGCAAAAATAGTTGATTTGTGCCACGACATCTCGCCTCAAAAGACAATCGAAGCTTCGTGGGTGCTTAAAAATAATTACAAATACTTTCCGGAAGGAGCAACATTCTGCTGCGTAGTTGACCCCGGAGTAGGCACAGAAAGAAAGGCGTTGGCAGTGAAAACAACCGGCTATTACTTTGTCGCCCCGGATAACGGCCTGCTCTGGGAAACGCTGAAAGAACAAAGAATAATCGATATAAGAGAGGTTCCAATCCCTCCGGATGCGAGCAGCACATTTCACGGCCGGGACGTTTTCGCAAAGGCAGCCGCAAATATTGCTCTGGGTCATTTTGATACGTCAGGCCCAAAAACAGAAGAAATGCAAAGGCTGGAAATTTATCATAAAGGAAGAGAAGGAACGGTCGTGAGAATCGATAGATTCGGAAATATTATCACCAATCTGCCGAAAGAAGATAAAACTGCATACTCCGTAAAAATCAAAGATAGAAGTTATCAGATGAGCTTCTATCCCAATTATCATGCGGCGCAGGACAACGAATTATTCCTGCTCGAAGGCTCATGTAATACGTTAGAGATAAGCTTAAAGAATGGAAGTGCGAACGATAGATTGCAGGTGCAAACAGGGAGAAAGATAGAAATATCCTAAAGACGCAAATATTTTTTACTTATATAGTGCTCTCGATTGAAAATTCCCGCTTGTCCCCGAATGTCGTAGTCGTGGATCCAGATTAGCGCTTGTTTATTTACAACCCTTCAAGGGTTTATTATCATTCACCCCGGTTGAACGACACTGTATTAAAGACTCTGCGTATAGACAATTGCTTCCTGCATCAATTGGATGGCTTTATGGATATTGTCTAACTCCTCGAAGCCGTAAGACAGGCGGAGTTGTCTTTTGCCAATTTCAGTCAAGCTTCCGCGCTTGTGTACGCAGTATTGGCCGGGGATGTAAAGGACGCGGGGTCTCTTTTCTTCCGCCGGGCCGTCGATATCAGCCAGGCCGGTAGTGCGGGTGAGAAACTTAAAAAAGCCAGAATCCTCATCGGTCTCAATGTCACCGAATGTCAGATAGTAGTAGAATCCCGCCTGTCCGCCGCGACATTCAATTATAGAATCACCCAAAAACTCATCGATCCACTTTTTAGTCTGTATCGCTTTTTCGTGATAGCCTTGTTTTACCTTTTCTATCTGACCGGCGACGTGATGGTCGAGGATATGGCTGGCAATCTCCTGGCAAATCAATGGGGCGCTGAATCCGACGTCACTGGTTCTTTGAATCATGACTTTGGTAAAAGCGCAGCCGCGTCCAATCATATACCCAATCCGCAGGGCCGGGGCCAGAATCTTGGAAAGGGTGTATATCTCATAAACCAGGCCCTGCTCATCATAAAGCAGAGCCGACTGGCGTTCAGGTACATTAGGGTCGTGGATAAGGTTTTCATAGGCCTTATCCAGAAACAAGGGCACCTTGCGTCCTAAATCGTTCGATAAGCGGCTGGTGACATCAATCAGCTTTCGTTGGCAGGATGAGGAGAGAATCGTGCAGGTCGGATTGCTGACAGTAACAATATATAAAAAACTGATGTCTTTTTTATTATCACCAAGCTGGTCTAATTTCTTCTCCAGCAGCTCGATGTTAATACCTTCCGGACCTTCAGGGACAGCCACAATATCAAAGCCCATTCGTTCAAGGAAGTTGCTGTAGATGTAGTATACAGGGTCGGACATAATAACCAGCCCCTTAGGCAGGGTTCCCGCCTTGCGAGGTCCCAGGATATTGGCTATCGCCTCCAGCAGGCTCGTTGCGCCGCTGGGGCCGATGATGATTTCATTACGGCTCAGAACCTGCTCGGTCAGGTTACCAATCCTGTGTTTGGTTAGAAAATCCTTTATCGATGTGATGAGGTTTTGCGAACCCTTCGGCCCGCCATAATTTAACGCCGCGCGATGTCTTTGCGGATTGGCTATTACTTCGTGCAATGCCTGCTCGATTAGCTCTCGCGGGATGGTTTTTTCATTGACGTATCCTACTCCGAGGTTAATATCCACCCCATCCCGGAAATCCGCTGCAAAAGAAGCCATCATCCTGCTGACCGGAGCAGGCGTTACAGATGCATCGCCGTATTCGGATAAATAAATTTCGTCCATACTGTCATCACATTCTAAAAAAATGGGAACATAAAAACAAAGGGAAAAAGATATGGTGACAGAGAATTCCGAGCCGTCTTTGCTAATCCGTAATTCAAAAATATGTAATCGCGAGCATGGGAAGCTATTGCTCGAAGTGCTAATCAATAATATAATACGAAGTTGTTATTAAATTGTCATATTTTGTTATGAGTCTCATATCCAGAACACGCAAGATAGAGGTTTTGAGCTTAATCCAGACCTTTAATGTGTGTTCGAACAAAGGGGACAGGTGCTCATGAAAAAGAAAAGTCAACTCTTTGCAATTATTGTCTTTCTGTTGGCAATGTCATTAATTTTGTCGGTGGCAAGAGCTCAGCATAAGTTACAACTGCAAGAAGCCGGGCGAATCCTGGACGCCACAAATATTAAAGGCGGGCTTGTGGTCCACATTGGTTGTGGTGACGGGCGTTTGACTGCCGCGCTTCGCGCGAATGACAGCTATTTGGTGCACGGCCTGGATGCGGATACACAGAATCTGGAAGAAGCCCGCCGGTACATCAACTCTCTCGGTATCTATGGTAAGGTATCGGTGGACAAGCTAAGTGGCGACCGGCTTCCTTACACGGATAATCTCGTTAACCTCGTTATCGCCGAAGACCTCGGCAACATGTCCATGGATGAGGTGACGCGAGTGCTGTGCCCGAAAGGCGTGGCCTATATCAAGAAAGGCCATAGCTGGGAAAAGATGGTCAAGCCATGGCCGAAAGAGATTGATGAATGGACGCATTACCTGTACGACGCAAGCAACAACGCCGTGGCGAATGATGCTCTCGTAGGCCCGCCGCGGCATTTGCAGTGGATTGGAAAACCCAAATTTGCAAGGGCCCACGAACAGCTTGCCAGTCTCAGTGCGGCGGTCACTGCAGGTGGACGGCTTTTTTACATCATCGACGATGGGCCCCGGGTGGATATTCGGATGCCATCTGAGTGGTATCTTGCAGCACGGGACGCATTCAACGGAGTTGTCCTTTGGAAGAAGCCTATCGGAACGTGGGCGGACCACTTACGCAGTTTCCGTTCCGGGCCTCCTGACCTTGCTTTTCGGCTCGTAACCGGGGACAACCGGGTCTATGTGACTCTCGGCATTGACGCCCCCGTCAGCGTTCTTGACGCGGCAACGGGTGATTTGCTGTGGGTCTATAAGGGTACGGAAGATACCCGGCAGATTTTACGCCTCGATAACAAGCTTGTCCTGCTCATAGATACCCAGCCGCAAACCACCAGTCAGACAGAATCCGAGATAAGACGAGGCCTCAGACCGGCGCCGGGCCTCCGCGCCATCGTGGCAGCGGACGCATCAAGTGACAATATCCTCTGGCGCAGGGAAATTTCCTCATTAGTGCATCCTACCCTTGCCGCTCAGGGCGGCCGGCTGTTTTACCAGACACAGGAAAATTTATTCTGTCTGGATATAGATACCGCAGATGAGCTGTGGCACATGCCGATAGATACGGAGCTCAAAGGTCATGAAATGGGCTGGGAATCGCCAACGTTAGTTGTTCAGGATGGGGTGGTGTATTACGCTGATTTCAGGCGAATCACTGCATTTTCAATAGAAGACGGCAGGCAGCTTTGGTCTGGTCCCGCCTGGCCGGGCTACAATTCTCCTCCCGATATCTTTGTTATCGATGGATTGGTATGGACCAAAGACAGGCAGGTCCAGAGAATCGGCGTTGATGCGTTGACGGGAACACCTGAAAAAGAAATCTCATCGGTAAAGGGATATATGCATCACCGCTGTTACCGCAATAAAGCTACAAATCGCTTTATCCTCCTGGGCAACCAGGGCGTTCAGCTCATTGACATCGAGTCCGGTGAGATTTGGCAGAATTATTGGATACGCGGAACCTGCCAGTACGGCATAATACCTGCAAACGGGCTTTTATATATCCCGCCGGATTCCTGCGCCTGCAACTTGAAGACAAAGCTAAACGGCTTCTACGCCCTGGCAGCCGCTCGCAAACCTCTCAGCAAGAGTCAAAAAGATGCGAGATTTGAAAAAGGCCCAGCTTACGGACAATCTCTGACTTCCGACCTCCGTCCTCTGTATTCTGATGATTGGCCAACATACAGGCATGATGCAATGCGAAGCGGAATGACAAAAGCACGTGTCCCCGCTCAGCTCAAGCGCCTATGGCAGGCGGATATAGGAGGCCGGCTTTCAAGCGTAACCTCCGCCGGCGGTATGGTATTTGTCGCGTCGGTCGACACACACACAGTTCACGCTCTCGACGGCGGGGATGGAAGCAGGCTCTGGAGTTACACCGTCGGCGGTCGGGTCGATTCTCCGCCTACTGTTTACAATGGGCTTGTGCTGTTCGGTTCGGCTGACGGATGGGTTTATGCCTTGCGTGCTTCCGATGGGAAGCTGATATGGCGTTTTCGTGCGGCCCCGGAAGACCGCCGGACGTTCGTCAACGGACAGCTGGAATCGGTCTGGCCTGTCCACGGCAGTGTTCTTGTGAAAGATGGTGTATTGATTGTCACGGCGGGCCGCTCCTCATACCTGGACGGCGGCATTCGCCTGTATCGGCTTGAGCCGCAAACCGGCAGGCAAATATCCGAAACAGTAATATACAGCCCGGACCCCGAAATGGAAAAACAGCCCGCTGAGGGCGGCAAGGAGATGCGAGGTGTGCTGTCTGATGTCCTTTCAACCGATGGCGAAGATGTCTATATGAGGCACATGAAGGTGGACTTTGCCACGGCAGGCGAAACCGGGACAGGAGTGCATCTTTTCACTCCCGTCGGTTTTCTGGATGACACCTGGTGGCACCGGGCTTATTGGGTCGTTAACGATGAATTCCTTTCCCACTGGAGTGCGTGGTGGAAAGTCGGCAACATCGTCCCTTCAGGCCGGATACTCTCTTACAACGAAACATCCGTTTTTGGCTACGGGCGGGACCAGTATCCCAAAGGCAATACAGGCCAGTGGCGAGGCGGAGAAAAATATCAGCTTTTCGCCTTTGACAGAGCTCCCGGCCGCAAAGATAAAGGCACAAGACAGGCTGATAAACAGGCTGCAAAGAACAAACAACGAACCTCCACCCTTTCAACTCTTGAGTATCGCTGGACTGAACAGGTGCCGTTGTTTGTAACCGCAATGGTCGTCGCGGACAAGACCATGTTCATAGCAGGCCCGCCTGATATTATCAGGACAAAAGGACCGCGCGAGGAGGCAGCTCTTATACTTGAGAACCCGCAGCAAGCCCCCGCCTCCTGGAAGGGCGAAAAAGGCAGTGTTCTCTGGGCCGTATCGGCAGCCGATGGCCGGAAGATAACCGAATACGAGCTCGACTCGCTGCCGGTATTTGACGGCATGATTGCCGTCAACGGCCGACTCTATCTTTCAATGAAAAACGGCCGAATATTGTGTCTCGCTGCCAGGTAGGCCCAAACACACAACCTTGTACTCCTCTGCGGTTTTAATTCACCGGTTAGCCCCCAGGCCTGCACTGGGGGTTTATTCCGTCATATTTAGCCCTGGGCGAAACCCAGGGTTTTCCTTTTTGTTAGCCCCCTGCACCGCAGGGGGTTCCCCACGTCCCGCGACTCATTCATTCCTGCCCTTTTTCTTTCTAATTCTCTGATCTCTAATTCTCTAATCACTGCCTTCACCCTGAGCGCAG
>Ga0209427_10009735_pt1 | contig 10696 bp, 9 predicted proteins | sample DeeMarSWOR136_30_FD_187465 | JGI IMG/M metagenome (GOLD analysis project Ga0209427, IMG submission 187465) | Marine sediment microbial communities from White Oak River estuary, North Carolina - WOR-1-36_30 (SPAdes) (version 2) | ecosystem: Environmental > Aquatic > Marine > Intertidal zone >...
GTTGTATTGACTGCCGAAACGCTGGTTTCCGCTCCCCTGATCTTGGATCCTGCGACAATGCCGCTTTGTAATACTTTCGGTCTCTTTAGGAAGGCGCTGTGGCAGGTTATGTCAGTCTTTATTGGGTTGCACGAGGGAAATCAATCAGAAGACAATGGACTCACACTACGAGTTTCTTGATCAACCCTTTTCAGGTATCCGCTTCAAATCACATCTGTTCCTGGATTTGTGATCCATTGATCCCAGGGCACTGTGGTCATGCGTTTTGGCCTAAAGTATGATTTCTTTTTTTCATTGCGGGTTCCTGCCTGCAAGGACTTCGTAATCACCTCTTTCTTCAATTGCTGATACAAAACCCGCATAGCCATATTAAATAAGTGATTGCTTCCAACATGTTAGATGATGTCCATCGGGTTCGTATGGGAGCATGGTGTCGTGCGGAACATAAGGTTCCTGGCCGGGGTGGCTCCGGGATGATAGCTTTATCCGACTCTAGAGGGTAGCCAAAGCATCTCATTCCATTTCAGGCGGCAGAGGGATTTGAGGCTTTACTAGAGTGGATTCAGAATTGGGTCTGAAAAGAGATCTCAAGTCTGGGGCTGACAAAAGGAATGGTATTACAGCCCGGATATCCCCTGACCATGAAAGTCCCGACAAAGGGCTCAGATCAAATAGACTTAAGCCAGTCGGCCATCCCTGTAAGCCTTGATGTATTCCATACAGAAATCATCACCCCCTGAAAGCATGATAGAGGCCTTGAGGGCGCCGAAGAGCTGTTTGTCCGTTGGATCCAAAATCACGGCATCCAGCCCCGCAGTGACTGCAGCTACAAGGAATGTCCGGCTCACCAGCTTCCTGGCAGGAAGGCCATAAGAAACATTCGTCAAACCACAGATGGTATGCACGCCGGGAAACATCTTCATGATTGCTTCTATGGCATCCAGCGTGGCCACCGCGGAAGAAGGATCGGCAGCCGCAGGAAAAGTAAGAGGGTCAATATAAAGATTCTCCAGGGGAATACCCGCCGCCATAACCCCATCGACTAAGCGGCCGGCTAAGGATATTTTCTCATCCACCGTCTTTGCTATCAAGGCCTCCGACTGGCACAGCCCTATCACCTTCGCTCCCCTTTCCCTGACCAAAGGGAGAATGTGCATAAGGCAGTTAGGATCCAAGGTTATGGAATTGATCATGGGCGTTTCCCTGACGATGGGCATTACAGAACGGATAGTTTCCGGATCCGGACTGTCGATACACAAGGGCTTGTCTGTCACGGCCTGCACCCCTTCAATGACCCATTTGAGATATTTGGCCTCCTCATCTTCAAAAAGCGCCGCATTGACATCTATATAGTCTGCGCCCGCCCTATCCTGCGAGACAGCCTCCCTTTGAATGAACCCCAGATCCCTGGACTCAAGGGATCGAACAATAGAGTCCCGGGAGGCATTGATACGTTCTCCAATAACTAACATCAACTTCTCCGGCCAATTTTTGTGGACCTAATACAAACACACTTAAGGTCCTGACATCTGCTTCCCCTCACCCTTTCCCTCTCACCGTGCTGGGGGAGAGGTTTACCCGCCTTCGGCGGCGCCAGTCACCGACGCGCCATAGCTGCTTTGGCGACGGTGCGAGGCGACCAGGGTATGGGGTGAGGGGGCTTGATGAAGTGTCACGGGAATTAGTGCGCTCGTATTGGTTCAATCTGATTCTGCTTCTTAGTGGGCGGTCAGTCCTACCCAGTCTCCCAAAGGCGACAGGAACACTTTACAAAGAAGTATCTCTTGAGCGCTTCTACCGCAAGTTCGAGCGCGGCTGTCAAACAATATAAAGGTGAAAATCATTTGATCCAGACTTCTTTCAAGACCCTGAGTACGTTCCCTCCAATGATCTTTGCGATGTCTTGATCGGAATATCTTGATTTGACCAGATACCTGAGAATGTTGTGGGAGCATTCTGTCGGATTCTCCAGCCCTCTAACATACGTAATCTCAGGAACGTCTGTCGCATCCTTTTTTTTGAACGCATCCAATGAGAGCGCGCTGGCAAAAGCAACGTGTAACCCACAATGATCACCATAGATGGTATCGGGCCCAAAGGCCACATGATCGACACCCACAAGAGCCACACAATATTTCAAGTGATCGAAGAAGGAATCAATATTTTGCTCACGATGCTGTTCTGATGGAGTTGTGTGCGGAGCGGCCTCGATTCCAATCACACCACCTTTGCGAGCGCATGCGACCATAACTTCATCTGGGACCATTCTCTTCGTGTTCCAGACGCTTCTTGCCCCTGCATGAGATATAAAAACAGGCTTATCGCTAGCTTCGATCACATCCAAGGAAGTCTGATCGCCGCAATGGGCAACATCTATTGCGATTCCCAGTTTGTTCAACCTCTCAACAGCCTTCCGTCCAAAATTAGTTAGCCCGCCATCCCGAGGCTCATTCAATCCAGATCCGAGCAAATTCGCGTCACTGTAGGTGATTCCCAGCATACGCACACCAAACCCATACAGAACATCCAGCCTGTCCAGCTCATTCTCTATCATGGTACAACTTTCAAATCCCGGTATGAATGCTACCTTCCCGTCTTCGTGCGCCCTTATTATATCCCCTACGACTTTGCCTTGGATTACAAAATCCTGATGGTCTATGTCGCAGAGTCTCATCCCCAAATCGTATAGGCAGTCATTCCACTTCCACCCCCGGGTATAGGCACCAAAGAATATATACATACTTTGATTATCAAAAACAGCATCCAAACATGATTTGCTGAGCGCTTCGTAACCCGTTACAGCTCTGCCTTTTTTTATGAGTGTAATCATCTGGTCATTGTCCTTAGGAAGATCGATGAGATGATCATGAAGCGAAATCACGATAGTATCCCTAAGAATTCCCCGTACTCTCTCTTCCTCAGGTTTCGACAGGGGCACCACATAAGGCTCCGCATACCCCCACCCGATTTCTTCGGCTATTTCGTATCCTTCAAAGTCCTTTTTTTCTAAGTAGTCAAAAGACTTATACCCGGAGTATCCTTTTTCTGTTTTCATAGTCCTTCTCCTTTTCTGATCCACAAAACCTCAGCAAAACGCATTCCAAAATACGAGTGGATGCAGAGAGTTACTCTCAAACCAAATGGCAAGCCACACGTCGCCCATCCTCAACTCTTCTCATAGCAGGTTTCTCACGAACACAGTACTCCGAAGCCACCGGACACCGCGGCCAAAACGAGCATCCTGGAGGCACGTCCATAGGATTAGGCACTTCTCCTTCTATGACAATTTCGTCTTCCTGCTTGTCCGTAATTGTTGGAACTGCAGCGAGGAGAAGTTTCGTATAGGGATGCTTGGGATTTTTGAATACTGCTTTTGTATGCCCGTATTCCACGATATTGCCCAGATACATGACGGCAATCGTATCGCTCATCATTCGAACCACTTCTAGATCGTGCGATATAAAGATATAGGTCAGCCCAAGGTCTTCTCTCAATTCTTTAAGCAGTTTCAGAATCGTTGCCTGGATCGATACATCCAACCCTGAGGTTGGCTCGTCAAAGATGATCAAACTTGGACGCAGCACTAGAGCACGTGCCAGCGCCAATCTTCGTTGTTGGCCTCCGCTAAATTCGTGGGGGTAACGGTAAACATGGTCTTCTTCCAAGCCCACAGAGTGCAATCCCTCCTTGACCCTTTTCTCCCTTTCCTTTTTTGGGAGCTTCTCGTGGATTCTGAGAGGTTCCTCGAGACTTCTTCCCACGACCCACCACGGGTCGAAAGACGCACCGGGGTTCTGATAAACATACTGAATTTCTCTCCGGACCGCCTTCATTTTCTTCGCTGACAGATGGCGGATTCTCTCTCCCTTAAAATACACTTTTCCTTCTGATGGTCCGAAGATGCCAGAGATAGTCTTTGCAAGTGTTGTTTTCCCACTGCCACTTTCCCCAACTATGCCCAGGATTTCACCTTGTCTTACCTCTATATTCACGCCATCTAGGGCTTTTATCCAACGGGGTTTTTTCCCAATGATTCGACTTGCTGAAACAAAATGCTTTTTCAATCTCTCTGTCTTTAAGATAATGTCTCCCACCACATAACCCTTTCGAAACGACTCCTCAACCCCATAAGGGTTCTTCAAGCAACTTGAAAACGCGATCTGTGGCAACTGATCCAGTGCCTGTGTTCTATTTCATTCAAAGCGGGCCTTTCCTGGGAACAGCGCGATTCAGCATATTGACATCGGGGATGAAAACGACATCCTTTAGGAGGATCTATAAGATTTGGGATAGAACCTCCTATGTCCCTAATAGCCCCATCCGGATTGGGTAAGCACCCCAAAAGCTTCCTTGAATAAGGATGCATCGTGTGTCTGAAAAACACTTCTGTTGGCGCTGACTCCATTATTTGACCAGCATACAAAACCACAATCCGATGACTGACTTTCTTGGCCACCGCCAAGTTATGGGTAATATACAAAACGGTGACGCTACGCTCCATCACTGCCTGCCTGAAAAGCCGAAGGATCTGAGCTTCTACCGTCACATCGAGAGAAGTCGTCGGTTCATCCGCTACGATCATAGCCGGATTTGGCAGCAGGGAGGCTGCAATCATCACGCGTTGCAGCTGCCCGCCGCTCAGTTCATGCGGGTATTTGCGGAGCAGACTTTTGTCAGCGGGGAGCTGAAGCTGTCGGAACAGAGAAAGCAGTTTCAAGTTCATTTCTTTTTCGCCCTCCCCGGAGCTCCTGAAAATATCTTTTAGCTGCGTCCCAATGGAAAAAAGAGGATTAGCAGACGCAAAGGGATCCTGGGGAATAAGAGTGATCAGCTTGCCCCTGATCTTGGCGTTGCAATCGTCCTCACTCATTTGAAGTATATTCTCACCCTGAAACATCACGCGCCCTTTTATGATCTCCCCTGGCGGGGAAGGCACAACGTTCAGAATGGCTCTGCCCAGGGTCGTTTTGCCTGATCCGCTTTCTCCAACGATCGCAACCGCCTCGCCTTTTGCCAAAACCAAGTCGACCTGGTCAAGGGCATGAACCTTTCCTTTATCCGTATCGAAGTGGACGCTCAAGGCAGAAACATTAATTAGTTCTGTCACCGATACCTCCCTAACCTTATTTCCCTGATATTCTCAGTCGGGGATCGATCACATCCCTCAGCCCGTCTCCAAACATATTGAAGGCCATGACCACCGTGAATATAGCCAATCCCGGGAAGAGAGCGAACCACCAGGCATTGGGCAAGAATTCTCTCGCCTCTGCCAGGGCCAGGCCCCATTCCGGAGAAGGGGCCTGTGCCCCTGCACCCAAAAAACCTAATGCAGCCGCTGTAAGGATAGTGTATCCCATCCCGATGGTGCTGCGGATAATTATTGGGGTGAGCACATTTGGCAGCACATGAAGAAAGATGATGCGCGCATTGCTTGCCCCCAGAGCCCGGGTCGCCTCGATAAAGGTCGAAACCCTAAGCGATCTGGCCTGTGCGAAAACAAGTCTCGAAAACCAAGGCCAGTATGTAATGGACAAGGCCAATATAGCCGTTGTAATGCTTGGCTTGAGAGCTGCTGCGATCGCAATTGCCAAAATCAACTGAGGGATGGACAAGAAGATATCCGATATCCTTTGAATAATACCTGAAAGCCAGTTATCAAAGTAACCTGCGATGAGCCCCAACGGCACCCCTATGAACAGCGAAGCGCCAACAGCGATGACCGCAATCAATATCGTGATCCTGGTGCCAAAAATGACCCGACTGAGAATATCCCTGCCCTGGTTATCGGTTCCAAAGGCATGTTCGGCACTCGGAGACTGAAGACGCTCCGAGAGATGAACACTATAGATATCGGTTGTTGGAGCCAGATAGGGAGCGAAAACCGCTACTAAAACGAGGGCTAGGATAATTAGCAACCCAAAGACAGCCAATCGATCTCTCAAGAACTGTCTTATCCAAGGCATGTAACTGGTCATTTAGAAACCTCTCTGGGATCTACCAGTGCAAGTACGACATCAGCAATTAGAGTTCCAAAACAAAAGGCAATCCCCGACCAGATAGTCACCCCCAGCACAGCATTATAATCGAACATGATAATGGATGATGCAGCAAAATTCCCGATGCCGGGCCAGGAAAAAACCTTTTCCACAACGAGGGTACCGGCTATTGTATAACCGAGAAGAAGCCCGATCTGAACGACTGGGACAGTCATCGCGTTTCTAAGAATATACTTATAGATGAGCGTATTTCGCGAAAGACCCATGGCTCTTTCATAAAGGACATATTCGCTTTGAAGGGCATCGAGGACTCCTCCCCTAACAAAACGTACGATGGTTGCAAAACAAGGTAGTGCCAAGGTAATCGCGGGTAAAGCCAGGTGCTTAAAGGAATTGAGGAAGGCCTTCATGTCGAGGGTAATGAGTGAGTCTAGTAGGTAAAAACCGGTAATGTGCTTCGGGGTCATTCCCGCTGTGATTCGCCCCCCAATGGGGAAAAGATCCAATTCATAGCCCAGATAAAGCTGGAGCAAGATGGCAAGCCAAAAGGACGCAACTGCCAAACCTCCGATCGTTATGGCGCGAAAGAGATGGTCGGCCCAGCTGTCTCTTCTGAGAGCGACGAAAATACCAATGAAGGTGCCCAAGATGATCGCGCCAAAAAGGCTGATCGCTGCCAGTTCCAATGTGGCAGGAGTCCGCGAAACCAACTCTTGCATCACAGGGCGACTTGTATAAACGCTTACGCCCAAATCTCCCTTAAAGAACCGGAGAACATATCTTAGGAACTGAAGATATAGAGGTGCGTCAAGTCCATACTGCTTCTTCACCATCTGTATCTGTTCTGAATCAGCATAAGGGCCAGCGATTAGACGTACGGGATCGGCCGGTATGAGATAAAAGAGAAAAAAGCCGATGATGATAAGGCCCACCAAGATGGGAATGACATAGATCAACCGCCTTGCGATATATATGGTTAGCTTCATTGGGTGAAACAGTGCTACCGATCCGGAATTGATTTACATGTTTGTCAATAGGTAGTTATGTTTGAGGGTTTTTCCAAAACTCTGCCGACGGAGGGACCTACTCCCGGACACCATGAGCAATTGAAGGATCGAATTCCAGTGTTGAGGGATAGCCACTTTGTTCACGGATATGGGCAAAGTGAAACTGCTTCTTGCACGGGCACGTGGAAATGGACCGCCATATCCTTGTGCCCGTGTCATATGTTAAGATATCTTACTTAATCTATTTTTTCCAGTATGCCCACCTTAATTCATTTCCGTTGCCAATGGGGCAGAATCTAATCCCTCCTATGGATTTATTGACAGGCGCATACCAGCTTTCATTGTCAACGAAAATGGCTCCAGCGTCCTTGACCACCTCCCGACCAGCCTCTTTGTAGAGCTCTTCTCTCTCCTTCCTGTTCAAGGAAACAAGCGCCTTGTGGAGAAGCTCATCAACCTTTGGATTCTTGTAATAACAGCCAGCAGCATAGGTCCCCCATTTGTCGGAATCGAACATCTCCCCCATCCAGTTATGCGGATCTGGATAATAAGCACTGCGCCAATGAAAAGAAATCGTAGCTGCTGTCTCCTTTTTCTCTTGCAATGCAACAAACTGAGGCCAAGTCCTTTGAACGATAGTACTGTTCACGCCGATCTTCCTGAGTCCATCCTGCATCAAAAGAGATGCCTCTTGGCAAGCCGGGTAACCAGAAAAGGAGCTGATTTCAATTGGTTCATACTTCTTGATGTCTAATTTCGCCTGTCTGAGCTCATCGCGGGCCTTATCAAGATTGTATTCATAGCCGAATTCGGTTCTGGGATCCAGAGATCCCCACATGGGGTTGGGAATAGGACCAATGTTTCGCTCAGCCATGTTATGTTTAACATCTCTTATCCAGCTCTCATAATTGAAAGCGTAACAGATGGCCCTTCTCACATGGACATCGCTTGTCGGCGCCTTCTGATTGTTGAGGTCGGAATAGAAAAGTCGTAGTGACGGCTGGTTTAGGATTTCGATGTTGCCCGATTCACTCAGACCTTTCAGTTGTTCCCACGGTAGGTACCCCCCTAATGATGCATGAATTTCACCTTTCTTCAATGCCAGCAATCGGGAGGCAGTCTCTGGATATGTCCGATAGCCGATCCTTTCAACATGGCGATGATCCCAAGGGCAGAAGTGGTCTTTGAATTTAGCACCATCGATGCCGACCGCAGGTTGGTACATCTCAACGGTGTAAGATCCGCTGCCGACTCCTTCTTTACCTAGAGTAGTTCCGTGCGACGAAAGCCACTCTTTTCCCCAATCCCTATTCTTCTCGTGCGCCTGCATGATCTTTCTGTTGAGGATATGCAGGGAGTGCAGTAGGCTTTCAAAGGGAGCATATGGAGAATTTAGCTTAAATTCAACGGTGTACTTATCCAGCGGGCGTGTGTTCTCAGGGCTCAAGGCCTTCATGAAAAGAGATGCGGCTCCGGTGCCGAGGGCCAATAATCTCTCCACACTGTAAACCACATCCTCTGCCGTGACTTCTGAACCATCGTGGAATCTGGCTCCCTTGCGGAGCCTATAGACCCATTTCAATCCGTCTTTGGATATTTCCCATGACTCAGCAAGCCAAGGTTCGATTTTTGGATGAACATCCCGATACCGGGTCAGCCCGTCGAAGAAATTCAGCCGATAGAACGCCCTCCCGAGATCGACGGTCGCCATGGGATCAAAGGTATTCATCTCTGAGGGTTCGGCGATTATGAATCTCTCCTCTGTTTTTCCGAAGGCTTCCGGAATTTTATATCCAGATAGGACGTAAATGGATAGAGCTCCAGTCCCTATTCCGGTAGCTTTCAGAAAAGCACGCCTAGATATCCTTTGTTCAAATCCCTTCTTTTGATTGGGTATCTGATCCTTTTTCATGGCCATCTCCTTTGCATCACTCGAGTTGCCTTTGTAAGGGCCCGCATGTCGCTAGAGCAGGCCCACTCATCCAGCCAAAGCTAATCCCGTCAATTCTCCACCTCCCTTCTTCAATGGTTTCTCGAGTCGTCCAAGCATTCCATCCTACTGAATCCCTTTGAATACCAATGACTTTCTAATTCCCCTTGAACTCCTCCAGCACCTTTCTCAATGTTTCTTGTTCGGTAAGAAGAGTTGCGGCTGTCATGGCCATAGCCTTCGCAACCGTTAACGTTGCCTCAAAGGCGGAATCCGTATTAGCTGCTTCAAGGAACTCTCTCGTATGCGGTGTCACGCCTTCCTTTATGCAGTAAAAAGGGTGTATAGAAGGAACCACCTGGCTTACATTTCCCATGTCAGTCGATGCTGCTTGACCCTGCTTCGGGAGCGGATCCACAGAGACACCAAGACGGCCAAGGTTTTCCCCGAACAGGTTGATCAGGCATCTGTTGTGCCTCATAGCACGGTATCCTTCATGAACTTCGTAGTCCGCCCGACATGCAGTCATAAGCTCAGCCCCTCTGATGCAGTTGATGACTTTTCCCGTGAGTTCACTGGTGTATTCGTCGTCCATTGCTCTTACATCAATGACGGCCGAACTCGCATCCGGTATCACATTTTTGGCTCCGCTGACACAAAGGTTCCCCCAGTGAACGCGCGCATCCTGCCGCAATTGTTGTCGAAGGAGGCTCAGCCCTATGAACGTCAACTGTACTGCATCAAATGCATTAATTCCCAAATGCGGGGCCGAAGCTGCGTGGGATGATTTTCCGTGGAAGCGAACCGAAACTTCGTCGACCGCAAGGAACGGCCGATCCAGCCATGTCCAGCCGTGCGGATGGACAATCATGGCGGCATCCACGTTTCGGAACTCTCCTGCTGCCACAAGTCGCATCTTACCGCTGTCAAATAGTATTTCTTCAGCGGGCGTACCGATTATGCTGATACTGCCTGAGAACGACGAGATGAGTTCTCCCACGGACAATGCTGCCCCCACTGCTGCCGTCGCAATCAAGTTATGGCCGCATGCGTGGCCTAGCTCCGGCAATGCGTCATACTCGGCCAGGATTGCGACATGGGGTCTTTCCGCTCCGCCGATCATCGTCGCTCGGAAGGCTGTCTTCAGACCTGCCAGCGGATACTCCACATTCCACTTATACCTCGTCAAGGTCTCTACAAGTCTTCGGGATGCCTTCTCCTCCTCATATCCGGGCTCTGGGTTGTTGTAAATATAGCGGGCGATATCAAGCAGTTCCCCGCGCATGGCGTCCACAAGATTGCAAATTTCTTCCTGTATGTCATTCATCGTCTTCGCCTGATTTACACTTGGGAGAGTGTTTGGAAAAAAGTGATCTAACGATAAGAGTCTACTCGCTCTTGTCGGGACTCTTTTCGGTCAGGGCCCTCGCTAACTGGACAGCCTCACCCGCATCCCTTCCATAGGCGTCTGCACCAATATCACTCGCGAATTTTTTGTTGACTGGAGCGCCACCAACCATAACACGCACGGTCTCCCTTAATCCCTTTTCCTGCAATTTTTCTATTACCGTTCTCATTTCAGGCATGGTTGTCGTTAGAAGGGCTGATAGGGCCAAAATGTGGGGCTTATACTCCGAAACCTGTTCCACGATCTTTTCCGTGGGAACATTAATGCCCATATCCTTTATCTCAAAACCGACGCCCTTTAGCATGGTGACAACCATGTTTTTTCCTATGTCATGTAAATCACCCTCAACGGTGGC
>Ga0209427_10009736_pt1 | contig 10695 bp, 9 predicted proteins | sample DeeMarSWOR136_30_FD_187465 | JGI IMG/M metagenome (GOLD analysis project Ga0209427, IMG submission 187465) | Marine sediment microbial communities from White Oak River estuary, North Carolina - WOR-1-36_30 (SPAdes) (version 2) | ecosystem: Environmental > Aquatic > Marine > Intertidal zone >...
AGTACATTGGTAAGAAATATGATGCCTTTCGCGTGTGGAGTAAAGAGAATAAACGAAGCATCTTACGGTTTGAAATAGGATTCCTTGCTGGATTCATTCTTTGGGCAATCTTAAATTCTCTCTTAGGATTATCCACTTTAATTTTTGGTATTTTTGGGGGATTATTAGGAGTCTTTTTTTTTATTCTCATCAAATTCTTGGGGATTGAAAATGATGTAAGAGACTTTATAGATTCTATAGAAGAAAGCTATATATTATCCGAACAAGCAAAGAATACTTTTGAGTTACTTCCTGCTCTTTCTGATTTCCCAACTGCTATTGCTGAATTAATTAATGCAGTTATGGTTTCTTTAACAAAGTTTGGGGTTGCGATATTTGATTTATTATCAATTTCCTTCCCCGTTTTATTGGATATTAATATCAACACGGATTGGTTACACGTCAGTTTGCCCTATCTTTTTAGAACTATCTTTAATTTAATTCAATTTATTGTATTATTCTATCTTACTCGAAAAATAAAACAGAGAATTAAAGATCGAGTCAAGGAGGAAGTGAAATTGAAATCTTATGTGTGGTTTGGGAAGTGACTTCAAAGGAGAAGTTGATACAATGAAGGTTAGGCAGTGAAGTTTATTAATGCTTTTAAAGCATGTATTGATCTATTAATCTGTAAATGGTGCAATTGGATCTCTTATCGTATAAATTCAGACATATTTTACAATCTTTATTGTGAATTTCTTTTTTGCACCAATTACTGGTTGTGTGATTAAAAGGATTTTTCGTTTTTTTAAAGAAGTCAAAGCTATATAATATGAAAGTAACACGGGGGTAATATTCCTAAAGGAACCTTTTATAAAGGAAAAAGTTCCCCCGCTTAGCGTTCACTTTTAGGTGAATAGACAAATGCAAGCACTTTCGTTAATGTTTGCTTTATTTGTGCTACCCCTCCAGACAATCAAGTTTGGTAGGTTGGAATCGATCTTTACAGGATTCTTTCAACCCGCGATGATTATCGGGATAATCCTGTTTGTGCTCGGAATATTCGTGTACTTCTTTCCAGGAGCAAGGAAGTTTCTTGGAGGCCTCATCGGAAGTAGGTAAAATGCAAAAACAAACACTACTAAAAGGAATATTGCCTCTTTCCCTACTCTTAGTGTTGCTTTTACCTTCAACCCCAGCCCGAACCGCTGATGCCACAGCTGCCTCTGTTGAGCTTTCGTCTTCGTCTTTCCTTGAAGGAAGCCCTGTTACCATTCGCGTGTATGATGTTACGGCCGCGGGTGGAGAGTTCATAGTGTACTTTACTTATGACTCTTCAGGGACAGACACTCTTGAAGCGAAATCAGACTACGCAAATATCAGTGTTGATCTAGCAACCGACGAGGATGAATGGGTCTATAGCATGATCTTCGTCGCCCCTACCGCGGGGAGCTATATTCGAGTTCATGTCACAACCTCAGGAGCACCTGCTACTGATCTTGGTGCAGCTCAGATCATGGCTAATGATCCAGAGGACTTACTTCCTACCGACCTTATTATCACGATAGGGGTTGCATTGATGATAATCTTGGTTGTCGTCAGTGTAGTCACTGGCATTGCCATGCGAAACCGACGCAGATAAGCAAACAAAGAGTTTCCCCATCGGAGTCCTCACTCTCATGGTTGGAGTAGGCATTTCTTTGTCTTTTTTACCTAATGAGGTCGCACTGATGAGGAAATTAGCGTTACTCTTTCTATTGTTCTTTATGCTTACTCTTTCACCACTTTCTCACTACCAAGAAGGGGGGACATCTGAACCTCCTTCTATCCTCCCCATCCCTGTCGTAGCAAGTGAGGAAGAGAACATTGATTCCTTTTCAGTGCACCCTGCGCAAAGATGGCCTTATTATGCAACATCAGGCATTACTGATGTTATAGACAAAGGGATTCTTGTGGTTACTGATGTAGGGGATGGTACATCCGATGGATGTTATATGATTCGCTATCTACAAAAAACAGATGATAAGATTGAAATGCGTTTTAAAATCGATACAAATGGATACGCGGACACGTGGGATTATTATAAATTCATTATAGCAGGGGAGGATGCGAATAATTATTTCATGCTTCATTTAACGGATTTTAATGATAGTAATTATTACGATACAGAGATTGAATACACCTCATTAACAGGAGGAGGAGCTAGATCAACCGATTTAAACGGATCAGAACGATTTTTCGATAATGAATGGTATATCTTTAAGGTTACTTTCAACATTTTAGAAAGTAAAATGCGTTTTCGTCTTTCATTCGATAATGGTACATCCGTTTTTAATTATATTTGGCAAGAGTTAAAACCAGGACAAGGACATACCCCTTCTTTATTTGGACAGCAAAATTTGGAAATCAGGGTTTCAATGGCAGGGGCCACCAATGGGGTTACTAATATTTTTTACACTGATTATATTAAGGCCCCTTTTGTTGAAGCATATTGGGAACAAACTACTGATGGAGCTGATGCTGATTGGTTACAAGAACAACCTCTTGGTGTGGTTGTTCAGGATGATATTTTAGGGGAGTGGTCTGTTTGGGAGGTTACGGTTCCAGATTTAGATGTAGTCTCAGGTATCATGTTTAATGGAGGAGCGATTTTTGCAAGTAGTGCAGATAAAGAAGCTTCAATCGCTGTTGCGATTTTTGGAGTGGATGCTGATGATGGGGATCTACATGAAGTAGGCCGAATTAAACTACAAAAAAACTATGGATCTTATAGTACAAACTATTCTATAATTGAAGGTGGGACAACATTAGGGGACTCTTACATACATGCTACAATTGCCTACACTCCTCGCGCTGAGTTTTCTATGGCATTGGTAGATGATAGAGAATTACTCGAAATTAAAGGCAGATGTTATCACGATCACTCAGATGAAGACAGTTTTGGGGATATTTATGGATTAATTGAAGTTGGTGATTATGTCGATGACCCTTCAAACGAATTTGTTATTCGGGTTGCTTATTATTGTGATTTCACTGCTGACCTTGAATTTTCAATGAATTTTGAAGAATTCGCATTCGTACACAAAGATATTTTTGCGGATATTGGTCGAGCTATTGGGAATTTGATTAGTAGTTTTTTTGAGTTCATATTTATTGGATTATTTAAATTTCTCGCGACTATTTTCAAGGTAGTAGGGGAATTAATTATAGCTGCTGTTGATGCGTTAGCTCCTCTTTTAACTGGGTTAGCTACATGGTTAAATGATATTTGGACTGTTATAGAGGAAATTACGGGGTGGGCAACGGGAATATTAAATGATATTTTGTCAGCCTTTGCGGATATTGGCCAAATTATTTGGATTTACTTTGAAAATCTTGTCTCTGACCTTGCAATCTGGCTGCAAGATATACTCGATTTAGTTATTCCAACACTTCTCTCTTTTCTCGGAACCATTATTACCTCTATCTTAGAATTTGGTTGGGCTTTTTGGTATGGCCTTTGGGCCGCAGTTGGATTAGAAGGGGTTTTTGAGATAGGGGATTTACTTTTTACAGGTTTTCTTCAGTTTATAACAGGGCTCCCCCAGTTCATTAATGATTGGGTTGCTTTCCTTGTTGGAATTAGTTCCCTCTTTGCTGTTTTAGGATTTATCTGGATTTTTATCTTCCCAATTGCATTGGGCAATGATGTTAGTGGATATTTTGACGGGTTAATTTTTACTGCAAGTTTTGATATAACTCTAGGAATATCCGCATTAGGTTTCAAAGTTCCTATTCCCATTTTTATTCCTTGGTCATTAATCGTTATTTATACCTTTTTAACAGGCACATTCTTCTATGGGTTTTTCTAATGAGTGTTGATATTACAGATGCTTGGACAACAGTTTTTGACTTAATTGATGATCTCGCCACACTCCTTGTTAAGGTTTTAGTTGAGGATGTATTTTTTGAACTTTTTTGGAATCAAATATTTGTAAGATTCTTTATCACCATGACTGGAACATGGGGCTTCTTGATTGTCATGATAGTTTTTCTTTGGGCTTTTCATAATAAATATATACGAGGTCGTTAAAATGTTTGGTTTTGGAACGCGAGACATCAAGTTATTTCTATTAGTTGCTTTGGGTCTCCTCCTCGGGTTGATGTTCTTCATTCCCATAGATGATTGGTGGTTTCTCTGGGAATATATTGAAACGACTCCTATGTGGATCGTGATCGGGCAAGCATGGCCTTTTGCTCTTGTTGCCTTTGTGATTACTATTTTTATAATTCTCTTTCGGGAGTTTGTATCTAGATGAGAAAACTTTTCCTTCTGGTCGTTTTGGTAATTCCTTTCATTATGGTTCCAGAGGGAGTTTTTTCACAACTTCAACAACTTCAACAGGATCCAAACTTAATCTTGAAAGAATTTAGTGAACATTATCATCATGGGGATGGACGAATTACGTTTTCCTCCCGCTTAGGGGATCAGAACACATGGGATGGAAGTGAGTATCAATATTATATATGGAATGATATCGAAAAAAGGATACAATTTGCAAGTAATAAATTGTATTTTTTTGATTGGTATACACGGTTAGATGATTTGGATAGTAGTGTGTTAATAGATGACATGCGTTGGCAAGTACAGTATTGGCGAGCACAAGGTGGAGGAGAATGGCGAACTCTTGATTTATACAATCATCAATGGTTTGATCCTATAATTTATACCAAGAATATTACTTTTATTCAAGGATATGATGATACAATTAATTTTATGAATGTTAGTTATGTGGTGACTAATCAAGCTCAGTGTAAGGTGAATATTGATTATGTATCTGGTGAGGAGCGAGAGATCCGATTTATTTGGCAGCTATCAGGAATGTCGGGACAGATTCAGCCAAATATGATGAGAAGAGAATTTATTTTTGATAATATGATTATTTCCTGTAATGATACGGATCCTTCAGTAGGTTTTGACTACGAATGGTTAACAAGTACGAAAAAACTTGATGTGAAATTAGGTAGTTTTAATGTAGCTGTCAATGATTGGGTATTTATCGATCCGACTTTTGCCGAAAAACAAGAGACGGATGCACAAGATTTTTATATGACGTATGATAGATCGACAACATATACAGCAGAAATAGGAGTAGATTTAGACTATGCGGGTGATGCGGATAGTTCTACGGAAGCAAAGTCGTATATAGCATATGATACTGGAATAACAGACAATATTGCATCAACTTCGGATGCTTCAATGAGTTATTATGTTTACGCGGAGAATGTAGAGAGTGAAGAATATCATGCTTTTTATTTATATGATAGTGGTGATGTAGATGAGATATGGGATGAGACGGAAGCTGATGGTGATGAGCAGGGATGTTATGATCAGGAGACTTATTGGAGTGATGTTGCTTTTTTTTGTTTTAATGGATATACCAGTTCTAATGCTACTATAGATGATACTAAGGTTGGGCCTTTAGTTGATGAGTGGGTAAGTCATCATAATGGTGATGTTTCAGGAAGGCAGTACATTTCTATTATGTTTTGGAATGGAACAGGGATGGATAATGGGGAATATATTATATGGTATGAATCTAGTGAGGGAACTGCGAATAAAAGACCAACATTAACATTTACATATACTATAGGAGCCGGAGAAAATACTGCGCCAGAAACTGTGGTACATACAGCATTAAGTGGAACATTGTATGCAGGAAAAAATTTTACATTTGTGTGTAATTATACCGACTCAGATGGTCAGGCAGATCTAGCATGGTTATTAAGTGGATTGGGTGAGGATCAATATGATATTACGTTAAATATTACTGCCTCTTCTGGTCGTCAGACCGCAGTTCAAGAGAATGGCTCATCTTATGTGAATGTAGCTGATGGTGTTTGTTCAAGTATTACGAATGGCTGGCAGGTGACCTGGACCGTTAACTTAACTTTTTCATGGACTGACTTTGATGATTCCAACACTATTGATACTTGGTGTCAAGCGTGGGATGATGAGCCGGAGAGTAGTTCATGGGCGACTGATGACAGTAATGTTGACTATGAGAATGATCTCGAAATTGTAACGTTCAATGTTCTTATTACTAATAGTTATGCTACTTACCCTAATGATGATTGGATTAATGATACCGATTGGTTTAAGGGGGGGGTTCAGGTCACTATAAATGGGACTGTGGAGTATGAGGGTAGTTCTGAAGTATTTGAATCAATCTATGCCAATGAGGTTGATGTCGAGCTTTATTATGATTCAGGAGCTACGGGGGAAAAAGATACCTCTATCTCCTCGGGAGTATTTGAAGGAATAACGTACACTCCCACTAGTGGGAGTAATGATATTGATACTACTGCTTATTTTGATGGAGTGATTAATGACATTCCAACAGGGGGAAGTGATGTAACAGGTGCTGGGATTGAAATTACTTCTAAACGCGATAATGAGGATCCTACTACGACTTTTCATTCTATCACGGAAAATGACCCTCATATCTATATCTATGCTTCAGGGCAAATAGTGTATTTCTCCGATTTAATGGGATCTACAGATCAATTGTGTACTATTGGAGTAAATGTCTCGGATAGTTCAGGTTCAGGTGTCTATAGTGTTACCATGAGTGCTTGGGATGATGATGCAGAATGGAATGATACCTCTTCCCCTTATCAACGACAATACTCGACAGATGACACTGAAACCTCAGGAAGTATTACTCTATATGCCATTGATAATGTGGGAAATTCCGACAGTACTCCTGTGACTATTACTATGACTGAAGACACTACTGCACCGACAGGAAGTGTCGCACATGATGCGGATAGTGCAAGTGTAGGTTTTGCTCCAATTAATATTTCTTATGATGATGATGACACCCTTGATTTCACAGCAAGTGGTGCGAATGATGCGAGCGCAGGGTTACCAACAAATTGTTATTCGTGGAATGGCTCTGCATGGACTAGTGACACTACTAAACAATATACCTCACAACCTGATGGAAATATCACTCTGACATTATATATTCGAGATAATGTCGGAAATAATTATTCTATAAGTACTTGGGTGATTATTGATACTGATTCCCCTACAGGGTTCACAGTGACCTGGACCCGAGTAAATGGGACATACCCCATTCAAATCTTTGATGGGAATCTCACTATCTATTTTGATCCTGGAAATAACTGTAATAATTATACTACACTGACCATCAATGATGATGGAAGCATTCAAAATTCACTATTTTGGCGAATCCTTTGGGATGAGAATTCCGTGTTCGAAAGTGCGGAAAATGATACTTCAGGGCTCCCTGACAGTAAAAACTTCTATTACCGAGGGGACACCAATGGATCGTTTTACGTCTATGTAGTAAATAATGCCGGAAATTATCAACTTATTAATTATACTGCCTATGACACGCTTGATGGGGGGTGTGGTGAACCACCAACGACAACGACTTCGGCCCCAACAGACCGAGAACCACCCCAAGCACACCCATATAATTTTTATCATCCTTATTTGATTAATATGCTTACTCCTATTCCCTTATTGGGAACACTTGCTATAGGTTTAGCCATTTTAATTTTTCTTATCAGGAGGACTTATAGCCGATGAGTGTTAATCCGAATGAGTATTTCTCCCCCTATTTGATTAATATGCTTCCAGGTGTGATCTTAATAGGGTTTCTCATTTTAGCTATTGGTTTTCCTATTTATTTGTTCAGGAAGTTGATTAAACGATGAAACAAGTTACAACAAGAAGAGGCTGGAATTTCCGTCAACGCAAATACTATATGTTGATGTGGGAGTTAGTCCTGTTCATCTTATTGGTGACAGTAATGAATATTATTAATGCTTTATTTCCTATGACAAGCGAACCCATAAGACAAGGCGATCAAGCTCTCTATATGGTGTTCGCCCTTGCAGACATATTACTCCTGACTTGTATGGGGGTTGTCGCAGGTTACTGGTTTAATGATTGGAAACGTGATAAGGAGTTATGGGAAGATGACCCCACTGAACCTTGAGGTTCTAGGGCAGTTTTCTATTGAACGAATATTTTATGGAATAATAATTCTCGTATTTTTGCAAATTATCATTACATTGGTAAGATATTGGAAGAATCGTCATGGCAACCCTGAAATTTTGGAAATGGTTTCGTCGGAAGAAGAAAAAAGAGAGAAAGCCAATCGAGATCCCTGTTAAACCTGACATCAAATTACAACGCGATGAAAGTGTTCGGTATCCAGTCTTAGATATGGTTATGATAACTACGGAGGCGGAATTACAATTTCGTCCTTGTAATGTCTATGATGACCATAAAGTCAAGTTCGGGGATAAAACAGTCGATATTTTGGAAGACCGACCAGCACATATCTTAGATTTTAATATTCGTGATTTTCTTTGGAGTCGTCGGGATCGAATGTTAGCGCGAGTTCTCAAACTCCCGAAATGGCAAACCTTACGAGTATATACTGTTCAAAAAGAAGGCGAAACAACACATGACCCCCATGATACAGTCATGACAGAGGAGCAAAAGATCCGCATTGAAAAAATGATTCAATTGAAAGCCAAAGCAGCTAAAGCTGAACTAGCAGCTATGATCATGGCAGGGTTAAAAGGAAAACAACCGTGGTGGGAACAACTAGGCCCCATAATTGTTATTGCAGTGATTGTGTTCCTGTTCTTGTTTGCATTCCAGATACAACCAAATATGTGATTATTATGTCTGACCCATTAGAAGAACCGAAATGGAAAGATCTCAAAGATATTTACCTTGCTAAGAAACAAGGCGAAGCTCTTGAGCGAATTACTAAACCCAAAACTCATTATGAAGGGTTAGGGTTAGGGTATTATGGACCTACTACAGTCCTCGCATTATGTGCTATTGATTTATTTGAGGATGTACTTAATGAACTAGTAGAACTCGGTCTAAAGGAAGATCCTGAGGCTTTAGCTGAGTTTCGGCAATCCCCTGATTATAATGTCCTCCATGTGTTCACCGAAGAGATAGCTGTCGCGTCAGGTTCACGCGAAGCAAAACGAATGGAGAAAGGATTAGAAACCATTGGCTTATTGGGCCAATATATTCCTTTCGGAGCAAGACAACCTTTGCAACCTGAACAAGTGGACTTAAATAAATGACCCGTCTTGAAAAACTTCAAACAACAGTTACGCTTAAGAAATGGATCTTCTATGATCCAGGTGTAGGAGTCTTAGCTGCGCACCATACAGGACAACCCGGCAGTGGTAAAAGTAATATGTCCACAGGTTTAGCAGCTCAATGCGTGAAGAAGAATAATGAATACCTCATAATGCCAGGGGATCGTTGGTGTGAGTGGAAACATTTTCTTGATCATAATTTACTGAAAGGAATTAATCTACAAGTAATAGTTCCCGATAATTGCCCAATCAACTATTACGGATTATCTCAAGGTGAAAATTACTTAATCGAGTGTAATTATGATGAGATTAATGTTTTTGATTATCTCGATCCAATCAATAGAATCTTAGTTATTTATGATTCGCATATACATCCTCAAGATAGAACATATCTTTGGTTAAACGTTCTCCAACAATTACTTAACCGGGATACTTTAGTGAATACCTGTATAGGATTACTATATCATGAGGCAAGTGTTCTTTTCCCTGAAAGATCTAGAGAATTAAAATGGCACGACATCCAAGAATATTCCCAACACTTTGTGGAAACCAGGAAAGGATTGATTAGACATCAATTTGTTTCTCAGGTTGAGTATGAAATTGAATCATCCATTAGGATGAAGTGTGGAATCCAGTTTCTTAGAAAAGGGCGAGCTGGGAAGCACCACCACCCAGAGATTAAAGCTTCCACCCCATTTTTAGACATTGACGAATATAATCTTGTTATTAGTAGTGGTGGCTTCAAGAAGTATAATAAGATCAAGAAGTTTTATGAAAAAAAGAAAATTATGAAAATGATACCGACGAGGACTACGTACGTGACGAGGGAAGAGCGGGATACCACCATCAAAATTGATGAAAAATCCAATGTTTTGATCCAAAACTGCTATGAATTTACTGAATCGATACGTGAAACTTCGCGAATATTAGGTATCTCTCGGGAGCGAATCCGTAAGGTGATAAAGACTTGATCTGGAAGCTGAAAGTAAAGGATAAGACTGTTCGAGTACCATCCCAAAACCCCAGTACTGAACTTTTATTAATAAGAACAATCAAAGTACTTGAGGAGGAAAATGCCTATTTACGGAATCAAAAGAGTTTGACGAAACAAAAGTAACTTGCATAAATCATTAATTTATCGCCTAACTCGAGGGAGGCCTATATGTTACTATTCAACTAAACTCTGATCTATGTCAAGATCGCATTTTAGACATGATGGCTATAATATAACTAAAAATAATTCTTTGCAGCAAAGAATTTTTTCTTTTTTTTCGCTCCCAGGGAGCGAAATAATTTTATCTTGAAGATAAAAAAAAAAGAAGTTTGCGTAAGCATCCATGTTGGGGGACAATTTTCAACTACGTTTATTTTGTTGGTAAGATTACTAAGTACTAGTAGATAATTTCATTTATATATATTTTCTAGCAAATGCAAAGGTTTATATATACGTATATCTAAGTATATACTTGATGATAAAAATGGAACAAACAAAAACTGAAGAACAAGAAAGAGAAGAATTCTGGAAAAAGGTTGAGGATATTCAAATCGAAGCTTTAGAAGATCATAACC
>Ga0209427_10009737_pt1 | contig 10695 bp, 11 predicted proteins | sample DeeMarSWOR136_30_FD_187465 | JGI IMG/M metagenome (GOLD analysis project Ga0209427, IMG submission 187465) | Marine sediment microbial communities from White Oak River estuary, North Carolina - WOR-1-36_30 (SPAdes) (version 2) | ecosystem: Environmental > Aquatic > Marine > Intertidal zone >...
GAAAAACGTCATCGACGTTTACGAAGCGAAGGAAATAGTGCTTAAAATGCTGGAGAAAAGGCGAAAATGAGCGTTTTCGACGGATTAAAATTTCGGAAAGTCTACTCGCCAATTCACAATTTAGATCCCAGAGTTAAATTCATCTATGTCTGTGCAGTGTTTGTGGCGGCGATTCTTTTCGGCGAAATTCTCCCGTTGATTGCTCTTTTCTTGATGTCAATTCCCTTTGTCTTGTTGGCGGGCGTCCAAAAAGAGTGGCTTCGCTCGCTCCGAGGCGCCGCATTTTTGGCAGCATTCATATTTCTCGTCAATATAGCGTCCAGCTTTTTCACTTCAGGTTACGTGTTGACAGCGGTGGCTGTGGAAACCGCGGCTGCGATGACCTTGCGCTTTGTAGTGCTTGTGGAGTCTTTCTCGGTTTTCTTTTTGACGACATCTCCGGATCATCTGGGTTTGGCGTTAGAGCAGAGCCGCGTGCCTTACGAGTTTGCTTTTGCCTTCACAACTGCTGTGCGTTTTGTTCCTGTTTTGGCAGAAGAAGCCCAGACAATAATGGATGCTCAGAAGGCTAGAGGGTTGGAGCTGGAGAAAGGTGGCTTTCTGAAGAGGATTAGGAACTACGTTCCAGTTCTTATACCGTTGATAGTGAGCGCTATTCGCCGAAGCCTCGAACTGGCTGAAGCAATGGAGTCCCGCGCTTGGGGCGCCACCAAAAAGCGCACCAACCTGTACGCGTTGAAGCTTCTCAGGGGCGATTTTGGCCTGTTGGTGATAAATGTTGCAGTGTTGGCGGTGGCGATTTATGTTCGCCTTTATGTGCCTGTGCCGAGTTTAAGTCAGCTTTTTTTGGTGTGAGAGCGAAATTTGGTGGCAGTTGGTGCTTAGGTTTCAGCGTTTTGTGTGTGAAGTTTAGTAAATATTAGCTGTACACATAGCTTATTAAGACTTGCGACACACTATAGTTTCTGAAAGACCCTGTGACAAACTAAGCCCAAGGAGGGCAACGTCGACGAAGAAAAAGCAAGACACAAAAACAGTAGGCACTCTAGAACAGCCACAAGCCGCAGCAGTAATTAGCAGTGCGACTGCAAAACCGACGGTTTTCCAAGAAGTCTATGCCCTCCGAGAACCATACGTATACGCAGCAATAGTCAGAGAAAAAGAAACACAAAAAATACGCTACGAAGTCATAGAACCTACCCTCCAGCCAGGCGAAGAAAAATATCTCCGTGAAATAAAGAACTTTTTAATGGAAGAACTAGACGTAAGCCTGAAAGAAATAGAAAACAAAGAAAAAGCAGAAAACTACCTGAGACAAAAAATCAAGGAACTGATAAAGAAGTATCGCATAAAAATCCCCGCAGGAGCGGTTGACAAACTCGCTTATTACATAATAAGAGATTTCATAGGCTACGGGAAAATAGACCCGTTGATGAGAGACCCGTTAATTGAGGATATATCCACAGATGGCGTGAACATTCCAATTTACGTGTGGCATAGATTCTACGAGTCCTTACCAACAAACATCTCATTCACAGATGCGGCTGAGCTAAACTCCTTCGTAGTCCGTCTTGCATATCTTGCTGGAAAAAACATCTCCATAGCCGCGCCAATCCTTGACGCCTCGCTTCCAGAGGGAAGCCGTATACAAATAACCTACGGGCGTGAAGTCACCCGAAGGGGTTCAACCTTCACCATCAGACGTTTCAAAGCTGACCCCTTGACAATCTCCGACCTAATAGCTTTTAACACGATTTCCTCAGAAATGGCAGCCTACCTGTGGCATCTCATAGAGAACCGCGCGTCAGTAATGGTGACAGGAGGCGTAGCCAGCGGAAAAACAACCCTGCTGAACAGCTTGTCCATGTTCATAAAACCCGAAATGAAAATTGTAAGCGTCGAAGACACCCAGGAGATTAATCTTCCACACGAAAACTGGATACCTTCGGTCGTAAGGGCAGGCTTCAAAGGCGATGATAAACAAAGCAGCACCATAACCCTCTTCGACCTACTGAAGGCCGCGATAAGACAGAGACCCGACTACATCATCGTGGGTGAAGTCCGAGGCGAAGAAGCCTACACGCTGTTCCAAGCCATGGCTACAGGTCACTTGGGCATGTGCACCATCCACGCCGAATCCGCCGAAGCTGTCATAAACAGGCTAGCATCTGAACCCATGAATATTCCGAGATCGCTCATCGCCATGATTAACGTCATTTTGGTTATGGAGCGAACCGAAGTTAAAGAGAAACCTGCAAGGCGCGTGAGCGTTGGTACTGAAGTTAAAGGATTTAACATGAAGACAGATGAAGTTCTAACCGAAGAGGTTTTCCGCTGGAACCCCAAATTTGACAAATTCACTTCGTCGGGCAACAGTCCTCTCTTAGAGAAGCACATGAAAAAAATGAGCCTAACAGAAGAGGACATACAACGTGAATTGAAGGCTAGGAAAACTGTTCTGGAGTGGATGGCGAAGCAGGGCATTCGCCACCACGATGATGTAGCCAAAGTCATCAGAGAATACTATGCTAATCCGAACCGTGTCTTCCAAAAAGCCAGAGTGGGGTTGAAATGAGAAAGCAGCTCATGGAAAAACTCGAGGTCTTCAAGAAACGTTTGGAAACAGGTCTTCAGAAGTTGTCTGCAAATTTTTCAAATCAAAAGGCAAAATCGCTTACGAAAGAGCCTAAAATGGACCTTAAAAAGCCATTGTCCATGTCGTACCAGCTAATGGGCGACAAAACTGCACGTTTTATGCCTCTATTCAAAGATTTAGATCAGACTCTGCAAAAATCAGGCTTGAAAGTTAATTTCAAAGCCTATGTGAGCTTAACAATCCTAGCGTCGCTCTTAATTACTTTGTCAGTAGCGGTGGTATTGTCTGTGTTGCTGTTATTTGTTTTCAATATACCTCTAGGCTCGACGCTCTTGTTCGGTTTCGGCGGCGCCTTGTTTACATGGGCGTTTTCGGTTATTGGTTTTTACCTGTACCCCGTTTATCGCGCTGATAAGCATAAGCGAGACTTAGATGACGAGTTGCCCTTTACAACTGGTTATATGGCTATTCTAGCTAGCGCGGGAGTTTCTCCCGAAAAAATTTTCCATTCCCTCTCAAACTTGAATTTGCCCTTAGCTGCTTCTACCGAAGCCAAAGAAGTCGTTAAAAACATCAACTTGTTCGGGTTAGATGTGATCTCAGCCTTAGAAAAGGCTTCAAGCCGCACGCCTTCTGAAAAATTCCGAGACGCAATAGAGGGAATAATATCCACAATCCACACAGGCGGCAACTTGGGAGCCTTTCTGAGAGAAAAATTTAAGACAGCCATGAAACTGAAAAGGCTGAACCTCAAAAAATACTCCGACAACCTGTCAGTCCTATCAGAAGTTTATGTGGCGTTGCTCTTGACTGGCCCGCTGCTTCTGGTCATAATGGTGACGGTTATGTCGGTGATGGGCGGCGGGTTAGGCATACTCAGCCCTGACCTCCTTTTGAGCCTCCTAACTTATCTAGCCATTCCAGTCTGCGCCGTAATATTCCTCATAATCTTGGATTCAACTTCGCCGAAATGGTAGAGAAAAATGCCGAAGATAGAGAATAGAACCAAAAAAATCGTATTTGTTGCTTCAGTGCTGGTAGCCGTTACCATAATGCTCTGCGGCTGTTTCACCGTAGGCACCAGTACAGCCTTAGACGACTTTGTGTTTTTCGGTCTGCTCGCCGTAATTTCGCCGATAGCGCTTTTGAATTACATTGATTACAGGTGGAGAAAATCCGTTGATGAGCATCTACCAGACCTTTTCAGGAGCATAGTACAAGCTCAAGAGACGGGTATGACGTTGCCTAACGCTTTAGAAGAAGCCGCGCAAAGAGATTATGGTCCACTGACCGATGAACTGAAAAAGATGACAACGCAGATTTCTTGGGGCTTCAGCTTCGAAGAGGCGCTTTTAGCCTTTGGAAACCGCGTCGGCACCGTGCTAACGCAGAGAACCGTGCCCATGATAATTGAAGCTAGCCGTTCAGGAGGCCGCGTGGAAAAAGTTTTCGACCCTATGGGCAAGTTTATACAAACGACCATTCTGCTTGAGAAGGAACGTAAAACACAGACGAGACCGTACATTGCCATAATCTACGTGGCGCTCTTCGTGTTCCTGTTCACGATAGTGATACTTTTCAAAACATTCTTCACAGATGTGGCAGGCATGTCTTTGTTTTCCATGCCAACAATCTCACCTGTGGATTTACAGCGGATTTTCTTGCACTTGGCACTAGTTCAAGGCTTCTTCGGCGGACTCGTCGCTGGAAAAATGGGTGAAGGCTCAATAAGCGCTGGACTGAAACACAGCCTAATCATGATGCTGCTCGGCTATGTGGCTCTGAAATTCTTTATGTGAGGCGGAAAAATGAAAAAATTGGCTAAACGATTTTTGCGTGATAAGCGGGCTATAACTCCAGTTCTCAGCCATCTTTTGCTCACGGTCATAGCAGTGGCGGTTATGTCGATTGCCACTTCAGCCACGTTTGTGATAACAACTAATCTCAGGGAGACCATGAGTGAACGCGTGATAGTTGAAGACGTCTGGTTTAACAGTGCGACGGGCACGGTGGATGTTCACGTGCATAACGTGGGGAAAACTGCCATCCAAGTTTCCGCCGTTTACGTAAATCATGTAGGCCGAACTTTCAATTCGCCTTTTCGTTTGGGGCTAAACCAGCACGGTTGCCTCAGTGTCGCTTACAGTTGGAATTCTGGAGACACTTACTACATAGATATTGTCACAACCAGGGGGACTCATGTTGCAAGCTATTACAAGGCGCCTTAATTGCGAAAAACGCGGCATAAGCACAGTCATAGTCGTAATGCTAAGCCTAGTCCTCGTAGTAATCATAGTTGGCAACGTGGTCCTGTGGAGCTATCAGATGAACCAAGTAGACCTTGAAAGAATGCAGGAAACCTTAACGATAACAGATGTAAAAAAGCACGGGTCATCTGGCATTAGCATAGACCTAAAAAACACGGGGTCAGTTGGATTACACATCGTGGCTATCTGGATTTCGACCTCAACAACTCATCAACGTTATGATGCGGATTTGTTTCTTAACTCTGGAGAATCAATAACCTACATCCGAACGGACATAGAATTTCCCAAAGAGGCTTTCGTAGCTAAGATCATCACAGAGAGAGGTAACGTAGCCGTTTTTTCAGAAAACTAGGTTTTGAGGCTCGTTTTTAACAATGCTATAGCTTTTTCTTGGTTTTCAGCCTCTATCGCGTGGATGTTGTATAATTCTGCCATTTTCTTTCCATTTTCGCCGAGTTTTGGAATCGCAATCAGATAGGCTCTTTCAGGTGAAACATCGAATATCTTTGCAAATAGGGCAATAACTGGTTGTTCAGACACGATATTTTCTGTCGATGTTGCTAAATCAACCACTATCATCTTCTGCGGGTCATCGCCTCTGCAAGCCACGATGTCAAAAGAGTGATTGGCCCCGGATTTGCCTTTAAGAAGCGCGGGGCTTTCAACCGTTAGCCCTTCTTTTGTGAGAAATTCCCGTATAGCGGCGACCAAAAACCAGTTTAAAAAGGATTCTGCTTTAACGTTCTCTGTCAGAGTGTAGGAGTAAACGTCTTTAATGAAGGCTTCTTCAAAAGTGGAGTCTGTGTGACAGCTTCTGCAGAAGTGCACAGGCACGGGGATATCGAAGCTTTTGCTGCAATCTTCACATGTGCACCAGATTCCAGCTTTTTTGTAATCAACATCAACTTTTTTTAGTGTTTCATGACATTTCGGGCAGACGTACTTGTCTCCTTCGAGAAAGTTCTCCTCTATATCCATGTATCCACATTTTACATGTTCAAACAACGAACTTTTTTGAATATTAAAGGATCTGCAGAAAGGGCAACAATAACGAAAAGAGACATTTGCAGAACCACATTTTGGGCAAAAAATGGTTTTGTCGTAGAGTTTCTTTTCCAAGACTCCTGCAGCGTGAAGTTTGCTCAAAAAAGGCTCAACCTGTGATGCGTCGCCAACAATGGCTTCTACCACTGGATAACGATAACCAGCTTTTGAATCGTAAACAGGTTCAAGCGTTTCAATTTCGCCGTTTAGAAATTTGCTTAGTAAAATCTGTACATTACGATCTCTGTAGAGGGTAAGGCTCTCTTTTTTTTCCGCTTTTTGCATTTTTCTCCGAACCAGTTTTCCTATTAGATAGCCTTTCTCATTTGGCTCAAGTTAAATTATTCAATACGCCGCTTCATAGATGTTAAATTCGCCAGTATTAATTCTTCGCAGGTATCTTTAAGCATTTCTAGAGTTGTATTGCTTTACATCATGAACATTATGCAAGTTTTGCATATTGGTTTATTCGGTTTTTTGTGCTGCAAAATGTTAACAATTTTTTTGGATTAATCATTCACTATCCATATAGAGTCAGACTTTTTAATGCGAAACCAGTATTCACACTGTAAACCAACGCAGAAAGGGAGTCAAATGGCAGATCGCCCTCGTTTTGGACCAGCCGGAATTCCACCCCTCTTCAAAATTCTTGGAGCGCGATTATCTGATGTTCCCGGGCTTTTGCGGGAAGAAAGCCTCGACGCTTTTGAGTACCAAGCTGTGCGGTGGGGCCAAAGGCCTCAGATGAAGCACGAAGATGCGGAGAACCTCGGTTCTGAAGCGAGAAAAAACGATGTTTTGCTCAGTCTCCACGGCTCCTATTATGTGAATCTTTGCGGAAAAAAAGAAGTTGTGGAAGCAAGCAAAAGACGCTTGGTCGCATGCGCAACTGCGGCAGACTGGATGGGTGCTTACGTCGTGGTTTTTCACATGGGTTTTTATGGGCGCGTGGAGAAAAGCTACGCGTTTAGAAACTGTGTCAACGCATTGAAAGACGTAGTCGCAACCATGAATAGTCTGGGGATTCAAAACGTGAAGTTAGGTCCTGAAACGATGGGCAGAGTTTTTCAAGTTGGCAGTCTAGACGAGATTTTAACAATCTGCGAAGAAGTCGAGCAGACCCAACTCGCCATCGACTGGTCACACCTGCACGCTAGACACCACGGGCGATTTAGAAAAGTCGACGATTTCCGCGTGGTGGTTGAAGAAGTTGAAAGAAGACTTGGAACAGAGGCGGCGAGAAACATGCACTGCCACTTCAGCAAGATTGAGTACACAGACAAGGGTGAAAGACGCCACCATATCTTGGACGCGGCAAGGTACGGTCCAGACTTTGAGATGTTGGCGGAAGTTATAGCTGACTTCGGCATGCGACCAGTCATGATATGCGAAACGCCCTTGCTGGATGTTGACGCCGTGAAAATGCGTGACGTTTTTAAAAGAGTGACGAAAGGCTGAAGCAGATTGCTTCGATACACTTTTTATGTCAGTTACTAATCTTTTTGTGGGAAGCATCTTGGTGAAATTAAAAGGATTTCAAAAACTGACACACATAAATGAAGCGTTGGAAACTTGGTTAAACGTTTTGCAGGTTAAAAGGTGCAGCGAGGTCATAGTGCCTCTTAATGAGGCTTTGAACCGCGTTTTGGCAGAAGACATTGTCGCCAAAGAAGACCTGCCAAGATTTAACAAGTCAGCCGTTGATGGTTACGCGCTTAGGGCTGAAGACACCAGTGGTGCATCACAGTTTAAACCTGCAATCTTCCAAATAACCAAGGTTGAAAAAGTAGACTCTAAACAAGCAAGGCAAATCTGGACTGGAAATCCCCTCCCAAAAGGCGCAAACTCAGTTATAATGATAGAGAACACCAAAAGAAACGATGGCGAATTGGAGGTTTGGGTTCAATTGGCAACAGGTGGAAACGTGTCAAAAAAAGGCGAAGACGTCAAGAAAGGCGAAAACATCCTGAAAGCAGGCACTCGCTTGAAACCTTACCATTTAGCGTTGCTCTCTGCTCTAGGCAACAGCGAAGTTAAAGTTGTTGAAAAACCTCGAATTGGCATTTTAGCCACAGGAAACGAACTTGCAGAGGCAGGCAGCAAACTTTCGGGAAGCCAGATTTTTGAGTCCGACAGAGTCCTGCTCTCTGCGATGTGCCGTGAACTGGACGCTGAACCAGTAGATTTAGGCATAGCCAAAGACGATTTGGCTGAAATCGCCGAAAAGCTCAAGATAGGACTGCAAAAATGTGACACGGTAATCACTTCTGGCGGAACCAGCGTTGGTGGATTAGACTTGGTTCCCGATGCAGTTAACAAAGTTGGAAAGCCAGGCGTAGTTGTTCACGGCTTAGCGTTGCGACCAGCCATGCCAACAGCCCTTGCAGTGCTAGATGGGAAACCCGTGATGATTCTTTCAGGCAACCCAGTAGCCGCCATAATCGGCTTCGAAGAGTTCGCAAGACCGTTAATCTGCAAGATGCTTGGAATGAAACAAGCGGAACCGCGACCAACCGTTAACGCAGTCATGACACGGAAAGTGGCTACAGCACTTGGAAGGAAAACTTTTGTTCGCGTCCGAGTTCTAAGGAAAAACGGCGAGTATTTCGCTGAACCTGTCAGTGCACGTGGTTCTGGCGCAATCTCCACCATGACACGAGGCAACGGTTTTGTCATCGTTCCAGAGAACAGGGAAGGCGTGACGGAAGGCGAGCTTGTGACTGTGCGCTTGTTTGGAAACGTGGAGAACGGTGAGTGAAGATGTTTAGGAAGTTGATGACGTTTGACGAGGCGAAAAGGGCAATTAGTGAGCAACTGAAGCCTAAAGCGCTGGGTGAAGAAGAAATTTCCCTGTTGGAGGCATATAATCGCGTTCTCAAAGAAGACGTAGCGTCTACGCTGGATATTCCGCCGTTCAATCGGTCAACTGTTGATGGATACGCAGTAAAAGCTGAGGACACTTTCGGCGCAGAAGAAAATCAGCCAGCGAAATTAGAGGTCTGCGGTGTGGTGAACGTGGGAGAACCGCCGAAAATCAGCTTGGGAAAAGGCGAAGCTGCGGAAATTGTCACAGGCGCTCCTATTCCAGAAGGCGCTGACGCTGCTGCAATGGTTGAAGACACTAACAGAGAAGATGCTGCGCTGAGCGTTTACAGAGCCGTAACTAAAAACGAAAACGTCATGAAGAAAGGAACCGACATCAAAAAAGGCGAAACCGTGCTTAAAGCTGGTCAGGTTCTGGGGGCATCAGAAATAGGTGTTTTAGCCGCTTTAGGCATAACCAAAGTAAAAGTGTTCATGGCGCCCGTGGTTGCGGTTCTTTCAACAGGCGCAGAAGTAACGGAACTTGGCAAGAAATTGCCGCCTGGAAAGATATACGACATAAACGCCTACAGCTTAAGCGCTGCGGTGCGGGAAAGCGGTGGAACCCCAGTCTATTTAGGCGTAGTTCCAGACGATAAGGCTGAACTGCGGAAGGCTTTGGAGCAAGCGTTGGCTTCTGCAGACATGGTAATAACTTCTGGCGGAGTTTCCGTGGGTCCAAAAGACTTAACGCCGCAAATAGTGGATTCCCTCGGCAAGCCAGGCTTGATTGTGTGTGGAATTGCGGTGAAACCTGGAAAACCCACGACAGTAGCGCTTGTAGGAAGGAAGCCTGTTTTTGCGCTTCCTGGGCATCCGACTTCTGCTTTGTTGATGTTTCATTTGCTGGTGCGTCCTGTTATTCGGCTTTTGTCTGGCAGACCTGAAAGCGAAGTTATGACTGTTAAAGCTAAGGCTGGTGCTAGAATGTTTTCGGCAAAAGGCCGGCGAACGTTTGTTATGGTCAAGCTGAAAAGGGATAAGTACAATCAGTTCATAGCTGAGCCTGTGGAAACTGGGGCTTCAGGAGCAATAACCACGCTGGCTAAGGCTGATGGATTCGTTGAAATTCCAGAAAACCAGCAGTTTGTAGATTCAGGTGAAGAGATTGCGGTTGCGCTCTTAAGAAGCGGCATGTGAATTAGGCTTATGCTTCTGGCGCTTTTCTTTTTAGAAGAATGTACGCTGTGAATATCCATGTTAGAACAGCATAGGCGACCATGCTTATGCCTACAAGCCAGTTGCTAAATTGCACGACGTAGAGAGTGTATAGGGAAATTGTGGTGGCAACGGCGAACAAGGCACCAACCAGCCATGTTGCCCAGAAGCTTTTTTTGAAAATGCCGTAAGCGGTCACAAGGCTGAGTATTCCTGTCAAGCCAACGTGAGGAGCAAAATTGGCAAAGGGCAGCAATGCGAGAAATATGATTCCAACTGCGCCGTAAAAAGCAACTGGCGCTAATGTGTGTGCATCAGCAGTTTTGAGTTTAGACCTGAATGACACTTTTAACCGCCTTTAACCTTAGCAAGTAAGGGATGAATTAATAAATCTGGCTATTTCTGCTTTGCTATACAAAAAGAAAAAAAGAGGAGATTGTGTTGTTTTTGTTGGTTGCTTATCGTTTTCTGAGCAGTAAGAAGAGCAGCAGTCCAACTATTACGATTGCGATGATCATGCCGATTCCGAAGCCCATGACGTACGTGTCTGTCATTGGTGCTGGCGTCGCTGCTGGTGCTGGCGTCGCTTCTGGCGCGTCTTCAACGTTTATGGCAGTTTCCGCATAAGAACCATAGTAGGACTCAGAGCCTTTGAACGTAGCGATTACAGTGTATTTGCCAGGAACTTCTGGAGTGAAAGCGTAGCTGAACAGGCCGCTTGCGTCACTTGTTGCTGTGCCAACTTCGTAGGTGTTGTCGTTCGGGTCA
>Ga0209427_10009741_pt1 | contig 10693 bp, 14 predicted proteins | sample DeeMarSWOR136_30_FD_187465 | JGI IMG/M metagenome (GOLD analysis project Ga0209427, IMG submission 187465) | Marine sediment microbial communities from White Oak River estuary, North Carolina - WOR-1-36_30 (SPAdes) (version 2) | ecosystem: Environmental > Aquatic > Marine > Intertidal zone >...
AGAAGGAAAGAAAGAAGTTGAAGAAATGACAGAGTGATTTTATCTTTTTCTTTTTACATTAATTTTTTTGCAGAATTTATTGACAGTGCATTCAGAACACAAGGGAGATATCGGCTTGCATGTGTTTTTTCCATGAAGAATAAGGGTTGTGTTGATTTCTTTCCAGTATTTTTTTGGGACTAATTTTTCAAGCTCTTTTTCAGTTTCTTCAGGTTTTTTTGTTTTAACCCAGCCCAGCCTGTTTGGAATCCTGTGCACATGAGTATCTACAGGAATTACATTTTTTCCATATGCAAAGCATAATACAATGTTTGCTGTTTTAGGGCCAATGCCTTTAATTGAAAGCAGATCCTCTTTATTATCTGGAACTTTTGAATTAAATCTTTTGATTAATTCCTTTGAAACATGTTTCAGAACCCTGGCTTTCTTTTTGTAATGCCCTGATACGTAGATTAATTTTTCAAGTTTTTTAATTGGAATTTTGAGGATATCTTGGGGTTTCTTTGCAAATTTGAACAGGTTTTTTGAAGCTATCTCTGTGTTTTTATCCTGAGTTCTTAGAGAAAGGAGGCAGGACATCAGAACTTTAAATGCGTCTTCTGTCTTTGAGGTTCTCCTTATAGTCGGCTGTCTATATTCACCATATGCTCTTAATAACTTGTCCATTACCTTAGGGATGTTTTTATTCATCATGCCTGATTATCATCCCTAGTATATAAAATTTTATAAAGTGTTTTATTTTATAGTGAGGCATGGATAGACCAAAAGTTGGTGTTGGGGTAATCATAAGGAAAAACAACAAGATTCTTCTTGGCAAAAGAAAGAATGCGCATGGCTCTGGCTCATGGAGTTTTCCTGGAGGACATCTGGAGTTTAATGAACATGTAGAGGATTGTGCAAGGCGTGAAGTTCTTGAGGAAACAGGAATCCACATCAAGAATATTAGGTTAGGAGTTTATACAAATGACATATTTGAAAAGGAAGGCAAGCATTACATTACTATTTATGTCTTATGTGACTATGATTCTGGGGAGCTTAAGATAATGGAGCCTGAGAAATGTGAAAAATGGGAATGGTTTGAATGGAGCAGATTACCAGAGCCGTTATTCGTTCCCCTGCAGAATCTGGTAAAGCTAAACTTCAATCCTTTTTCTAATTAAGAAAAGTTTTTAAATGGATTTATCTTGTTTAGTAGTATGAAGGGAGTAATTACTAAGGAAGAAGCAGCTGTAAAGAGAGAAGAAATCAAGCAACAGATTAGAGAGGGTGCTGTTTTTATTTATCCAACCGATACTATTTATGGTATTGGATGCAATGCACTTGATTCAAATGCAGTCAGGAAAGTCCGTGAATTAAAAGGCCGCCCAAATACACCTTTTTCTATTATTGCCCCTTCACGGGAATGGGTTGAAGAACACTGCCATGTCCACAAAAGGGCAAGCAAATGGGTTAAGAAACTTCCAGGGCCGTTGACATTGATACTCAAGGCAAAGAAGGAGGCTGTTGCACCAGAGGTTGCGCCTGGAATCAATACAATAGGGGTAAGGGCTCCAAAGCATTGGTTTACAAAAATTATTGAAGAATTGAATATTCCAATTGTCACAACATCTGCAAATAAGGTTGGAAAGATGTTTATGACTTCTTTGGAAGACCTTGATTCTGAACTAAAGAGTAATATTGATTTTATTATTTATGAAGGCGAAAAAAAAGGAAAACCTTCCAACATTGTACACCTTGAAGAAGAAAAAAGAAAGATTGCAAAGATAATTCCATGGAAAACAAAGGTTGTGAAAAGAAAGGCAGAGAAGTCAAAAAAGAAATAAATTTTATATAGTATTAATTCTTTTATTGTATAAAATAGCCAAAAGAGGTGAAATTAATGGCAAAGTTACCAAAATCTGTAAAGGCTTGCAATAAAGAGATAAGCAGACTAAAGAAAAAAATCAAGGCAATGGAAAAAAGAAAAGTCATGCTGAAAAAAAAGCCTAAGAAAAAAGCAAGAAGGAAGAAGCGAAGATAAATTTTCTTTCTTTTTTTTATTTTTTATTTTTGATTACATAAACCCCTCTTGCAGCTGCAAATTCCTCAGAACATATATCAAATGCTTGTGTTAGTTGGCGGCGGATAAGAGGAAATATTCCATCATGTCTTGGAATGTGGATTCCAGGTTCAAAAGCATCACCTTTTTTAAGGAATTTTGGTAAATCATTGATTTTTCTATGATATAGGAATTCAAATACCTCTTCATCAAATTCATATAAGCTAATCCATGTTCCATTAGGATAGATTGTCTTTGGCAAATCAAATTCTTTCTGGTCACTGCATTTTAATCTATTGCCATCAATGATATAGTTGTAGCCTTTTAATATGATATTTTCTGGGTCAACATAAAAGATGATTTTATCTTTTTTTCTCTGCATTGCCATGCTGAGCCATTCATTTTCTCCTGTTATCATATCCTCAATAAGTTTTTGCAGTTCAGATTTCTTTTTAATCTTGCCTTCCAGATAATCAATAAGTAAAGAATATACTTCTACTGGCCTTGGGTAACGTTCAAAGCTCCCATCTTCATCATCTTTTATTACTTCTAAGCCTGCTTCATAAGCGTATACTTCTTTTTCTTCTGCACCACGAGATTCGTCAATAATAATACGAGGAACATATAGCTCCCATAATAAACCATTGTAAACAACACCCTCAGGTATTTCTTCATCATATCCTTCTTCAGATTTTATTTCAAGAATTCTTTTGATTAGACTATCCTGGTCTGCTTTACTAAGCAGCTCAGGAATGATTTTTTGTTCTTTTTCTGGATTTCCCAGGATTTTAGCAGCTGTTTCCCCCATGATATAATCATGGCTGTGCCGGTATTTAAAGTTTTTTGTAGCATGACTACCTTAAAGTGATAATTATAGAAAGGTTTATAAATGATGAAATAAGACGATATAACATGAAAATACTTGCATCTGGCGATATACACGGAGATACAAAGCTGGCTGAGGAGCTGGCTGAAAGAGCTGAAAAGGAACATGTAGATTTAGTTATATTGTGCGGGGATTTGACTCTTGCAGAGACAAGCACAGATAATATAATCGGCCCTTTTAAGAAAAGAAACCAAAAGGTTCTGCTTGTTCCTGGCAACCATGAAACAATTGCAACAGCTGATTTTCTTGCACAGCTTTATGGTGCAACTAATCTGCATGGTTATTCTGTCAAGGCAGGTGATATTGGCTTGTTTGGGTGCGGCGGTGCAAATATCGGATTATTCCAGCTGGATGAAAAAGAGATATTTGATTTGCTTAGGAAAGGGCACAAGTATGTCAAGGATATGAAGAAAAAAATCATGGTTACCCATGTCCATCCAAAAGGGACTTTGATGGAGAAATTCACAGATATTTTTCCTGGCTCAGACGGCATAAGAAAAGCTGTTGATGAATTCAAGCCAGATATTTTATTGTGTTCCCATGTTCATGAGGCAGAAGGAATAGAAGAAAAAGTCGGAAATACAAAAGTCATTAATGTCGGAAAGAAAGGAAAAATCATTGAGATTTAGCCTTTTATAACAACCAGTGGCTTAACTTTAACAACTTTCTTTGCAATGCCTGCATTGTGCATTACACCAACAACTTCTGTCACGTCTTTGTATGCGCCAGGTGCTTCTTCTGCAATGCCTGCCATTGAATGCCCTTTTATTATAATCCCTTTTGCTTTCAGATCTTTTAGAAGTTCTGTTCCGCGCCATGTTCTTTTTGCCTGGTTTCTTGACATCAACCTTCCAGCACCATGGCATGCAGAGCCAAATGTTTTTTCCATTCCTTTTTCTGTTCCATGCAGGATATATGAATGGGTTCCCATTGTTCCGCCTACAATAACCGGCTGCCCTATCTTGCTGTATGCTTCTGGGATTTCTTTTCTTCCAGGGCCAAATGCCCTTGTTGAGCCTTTTCTATGGACAATTAATTTTTTTCCATCATGTTCTTCAAGTTTGCAGGTGTTGTGCCCTATTTCATATAATGTCTGGATGTCTTTATGAGGTATGCCCATTGTTTTTTCAAATGCAATCCTTGTCAGGTGTACGAGTGCCTGCCTGTTGGCAAAAGCACAGTTTATTCCTGCATTAACTGCTGAAAAATATTTCTGCCCTTCTGGTGATTTAAATGGGGCACATACCAGCTCTTTTTCACGGATTGGAATCTTGTATTTTCTTGATGCTGCTGCAAGTTCTTTCAGGTAATCTGTTCCAATCTGGTGGCCTAGAGCGCGGGAGCCGCAGTGGATTGCAATAAGAATCTGGCCTTTTTTTGTTATGCCATATGTTTTTGCAGCTTTTTCATCAAATATTTCATCAACATACTGGACTTCAAGATAATGGTTTCCTGAGCCGAGAGTTCCAATCTGCTTGAACTGCCTTCTTTTTGCCAAATCACTTACATTTTTTGGGTCTGCTCCATTTATTTTTCCATTTTCTTCAATGAATTTCAAATCTTCTTTTGTCCCGTATTTCCTTGCAATACAGAATTCTGCACCTTTTACAAGGACTTCATCTATTTCTTCAAAATTAAGTTTTATATCTCCTTTTGAGCCCAGGCCAGCTGGGATAATATCATATAATGTTTGTGCAAGGTTTTCCTGGTTTTTTACAATATCTTCTTTTGCCAGGTTTGTTCTCAGACAGCGAACTCCGCAGTTTATATCAAATCCAACACCTGCAACAGAGATTACTCCTGTTTCAATATCAAATGCACCTACTCCCCCTATTGCAAAGCCGTACCCTGGATGGACATCTGGCATTGCAAGGGATGCTTTTTGAATTCCTGGCAGTGCTGCAACATTATATATCTGTTTCAGTGAATTCCATTCTTTTCCAAGTTTTACATCTTCAATCAGATGGTCTATTATTTCCTTGTCACCATAGATTATGCCAGGGACCTTCATTTCCCCTTGTTTTGGAAGCTGCCATGTGTAAGGCTCAATTTCCTTTAATTTTGTAAGGTTTGGTTCTGCCATTTTTATCCCCCTTAAACATCAAGTATACATTTCACAATAAAATGCTTGTTCTTTTTTCCGATTTCAAGCATAGAGTATGTTGCACCTTTAACTTCTGTTTTTATCTTATGTCTTTTTTGGTCAAGTTTTTCTCCAAATGCGTATCCCTTAAGCCTCAGGTTCTTTATGCCTTCCACCTTGAATTTTGAGAATACCATATCATTTATGTCTGCTTCTGCAATGAGTTTGTTAAGCCATTCAACAAACAATTCTTCTTCATTTTCTGCAGAGCATTCAATATAGATTTTTTCCTTTGGCTTTACTGCCTTTATTTCAACTTCAACATTGAACATTGCTTTTGCAGCTTCTTCAAATGCTTTTTCAAGGGTTGTGCCTGTGCCTATAATTCCAATATCTGCTTCATGCTCAAAATATTTAAATGCCATTTTTTAATATAAAATTACTGAAGGACTTTCTTTTTTTTCTTCCTGTTTTTCAGGGGATGGTGCTGGAGGCGGTGTATTTCCAAATAAGTTGGCAAATGCATTTCCAGAATCACCGCTGCCGCCTATAGGGTCTGGTTGTGGAGGAGGTGTGCTGCTGTCATCTTCAAATATATTGGAATGCCTTGCCTTTCCCTGCACAAGCACAGAAAGAAGTTGGATTGCCTTTTTAATTTCCTCAGGAGAATCCTTTTTTGTATCTATCGTGATTTGCATACTAAACACCTTTTTAATAGATTAAAAACACTTGCCTATAAAAATATTGCTATGGGGCTGCTGTGAATTTCGAGTGAAACACTCATGTTTCATCTGTTCGAACACAGGTCTCCACCTCCCGAAGGTGGAAGGATAATCCAAGCTACCCTACAGCCCCTTATTGAAAAACTTTTTATATTGAGATATATAAATCTTTGTAGGGGGTAATATGCATCCAGGAGTTTTATCTGACGGAGAGATTAAAAGATTAATTGAATCAGGAATTATAAAATCTGGTGAACCAATTGATTTAGAAAAACAACTGAGTTCTTCTACGTTGGATCTCAGGCTAGGAAATATTGGTTATAGAGTTGCTGGAAGTGTTCTGCCGAAAAAAGGTGAAAAAGTAGAAGATATGGCAAAAAGATTTAATGAAGATTTTTATACGTTTGATATGAATAACCCAATGGACTGCCAGTATTTTCTTGAGCCTGGCTGCACTTATGTTTTTGAATTGGATGAGGGTTTGAATCTCCCAAACAGTATAAAGGCAAAGGCAAATCCAAAGAGTTCTATTGGAAGATTGGATGTTTTAGTAAAACTTCTCTGCGATGGAAATGAAACATATGATTATGTCCCTGCTGGCTACAAAGGCCCGCTATATATTGAGATTTGCCCTTTGACATTCCCAATTAAATTAAGAAAAGGCAGCAGGTTTTGCCAGTTAAGATTGTATTCTAATCATTCTTTTTCAGATTTTACTGCAGACAGGACTGAATTAGATATGCTTCATAAGGAATATGGTTTGATTTTTGACAAAAAAGGAAAAAAAATCAAAAATCCTATGTTTGATGAAAACAGCCTGAAACTCAGTGTTGATTTAGATGATAAAGTTGTTGCTTACCGTGCAAAACGAAATCCCAAGGCGGTTGATGTTGACAAATCAGGACATTACAAATTAGAAGACTTTTGGGACGTGATTAAAAGGAAGCGTGATAGATCCCTTATCATAAGCCCAGATGAGTTTTATATTCTGAAATCAAAAGAAAGAATCAGGGTTCCTTTAAGTTATGCTACTGAGATTGTAGCCCAGGATGAGACTCTAGGGGAATGGAGGGTTCATTATGCTGGATATGTGCACCCTGGTTTTGGATATGGCAAAAAAGGAGAGGTTAAAGGAACTCACCTTATATTTGAAGTTAAGGCAAGAGATGCTCCTGCTATTTTAAGAGACGGCAGGGTTCTTGCAAAGGTATTTTTCCAGAAAATGCGTGAAGAACCTGTAAAACCTTATAATGAAGGTTACCAGAAACAGCTATTAATGGTTTCAAGGCATTTTAAGATTAAAAAGAAATCATAAAAATATTCTTTCATAATTCATGAAGATGGAGTTTGCTGTTTCTTCAGCAGTAAAGCCTTTTATTTCTGCAATTTTTTTTATTGTTTCAATTACAAATGCAGGCTCATTGCGCTCTCCTGGATAAGGGCTTAGATATGGACAATCTGTTTCTGTCAAAAGCTGGTTTATGTTTACAAGCTCTGCCATGAGCTGGAACTGCTGGAGCTTTACAACAATAGGAGGAATTGAAAAATTCCAGCCATTGTCTGCTGCCCTTTTGACAAGGTGCTTTCTTCCGCAGAAGCAGTGCAGGACAATATTTTTTATTTTTGATGATTCAAGCATATCAACAATATCAAATTCAGCTTTTCTTGAGTGGACAATGATTGGTTTTTTTATTTTTTCAACTGTTTCAATTACCTTTTGAAATACTTTTTTCTGCTCTTTTTCCTTTCCTTTGCCGAATTTATAATCAAGCCCTACTTCACCTACTGCAACGCATTTGTCTTTATTCTTTATAATCCATTTAAGTTCTTCATTGACATTGGTTGGTTTGATATCGCGGACAAAACCAGGGGCTTCCCCTGATTCAATTTCTTTTGCAAGCGCATCTATTGGATACAAGCCAAAAGAAGGATGGACAATGTCATATTTTTCTGCAATTTTTAGGATTAACCTGTTTGTTGCAGAATTAACCCCTGAGGATATTATATGTTTTACACCTGCTTTTCTTGCGCGCTCAATAACTTTGTCTAAATCTGGCTTAAATTTGTCATGGTCAAGATGCGCATGGATATCTACTAGCAACATAAAACAAAAGAAATTGTTGTTATTTAAATAGATTATGCATTATTTTGGTTTTCCTGTGTAATTTGACATCCCCAGTATCACAATAGTATGAGCGCCATTTTTTTCTGCCCTGTCTAATACACCTATAGGCCTATTTCCGCTTGGAACATGGGCTACTATCTTTATTGGCTTTAGGTTGTCAGTAAGTTCATATTTCTCTATAATCTCAGGAGTCAACAAATCTATGTAATCATTCAAAAGCTTTGTGTCTGTAGGTTTAATATCAACAATGCCATTATTTTTTTTCGCGCTAAATCCCCTGTAGCCGTAAGTTGTTGCGCATGTGTGAAATTTAGCAAACTCTTCTAGAAATCTTGAATTATTTTCGCGGCTTTTGATATATTCAACAAAAGAATCAGAATAGAAAAGCTTTATTTTTTGGCTTAGGCCCTTGAATTTTTGGCAGGAAGTTATATCAAAGGCTCTGGAATTATCCCTCAACAAATCATCAATCACTTGTTTTGATTTTTTTGAAGATGGCATTTAAAGTACAGAAGCTACCATCAATGGAAAGAGAATTGCTGCATCCCCCTGGATTGTAACTGCTTTTGCACCTTGCCGTATCTTTCCCCATGATTTTGCTTCTTCTGTTGTTGCAGATGACAAGGAGCCGCGGTACGGCGAGCTGCTTATTATGTAAACTGCATAATCAAATCCATCGCGCATGAGGTTCGCAATAATTGTATGGTGCTTTGCAATCCCCCCTCCAAGGATTATTGCGCCTGTTTTTTCTGCTGCAACTGCCAGCTCAACTATTTTTTTCAAATCCTTTACAATATCAACCTTGAAGTCTGGATGGCTCTGCTGGAAAAAGTAAAGCTGCATTCCAAATGCCCCGTCTGTTATCCCTGGACAGAATATAGGTATGTTATTTTTTGCAGCCCAGTAAATTATTGAATCTTCTGAGTCCATTCGCTTTCCAAGTTCATGGAGCAGTTCAGAAGGAGTTAATTCTTTTTTTTCATTGTAGATGTCAAGAAGTATCTTTGGAATTTCCTCATCAAGGTACGCATACCTGTCATTTGGGACAAATATGTTTCCCATCCTGTTTATGCCCTGTCTGCCGAGTTCTTCATCATTTGTTTCAAATGTTCCCTGCAGATAGGGTTTTTTGCATTTTATAAAATCCTCATCAATTGTTCCAGAGGAGGTTACAATTACATCAACAAACTTGTTTTTAACAAGGTCTTTGAAGATTCCCCTCAAGCCAGATGCAGCCATATTTGATGTGAATGAAAGATAGATTTTTGCATTTTGCTGCTTCATCTCTTTTATTATTTCAATTGCCTTTCCAAGGTTCTGCGCCTGGAATCCAGAATCTGCAAGCTGTTCTGTCAATTCCTTTACAGTCATTCCATTTTTCAGCTGGATGTCTTTTATCGGCTTGTTCATATGAAATACACCACTGGCTTTTTCAGGCTGACAAAATCAGATGCAAAATTGTAAGCTCCTGCATTTAGGAATGCAATGATATCACCTTCCTGCAGCTCTGGAAGTTTGACATTTTTCCTGAAAATATCTAAGGAGTCAGGTGTGCATCCCCTTAGGATGTAATTTTTTGCTGGCTTTTCATTCATCTTGTTTGCAACAAGGCATGGAAGTTCCTGGGAAACCAACATTGTATCCATTGAGGAATTATATGCAGATGCATCAAGCACTACAATATTCTTATTTCTGTATTTCTTGATTATCTTTACTTTTGTAAGCAGGATTCCTGCAGGTGCAACAAGATACCTTCCAGGCTCAATTGTGATATTGAAATCCTTAAGATGCGGCTTTATTACAGATGCAATCTGTTCTAAGGTCGGGACTTTTTCAAGATAGGATATTGGAAAGCCGCCTCCGATATTTATGTTGACAATGTCATGTTTTTTTGCAAATTCTGTTAGTTTTTGGATGTTCTTTTTCCAAAGTTTCAAGTTTGTGTTTTGTGTTACAAGATGGTTGTGGATTCCATACGGCCTTATCTGGTCTATCAGATTGCCTGCCTTTTCAATTGGAATGCCTAAAGAATGTACCCTGTTGACTTTTATTCCTGTATCAACCCTGAGCCAGATATTGGAACCTTCCTGGCTTAGTTTTTTTAATTGTGATTCTGAATCAACAACAATATCTTTCACTTCCCTGAGTTTATTGAAGTCATCTGTACTTGGGTTAAGGAATGATATCCTTGGGTTTTTAATCATTTTTTGGAGCTGTTCAAGCTCTTCAAGAGAGCATATTGTAAAGCCGCATTTGTTTTCATGCAGAAAATGGGCAATCTTTGAATGGGGATTTGTCTTAAACGAGTATAATATGTCTGCCTTGAATGTTTTTTTAAGGTTTTGGAGCTGTGTTTTAATCACCTGCCTGCTGAAGACAAAGCAGGGGGTTTCGCAGCTAGTTAAATCCTTGCCGTCAAATACAAGTTTATTATATCTGGTTTGTAAAAAGACCATAGAAACACCTGTTTAGGAAAAAACTTTACGGTATCTGCTTTCTTGGTGAAAGCCTCATGATGCTGTAGAATAGCTTTAATTTTATAAATCTTATGTTAAAAACACTAAATATTTATATATAAAGAGTAATTTTTCAAAATAAACAATTTAAGGGTGATATAATATGCCAATTATCGGGTTTAATTTTACAAAAATAGCTGTTGAGAGGAAAGGTGATATTGTAGGCAAGATTAATATTGGCAACAATGTTGCAATTACAAATGTTGTCCAAAAAGATCTTTCTTTAGGCAGTATCAAGCAAAAAGGAGTTAGGTTTACATTTAATTTTGATGTCAAGTATGAGCCGAAGATTGCAGAGATTTTGATGACAGGAGATATCCTGT
>Ga0209427_10009742_pt1 | contig 10691 bp, 6 predicted proteins | sample DeeMarSWOR136_30_FD_187465 | JGI IMG/M metagenome (GOLD analysis project Ga0209427, IMG submission 187465) | Marine sediment microbial communities from White Oak River estuary, North Carolina - WOR-1-36_30 (SPAdes) (version 2) | ecosystem: Environmental > Aquatic > Marine > Intertidal zone >...
ACCCATTTGCTCCATGAGCTTGGCCACCTCAACGCTTTCGTCCAGCGTTCGTCCTCCTTCTATCCATTCATCGCCCGAATAGCGAATACCCACAGGGAAGCCCTTTCCGCATTTCATTTGAATCCGCGTGACAATCTCCATTGTAAAACGCATCCGGCCCATGAAACTGCCCCCGAAACGGTCGTTTCGCTTGTTTACGAACGGGCTCATGAATTGCGCGATCAGGTAGCCGTGGGCGGCATGAAGCTCCACCGAATCAAAACCCGCCTGTTGGACTCTCCAGGCAGCTTCGCCGAACTTCTCAATCAGGTCATATATCTCCTCGACTGTCATCGCACGTATCGATTTGCCCTGGGCAATGCTCTCGGCATATATGACCTCGTGACCGGCGGAGCCCGGGACATCCAGCACGTGATCACTGGCGGACATCAGGTTCTTGCGTGGCCAGGCGGCCTGGCGCCCCGGATGCTGTATCTGAACGGCACACTTGGCTCCGTAACGATGCATCGCTTCGGCAAGATGGGTCAGTCCGGGAATCAAGGGGTCTTCGTCTGCGGCCACGCAGGTTACCGTCGGCCTGCCTGTCACCTTGTCGGGCGTGGTCGCACCCACAATAATCAGTCCACAGCCGCCCTTGGCGATTTCCTCGTGATATGTTATTACCCTCTGATTTATGGAACCATCCGCGTTCGCAGAACTGATATCCGTAGGGACCATTGCGATACGATTGGACACCACAATGTTTCCTATCTTGATAGGCGTGAACAAATGTGGATAATTCTTGGCTTTCATAATATATGACTCCTAATCAGACCGACCAATTCCTATTGCCTTTTTCCTCTTCTTCTGTAGCATTCTTCCATGATATCTACCGTCCTTGTCGCCCCGAACCTTGTCGCCCCGACTTCTCTGACTTTTATCGCCATATCAAGAGTTCGCACGCCGCCGGCGGCTTTGACCTGAACCCTGTCGGAAACCGTCTTGCGCATCAGCTTCAAATCTTCTATGGTTGCACCGCCTCCGGCAAAGCCGGTCGAAGTCTTCACGAAATCCGCCCCTGCCTCTTCGGCAAGCTTGCAACCGGCCTCCTTGAGTTGATCCGTCAGATAGTAGTTCTCCAGGATGACTTTCACCAAGACCTTATGGCGATGAGCAACATCCACGACCTGCTTGATATCATTCTTCACGTAATCAAAATCGCCGCTCAGGAGTCTGCCGATATTGATTACCATATCCAGCTCAACCGCACCGTCGCTGATTGCCTGTTCAGCTTCAAAGACCTTCGTCTGCGTGTTGCTGTATCCATTGGGGAAGCCGACAACCGTGCCAACCTTTACGTCTGTTCCTTCGAGGCGTCTCTTGGCTAATGCAACCCACGAAGGCGCACAACAAACGGATGCAACATCGTATTTCCTGGCTATCTCGAACCCCTTGATGATATCTTCCTTACTCAGCTCCGGCCGCAAAAGTGAATGGTCGATCATTTGCGCGATATCTTTGCAGGTATAGTCCATATTGCCTCCACATGTTTTTCTATTAGAATGTTCCTGTTGCCAGCTCCTATCACTTGGTGACAGTTCAACGTATGACCGCGCCAAGGACATAAAGTATGTCTTTGCGTTCGGCGGTGACGGACACGGGATCTGGTGCCTCGAAGAAATCCATAAGGAAACAAGTCCGAGCATCATACTCCCACGGCTTCCACGCCGTTGCAACGTCTCTGTGAGACTCCCGTTTCCTTTCCGGACAATCGACGAGGTCTCGATTCCTTGGAGCGGCGCCGACACCTTCGACCAACCTGGGTGACCATCATCTATAGTATCTGATCCACCCGCCCCGTCAAGAGAAAGTGCCCCGATTCTACTGCGTTACGAGTATTTACTTCGTTTCCGTCATCTATTAGGCGGCGTACTCATCCAACTACGTTGTTGGTGCCGTTCATAACGTTCAGGGCACGATTAGCGACGCGGGTGATGTACTTGTTGGGCTGACCTGTCAGGGCTTTTTTCAAGGCTTCTTCCGCAGGTCTGGCCTGTTCCCCAATATCGCCCAGCACAATGGCAGCCTGGAGACGCCCCCAAGGATATTCGCTGCTTAAGGTTTCGATAAGAACTGGCAGGGCCTGCCTTGGCTTGTCCATCATGCACAATGCGCGTGCCGCAGCCACTCTAACACTGACCGATTCATCCCGAAGGGCGGCCACCATCGTGCCCTCGGCGGCCCTCGCATCTGCGGCCAAATTGCCGATCCCGGTCGCCCCCCAGTACCGAATGGCTGCGTCTTCGTCGTCCATGGCCGCAATGAGTTTGGGCAGCGCCTCTTTGCCGGCCGAAGCAAGTGCCGCGATTTGGCCGAGCCGACTATTGAGGGCATCGCCGCCGGTCTGCCGCAAGATCGCGTAACGATTGCCGCACCGCTTCTCGCGTTCCATAAGCTCCGGCTCCGGTATCAGCCCAAGGTCCTTTGTGTCCTGGACCCATTGTTGATGGGCCTTTCGCATTCGTTTGAGCACGCTCAGATACTCTGGGTCGTCTACGAGGTTATTAATCTCATGGCTATCCTTCTGCAAATCGTACAGCTCTTCGACCGGTTTGCGGTCAGCCATAAATAGCTTCGCCGCCGCGGGGAGTTTGCCTTCGGAATGCACCCTTCGAATCTCTTTCATCGTCGCGCCCTTTTCGGGCGTGTTCATATATTGGTAGTATGGTTTGAGGGGCTCATAATTGCGAATATAGCGATAGCGCTTATCGCGGACGCTGCGAATGATATCGTAACGTTCATCCATTCGGTCCCTGGCCCCGAAGACATATTTCCGGGGCTTTGGTAAGTTCGGTCCGAGGAACGGCTGTCCCTGCATATATTCGGGAACGCTCAAACCCGCCAGATTCATCACCGTAGGACCGAAGTCGATCGAGCTGATGAGCTGATCGTCGAGACTGCCGGGTTTGCCTTGATTGCCTGTACGGAATCTTTCGGGAATGCGGACCACCAACGGTATATGTGTACCTGAATCATACAGCCAGCGTTTTGCCCGCGGCAGGCCAACTCCGTGATCGGACCAGAAGAAGATAATCGTATCCTCGTAAAGCCCGTCTTCTTTGAGTTGCTGGATCAGATCGCCGGCCCAGGCGTCCATGGCTGTGATCAGCTCATAGTTGCGTTTCCAGTCTTCGCGTACTATCGGTGTGTCGGGATAATAAGGCGGTAGCTTCAGCTTGTTTGGATCTTGTCGTTGGGAGGGCTTAAGCCGCTTGGTTACGCTCATGTATTTGGATTCACTGGCAATGCCGCTTTCGTGACAGCCGGTAAAGTTGAACACGGCGAAGAAGGGCTGTCCCTTTTTGCGATTTCGCCAATGCGCCTTGCTGCTTGATTCGTCCCAGGCATCGCGGAGGTCGCCGGTCTGGTAATCGGTCTTGGAGTTGTTGGTGCAGTAGTAGCTGGCCCGGCCCAGATAAGTGCTGAAGGCCTTGATCATGGGCGGCAGTTTGGCGCTGCATCGCATATGATGGGTGCCGATTGTCGTCTGATACATGCCGGTGATAATCCCTGAACGACAGGGTGCGCAGACGCCCGCCGTGGTGAACGTGTTGGTGTAGCGCACACCCTCACGGGTGAGTCGGTCAATATGTGGTGTGATAGCATTTTCATCGCCGAAACAGCCGATGTGCGGGCTGATATCCTCGCAAGACAACCAGAGAATGTTGGGCCGGTTGTCTCTTGCTTGGTTAGCTCGGGCTGCATCGGGTAGCAGCCGTGTGACTGAACCGAAGCCGATGACTTTTAGAAAATTTCGCCTGCTGCACAACGTCCGCGTTGTGTTTGTATTGTTCTGCATCATCTTTCATCCTCAAGTTGACTTGACTTTTGTAAACTCCTTAGCTGTTTGGACACCGATGTCCTCATCATAACACAGGAGAGTCCGCCTTGGCAATTCCTTTCTGGGCGGTTATTGCGTTGTGTATTGTGACCTGCATGACCCGAGGGCCATCGTTCTTTTTCAGCAGCAAAAGGACTTTGCCAACCGGAATTCAGCTTGGACCTTTGACGCCCCAGTCCTCATGGTACTTACTGCGTTGATTCACTCACCCACCGGGCCATCTTCTTGTTGACTGCCTTTATTCCGTTGATTGGGTCGGTATCAACTTGGTTTTGTTCATCGCGCAGGCCGGAACGACGAACCCGGTTACAGACATAGGCACCGCAAAGATGGAATCCCACGCACTCCGGTATATCTCGGAGCACGCGCATAATGTCTGCGTAGGCGCGTGGGTCCTGATGAAGGTTCTCGTGCAGGGGCTGGCTGGTGGTGCGGGGATTCATCCGGACTGCACTATCGGCCAGCAAGACGGGCCTGCCGGAAAATTTTGCCCAATGACCCAGTCGGTCGTTCACAATTTGCGCCCCGCCGAAACATTGAAAGCTCAACACATCCACGTACCGCATTGCGGCTTCGATTACCTCTTCCGGCAAGGGTGCCCGCGCTTCGTACCGGTCGCCTAATATCAGATGATTCTTGTCGTATCGACGGATTGCATCGTGCGTCACCTTGTAGTACCGGCCGGCCAGTTTCAACAGCTCCTTACGTCCGGTCTCCGACTCCAACCGGGCCGGATCGAATAGCGGTCCCTTCCAGGCGTTGAGCTTGCGAATGTGTACCCAGGTCGGACAATCCGAGTAAAAATATCCGATGAGCTTCGGATCGTCGGCGAAGCGGCTGCAATCGGCGCGGGCTACGTAATCGCACCATTCTTCGAATCCTTTGCTGAAAATATCAGGGTTTCTCGTCTCAACTTCCCATTGATGAAAATCCACGAATGGCAGCATGTGACAATAGGGCATATCGAGCCATTGATACTCTTCAAACGTGAAGTTCCGGGAGTGCCGGTGATTAGTATCCTCGCGCGTCACGACCTCCTGCACCCAGCCGACGGTATTAAAGCCCCAGCCAAGCAAGTCGTTCCTCACCTGCTCAAGCCATTTCTCCATGCTGTTGGCGTACTTGCCTCGCCAGATATGCACGTTCTCTCTATACATCAAGGTCGCCGAATCGATATGATTCAACCCGATGGAAAAGAACGGCCGGCCTTTGGGCGTAATGAACCACCATCGCCCATTACGCTGGCCAACGGTGAAGAATCCCTTGGTGTCGATTTGCGTGGTTGGTCCAGCGGCAACCGTGTTCTCAAAGAAATGTGACGGCTTGGGAACAAAAGCCGCAGCAGCGAGTCCGGCCATTTGCCTTAACAATTTACGACGTGATAAGATCTCCACAGGTTTTTGCTCCTTGTTGGCGGTTGGACGTTGTTCTACTCTTGTGCAAGCAGATGTAGGTGGTATTGTATCTGCTTACAGCCGATTGCGTGAGGAATATTTATTGTCCCTGAAGTCGCCATCACTTTGATAATGAAAGACCGTTATCGAGTTCTCGTACTCGATTATTCTGCCTTTGTTCTGCTTTTCACCAGCGGATGATTCATCCTGAATGGGCCCAGAGAAACTCCACTATTGCAATTTTGTGTACGCACTGGTTTCAGTTGACTCCTGGAAAATGGTCTTATCCGGCAGCAGCTCGACCAAAATAGTGCTCTTAGAATTCTTGGCACGGTAGCGTTCTCCGGCAACATCGACAAAGGGTGTATTGGCAGCCAGCACTGCTTTCCCGTCGAGACTGTGGATTTCGAGCGCAGGCGACCTTGACGGGTCCAGATCAGCGTAAATTGACCAGGGGCCTATCTGAAAGGAGCTATTGCTTGTGCTCGTTGTTTCGTCAAATGCGTTTCTGTCGCCTGGACTTCGGACCTGAATCACGGCGAGATATCGCATCCTTGAGGCATTCACACCGGATGTAATGACTGCGTGCCATTGATCCGGATATTGGCGGAGCTTACCGTTGTATGTTCTCTTCCTCCAGTTCAACGCCGGTGGGTCAAAGCGGTTGTCCACCTTGAAGCTCAGAGGAACCGAACCGGAGAAATCCACCTGACTGCCGGCGGTTTCCACACCTGCAAACAGACGGTTGTTGGCGGCGTCGAGGGATATCTTGCCGGGACTGTGCAAAAGCCAGGACCACTGGGCAGGATGGTCGGCTTCAAGTTCATCATAGATGACCAATGTAGATGGTCTGAGAAGGGCAATGTGACGGCGGAAACAGGTTAATCCGGCCTGACCATAGGCGTTTGAAGCATCCCCCGTACAATACGTGAGTCGTCGTCCGTGCAGATAGCGACAAATCCGTCCAAAAGCTTCAGTAGTGCCCATAACCTGTCCTTTGTTGTCAATCAAGACGGTATTATGTCCTCGGGAGTGCTTATACCAGCCGCTAAAATGCTCGTCCCCGTAGGCTATGTAATACCCGGTGTTACAGAATAACCGCTTGCCTCCGAACAGCAGGTTGAAAGAGTTCTGGTCGGCATGAGCGTGATTGAAGGATCCATAAGGACTTGAGCGAAAGGCAAGCATAAAGTTGTTCGGCGCGTCAGCTAAATTCGTATGCATCGTTACAACGCCGATGTCTTGAAACAGCCTGGCCTGAGGTAGATCGACATAGGGCTTGGCCGGCCCAGAAGCCCAATCATGCCCCATTCGCAATCGACACCATCTCAGGGAGGTATCCCTGTCAAGTTCAGTCTTTAGCGAGTGCAATGATTTCTGCACGTACCATGCAGCATAAGGGTCGTCGAACTCTCGGCCGAGAATATCAGCAAACGCCAGGCGAGACAACGGGCTCAGTTCTCTTTGCTCGCATCCGTCCCCAAAGCCGTCAGGACACGATCCGGGAGGCCAGGTATAAATCATGTAGTAGATGGTATTTTGGTACCATGGATTGTCAAAGAAGTTCACACCGGTTAGTTGTCTAAAGAATGTTGGAATGGAGATCAGGGTTACGAAATTTGTTCCAAAATAGCCGTTGCCGTTGGCCCATCCACCATCATTACCGCCCATCAGAGGCACGCGTGCCAGCCAGAGTTCGTAGACGTAGGCAGCCCATTGCTTCGCCTCAGTAATCTCACCGAGGGTGGCAAAGGCGGCTTCGGCAAATTCGTGCAGTATGTGCTGCCATATATGCGCAGAGAAGACTCTGGTTTCAAGATTGTTGCGCCATCTGTTGAACATGCTGCCACTACGCGTGCGAATGGCATTTTGCAGCATGGTCTTCTCTCTATCCGTCAGAAGGTCAAAGCATGAGTCGTACGCCAAGGCCATCGCTCGCAGACAAGCGCCATCGGCGAAATCACTGACCTTGTAGCTGGTAACGCCGTTGGGGTCCCATTGGGCTACGTGAACTGCATGGCGGATGGCTTCTCGGCCGAACTTCTCATCGCCAGTGATTATGTAGGCCTTTGCCAGAGTGCTGGCCGAGGCGCTCAATTGATTTCCCAAGGCCTTGCTTGCCCATTTGGCAAACGATTTGTTTTCGTAAGTATTGCTGCCCTTGCGTTTCGGACGGCCGGAGTCCTCAGTAGGCAAGTTCCAGCCCAGATATTTGTTAGCCCTGCCTACGATTGACTTCGCTTCAGGGGAGCTTTTGACGCGATTTCGAAACACATCAAGCTCATCGAGGGTAACCAGAATGCGAGGATGCGAAGAGGGACAGGTGGCAACCATCTTTTCGGCGGATGGCGTCACAAAAACTCGTGCTGAGGCGGGCACAGTGAAACTGTGGATGCGTGACTTCTCCTGTGTTTTCCCTTCTCTGGAAACGAAGTATTGCCAGTACCACTTTCCAGATCGGAGTTCTCTGTGAGGGTTGAATGTAGCCCAGCGTAGATTTTCTGCCTCGACAGTCCGAGACTCGGGGAAATTTGGGTCCTGCGACAACCGCACGTGATAGCGAACATCCCTATTCCTTACTGCCGGCCAGAGCAGGGAAGGGGGGTTGACTACCACGGTGCTACCTTCAGAAGGATAAACGGATTGTCGTGTCATCGGATGCAAAGCCTCGACGCGAGAGCCTGATTCATCTGCAAAGGCTTTTGCATCTTCGCTAACCATTCTGGCGCCACAGACACAAATCAGAAAGGAAACGAGAACCCAACTTGACCTCAGCCCGGCTTTTTGAACACACTGCATCATCCGCCAATGTCCTGTTTGAGAAGCATTAATCCTTCAGTTTTGTAACTCTAAGGTTGTCCCACCACAAATCAGTTCTCCACGTCCTGAAACCGATGATGCCAGCTTTGTGTTCGGGATTAGCCTTGTTGTCGACCTGATCAAGGTAAACGGTGCCATCCACCTCATACGTGATTCGATCACCATTTTTTGTAATGTTCACATGATATGTCTTCGCTCGCTTGCACTCATAGGCGTAATTCTCCTCGAGCAGATGAAAGCCGGGATCATCTCTCATTCGGAAGCGTGCTTTCTGGGGATTCCCGTTGGCAAGGAAGGTGAATACATAACCGTTTAGCTCGTGATATTTGCCGTACTTGCCGTCGGCACGTGTTTCTTTCGTCTCGTACAATGATTTGCCGGAAGGGTCTGAAAACAGAAGAAAGAAATTGACATTGTTCTTATCACCTTCCGAAGCGATAACGTGCGCATCAAACTCGACACGAATGTTACCTGAGAATGTTCTGTTCAACCAGACAGTACATGCTTCATAATCTTCACCGCTATGGTCCGGATTGGCATCTGCCCGTAAGTGTCCTTCTTCTATCCTGACCATTTTGCTGCCTTCATACCACCAGCCCAACGGCAACTTCGGGCCATCAGGATACCTGTCAAAATCTTCGCAAAGAAGTATTTCTTCACGCGGTGACAAAGACAAGTCGTGACAAGAGACAACGGCCAGTAACAAGGCTACCGTGAGAGTCAAGTATTTCATTCTCATAGACATAGAGGGTACTGGATCTGATTGATTTGTCAAGATGTAGTTACATTTTTACCGCGTTGTGGTCAGCGGCCCAAGAAGACAATACCGGCGCGCAACGCGTGCCTTGCGGGCTGAACTTCCGCCATATTCCGCCCCCACGTCCATACCCTGTGCGGACCCATCCGTGATCAAAAGGCCGGTCGTCCCCCACCCAATATCATCTTTGATCCACCATGCTCAGATATTTAGGTATGAGCTTATGAACGTTGTTGGGCAAGTAACAGGTCCAGGATGTCGAGTTTGTGCTCGCCAGTTCCTTGTCAATACTCCAAAAGCTCGGCCTCTTAAATATTGACGATGATATTAGACGACATATCCTGTAATATACGGACAAGAACAGGTGGAAAGAGACAATCTGAGGAAACGTATGATGTCCAAGAAAACCATATTAACCGTAGCTCCGACTGGTGGCTGGGGCAAAGGGCGCGATAATCCGATTGGGGCCGAGAGGGTAGCAGAAGAAGTCATCAGTTGTGCAGAAATCGGCGCATCGGTTGTTCATCTACACGCCCGAGATCAGAATGGGAATCTAACGAAGGATCAGACCGAATTCTTGAAGGCCACTGAACTGATTCGAAATGAATCAGACATCGTCATCGAAGCTTCGACCGGTGGCCTTTCGGCTTTGACCGCTGAAGAGCGTGTTTTGCCGGTGAGGAATCCACGAGCGGATATGGCGTCGCTGAATATGGGCTCTTTGAATTTCCTTAATGAGGTATATCGAAATTCCGTCCCCGATATCAGGTTATGGTTACGGGCCATGACAGATGCCAAAGTGAAACCATGCTTCGAGATATTTGATACATCCAATATCACACTCGCGAATCATCTTATTCGAGAGGGCCTCATCCAACCTCAGTTTAACTTTAACTTCGTTTTCAATTACAAATGGGGCATGGAATATTCTTGCGCTTTGCTCCAGGTCTTGAAAGATATGCTGCCTCAGCAGAGTATCTGGGGGGTTGTATTCGGAGGAAATACGGATTTTTCACACCACTTGCAGGCGGCCCTCTCCGGCGCAACCGTGATTCGTGTGGGCTTTGAAGACTCTCAGATATGCAACAACCGCGCAGCAAAATCTAATGTTGAGCTGGTCAGGCAGGTTCGAGAGGATTTGGAAGTGCTCGGTTTTGAGTTGATGGGTGTCGATGAGGCGCGCAAGACATTGGACGTAGAATAGTTGGGGCCCGCTTCGGAATTCCAGGTTATGAAATGGGTCTTAGTATTCTACATCAATCGGTATTTTCTGCTGCGCAGAGGCATACACGGCCTCTTGCACGGCTAAGGTCTTGAGGTATTCGTGGCCGTTTGTCTCGAAGGGCTTGCCGTCGAGCATCCTATCGACGGAGTGCCGCTGGGTTGTATAGCAACAGTCACCGGAAAAGGCGTGGTCCTCGTGGTGATAATCGTGCGCTCGCTCTTTTTCGCCGGGTTGGTATATCGTGATTCGGCCATCCAGATAATGGCGGATTGACCCGGCGTTTGCGTCGAGAAGTAGTTCGCCAAACGTGTAGCGGGGTTTTTCGAAGTTGCATTCGTTGTATCGGTTCGCGTCCCGGATTCCGGTTGCCCGCTTTGGAAGTTGAAAGGCAGTTTTCTAATTTCACGGTGCCAGGGCTGGAAGCGCCAGTTCTCATGCACCATAAACATTCATTTGCCACGCATATGCTGAGAGCCAATTACAGTTTGCGGACAATTCAGGAATTGCTCGGGCATAGTGACATAAGGACAACAATGATCTATACGCATACTATGAGAAACCTAACTTACAGGGACGCTAAAAAGCCGCTCGATTTGCCATAGACATAATTTCATA
>Ga0209427_10009744_pt1 | contig 10691 bp, 8 predicted proteins | sample DeeMarSWOR136_30_FD_187465 | JGI IMG/M metagenome (GOLD analysis project Ga0209427, IMG submission 187465) | Marine sediment microbial communities from White Oak River estuary, North Carolina - WOR-1-36_30 (SPAdes) (version 2) | ecosystem: Environmental > Aquatic > Marine > Intertidal zone >...
GAGGTGATTGATAAAGATAATGTAAAAAGCAACACGAAAATAATTGAGTTATGGAAAAGAAAGAATGAGATTCTTCCATGACAGAATTATCATAGAAGATTTTAGAAAAAACGCATAAAATTTCAATGAATTTTTTGATGATATTTTTGGAAAAAATATTAAGTTGACTATTTTGTATATATGGCGAATAAAAATTTAGGTCTATCTGTTATCGCATAAAATTTGTTAACAAATTGGTGTCTAAATCTCCCTCCTCGCGTAAAAATGGAGTTTTAACAGGAGAAAACAATACTTTTTATAAAAAGTGGTCCCCACTCCGATTTGTTAACAAATATATGATTATCTCCCCTATTTTTCTGATTTATTATCTAAGATATTTATATAATTAACATTATTATAAATATCAATATTTAGTGAAATTACTTAAATACATTCTGATAAAATTTAGTAGTTTTTCCAGCAATAGGAAACGCTCATTAAAAATAAAGAAAAAAAAGAGGGGAGGTGAGATATTTAATTTAGTTAATATGGATATTGATAATTATTCTAAAGGTGTATATCTGATATTATAGATGAATGGTAATGGATGACTAACAAGGATTGGTGTTCCATCATATTTGATATTTATCTGTTTAAGAACAATGAATTCCCCTGCATTGTTTCCAACTAAAACAAATCCTTTTATTTCGTGTTTTGTGGAATCAATACGTATAAAACCAATTAGTCTCGCATTAACTTTTTCCTTTTCTCTTTGTGCCATTACTGGTTGGGCCAGTGAAACTCCTAGGATTAAAATTGTTATTGCCACAATCCCAATTAATTTTTTATTCATTTTTAATACCTCAAAAAATAATATTAAATTATTTTACTTTAAACATTACTTTATATTTTTGTACAATTTAAATTAATAACACAAAAATTTTTGCATTTTGTACAATTTATTATTTAATAAATTTTCCTTAAGCTCAATATTTGTTAAAAGATAATGATTATGTTCAAGATTAATAATAAAAGAATTAAGGAAAAAATTCAACTATAGTTTTATCTTAACAGGTTCAGCATTTTTTCAAGCAATGGGAAACGTTCCAAAAATAAAAAGAAAAAAAGGTTTTAGTGAGTTGAACAGAAATTCGAAACCACCTTAAAACCTAAAATTTACGAATGGAATTACTCCAGTTGGTAAAACTGAGGTCTCGACGGGCCCATCAGTAATTATTAAGAGAGATTTTACCAAGGGTATCGCCATTTTGAGGTTACTTGGATCTACAGGATCTTTCATATTTGGATTTCGCACTACTTATTAATTTTCTAATAAAATTTTAAATCTTTGCTTTGAAGAGTTCATCCATCAAAGCAGGCAGGTTACAATTCTGCTTACGCAGATTTTCAATATATTGAGTCCATTTCTCCACCTGATCAATGCTCTTGTATATCTTACGTGTTCGGGAAAGATATGTGCAAGCTTGCTGGTAGTTGTTCCGCCCTCGAGCGCTAATCAATGATTCTGCTAACTGATGATAAATATTAATAGCAGCATATGGCCGTGTTTTTTCAGCTGCTTGCGCTACCTTAACCTTTAGATGAGAACCCCAGATATAATCTTGGCTGAATCTTTGAGTTTCTAATGCCTGGTCTATCTCATCTTCATCCAAATAAATTTCTGTAAGCAAATTGTAGTTTTTCTGGTTGGTCAATTCAGTCAACAGCTGATTCTTCAAATCTTCCCATTTGTCAATTTTCTGTGCAAGATTACGAATCTCCTGATAACTGGAAAGGTTTTTTTGCAATTGAAAACATCTTAGGGAGAAAGATAACGCTGTGGATATGTCACCTTGCTTCTTATATCGATTTTTCAACCAATCTAGGATACGGCTATCATTGGAATCTTTAGAACGATCAATTAGTATTTGTACACCTATCTCACCTTTTCCATTTGATACAAAGATGTCGGCAATATGAACCAGTTCATAATCACTTGCTTTTTCCGCTTCAGCAATTGCTTCTTCTTCTTGTTTCAAAGTTAAAAGTTTGGATACTAAATCTCCGACTCGACCTGTCTCTCGGCAGATTTTAAGATATTCTTCATTGTCCAATATTTCCTTTTCTAGATCCAAAAGGAAACCGCCATAGACTTGACGATGCCAATTGTCACTCCAGCTATCTCCCTTCCTTGATGACATGGCATTTCTAACTAAATTGGCAATATTATTTCGTTCTTCAAAAGTAGCATTTTCTAGAATGATATCCGGCACATCATCTCCTAGACAAATCCCTCCAAAATCAATATCAAAGCGATAAATCTCAAAAAGTGCATGCAGAATTCTTTCTCTAGTTGATGTATCATTCTTTACATTTGATAAACAATGTCCTAACCCTTCAACGCATTTGTTCACTACATAACCTAACTCGCCTTCTTCATCAGAGAACATTTCGTAATTGGATATCACCTCTTGAGATACCTCTCTATAAACTATTGCCGCGTTAGCATAATCCTTTAGATTTGCAAAGTCTTTTCCAAGTTTGATAATGGAGTTCAATTCGTCAGCAATTGCTCTTTCATCAAACCATCCATAATTAGATCGGTTGAAGGCAGATGCAGCCTGCCGTCGATAAGACTCAGGATCTATAGAAGCATGATTTTTAATCTCCGACGGTAAAACAGTTTCTATCATACTCTCCAATTCAGGTTTGCGATTAACCATTTGCTTGATTAATATAATAAGATCTTCCTTATTTCGTTTCTCAAGGAGGGCATCAATTTCTTCGACTTCCCTAAATTTGCTTGGAGAGTTCAAATACGTTAAAAGCAAAGCAGCAATGTGTTTACAGTGGCCACCGCGTCCTATCGGACAAGAGCAATAAGCCTCGAAAATCCCTTCTTGACCAAAAGATACACTTAGCCTATAAGGTTGAATATTTGAACCTTGACAATATGCTTTGAGAGTCATTCCTTGGCGTTTAGCATCTATGATGACATCGTTCTTAAAATATCGATAGCCACGCTCATAACTCCTAGTATCAACCCAATTCTGAATATCTTTTTCACAAAGATTCAATTTTGTCATTTATTTCTCCCGTTATCATATACATTATTCAAATACATATCTTTATGAGATCTCATTTGACATTATGAGCATATTTAAAGTGTTTTTGCCAAAGTTTAAATATCTGCAGGAGTAAAATGTTAATGAGATGTATTGTTATATAAACCGTGTGAAACGATGGAAGTATAGGTGTTCATCACTTTAACGATTTAACAATCTTAATAAACTCTCTAGTTTTAATATCTTAAATTTTAGATATTCTTTTATTTTTCTCTTAAACGAATCCTTTATCACCAGAAACAAAATATATATTTTCATGATTTTTAATCATTCTTAAAAAGAAATTTACATTCTTATAATCTAAGACTATAAAAAAAATTATAACGTTTTACCTGGTTTTTCTCTTGCTAATCTGTTGTGCTCTCGGCGGACCTCGGACCTCTTGAGATTTCTTATAGAACAATTGTTAGATTGTTTTTATTCATTTATTTTATGTAAAAGAGCAGGATGCTGTATTAATTTTGTTCTATCAATATCAATCAAATCAGGGTTTATTTTCTTTTCTTTATAAAAAGTTTCAATAAATTTTCGTTGGTTTTTATTGAAGTTTACAATTTTTTCTAAAAATATCGATGCTTCAGCCCTAATTTTGATTGAGTTTAGTTTTTCACTATTTCTAATGAATTGTTGTAGTTCTTGCTGAATTTTATCAAGATCAAAATCTTTTATTTTTGATATATCTGGTTTAATGTTGTCTGATGACATGCAGAAATATATGGTCGCAAATTTTTGGATTTGTTCTATTGATATTTTTTGTTTTGATAAAATATACAGATCATATAGGTCTCTTGGTTCTGATCTATTAAGACATGCTAATGATTTTTGTGCTGTGAGTTCTTCAAGTGAATATGTTTTTATTGAAAATGGTTTGATATCTGGAAATATTAATGGAAATTTTTTATATACTATATTTCCGAGAGGAATTCTATCTAAATGATTTATTTCTATTTTGACATGATCTTTTGTGTTTCTAATAGTTATGTATTGAAGACTTTGTCTTAAGATTATATATGATGACCCTCTATCTTTTAATGTATAGTCTAATTGTGATGAAATTTCCTTTATATATTTTTCAATATATTTCCTTTGTTTTACCATTTTTTCTTTGGATATTTCTCCAATATAATCAAAATCAAGATCTATTGAAAGTCGAGAAACTGGAAAAAATATAAAGTTTAATGCTGTCCCACCTTTGATTATTAGATTTTCTTTAAGTTTCGTATGTTCTTGTATTTTATTTAGTGTTCTTGTAAGATGGTATACTTTTTCTAAAAGATCGAGGTTGAATCCTGTTGTTTTTTGAATTTGTTCAAATTGTTTTTTAGTAAGCATGAAGAATCTCCGTAATGCTCTTTGGAATTATTAGATTCCAAGTTGAATTATATATCCCTTTTTTTGTTGTATCAAAATATAGTTCATTTGAACCTGATAGGTTTTTAATTTGTTTTAATATATTTTTTGATGGTGAAAAATTATTAAGATTATCAAGAATATATCCTATTTTTCTTGTTGTTGTTTTATTGTTATATTTTTTTAGATATATTATTAATTTTTTATAGTCGATCTCGTCAATATTTTTAAGACAATTTATTGTTTCAGTCCATCCTCCAGCATACCTTGGTTTGTTGATTACATCTATTATCGTTCGCTCTACGTTAGATATTCGAATATTGTCATTGGAATATTTTATGATGGTAGTTCCAAAGTAATTTTTTGATATTGTTTGTATGTAATTGATGGTTATGTTATGGTAATTTATTTTTCGTTGATGTGTTGTTGTAGTGGCATATATTTGTGTTGTATATCGTTCTGAAAGGCCATGAATTGTAAGAGCTGTATAATAAGAGAGAAATGATTCTTTAGTTGCTTTTGCTGCGATAAGTATTGCATCTTCTGTATATTGTTGTTTATCTAATATGACAGATTCTGGTATACGAACAAATAGTCCTGGTTTTATTCTTTCCATAACGTTTTTTTTAACCATGTTTGATGCAATGTTTCGAGCATGCGCATAGGAGATATTTAAAATGTGAACGATATCTTCTATTGTAAATACTCGTCTATCTTTTTCTCCAAGGTAAAAGTAAAGTTTTTGTTCTAATCCTGACATTGATTTAAACATATTAATACTTAATGTATTTTCCTAAATATAATAGTTTCGGTTATATTTTGGAAATATTATTAAGTTAAATACAAAGTTGATTTTTTAAAATATTCTGATTTTTATAGAAAGAAAGAAGAAAAGTTTAAAGTGAAAAGAACAAAAATGTCCCCAGGTTAGATTGATGCTTCTCCTGTAAACAATTTAAACAATTCCCTCCTGTTGCTCTCCTTAACACTCGGCGGGCTCAATTATTAGTGTGTTAACAAACACGTGTCAAAATCTCCCTCCTAGCGTAAAATTAGAATTTTAACAGGAGAAAATGTTTTTTTATAGTCCCATTAGATATCGAAAGAATGGGAATATATGAGGGAACCGTTCACAAAGCCACTCTAAATTAAAATCAACTACTTTAGTTCTTGGGACGGTTACTTCATATTCCATCCAATCACTTTCATAATCATAAAAGTCTTTTACTTTTGCTTTGATAATATATTTTCCTTTTTTCTGAAAAGTATGATTAAACGTTACATTTTCTCCTGATGCGTAAGGACCTTGCCATATAACACTATTACCTTTGCCAGACCAATTAATCCAGTAATATATAACATCGTTTTCAGCATCTATTGCAGAAAATGTGTAGTCAATTTGTTGTTTTACTTTTACAGTCGTTGGTCCATCTATTGTTGGTGCATCTGGTTTCGTATTATTTCTTATTGGATACCCTGCCCCTTTCCAAGCAGATATCCCACCCTTCATATTGTAGACTGTCCCTGTAAAACCAGCATCACACAAAATAAGGGACACCGCATAACTTCGATGACTATTCCCACAGTAAAGAAGGATATCCTGGCCATCATAATTTTCCAAAAATTCCTGCAGTCCAGTTTCATTACCAAAGAGTTCCATGGTATACCATATTGGACATTCTGGCCATGGAGTATCTATGTATCCTAAATTCCATTCACCCTCAGTTCTAACATCAACAGGTATCTGAATGCCATTTCCAATATCTGTCAATAAATCCCATGCCTCTTGAACTGTTACATTATTGGGACAACCATCTAATTTTATAGGTATGTATTCATTAGTTACATATTCACCTTTTATTGAACTTATAGACATACCATAAGACACAAGTAACATTCCTATTAAAAACATTGGTACGATTATTTTTTTCATATAATTCTTACCCCATTTGAAATTTTTTATAATTATTTTTATATTTAAAAATTAACAGATGTTTAGTATATATATTTTTTGATATTTGGTAATGTAATCTGAGTATAAGCCATTAATTTTAAACTATTAATAACAAAGAAGAAAAATAAAAAATTATAACAAAAAATACTGGTAAATTATTTATTAATTAATTATATAAATAGAAAAAAGTTTAAATCATAGTTAGTTATTATATATATAATAGCGGAGGCTAGCAAAGGATGACTATCGGTGCTAATAGTCCATTCAAACAAAATAGACTAGTGTTGAAACTTATTCTTGTTACATTCATTAGCCTTACACTTATAGCTACTCCAGCAATTTCAATTACCTCACCAAATACAAAAATATTGAGTGATACTCTTGAAGAGGAAGGATGTTCTAGCACAAATGGTTGTACTGTTGAAATCTTAAAACCAGCAATAGGAACCGGTTATTTATTTGATGAATTTGAATTTCCTCTATTACTAATTACACTTTCAATAATTATAGGTGGAATAACCTGTAAAGCTGAAGTAAATGTAACATCTGAAGAACCTGATTATCTTCAGTGGAAATTTGCTAATTTTTTAGGTGACGAGTTTAGGAGCCCCCCAATTTCATATCAATCTGGAGTTACAAATTATGAATATTATATGGGGAAGGTCAATTTCGGGCAATTTAAAATATGGATTTATTGTTATGATATTAATAACAATGTGATTTGTGTGGACACAATAAGCTGCTTAAAAATACTTTAAACCTATTTTATAAATAATACATAGATTTATATCTGTAAGGAAAAAAATTATTATTTTTTATAAAATATTCTTACTACTGTTAATAACAAAAATAATGCAATTAGAAAGATTACTATAAATGTCAGATATAAAAAAGATGATGATTCTTCCTCTTTGTAAGGAGAAAGGGTACCATATGTATAATCATAAATATAATCCCATTTACCATCTCCATCAACATCCAAGATATATTGATTATTTTTTTTATAATCCACTTTAGTGGTGTTACCATTTCTTGAATTATAGAACAAGTCACTTTTTCCATCTTTATTTGTATCAATGATAAAATGTATAATACCATTAATACTTATACTTAAAACATCTGACTTATTTTTTGGATCAGACCCGAGTTTTTCCTCCAATACGTCAGATAATCCGTCATTATCATCATTATTATCTTCTGAATCAGGGATATGATCATTATCTGTATCTATTGGGTAATCTTGAGAATTATTAGGATCTGTACCATATTTGTTTTCTTCATCATCACCCCAACCATCCTCATCTGCATCATTATCAAAAATATGAGCTGTTGTTTTATCAATATCTGATAGTCCATCATTATCAACAACAGTAAGAGTAACAGAATATGTGCCTTGAGTTGTATATTTATGAGTGGCTTTAATGTTATAACACTTTTTTCCATCACCAAAGTCCCAGGTATAGTTAACTAAAGATCCATCAGAATCGTAACTATTTGATGCATCAAAAGTTATATTTTTATTCACTAATCCTGAATATGGTCCATTGGCTATAGCAACAGGTATCTGCTTATCTTCTTCAAGCATAAGAATTGTTACTGTTGATTCAGCAGTATCTGTTGCTCCCAAATCATCTTTTACCTGAAGTTTGATTGAATAATTTCCTGCTTTAGAATAAGAATAGGTTATAGTTACTTCCTCAATAAATTCTGTATCCCACTTGCCATTATTAGTAAAATCCCACCTATAATATTCTATCACCCCATCAGAATCTTTACTTTCAGATGCATCAAAAGTAATTGTTTTGTTTACGTAGCCTCTGTAAGGACCGTTTGCATCAGCAATCGGAGGGTTGTTTTGAGGAGGCGGCTGAATGTAGGTTTCTGTTCTAAATTGCCAGATTTGCCCTTGCGAACATAAACCATTATCATCCCATGCAACAATATTCCAATAATAATCAGTATTATAGTCTAAAGATCCTGTGTTATAATATGCATATGATTGATTATTTGAAACAATTGGTGGAGTAGATGTTTTTCCAAAATATACATCGTATGTAACTGTGTCCCCTTCATTAGGATCTCCTCCAGTCCAAGTCAATGTTGTTTCAATATTAACATTTGTTGCTTTATTTTTTGGAGATGGATTGGAAGGTTGAAAAGGAGGCTGGTTTGATTGTGAAGAACTATCATTGCATATAACCTGATAATAGTATAACACCATAGCTGAAGAAGTGTAGGTATAATTATTGTCAATTTTCATATCAGCAACAATTATTTCATTATCATGATCATACAAAACAATGGACTTATATTCACTAGCACCAATTTCAGATTTATTCCAAGATATAGTAATATCACTTTTAGAAGAATAATCAGATGGAAACCATTGAACATATAGATTCCATATTTTATAATCGTCAGGATATTTTTTAATATCATAGATAAGGTAGTCATATGGTTCATCTAAACCTGAGTCAAAATAAGAACGTATATATGAAGGAATACCAGGTGGAGGAGCAGGTACATCATAGCTATCCTGACCATCTGATGCATCGGTTGCCTCACCAAAAATAATATTGTCATTAGCACCTCCTGGTTCATCAAAATATAGATTAGAACTCCATTCCAAATTTCCAGCAGAACTTACATTTATAGATATATCTATTGATCTAAAAGAAACAGTAAAAAACAGTAAAATTACTACAAAAAAAACAAATTTATTAAATTTGGAAAAAAACAATTTTTCTTCCAATGAGTTGCCCATTTTGTTTCTCCGTTATATATCTAAATTTAATATCATAATTATATACTTAATTATAATTGAAGGAATATATACACATATATAAAAATCATAAAAACATTTTTTGTATTAATAATTATTTAATTTTATCAGTAAAATATCTAAAAGTTCTCATTTTTTAAATTTCTTTATATATACTATAATAATGAGAATAATTAATACAATTATAATGAAGATTAAAACAATTAACAATGTTTGATCATTTGTATTTGATTTTTCATTAAATATACCATCTTTAATGCTAATCTGAAAGATGTATGGGACATTGGAATTAGCTAAGAATTGATAATTCTTTATTTTAATCATATCTACATTTTTAGAGGCAATTAATATAATTGAACCGTATCCACTATTTTCAAATTCAGACATATCCCAAGATATTGTTATATTAGTTTTTTCAGATGTATCAGAAGACCAAATAATTGTTAGATTCCATATCTTATTATATTCTGAATACGGTCTATAATCCTTCCAAAGTATATTATAAGGAGAGTCTAATGATGTAGTAAACCATGAGTAAATATAAGGTGGCTGAGGAGCTGGAGGCTTTGGTAAATCAAATTGGTCTTTACCATCAGATGCCTCAACTTTTTCACCAAAAATTAAGAAATCACTTGCACCATTAGGTTCAGTAATATTTAGCAAAATCTGCCAATCATTATTGTTTTCAGAAGCTGTTGTAAGAGTAACAGGAAATAAATTGTAAAATCCAAACATTGAACTTAAAATAAGAATAAAAATTGGTATTAATTTTAATAATTTATTTCCATTTCTACTGTATATACTATATCTAATTAACAATTATTTTACACCAATTTTCGTTATAGCTCTCTGATTTTATTATTTTCCTTATTTTTTCAATATACAATTGTAATATGCATACATCCAGTATCCACAGCCGGGATCAAAATCATCTGTTAATGTATAGGTTTGAGAGTTTCTATTCCAACCATATATAAATCCAAGTATAATTGAGTTATCCACAGCTTCTTGCCATGTGTATTCTGTTTCATCATAGATAATAATTAAATCTTCTTTTGGAAGTGATACATTGAAAGGAATTCCCATGATATTCCATTTTTGTTTAAGTTCTGTAATATAACCATTGCTTATGTTACCAGAAACAATTAGATTGCAATCATGGTACGCATATACCCAATATCCATAACCAGGTTCAAGAATATTAATAATATCATAGTTTTGATTCGTTCTGTTCCAATAGTAGATAAAATCAAGAACTATATTGTTTGTTACTGCATCATTCCAACTATAATTGGTATTATCATATGTTACTATTATATCTGCTTTATCAACAGATTCGTTAAAAGGTATTGATATTAGGTTCCAGTTTTCTTTACATGCAATGAGATTTGGCATAATTTTTGTAGTAAACGTAAACCAATCACTAACAACACCACCAAAACCATCAGAAACATTCACCCAAACCATATAAACAGTATCATAATCCAAACCAACAATAACC
>Ga0209427_10009745_pt1 | contig 10691 bp, 24 predicted proteins | sample DeeMarSWOR136_30_FD_187465 | JGI IMG/M metagenome (GOLD analysis project Ga0209427, IMG submission 187465) | Marine sediment microbial communities from White Oak River estuary, North Carolina - WOR-1-36_30 (SPAdes) (version 2) | ecosystem: Environmental > Aquatic > Marine > Intertidal zone >...
TAAAAATGACAGTTAAAGAAGCACTACAAATGATAGTAGAAGACCGAGACTGCCCAGCTCTCAACTACGCAGTCAACTATGCAAAAGTGGGTCTTCAAATGCCTGATGATAGTGAAGCCTTGAGAGTACAATGTCTATACATACAAGGCAACATTTCTGGATGGAGAGCAGGCAAAACAAGTAAATTCACTAAAGAACAAATAGCGGAAGCAAGACAAGCTATAAAGAATGGAGGTAAAAAACTATGAATAAACAAAAACTGATAGACATATACTTAAATACAATGATATCTCTAAGAACCGCACAGTTTAGTACAATTGAGTACATAAACAGCGAAACTGATGGTAGTGACAGTAAACATTTACTAAGTATTGAAGATGACGTAAAAGAAATGATTTTAGATATGTTAGATAATATAAAATATCTAAAGTCCATATAGCACAGTAAAGACACTACATCACCTCCAACTAGTTCTTGGGTGTCTAGTATAAAAAACACCCTTTATAATAGTTAAATGTTTTAATACACTTTTTCACCGTTTTTATAATAGGTATTATAAAACTATGATGCCCCCTTTTACCCATATTATTATATATATTAATTATATTATAAAAAAAATTAATATAATAACAAAAGGGGGGTATGATACATTTATAATACCTATTATAAAAACGATGAAAAACTGTTTTGGCGTTTGGTACTAAAATAACTAATAATAAAGGAGAACAAAAATGCAGATGAAAGAAGACATTAAAGTTAAGAGAGACATGAAACCAGGTAATGTAGAAATCCTTACTACAACCGAGGTAGCACGTAGAGCAGGAGTACAGAGACAACGATGCTACTATATCATTAATAGGTTAGAGCTAAAACCAGTATTAACATTTGGAGGTAGATATGGATACAATAGCAATGTAGTACCAGTGGTAGCATACTATAGTAGCATTGCAGAAAACTTCAGTAAAGAACTAAACCGGATGCTGAAAGCTATAGGACAATCTCCGATTGTAATAAGTCAAGAACACTTTTTCAACAAATGAAAAAGTAAATGAAAGGTGTTTATAATGAAGATTCGCATTTTCACTAATAAACATATAAACATACAGTTTATTAGTATTGTATTGTGGATACTTTGGATACTAAAAATACTTTAATTAAGGAGCACGAAATGAAAACTAAAGAACAATTACAAGAAGAGTTGGTAAAAGCAAGACAGGTTGAGGAGCAAAGTTCTCGTGTAGCTTGGGATTATTTAACAACAGGTACAAACAGTAATGATGAGATAAGCAGACGTTTGGAAGCTCTAACAATGCTTTTGACAGGTTTAACCTTAAAAAAAGACATAGAAAGTACACTAATTGCACCACAACTTGCAGCATCTCTCACAACTCTAAACAGAAAACTTGTTGAAAAGGAGTTAGAAGAACTTGATGATTAAAACACTTTTTCAACAAATGAAAATCTTGTTAACTGTTAGTTCATTAACTGTTAGTTTGTTATCAGGGTGTACTACTACAAGACAACACGAAAAACCTTCGAAACAAGAAGCTCTTAGCCTTTTATTTGAAAGTGGCCTTTCGTGTAAAAGACGATACGTACACCCTGATATGGTTAAAATAATACTCAAAGAAAAAACTTGTAAAGAAAGGAAAAACTAAAATGATTACTGAAACATTAAAACTTGAAAAGACTTGTAAAAACAGCGTTAGGTTTGACAACAAAGACTCAAAAATCCTCAAGTCTATTTACATCACTAACGAGGGTGTTAATAAACTCAATGACCCTAAGAAAGTGAAGGTAACTATTGAAAAGTGTTAATTGTTAGATATTTATCAAACATTTTGACAAATTTTATTTTTATCAAACGGCAATTTTGTTGCCAAAATGTCTATACATAATGAGCATTTTACGGGAGCAACAGATGAAACTAAAACAATCCATAAACCGACCAGCTTGGACAAGCGAACCAAAAACAGGCTGCTTTGATAGTTACAAACACAAACACTCTCTATACAAAGGGTGTTTTTCTTTAGCAATCGACTATTATGAGAAAACAAGAGGACTAAGTCATTAAGGATACAGACTATAAATGATTGACTACAAACTAATAGCGGTTAGTAAACTTTTAGATGCTGGCTATAACATTTTTCTACCCGTTAGTAGCAGGTATCTTGACTATGACTACTTGATAGAATCTAACAAACAATTCTACACAATAATAGTCTTACCTGTTCACCTCATTAACAATACTCCTGTAGCAAAACTAGTATTTGGAAAACCTCCTCGTCTTCGTAGTAATGATATACACACGGTCTGTTGCGTTAGAGAAGAAACAAAACAAGTGTGGTTAATCCCCTTTTCAGATATACAAGACTGTACATCTGTTAGTCTTAAAAAGCGCTATGACCAATATCTGCTAGATGAGGAGGTTTTTTGTATCAATAAAAGTAAGAGTGTTCTTACTGAAGTAGCTATTGATGTAGCTAATAGAATTAAGGAGACAGAAAATGATACTTAAGAAAGTACTGGACTACTATCTTATGCTTTAGGTGTATTTGTGGGCATAATTGCAGTAGCATTTAAGGAAGGATATTATAAAAGATGAAAAACCTATTCAAGCTAACCAGACTATCACTAAAAAACCGACCGAGTATAAAAGAACAATGTTTCTTCTCTCCTTGCATCGAGCTTGTATCTGGCGTTTTCATCGACGATACTCGTAAACTTTTGGTAAACGAGTTACTTTGTACAGTTACGAGACATGGAGATAGAGTTGAGCATGTAAAATTTAGGACTGAAGAACACATTGTCAGCCCTGAGTTTTTGTTAAGAAAAGAGTTGACTAAATATGGTAAAACTGTTTTAGGAGAACAGAAATGATTTTAGAGGTCTATAACCCAAAAGAAGTAGAACAAAACGAAAAAGTTATCTTAAGACTAGTAAGGAAGATGGAATGCGATAGTTCAGGATGCCGCAAGAAATATGTATCTCTAATAGTTGTAGACGAGAAAGGAAACTTAAGAAGGCACGGGAACTTAATCAGCTTTTGGGATTCTGGTAGAATAACACTTTATCAATCAGTCAATCCCTGCTTTGGGTTTGAGTTAGGTAAACAGGGGAAACTAAGTCTCACCTAAACATATATACATTAACTTTATTTAGGAGCAAACATGAAAACAGTAAGTAAGGAAGTAAAACTTACCAAAGATGGTAAGAAACAAGTAGTTGGAAGTGTAACAGTACCTCTTTACGAGACAATCGCTGACCTCTCGGAGAATGAAGAACCAGAACACATTCTCGATATGTTCAATAAAGGTAATACAATCTTTATTATGAATAAAGAGAGGAACAAACACAAACCTGCTACAGCAGGCAAGCAGAAGCGTTTGTATGTTGGTATGAGTTTACTGACAACTGAAGAGTTTCAGGGAACTGGTGGAGACCAGAATAAGCTCAAAGAGCTGCTCGAGTCTGATGAAGTACAGCAGCGAATTGATGAATATCTTGAGGCTCAGGAAGCATAAACATATTTACAGAATCCTTATTCTGATATGTTTATGTGGAGACAGCTGGAAACGGACAGTGAAATAACTTCGCCGAGGTCGGCAAGATTAATATTTGAGTGGGGTTCGACTCCCCACCTGTCTCTTATTATAATACTTTTTCATTAATTGAAAAACTATTTGAAAAAGGAGACAGAATTATGAAAAAGCTAATAAAAAACTTTGACAAAATGACTTTGGACGATGCATGGAGAGAGTGCTTAAGAATGTGGTGGAGTCTAAGCAGGTATCCTAAGATGAAAAAAATAGATTGGCTTGAAAAGAACTATTCAAGTAGAGGCCACAAGTTGCATGCTAGTTGCTTCTTCTGTCATTATGACTTTTTTCACGGTGGTCTTCGTGGATGTTCTAGATGTCCTGCTGTCCTTGTAAGTCGTGAATGGCGTTGCTCGAAGCCAGAAATTTGTTGGTTTTCTCATAGAAAAGAATTCTACAAATCGTTGGTAAAACTAAACAAGAAAAGACTAGAACAAAATGAAAAAGCAAAGGTTGAGCAAAAAATCTAAGCGTCCTGACAAGCGACCAGCCAAAATTCGGTACTGGATGTCTAAACACTTAGAACGAAACAAAGTACGTAACTTAATGAGGCACTGTGGAATGACTAAAGAGTTTGCTACTGAATTTTGGCAAAATGCAAGACAAAATCGTAGAATGAGGACATCTATTAGAACTGTATGATAACTTACACTGACCTAACTAAAGAACAGAAAATCAGTCTAATCAACCATCTGCGAACGGAGCGAGTAAGGTTATTGACTGAATCAAGACGTAAGAAGGTTAAAAGGCTATCTAAAAAACGTAGCCTACCAAATCTACAGTTCAAGTCTCCAGAACTACAGCGACTCTTTGAGAACATGACAAATGAGGAACGTAAGAAGCTATTAAAATAATAGTCTTTTATTGAAAAGGGCAGAACTATGTGTATTAACATTAAAAAACCAGAACTAAAACAAAGACTCCCTAATGAATTTGAATGTTACAAAGTGGTATTCAAGACCCAGGATAAAATATATTTGGCTCCTTGGACAGGAGCTGAGATAAAGATTGGAAAAAACCGTTCTCACAGAGCAGTCAAACGTAGGTTTGATATTGTTGTTCCGGCACTACTTGACTATGACCCAGGTATTCATGTTTTTCTAACTCTACAAGATGCTAGGTCCTACGGAGACTTTCCGCACTTTCCTGGATATCAAATGGTAATACTAAAAGGTACTGCTAAGAAAAGGAGTATAAAGACAATAGGACTATTAAGTCAACTGAGTAGTGAATACCTAACAATAGCCAGTAAATACCTAACAGGAGTCAGTAAATACCTAGCAGGAGCCAGTAAATACCTAGCAGTAGCCGCAGTGGGAACTGTAGATTTCACAGAAGAACTACCTTATTATGCAACCTGACTCAAAAATACTACCTATAATTCACAAGTGGGCAAGAATCCTCTGGCGGCCTGGAGAGGATTACGATGAATTAGTAGCTATAGGATACTGTGCTGCTAAGCCCCTAGCATCTAACAAAACAGATAATCAGATTGCAAGCTGGGTAAAGTGGATGATAACTTGGCATATAAGAGGAGATGAACATAGGAAGGGTTATCAAGACCAAGTAAAAAATATCAGTAGCTTAATTGCAATAAAAGAGTTAGCTACATATCCTCCAGATGCTGCAATCATTGATATACAAGAAGCAATTAGAGACCTCAACAAAGAAGAGGCTGAAATAATATATATGAGATATTGGAGAGGCATGACAATCGCTGAGGTTGCCAAGCACTTTGACAAGACGTTTAAGTGGGCTCGTTACCACTGTGATAGAATACTTGGATTATTAAGGAATAGACTGTTGGAATAGAAAGGATAAACAGAAAATGAGTGAAGTAATCAATCAAATACCTGTATCTTTTGAAGACTATATGAAACTATCAAACGCATATGACAAACAATCAGAGAGACTAATGACCTTAAAGGGGAAAGAGTACTCAACAGATAGAGACTTTCTATGTATGGAGAACAGATTAGCAGGAATGGTCGGAACCTCTCCAGAGCACGTGAGTTTAGTAATGGCAGGTAAGCACATAACATCAATAGGCATAATTCTCGACAAAAATAGTCCAGATACGATAAATCTGGAAAAGCTCGATGAGCGGGTGAGAGATGCAATTAACTTGTTAAAAATAACAAGTGCTTTCATACATGCAAGACAAAATGACTTTACGTTGCACGTAGGAAAAGATGAAAAAGGAGATAACTAATGGACTATGCCGAGTTCGTAAAAAATATAACTCCTTATACTACATTGAACAGTGATAATATAACTCTGGCTGCTAAGGGAATATCTGGAAAAGCAGGAGAGATACTTGAGTTAATTAAAAAGTTTAAGTCTCAAGGACACGAGTTAAGAGACAAGGACTTGATTAATGAGTTAGGCGACGTTTTGTTCTATATTCATGTTATGTGCAATGCTCTGAACATACCTATTAATCATGTAATAAATAAAAACGTTGAAAATCTAATATTACGATACCCAGAAGGAAAGTTTTCAGTTAAAAGAAGCGTAAGCAGAAAGGTTTAACTTAATTGTCTAAAAGAAAAAAGAACACTGACGCAACAATAGCATTGAATAGACGGATTCTTGGGGCTAATGCTCGTTATAGAGAAGCTGTTAAAATAATAAACGAGCTTGAACTTGAGTTGGCTCATAGAGAGTCAATCAAGCAAGTTTCAAAAATAGTATTGCCTAAGAATTACAAAGTTGTAAAGTCTGCCGATAGTGAGGCGACGATAGTACTAAACGCCAGCGATTGGCATATTGATGAGATAGTCGAGCCCGCAGCAGTTAACTACTTAAATGAGTTCAATCTTCAAATCGCTGAGAAGCGAGTTGATGTCTTTTTTACTCACGCTTTGCGAATTATTAACTTACTAAAACACGAATCGACGATAGACACTTTAGTACTTTGGTTGGGTGGAGATTTCATTAGCGGTTGGATTCATCCATCTTTGATTGAGTCTAGCTTAATGTCCCCTCCAGAAGCATTACTAAAGGTCTTTGAATTATTACTTGGAGGTATAAGGTTTCTAACTGATAAAGGAAACTTTAAGCAAATAATTACTGTTTGTTCTGTAGGAAATCACGGGCGGATTACAGTTAAAAAACGTGATAAGGGGTTGGCTAAAAAGTCGTATGAGTACTTATTGTATGAGTTTTTAGCCCGTAAACTAGCAGGCACGAAGTATGCTGAGACAGTAAAGTTTATCCTCCCTCAAGGTTACTTTACATACTTAAATATATATGATTACACGCTAAGATTTCATCATGGAGATAATGTTCAATATAGAGGCGGAATTGGTGGTATTCATATTCCTCTAAAGAAAGCGATTGCTCAGTGGAACAAGGCTAAGCACGCCGATATTGATGTAATGGGACATTGGCATACTCGTGAGATTAGTGAGGATTATGTTATTAATGGCAGTCTTATAGGGTACAATGAGTTTGCTATACAAATAAAAGCAGACTTTAGACCCCCAATGCAGTCGTTGTTCTTGATGCATCCAAAGTATGGTAAGACTGCAGAATATAAAATAATAGTTGAGTAAGGAGCACTAAAATGTCTGAGAAAGAAAAAGAGTTTTTGGACCCAAGTGAAGACAAGGAGTTAGAGGACTATTATGACGACTGGAATGAGGATGACTATTGGGATGGGGAAGAGGATGAGGAGGATGCGTCCAAAGGATGGTAAGACTGTAGAATATAACTAAAAAATAAGGAGAACAGAATGAGCAATATAATAGAAGCAGACAAACAATACACTATCGACTACATCGACCAATCAGGCAGTAACACTTTTAGTCAATGTCCTGCAAAGTACTTCTTTGAGCGGGGTTTAGGGTTAGTAAACAAGGATAGAAGCACTGTTGCAGTTGATTATGGTGCGGACTTTCATGTAATTGCCCCTCTTTGTTATGGAGCAAAAAACAGAGAGCAGGAACAGCAATTATTTGAAAATGCTTTTTCAACATTTGAAAAACTGCGTGAAAATCGGATAGTCCCCGAAGATGACAATAAACATTCTTTAGGACATTCCGAGTTGAGGATAAGGAACTTTATTGAGCTACACGCTTCTGGCGTTTGTCCTTACGAAATTGTAAAGTTTCCATTTGAAACTCCTAAAGGGGCTGAAATTATTAGTGATAACGAAATACCTTTCGCTATTGACATAGGCGGTCCTCTAGTATTTTGTGGCCGGATTGACTTTGCAGCCCGTCTAAAGCAAACTCATGAGTTATTTGCAGGAGACTATAAGACGAGCAGTGAGATTTCTGGCCGTTTGTGGGAGTGTTTCGAGCTAACTACCCAAGCCATCGGCTATACTTTAGCACTATCTCATATATCTAACAAACCGGTCACTGGTTTTATGATTGAGGCAATTCGCAAGTCAACCGACAAACGCAGAGCTGAGTGTGCCCTTCACTACGTCTATGTTACGTCCTACGAGGTTGAATTCTTTTTATTATATATGAAAAATGTTGCCAATTCTATTGTAGCTTGCAATGAGCATCGAACATGGTCTAAAAATTTATCAAGTTGTTCAGCCTATCCAACTACAGGAATCCCTGGAGGAAACTGTCCATATAAGTTATTGTGTAAAGCTAAAGATTGGAGAGAAGTTGCTAAGTATTATGACCAAGTAGAACCATTTCACCCATTCAAGTTAGGAGTACAGAAATGATAGACAAAATTAAAGTCAGTAATGGAGGACAAAAAGTTAGGGTTTACTATAAAGGTAGACCAAATCGGGTGTTTGATAGGGCAATCAGAAATAGTTTTACTGCTATGGGCTATGCTGAGATTGCTTCTGGTTACAATTTGGTTGATGAAGTCAGAGACTTTTTGTTTGAGAGGACTTACGAAGTAATTAAAGACCCAGGACACTACGTCGTAGAGCCTTTAACAGATAGTAATGAACGGGGAACAGATAATGAAAACTATCGACATTAACATTAACCACGCAAGAATTACGAATATTGCCCTACAGTTTAGTGAGACGGGCGAGATTGATTTGATAGCAAGTGCTGCATTGCTGTGTGGAAACAAGAAGTTAGCATCTTTTAATATTAGAACAGATTATAGTTTTGGAAATGATGTAAAGGTTCCGTTCCCTGTAGATATAACTGAACCTGCAGCCAAGATAACCAAGACGATAGAGACGATTTTGGTGCGAGAGCTTAATAAGCATCTAAAGCAGTTGCCAGAATCTACGGTGGAAGGAGGGGTGGTAGAATGAAAGAGTCTGGAATGTTCTGGCATGTTCATCATGATTTGCTTCTTGAATACTGCCATTCTTATAAGGAGAGGGCTGAGTTTATTAAGAGAACAAAATCTCCGCATGAGATACCAATAAGAATAAAATGGTTTTTACCAGTTGAAGGCAAGCTACCTAAAGAAGTTGTAGATAAAGCAAAAGCCTTTAATGCTGCACAGCTTCAACATGTTCGTCTAGTGAATTCAGTTCAGTTTCCTAGTCATACTACATTGATTAGTATTGACAATACAGAAAGAGCTTGTAATAACACGTTTCTTGCTTACAAATTTGCTATTGATAAACACAAACTTGAGCTTGATACTCTTCACGAAAAGGAGTGTCCTGGATGCCCTTGGGATGGTGAGTACTTGTATTTGATAACGTAAAAGGAGAACAGAATGAAACCTGCTGACATACTAAAAACAAACAGACCTCCTACAATACTAATCTACGGGGCGTCCGGTACTGGCAAAACGGCGTTAGTAACACAGGCTAGTAACGGACTTGTTATGGATTTTGATAGAGGTATGCTTACTGCTGCCCTTCTAAAAGACAAGTTCTTTAATGCTCGCCAAAGTGTTGAGTTCAAAACTTACGTTGACGAAAATCCTCGAAGCCCCACTGCTTATCACAAGGCTAGGGTTGACTTAGTACAGATTAATCAAAGGGTCAAGAATAACAACTGGCCTCACGATGCTTTAATCATCGACTCTATAACTGGTCTAGCTGAAGCGATAAAATTAAAAGTAATGAAAGACGAAGGTGGGGATGCCTTACAGAACCCTGCGAGAAACAACTGGGGTTCTATGGTTAACTACATGCGGGCGTTTTTAATTGAGGTGAGGGCTCTTGGAGTCCTTACATTAATAACAGCTCACGTTCAAACTATTGAAGATGATAGTGGAGCTATACTTGGAATATTTCCATCTTCAATAACTAAAAATCATGGAGTTAAAGACTTACCTTGGTGCGTTGATGAGATGTGGTATGCTCAAGTAACCCCTGGAATAAGCGGTTCGTTTGAGTATACTGTTACTGGAGCCCCCGCTAATAAAATAACTACTTGCTCAAGAAGCAGTCTTGGGAGGACAGTACATAATGATATAGGTCTTGTTGGTCTATTAGACAAAGTTGGTTATAAGTATGGTAAAAGTTAAAAGGTGAGACTTTTAATACTGTGGTCTTAGGTACAGTTAGACCTAACGTAATAGTTGTTGTAGTACCTAACAACAACAGGAATACTCTGCAGAGTAGGAGAAACACATGAGTGAAACAGTTAAAGTAGATACAACTAACCCCGACTTGTTCAAACCACCTGAGTTTCCAGTCTTGGCTCCTGGAGTTCATACCTTTGCTGTATCTAAAATCAGTTCATGGGAAGATTCAAAAAGTGAAGGTAACAACAAAGTAAAGTCTCTTGAATTCCGTTGTCAAGATGAGGACGAAAGTAAGGGGCTAGTGGTTTTTGAGCGGTTTGTGCTAATTGACCCTTCAGACACATCAGATAAGGCGGCTAAAGCAAGAAAGATTAATCAGCAATCTATGACTACATTTTGCTTAGCTTGTGGCGTAACAACTAAGGAAGAAGTAATGGCAACCGGCGAGCTTCCCATCGACCGTTGTTTAGATTCTTTCTTTAAGGCTGAGACGAAGGTTGTGAGTAGCACTTACCAAGGAGAGACAAGGAAGCGAGCAGAGATTAAACGCTATCTCTACACTGATTCAGATGGGAATAAGGGATAATCTGTCCTCCTGGCTGGTCTGAGGGTGCAATTCCCTCAGGCCGGCTTCTATTATAGGTGTTATAATGAAACGTCAAAAGTATAAGA
>Ga0209427_10009746_pt1 | contig 10691 bp, 8 predicted proteins | sample DeeMarSWOR136_30_FD_187465 | JGI IMG/M metagenome (GOLD analysis project Ga0209427, IMG submission 187465) | Marine sediment microbial communities from White Oak River estuary, North Carolina - WOR-1-36_30 (SPAdes) (version 2) | ecosystem: Environmental > Aquatic > Marine > Intertidal zone >...
TGGAAGTCCATTCCTCGTCCATAGTCCATGTTGCCTTGTACCATGTAGCATGTGGGGAGAGTTGGCATTGCAGCCCTCATCTCGTTCTCTCGTACGAGATCTCCTGTGACCAAAGCGAAATCATAGTCCTCTCCCTCGATATGGCTATAGAATGAGGCTGGAATCGAGTCCCTCCTTGATGGGATGTGGGCGTCACCAAACACTAGAATTCGCTTCAACTCTGGATGTCACCACGGGACCCCGTCAAGTTCTCAAGAATCGTGGCGTATACTTCCCTCTTTCTGCCCTTAGAAAGTTTCGTGAGTCGCTCGACAATGAGTTCGGGAGTACTTCGTGCTAGATATCCAAAGCGAGGAGTCCTGTCGACCACAAGCTCAAGGGCTTCATCGAGACCCTGTGCCTCAATTCCATCAATTCGCACAGGGACGTCTGTGACATCCCTTATCTCCCTCGCGAGGTGACTGCAGAGTACTGTACAGCTTTTCGGGTCCTTTTGGAGTATCTCTATCAATCCTGCAATCACGTTAGCAGCACTCCCAGGTTCTGTAATAGCCTCCACTTCGTCAAACAAGGCAAGTTTAGACTTTTCTGATGTCACTATCTCTGCAAATTGCTTCAATGTGGCTTCAAAGGCACCGGCACTTACCATTCCACGGCTCTTGTAGAAGAAGTATACCTCCTCGAAGACTGGCATGTAAGTTTCTTCTGCGGGGACTGGCAGGCCAGCCTGTGCCATGGTGACGATTTGAGCAAGTGTCTGAATCGTTGTGGTCTTTCCGCCACTATTTGCTCCTGAAAGTATTGCACAGTTCTCACCGTTTGTTCCGATGGGTTGGATAGGAGTGATTCCTATGGCATAATCAATCGGTTGGACCTTGCCATGCTTTCCTTTAATCTGACTCTCAGTCAGGAACATGTTCCTTGCAGCCTTGACACCCACGCCCTTGTACTCGGCGCTAATCTTAGGAGTGGTGAGGTTGTAGTCAACACCGAAGAGCCCCACTGATAGAAACAAGTCGAACTCCAAAAGCGTCTGTACAGCTTCAGTCACTGCAGGTGTTAGCTTGTCCAGTTGTCCAGCGACCTTCTTAATCAGCCCAAACTGACGGTCTGCAAATAGCCTTCTCAGACGGTCCTCTAGATCATTTATCTGAGTCGGCACCATTTTCGCAGGGAGCGATATCTCCTCACTAACCACTCCAACGACCCAGTCAGTTTCTTTCATGTTCAAGCCAAGCATTTCGGCAAGCTTGTCCTCAGACTCCTGAACTGTCGTAGTGAATGTTTCTACTATTTCAACAGGAAGCATATTTCTGAGGGCACTTCCATCAGCCCCCTCCATGTCAGCTGACTGGAGTATGCTAATAATCTGCTGACCTCCAAGGGTGACCTCACTCTTCGAAATTCGACTCTTGATCTCCTCGTTCAGCCAGGCCTCGGTCTCTGCGATTGCCGTCGGAAAGGCCTTCACAGCCTTCCGGTACCTATCCAGCTCCTTGTCAACGCTCTCAGCTAATTCCCCTTCTTCATTGATGCTCTTCAGAATCTCCCCGGCCTCTTTCAGACTCTCCAAATCCAAACTCTTGACAAATCCCTCTACGGATTCATTGGATGGTAAAGTGTCGAATGCACTGGCAAGTTTGGATGATGCATCGATGACTCTATAGTTTCTGGAGTAGAAACCTATAGTTCGCTCAGGAAGAATGTCATCCAGTGTCCAATCCTTCCCTAGTATTTCCACATTGTCTAGCATATCCACTGTGTCATCATATACTCCTAGTGGTGAGATGAAGAGGACAAGATCGTATCCTTTAGCGTAGTCTGCAGCATTCTCACCCTCAGAAAGGACATAGACTGGGCACCATCTATCCACACCCTCAGACACAAGTGTGTCAAACACCTTTTCATCGTTAGTGATTATCACCCTGCCTTCCAATCGGCGGGGTTTCACTCGTCTATAGAGACCACGAACCTGGGTCAGATTGATCTTGAGAGCTTCTTTCTGCTCATCTTTCAGCCTGGATGCCATATCTATGGCGTCTGAGAAGTACTTCTGGCGCTCGTGAATGACATCAATCTTGTCTGGAGGAAGAGGGAAATATAATATGAGCTTGTCCCGCGCGTAGCTCGTATTGGTGTAGCCACGGATTATTCCCACGACTGACTCGAATATTTTCCTCACGTCTGTGCTTCGTAATATCGTATTCGAACTGGCGCCAAACTGAACCTCAAAGGCAGCCTTCACAATATTGATTGCCTGTCTACTACCAATTCCGGGTGCCGCTGCAACCAAGTCGACGCGTGAATCTGTGATGACCTTGAGGGCCACAGCCTCGCTGCCGAAATGGTCGACGAGAGCCTTCTTGACCTTGTCACCGACGCCTGGAATGTCTGAAAGACGTTCTATACTCACTCTCATGTCCCCTGAGTCGTGGTTGTTGTCTGCTTTGAGATATTCCTTAAAGACCTGACTCTCAGTCACTATACATCACTACTCCGATGAAATCCATTAAACGATACCAATTTGATGGATCTTGCTCCTAGGTTTCCGTGTGTATCTACATTGAAAAGCACCTGTAAAACTGCTCATTTGGCGCGGTCAGTATCCTAGGGCCATGTCAACAACATGGTGAGGCTTTTCTCCACGGATGAATCGTAGAATATTCTCTCCGGTGTACTTTACATGCGCCTTCTCCGTGTTAAGGGAGTAAGCAGCACGGTGCGGGGATAGCACTAAATTATCCAGATTATGATAAGGAAAACAGCTGGAGGGGAGCTTCGTTTCAATCTTACCAAATGGAGGATAACTCCACCAGACATCAAGAGCGGCTCCAAGAATTCTCTTTTCCTTTAGCGCGTGAAATAGAGCAGTTTCATCCACTATCTCTCCTCGAGAGATGTTCACCAAGATTGTGGTCGATTTCATCCAAGAAAGAACCTCTTCATTGATCATCCCTTTTGACTTGTCTGTAAGCGGTAATGATAGAATAATGAAGTCAGCTCCCTGTACAAATGGCTTCATCTTCTCAAGACTAGTAACACCATCTACGAGTTGACTGTTGGGACTGGTTCCGGTTCGAGACACAGCTTTCAGTGTGAGATCAAAGCCCTTCAGACGCTTTGCGATCTCGGACCCTATATTGCCAAGTCCAATGATGAGGCAGGTCTTATTTCGAAGCTCTACATTCGGGTTCGGACCACCCCACCCATATGTCCAGTCGCCCTTGCGTAGCGTTTTGTCGCTGGTAATTATATGCTTTGCAGCAGACAGAAGCAACATAATTGCATATTCGGCAACTTCTGGCGCATTCACCGGATTGTTACAGACAATTATGTCACCGCGGTCTAGAACAGCTTGACGGTCAATCTTGTCAATGCCAGCTCCCAGAGACTGGATCATTTTCAGGTTATGCGCATTGTATATGAAATCTCCCGGAACTCTTCCTGAAGCCACAACATCTGCGTCAATGGCGTTTTCAAGCATAGATTTGGCTGTTCTCTCAGATGTGACAACTGTAGCTTCATCTCCCAGAATCTGCTGGATAGCGTTTGCCAACGCGTTGCTGTAGGGGACTAGGACTTTCAGTTGGACCATCACTCCTGACTGGAGTCTATGCGTCATTTTGCAATAAAGGTGTGTTCATGAGGAGAAAAGAAGGAAGGTTGGTCCTATTGCTAGGACCAAAACTGTATACTAGTACGAGCGGGCGATATAGACAACGTCTTGGGCAACCCTTCCACACACAGGACAGACTCCCGCGGCGTCTTCGTCGATGTCTATCCGGGTACCGCGTATCTCACCACCAGTCTTGTCCTTGATTTCCTCATCGCAACTCAGTCCTTGCATCTCTGTAGTGCAGAATGGTGTCCGAGCAATCTTACCCCTGTCCATGGCATCTGCGATCTGACCGATTGTATCTGCATCTACTATAAGGCCGTCAAACTTGGACTCGGCCTGTGATCTAAGAGTCTGGTCGATTTCTTTGCCCAATGACTTGACGTGCTTCTTCAGGTCCTTCATGGCTATGGATTTACGTTTCATGAGGTCTCTGCGGAACACAACCACCTGTTCCTCCTTGATGTCTCTTGGGCCTACTTCGATACGGATAGGCACGCCTTTCATCTCCCAGTAGTTGTACTTCCAGCCGGGAGTGGCATCACAGTCGTCCAAGTGGACCCTGAAGCCAGCCTTCTCGAGGGTCTGCTCGATTTTCTTGCAGTACTTGAGGACGGCCTCTGCATTCTTCCCCTTGATTATGGGGATGATGACCACTTGATAGGGAGCAAGCTTGAAAGGCAGACGGAGACCTTTGTCATCACCATGTATAGATATCAGGGCCCCGAACATCCTAGACACAGCAGGACCATAGCAAGTCTGCCAAGCGTACGCTGTTTCGTTGTTCTCATTGAGGTACTTGATGTCGAAAGCCTTTGCGAAGTTGTCGCCTAGGTCATGTGTGGATGGCAATTGGATGACCTTTCCATCAGGCATCAGAGTGTCTGCTGCGTAGGTATTCAACCCACCGGGAAACTTATCCCATTGTGTCCGTTTGAACACCATTATTGGCAGTCCATAGTCTCCTGTGACGACTTCCTTTGTGGTTTCAAGATCCTCCATCACCTGTGCAAGAGACTCTTCATGTGTAGCAAACACATTGTGGCTCTCAATCCATAGAAACTCACGGCCTCTTAGGAAGGGACGTGTGCTCTTTATCTCCGATCGAAACACCGAGCATCTTTGATACCTCTTAAGAGGCATGTCACGCCAGCTTCTTATCCAGAGCGAGTACATTGGGTAGATTGCAGTTTCACTCGTAGGTCTCAGAGCCAGTCTTTCCTCAAGCTCTTCGCCATCACCAATCTCCCTAATCCAGAACACTGCAGGAGTGAAGCCCTCGACATGTTCAGCCTCTTTGGTGAGATTACTCTCAGGGATCACGGTCGGGAATAGCATGGGCAAGTGACGTTTGCTTTTCAGAGCTTTCTCATAGAAGTCAAACATGATGTCCATGGTCATGTAGCTCCACGGAGGAAACGGGGTGAAGCCCTTGACGCCATATCGGATGTCTGCGAGGTCAGCTACCTTGCATATCTCACCGAACCAGTCGGGGAAGTTCTCTTCCTTCTTTATGTGGAAGATTGCTTGCTTGGATTCCTTGTTCTTGTCACTACCACTCATTGCATCTACTCCTGTGATCTGATTGCTTTATGGAGCACTGGCTAGGACTGAGAATTAGCATTTTATTGAATCGGAACGCGTTCACCTAGCATATACGTTCACCAACAGAGTGTCATCTTAGGTCCATATTTAAAGTCTGCTGTGTGAGTCAGCGTTTTGTGGTGACCTCACCAATTTCTCGTATTCGCTCGTCCATCTTGCGTTCCTTAATCAGGTTGGCAACCGCCGAATGTACAAGGGTTTCCCACTCAGGATTGTTCCATAGGATGAGGTCCCGTATGTGCTTCGCACTATACGTGGTTCGTTCAAGAAGCTCTGTTTCATCAACCTCAATGCCAGCGTCCTTCAGCAATCTAGCCACTAGTGGATTATGAGTGTAAGCCTTGTCAAAGTATGGAACGAAGCTCTTGAGGTGTGCAACCCAGAGAGGATGGATATTGATATCAGCTAGGGGAACTATGTCTACCCGATCTAGTTCTATGCCCTCTTCAATGAGAGCTTGTCTCATGAACATGACCCTCTCACCACCGGTGAATGGATTGCTGGGTGTGTGTGAATACTGAGCGCTCCCAATCACAATGACTAGGTCTTCACCCTTCTCGAGAATCTGCTTTACAGTATGGACATGGCCCTTATGGACCGGTTGAAAACGTCCAATGAACACGGACCTCATCTTAACCTCAATCTGAGGAGGCCTGTGACATTAAAAGCGTTCTCTACTCGCATGAAAACGGAAGTCTTTACAAACCAAATCACTAGAGATTGCTTGGTGTATGGAGATGATTGAGATTGATGGTGCCTTTGGAGAGGGCGGTGGTCAGATTCTCCGAACATCGATTGCCATTTCAGCGTTGACTATGCAGCCAGTAAGTATCTCAAATATCCGTGCTGGCCGACCAAAGCCTGGGTTGAAGAAGCAGCACATAGCTGGAATTGAGGTGTTAGCTCAACTAGTTAGTGCAGATGTTAAGGGCCTTGAAGTGGGAAGCACACAAGTAGAATTCATGCCACGTGAAAGAAAGGGAGGCCACTTCAGATATGATGTTGGAACGGCTGGATCAATCTCGCTCATTCTTCAGGCAGCCTTGCCTGCCGCTGTCCTATCGCCTGAACCAGTCCGATTTAGCCTGACTGGCGGTACTGATGTTTCGTGGAGCCCCACGATTGATTACATGCGTGAGGTATTTGCGCACGTTCTTCACATCATGGGACCAGTTGTTGAGATCTCAATGAGCCGTCGAGGTCACTTTCCCCGTGGTGGTGGGAAGGTGACCTGCAATGTTACTCCTGTAAGGAGAATAGCACCCATTGAGCGAGAAAGATTTGGTGAAATAAAACAGGTACGGGGACTCTCACATTGTGTAAGATTGCCTGCGCATGTGGCTGAGCGACAGGCTGACTCTGCACAAGAGAAGCTCCATGAGAACGGCATCACCGATGTTTTGATTGAGAGGGAATCATACCCAAAGCAGGAAGACAAACATCTTGGAGCGGGTAGTGGAATCGTAATCTGGGCTGAGTCCTTTTTCGGATTAAGACTTGGCGCTGATAACTTGGGGGCAAAGGGAAAGCCTGCAGAAGAAGTTGGATCTGAGTGTGCGGAACATCTCCTCAAAGAGCTCTCCACAGGAATGGCAGTTGATTCGCATCTCTGTGACATGTTGATTCCTTATATGGCGCTGGCTGATGGCATGAGTAGGATTGGAGTGACTGAAGTTACATCACATCTGAAGACCAACATATGGGCAGCGGAGAGACTACTGGACGCTGATTTCTCCTTGCAGGGAAAGCTAGGTGAGGCGGGCACATTAGATGTCGCTGGGACCGGACTTGCCCTCTGAGATTGTTGTTAGGAACTCTTGAATTGCCTCTTGGATTGATTGTAGGTCCACCTCTTCCAGCGCTGCAGTCATCAATTCATTGACTCCAATCCCTTCCGTCGCAACAATCTCATGAGCGCCCTGAATCATACCTCTCGCAGTTTCCAGCTGTTCAGGCTGAGCGATGTCAATCTTGTTGAAAGCAACCAGAAGTGGGTTCAATGGAAACATCTTGCGAACCTCTCTGTAGAGATTAAACTGGTCCTCCAACTTCCAACCGCATGCCTCGGAAGGATCCATCATGAAAATGATGACATGTGCGAGGTATTTCAGAGCTGCAATCCCCTGTTTCTCTATCTCGTTACGCTCGGACATGGGTCTGTCAAGTATGCCCGGGGTGTCGATGATCTGAACGTACTGGTTTCCAACTTTTAGATGCCCAATGATTACCTTCTTTGTTGTGAAAGGATAGTGTGCTATCTCTGGTTCTGCAGAGGAAACGGCCTTCACAAGAGTAGATTTGCCAACATTTGGAAAGCCAGCACAGACAATAGTGGGTTCATCTGGCGCGACTCCGGGAAGGCGAGCCATCTCCATCTTTGCCATGATAATGAAGTCCAGATTAGGAGCAGTAGCACGTAGAATCGAAGATATCCTTCCCTTTGCTGCTCTCCGGGTCTTTTTCATCTGCCGAAAGTCGTCGGCGAGTTTCAATGCCTGAATGTGATTGTCAGTTATATCATCAATGGGTGGAATGCTGTTATAGACAGCACCAAGAGCTTGCTTCAGTCTATCAGTGCCTACAAGAATCTCTGTCAATTCGTAGTAGAACGGATGAAGGCGGTCCAAAGTCGGGAAGTCTTCTACTGCACTCTTCAGTTTAGATTTGGCCTGCTTTGCAAACTCCTGAAGACGCGATATCTCTCTAATCCGAGTGCGTTCAACTCTCTTTAGTCTGAGAGAGCTCTTCATACTAAGCCTTGTCGACTTCCTGTGAGCGAAATCAATAATCTCCTCTGCGGTCATGATCGTCGGGATTTTTGCAAAGGGATTCAACCATTTCATTTCTGACTACCAATTCCTATTAGTCTATGTCCGTACAAAAGGAACAGGTCAAAACGTTTTAAACAGAACCTTCCTGACCCTAATCTGGGACGAGAGTCCCGACGGAGGTCTTGTATTAATGTCACTTCCTACTGGTGCAACTGTTGTCGGAATAAAATGCAGCGATGGTGCCGTTGTCGCTACTGACTCATTAGTCAGCTGGGGCACTTTCATACTAACAGACAAAGGTGTCAAGGCATTCAAGCTTACTGACTCGATAGTCTTGGCCTCTGCAGGACTCACGTCAGACTATCAGATGCTTGTAAACAGGCTTCGGGCCTATATTAGACTCTATGAACTGAATCAGAAGAAGTCCATCAGTGTAAGGGCGCTCTCTAAGATGCTCTCCAATACTCTGTATCAGCAGAAGATGGCACCCCTTTACGTACAGACTGTAATTGTTGGCGTGGATGAAAGTGGTCCTGCACTCTACTCACTTGACATGGGTGGTTCACTCATTCCTGATGAGTTCACAGCCACGGGTAGTGGAACTCAGACAGCCTATGGCGTCCTAGAGAAAGACTACAAAGAGGGACTGACCGTCAAGGAAGCCGAGAAGATTGCTGTCGCTGCTGTTAAGGCAGGAATAGCCAGAGACGCACAGTCTGGCGGGTCCATACACGTGATGACAGTGACAAAGGATGGGGTCACCGAACAGGTCTTCGATAACTAGTGCGTGTGCATTCATTGGAATTCTATCATCTGATATTCCGCACTCATTCCTCATCACGCTATAGTGTAGCGGCTCTTCTCGGATCCATAGAAACTGACCATCGACTGACCAAGCTTAGAGTGAGTGCCCCTCTTGAGCTATCAAATAACATGATTCAGCGAGAGGTTGAGAGGGGGCGTGTCGTCATCGCTCAGTCAGTAATGAGCACACAGATTGACCGGGTTTTTCGTGAAACTAAGAGAGTAAAGGACAGATTTGGCGACTCGGTCATACTCGTTGGGGGCGGGCCTCACGCAAGTGCACGGCCTGCAGAATTGTTAGATGCGGGCTTTGATTTTGTCGTGGTGGGCGAGGGAGAAAAGACATTCAGGGATTTGATGTGGTATCTGATTGATGATGATGACCCTGCGAAGTTGGATGGCGTGGCGACAGGGGATGATACCTCATTTCCCAAGCCAAAAGACCGTCCAAAGGTGATCCTTGATGATTATCCACCGTTTGCTTTAGAGATGAATATTCTTGGACCCATCGAAGTGACTCGGGGATGCCCATTTGCCTGCAAGTTCTGTTGTACTCCGTTTCTGACTGGCGGAGGTGTAAGACATAGAACTGTGGATTCGGTAGTGCATTGGCTTGAGCAAGCTGTTCAGAAAAGAGGCTTCAGGAGGACATGGTTTCTCTCTCCTAATGCCCTCTCATATGGAGGAAAGGGACGCGAGGTGGTCTCTGACAAACTTGAGGAACTACTAAGAGAATCAACTGCAGTGATGGAACTTGAAGAAGTATTCTTCGGGGCCTTTCCATCTGAAGTGAGACCTGAATTTGTCACCAAACAGGTTTTGGAGATGATGCGTAACTATGTGGCAAACGATACACTCCAGATAGGGCTTCAATCAGCAAGTGATAGGGTTCTCGAACACAGTAATCGTCACCACACTGTGGAAGAAGGACTAGATGCAATCAAGATTGCAATCGACTGCGGTTTTACTCCACACGTTGACATGATGTTTGGACTCCCAAGTGAAACAAGGAGGGAATTGGATGCAACTATCGAGATGTGTCAGACACTCTCAGACATGGGCGCAATGGTCCACGGTCATGTCTTCATGCCATTGCCAGGCAGCGAGTTCGAAACCATGCCGCCTGGAAAACTGGACCAGGATAGTAGAAGTACACTTGGAGAACTCTCCCGCAGAGGGATTTTAACAGGATCGTGGAGTATTCAAGAGGATTTAGCAGCAAGATTGGCCGCAAACAGATGAAACGAAGTTCTTTGCCAAACGCTCATAAGACAAGCCCTCAGACTAGGCCCGAATACACCTTGAGTTCTGACATGCCTATTGAATTGAGAGAGAAGCTCAAACGACAGGGGTACCATCTCCTTGGAGAGCGTGGAGCATTCAAAGCATGTCAATGGCAAAGAAAGAGTCTGGTATATGGAGATGTATGTTATAAACAGCGGTTCTATGGAATCGCGAGTCATCGATGCTTGCAGATGACACCGGTCGTTGACAAATGTACTCAGAACTGCGACTTCTGCTGGCGAGTCACACCTACGGACGTTGGAGTGGGATGGGATCAGACTGCAGTCAAGAATGAGGACGTGCTTCCGCCATCAGAATTGTTGGACCAGACTCTTACAGCGAACCTCAGGTCTCTAGGAGGATACAACCCTGAAGTCACTGCAGAAGTGGCTGCTGAGAAATATGAAGAAGCCAGAGACCCAAAACATCTAGCCATATCATTAGCAGGAGAGCCAACAATCTATCCTTATCTCGGAGAGTTAATAAAAAAGTTAAGAGAAAAGAGAAAAACAAGTTTTCTTGTTACAAATGGCTTGCTTCCAGAAAAAATTTTAGAATTAAGCAAGCAGGATGCCTTGCCAACACAACTTTATGTGTCAGTAAACGCTCCA
>Ga0209427_10009747_pt1 | contig 10690 bp, 11 predicted proteins | sample DeeMarSWOR136_30_FD_187465 | JGI IMG/M metagenome (GOLD analysis project Ga0209427, IMG submission 187465) | Marine sediment microbial communities from White Oak River estuary, North Carolina - WOR-1-36_30 (SPAdes) (version 2) | ecosystem: Environmental > Aquatic > Marine > Intertidal zone >...
CTAAATAATAATTTATTACTTCCTTTATCATTTCAAATTTTGCAATTGAAACTGAAATATCTCCTTTTTTTAATAAATTCAATCCTTCTTCGTTTAGCTTTTTTACATTTTCCTTTAGTTCTTCAAATTTTAAATCTTTTTGAAGTTTTATTAATAATTTTGTATATTGTTTAATTAATTCTTTTTTACCTATTGATTTAGCAAGCTTAAGAAGAGCTTCACATTTTGTTTTAAAGTTTTTGAAATCCTTATATTTTTGAAGAATTTCTACTTCTTTTATTAATTTTTGAATATTTTCGATGACATTCAAATAAACTTTTTCTGCATTTAAAGTATCATTTTGAATGTACTCTAACTCTTTTAAATTTTCTTCAACGTTATTTTCTTTTAGCTGTTTTATAATATTTGTTAATTTTGATTTAAGATCATCAAAACAGAATTTCTCTTTTAATTCAATACTTTCTTCTATTACTTCTTGAGCACGTTTGATAAGTTTTTTCTTTAACTTGGCCTCTAAATGTTTTTTTTCAAAATCTTGCCATTTATTCTTTACTTCTTTATCATCAAGTTGAGAAAGTAAATTTTTAGCTTTTTTAATTGTTACTTCTGTTTTTAAAAAATCTCCTAATTCGAAAGCAGTATTAAAAATATTTTCCAAATTTTTTAGTTCAATTCTCAATTCTTTTAATTTCTCAAGTTTTGATTTTTCTTGTACAGCTCGCAGCCATTTACGATGTTCTTCTTCTCTCTTTTCCAAAAGTTTTTTTATTCGAGCAATCAATTGTTCTTGTTCTTCAATAAACGATATTAGACCTTCTGATTTAGCTAATTCTATGATTTCATAAGCGAGCATTAATGCCTCTTTTAATTGTCCTTTCATATAAGCTTGACCTTGAATAGCAAGGCGTTCATCAATATCTGCTACAACCTTGATTTTCCTTTTTCCTTCTTTTTCATCTATAGGTTCTGTATGTTCCTCAGCCAATCTGTTACACCTTTTTGATTAATTTCGATAACCCTTTAACTTGATTATTATCTGCTCAAAAAATTCCAAGGAATCTGAGCAAGAACCACTATCTAAAGCATTAATAGCATTTTTACTTAAGTGTTCTATATTTTCTAAAAGTTGTTTAGCGGTGTCAAATTTTAATTTAAAATCGTTCCATTTCCTTTTTACTTCATTATCTTCAATTTCAGATAGAAATTTTGATCCATTATCAAGTATATCATTCAATTTATTAATTTCCATTGCTTTTAAGGATATTTTAAAGTTTTCTTCTAAGTTTGAAAGTTCTACTTTAAGTTTTTCTTGTTTTTCCTCGAATTCTTTTATTTCTTTAATTTTCCTCTTGGTTAATTCTATAATTTCAATATAAATCTTTGCAAATTCTATTTTTCCTATTGAGTTTGCAAGTGTGATAAGTTTGTCACCATCTTTCACAACTTCATTCAGATGGCCATTTTTCCTATTGCTTTTGATATTTTTTTCTAATTCGAAAATTTCTTTATAAGTATTATTATATGATTGCTCAGCAGATTCAATTTCATTTTTCATTAGATCTAATTTACTTCGACATTCTGGTAGATCAATTTTTTCTAAATGTTTACATAATCCTTTAATTTTTAATTTTAAATCATTATATTTATGTTCTTTTTTCAATTTAATAAAATTCTTAGAGAATGTTTTAAAATTTTCAATAAATTCTACTTTTTCCTTAGTATGTTGTATATTTTCCTGTAATCTATTCCAATTAATCCTAATTTTTTCATCGGTTAGATTAGAGAGAATTTTTAATCCTTTTTCAAAAATCTCCGTTGCATTAGACAAATCATATTTTTCTAAAGAATTAATTAATTCCTTTTCTAATTTTATAATAATATTTCTTAATTTTTCTTGTTCTGAATTCCATTTTCTTTTTTCTTTTAAAATTAATTCTTTAGCACTAGGGATCAATGATAAATCAAATTTAGTCTCGTATTTCATAATGAAACTTTCAACTAAATTGTGAGCTTCTAATATATTTCTAGATTTTAATAATTCGTCATATTCCTTTTCAACCTTAGTAGTTTCTTCTTTAATTTCAGAGACTATCTCTTTATTTTGATATTTTTCAGTTAACTCTGAAATTAATCTTTTCTGTTCTGTTTGCAGAGCATCGTCTTGTATTTTTTTTGCTAATTCGATTACTTCTTTTAATTTATTAATTGCATTTTTATATTGTTCTGATTTTATCAATTCCTCTGCTGTTGCTTTTAAAGCTTCAACTTTTTCTAAAATTGGGAGTACAGTTTTTTCTTGATAATTAATAATTTCATATAGTTCTTCTTTTTTCATATTTAAATTTTTGAAAAATTCTAATGGTTCAGCTCTCATATCAAAAGTGATATTTCTTATAATTCGAAAATCAGGGAATTTGTCCTTTAATAATACTCTAATTTGAGTAATGTGATTTTTTAGGGCTTGAGTAGCATTTCTACCAATCCAGATATACATTGTTTTTATTTTTTGAATATATATAGCCAGTATATTCACAATTGTAAAAACATCTTTTATGTTTTCATAAGCTATCTCATCAAAAGTCCCATCAAAATTAAGCTTGAAAGTTTTTATCATATTTTCAACTATTTAAAGCGCAATTTTAAACTATGTAATAAAATAGATAAAGAATTTGTTTTTAAAAGTTTGCGATTAGAAAATAGAAATTGAGTTATTCTTGTATATGCAGAAAAACAATAAATGATTAAAAGAGGATATTACAAAATTATATTATCTAATAATACTGAATTCTTTTAACTTCATTCTTTTTTTCTTAAGGATTTAACTGGTTTTAATTTCCAAATTTTATATGATTCTAAAATAAAAATTATTGTCCCTAAATTCAAAAAAAACAATATTACTAAATTAATAGGGTCAAAGAAGAATTCAATCCCTCGAATCATAACGAGGGTTAAATAAATAATAAAACCAAAAGAATAAATTATTAAGTATAATGAAATTCGAGGAATTACTCTATTACCAATACGAATAAAAAATTTTAATATTCCAATTTTAATATCTTCTTTTATTGAATATTTTCCTTCTTCATCATCCTTTGATATAATTCCTGCCTTCTGTAATTTGGTTATTTGATAAGAAACAGTTCCAGAAGATGAAATTCCTAATGCCTTTTGTATTTCCCTCACTCCAGTATGCCTTTTTGTAAAAAAATACCAATAAATTTGAAGTGTTTTACCTTGTAAAAAATCTTCAGTAATTTCAGGTTTAATTTCTGTTATTTCTTCTATAATTGGTGTTGGTTTTGGAGTAATTTCTTTAATTCGAAATTTCTCTAGGATATGAATTCCAAAAATCAAAAAGCTATACGAAATAAAAATTATAATTGAGAAATATAAATAAAAGATTATAATATCAACATTGATCACATTCTGAGAATAGAAAATTAGGAAGCATATCGTCATGATCCCTTGAAGAATGGTTAGGGCGTGAACAATTCTTTTAAGATAATAATTTAATAAAGGTTTTATATGTTTTTTTCGTGAATTAGATTTCATCATACTCTTAATTACTTCTCTTATATGATTAATTTGTTATAGACTCATAATAATTTATTCATTTCCCTAATATGGTTGAAAATTTTAAAATTTTTATATAATATTGAAATTAACATAATAAATTTTATTACTGGTAGTCATTGTTCGAAAGTTTGAACAAATAAATGTATTTAATGCTAGAATTCATATCAATTTGTGAAGATTACCATTATTATCTTGTCTAGAAATTATGAAATGTCAAAAAAATTAGATACTTTAAAAGAAATTGTTTTGAGAAAACTTTTACATGAAAAACTAAAAAATTAAATTTAAAATAAAAATAAAGTGGTTGTATGAGTCTAATAAAGTATATAATAAAAAGATTAATAGCAATGATACCCGTGCTTTTTGGAGTATTAACACTTACATTTATACTATCAAGATTGATGCCAGGTGATCCTGTCATCGCATTATTACGAGCACGAGGTATAACTCATCCAAATGCCGAGAGAATTGCAGCCTTACGACATGAGTTGGGTTTAGATTTACCAATAGTTTTGCAGTATTTTCGATATCTTTCAGATTTATTTACAGGAAATTGGGGTCAATCAGTTTCAGTTGCTACAGGGACTGAAGTGTGGGAACTGATAGCAAGACGTCTGCCGAGAACTATTGATCTTTCACTATTTTCAATCATTATCGCATCTTATATTGGAATTAAGGTGGGGGTAATTTCAGCTACTAACAGAAATAAAGCCAAAGATACAATTTTTAGGGGCATAGCTTTAATAGGAGTTTCAGTTCCAATTTTCTTTTTAGGAATGTTAATGCAATATTATCTAGGTTATGTAGTGGAGATCTTTCCAACTGTAGGTTATAAGCAAGTACAATATGCGGATCCACCTTTCGTCACGGGTTTCTTCTTAATTGACTCATTATTAGGGGGCTATTATTATTTAGTGTGGGATTATCTATGGCACATATCAATGCCAGTATTTTGTTTAGCATTTATTACGATTGCAGGTATAGTTAGACAAACCCGCTCAAGCATGTTAGAAGTATTGCAGCAAGATTATGTGAGAACAGCGAGAGCAAAAGGATGTAAAGAGAAGGATGTAATCCATACTCATGCGTTAAAAAATGCCCTAATTCCTACAGTGACAGTAATTGGGTTAAATTTTGCCGGGTTATTAGGAGGTGCAGTTTTAACAGAAACTACTTTTGGAATATATGGAATTGGGTTAACATTAGTAGATGCAATTGAAAAACAAGATTATTGGGTCCTAAACGCGGTTGTATTTGTTATTACAATAATATTCGTTCTAACAACTTTAATAACAGATCTACTATATGGAGTTATCGATCCACGAATACGATATTAAATAGAATTGAATGAGAATTAAATATATAAATGTATCAAAAAATGAAAAGGATGTGAAAAAGTATGGAACAAAAATATCTATTAAAAGTTGAAGAAGAAGAGATTAAAGAAGAACATGTTTCATTAACAGTTATAAATTGGTTTGTAAAAAATCTTAAATTTATTGCCGTTCCTACATCAACCTATCAAGAATTGAAGTTAAAAGAACAACAATTTGAGAAGACTAAAAGCCAAAGAAGATTTATACGCAAAATGAAGTCAGTATTGACAATTATCGGTTTAATTATAGTACTCGCTTTAACTACGATGGCAGTTTTTCCCCATTGGCTTGCTCCCTATACCTTTGAAGAAGCAATGGGGTATTTTATTAACCCATTTGGTCCACCGTCACCAAATCATCTATGGGGAACCACTCAATTAGGACGGGATGTGTTAACAAGAGTGATTTTTGGTGCGCGTTCATCATTAACAGTATCATTACCAGCAATTAGTATTAGTGTTGTTGGCGGAATAATAATTGGGACGATAGCAGCATTTTATCGAGGCTGGGTTGATTCCGTTCTGATGAGAATATGTGATGTCTTATTAGCCTTTCCCGGGTTGATACTTGCCCTCGTATTCGTAGGTGTCTTTGGAAGAGAAATTGAGATTATCATGCTGATTTATGGGTTTCTAGGAATCCCTTATTATGCGAGGTTAATCAGGGGTAATGTTTTACAAGCTAAAGAGTTGCCTTATGTACAAGCGGCAAAAGTAGCTGGGGCCGGAAATGCGAGGATAATGTTTAGACATATTATGCCAAATGTTATCCAGCCAGTGATTATCGCAGTGACTTTTGCTATAGGAGGATTTATTTTAGGCTTAGCAGGATTAGCATTTCTGGGTTTTAGTGATCCCACTTTTATTGAATGGGGAATGGATATTAGTCTGGCTAGAGAAATGTTATATTCTGCTCCTTGGGCGTCAATGTTTCCCGGCTTAATGATTGTGATTACTGTGCTTGGATTTATGCTAGTAGGAGATGGATTAAGAGATGCACTCGACCCAAGATTAAAGAATTTATAAAATAATTAATGTGAGATTTACTTAAATTATTAGCAAAGAAGAAGAGTATAAAAAATGTTTTAAAAAATAGGTTTTTTATAAGTTACATTAAAATTAAAAATAGGAAAAAAAAAATTATTTAGATTTTTCTAATTTTTTCAATTGCTCCTTAACAATTTCTCCAATTTTTTTCTTAAGGTCAATTTATTCCTTATCCTTAGTCTCCTTTTGGTCAATAATATCCTTTATTGGCTTTTCCTCAGATTTTTTCGTTAGGTTTTCTAACTTTTCTTTAATTATTTGTTCTATTGTTTTTACATTTTCAGCTCCTTCTGGGGAATGAATTTCTATGTATTTATCTATAGATCCTCTTGGTTCTTCATTAGGACTTCCACTTTCAACTCCTTCTGGCCATATATCAACTTCAATTTCTCCTTTCTTTATAACATCTAAAGTTTGCATCATAGATTTTATTTTTTCCATTTCATTTCTCATATTTTGTAATTCAGTTTCAAGTGTTTCAACTCGTTTATCAACTTTGCTTAATTTTTTGTCATTACCCAGTAAAGTATATTGTTCGATGTTTTCTACGTATTCTTTTTCAAATTCATCTGAGTCATCAAAAGTTCCTTCATAAGCTGTTCCTTCGACATCAACAGCATGTCCCATCATCCTTTTTATAAATACTGATTCTACTCTACGTTTTGATAATTCTGTTTTGAACCATCTGCGTAAACTTTTAGGAGTTACATTATTTACATTTAATTTATTACATGCTGTCTTAAGATTGTCAGGAAAATGTCTGCTAATCTTAATATATTTGCCATTCGATTTATTTTTGGTAACAAATAGCAAATTATTTTCATCCAATTCTCCTTCTTTCGATTCTTTCTCCTTCAAATATAAATCAACTATCTCACAAGCTTCTGAATTAAAAAATGTTTGAAATCTAATACCCTTCCTTGAAATTTTTTGTCTAACACTTTCCTGATAACTAACATTGTCATCTGGGTAAAGTCCAAGTTTATAATCTCTTACTTTTAACTTAAATAAATCAACATCGTCCATTCCACTTGAAAGTTAACACTTTCTAACGAATTTTATTAGTCATTTTTTAGAAAATAGATACTTTTTACTATAAAGATGAAATTTTTAAAGGAATTTTCATGAGAAACAGACTCTGAATTTACCTTTCTTTCAATTTTATATTCTCCCATTTGATAGACTGGAGCATCAGCAATTATCCTTCCCATTGGCTGCGTTATAGCATGGGGATCTGTTGTATCTGTGTTTTTAATATATACTATAACATCATTTTGACTTTTGTTTTTGGAAGCAATATCAGTTGCTATAATGCTAATGTTATACCACTCATCAGATTCTATAATAGTATCCCACTCCATAGGTATGTTATAACCAATTTCAGTTCCATTTCTAAGTATTCAAATAATATAACTATCGGAACCTGCTACCAAAGCTCTTATTATAACATTTCCAGACATTACTTCCCTGTGATCTGGATCTAATATCCCAACTACAATATTTCCTGGAGCATCTTCACCATCAATCCCATCTTGTCCATCCTGTCCAGGAGGTCCCTGTGGTCGCTCAATCATTTGAAAAGTTACTACTGAAAATGCTCCAAGCCTTAATCCATAAGCTCCGATAATTATCTCGATAATCTCAAATAGTGAACATTTATTTTTTACCATAATTTCAGCCCTCTATTTTGTATTAAAGTATTTACTGAATAAACAGACATTTTTGTATTTAAAACTATTAGGACTGAAATTACAAATTTTTAATTTGGCAAACAATCGTGTTTTTTACCAAATTACTTTCATTTAAAAAATAAATAAAAATAAAAATCCAAGCTCAAAAAAATTTAAAGGAAAAAAAAATTTTGCTCATGAAAATACTCATTCTCGTCTTATCTCAACTTAATTCTCCACTTACTTTAGAAATCCTCATACTCTTTAATTAAGGTAAAAATTGAATAGAGCAATAGCCCTTTAAAATAATGATGAGTAAATATAAACAATTAATCCTTGAAAACTTAAATATCCAACAAATTATAATTAATATAGAATGTTCTTAAAGATTATAAAACGATTAGGGTTGAAGAAAAATTAAATTTTTAAGAAAAGTACTTAGTTATAACTTATTAACAAAATAAAAATTATACAGTTAACTTTAATAGCGAAAAGAAAAGATTATAATTTGGATAACAAAAAATTCTTTTGTTGAATATTTAATGGAGAAAATTACATCAAAGCGCAAACCTAGAGTTAGAATGAGAAAAATAAAAACTAAAATGCAAATAGCAATGAGAAAAATAATGCACCCTCCAGCAATTATAGCAATCGCTATTTTAATTATTATTAGGGCTCTTTTAATTGGTGTAGTTAATATCTTTGACAAAATTGGAGAATATTTATTTAAATTGTTTTATAAACAAAAAGGAAAAAAGAAAATATCTTTTAAAGATATTTTAAATGGTATTGGTTCCGTTTTGTAGCAACAAATTTTCTACAAAACACCATGGATATTTAAAAGTAGCGCTTTTGGTTATCAATTTCTAGGGGAGACGGCCCCATATACTATTATTCACAAAATTCTAAGTAGATTAATGGAATATGGGTTTAAAACAGCGATAGAGATAATGTTATTTGCAGCAGATGCTGGCGCAATTCAAATTGAGCAAGAAGTTAATGCAGTTGCGGGAACTTGATTGCAAAGGAAAGGGAACTGAGGAAGACCTATTTATTATTGATGAATCGGTTGCTCTCCCTAATTCATTTGAAATTAATGAGTCAGAGGTCTTTATACATATAATAAATCATAGAATTTCAAAATTAAATATAGCATATTCGTTTTGGAAATATCTTTTCATTGTTGGAATTTTGAAAATTCTATACTATCCCAGAGGAATATTGCACCTTAGCTTATTGCTTATATTGCTAACATAATAAATTCAAAATAAGAAAGGAATAATAATTTATTTTATTTTTGGAAGTTTTTCTTGCCACGGAGCGATTTCTTCAAATGCATTTGAAACCTGAAGAACTGTTGCTTCATCAAATCGTCTTCCTACAATCTGCATTCCAATAGGCAAACCTTCACTTGACCATCCACAGGGTATGGAAGCCGCAGGATGGCCGCTCATATTAAAAGGGTAAGTAAATGGCATCCATGCTGCTGGAGATACAGATTTACCTGCTATTTGTTCTGGGAATGATTTCCCTAATTCAAAAGCAGTTACAGCTATAGTAGGTGTAATAAGTATATCATATTCCTTAAAATATTCATAGAACTGTTCATAAAATTTCATAGCCATATATTCTGCCTTTACTAGGTCTAGTGAAGTATAATTAAGCCCTGCTTCAATCAATTTAAGGAATGAAGGCGTCATTTTTTCTTTCCAATCTTTTAAATATGGTTTAAAATCATAGGCAAATCCTGCTGTTACCAAAGTAACTACAGTTTGATATGATTTCTTTAATCTTACTTTAGCTTTTTCTACTTGCCAATCAAAATTTTCAAATTTATGTACTGCTTCAAGTACGCTTTTTTCTACTTCTGGGTTAATTGCTTTAGCATATCCTAAATCTAAAGAATAACCTATTTTTAATTTTCTTGGGGTTTCTTTAACGATATCAACATAATTGATATTAGATTTTTGAAGAGAAAATTTATCAGCGTCCGAAGGTCCTTTCATAGCATCTAACATTAATGCAGCATCTCTTACATATCTAACAATAGGACCATAGTGTGCGAGTAAATAAAATGCAATTAATTTAAAATCTCTTGGAATCCTCCCAAAATTAGGTTTTAATCCATACACGCCACATAAACTACTTGGAATTCTTATTGAACCACCTCCATCAGAACCTAAAGCAAGTGGACTTAACCCAGAAGCAACTGCAGCAGCTGCACCTGAACTTGAACCTCCGGGTGTTCTTTCTAAATTCCACGGATTTCTTGTTTCTTCAAAAATCATATTATAGGATATTGCCAAATGCCCGAACTCAGGAGTATTAGTTTTTCCTAAAAATACCATTCCTGCATTTTTTAGTCTCTCCACCACAATGGCATCTTTTTCAGGAACATTATGTTCAAAAATTTTACATCCATAAGTAGTTCTTATTCCCTTCGTGTCTGCTAAATCCTTTATTGAAGTAGGAACTCCATGTAAAATGCCTATTTTTTCTCCCTTTTTGATTGCATCATCAGCTTTTTTAGCTGTTTCTCGCGCTAAATCGAATGTAGGGGTGCAGAAAGCATGAATAATTGGATTTATTTTTTCAATCCTCTCAATTATTATTTCTGTAATTTCTAATGAGGTTAATTCCTGAGTTTTTATTTTTTCTCGCATATCATATGCTGAAATAAAACAAATATCTTCTTTACTCATATTCATTTCATTATCCATGTTTGATATTTGTTATATCATGATGTACCATACAATTTAAATTATAACTAAAAAGATTTCAAAGTTAACAGTCTCCAATGAATTTCATAATCCTTAAAATATAGATTAATAAATATTTTTAAAAAAATTAGTCAAATTTCAATGATTTTATGAAATTTTTTCCGATTTCTGTCTATTAATTGGTTTTATTGTGACTGAATGTCTAAAGCCATATTAGAAGGTATACAAGCTAAAAAAACGATAAGAAATTTTAAATTAAAAAATATGATAAAAAAGAAAATTATCTAAAAATAATATTCTAG
>Ga0209427_10009749_pt1 | contig 10690 bp, 9 predicted proteins | sample DeeMarSWOR136_30_FD_187465 | JGI IMG/M metagenome (GOLD analysis project Ga0209427, IMG submission 187465) | Marine sediment microbial communities from White Oak River estuary, North Carolina - WOR-1-36_30 (SPAdes) (version 2) | ecosystem: Environmental > Aquatic > Marine > Intertidal zone >...
CGGTTGGACCGCGAACAGCTGGTCCTCCTGAGGGAGGACGCTCACCAGCTCCCGCTGCTCCTTCCGCGAATCCCTTGGTAGCTGAAAAACTTAAGACAAAAAATGTCTGGATAGCAGTGGCAGTAATTACAGCAATGCTAATAGCCGGTTTCTGGTGGTATCAGCGTTCGGTAGCAAAAAAGAGAACGGCTGGAATACCTTCGACACGAGCACCAGTAGAAGGAGTCAAATGAAGATAACTATTGTAGGCACAGATTTCCCGATTGAAAATCGGGATGCAAAGCTATAAAAAGTATTTAATTAGCGGAGGTACAAGTATGGACTTAATGACTATTCTTGGACTTGTTATGGGATGTGGAGCAGTTTATTATGTTATGGCGCGAGGTCAAATTACGTCACTTCTGTTCAATTTGAGCGCAGCTATTCTGGTTTTTGGAGGCACATTTGCTTCTACTTTGATTACTTATCCTTTCAGAATCATTAGACAGGCTCCCCGGGCATTGAAACTGGTGCTATTTCCTTCGAAGAGATATAGCGCACCTGAGGCGATTACTGCTCTGGTCAGGTTGGCTGAAGTGGCAAGAAGGGGAGGGATTGGGTTTTTGGCAAACGAAATCCATAATTTAAGGGATAACTTTCTCGTTGATGGGATTCAGATGGTAGTTGATAATCTCGACCCTGAGATGATTCGGGAGAACCTGGAGAAGGAGATAGTCTTTACCAGGAGGAGGCATCAGCAGGTTAGCGGCATTTTCCGCACAATGGGAACTTATGCTCCGATATTCGGACTTTTGGGGACGCTCATCGGAGTTGTCCAGGTGCTGAGGAATTTAGCTGATCCCAAAACTATGGCTGCCTCCATGGCGATTGCTGTAACTACAACTTTCTATGGGATTTTCGGAACAAACTTCATTTTCCTTCCCATAGCCGGGAAATTAAATGCCCACAGCGAGGAAGAGTTGTTGATTAAAGAAGTGATTATTGAGGGGATTATCTCCATTCAAAAGGGCGAGATTCCTCTAATTGTGGAGAGGAAACTGCAGGCATTTCTTGCTTATAGGTTCCGCAGAAGAGTTTAAAAGGGGGCGGGCTCAATAAAATGGATCTAAAAAGAGAAGAAAGGACAGTAAGAAAGAGGGGGAGAAGTCCCATCTGGCTGACCATCTATTCCGATTTAATGACCAATTTGATGCTCTTCTTTCTGATGTTATTCGGAACCAGCAGGATGGCTACAGAGCTTCAAAAGACAATATATAAATCGATGCGCGTACAATTTAGCAGGGAAGAGGAAATATTCGCAAAAAAGGAAGAAGATGCTATCAAAAAAATGTTAAGTTATGTGGAGGAAAGGAGGCTTCGCGGTTTCGCCACTGTGAAAGTTAGTGAACAGATGGTTAAGATAATGCTGGCTAATCCTGTTCTCTTCGGTCTAGGCGAAAGCGAATTGAAGCCTTCTGCCATCGCGGTTCTTCGTCAGGTAGCAAGGCTTCTTGAAGATATACCCAATGCTGTTTTAGTAGAGGGGCACACTGATGACAAGCCAATAATTGGGGGCAAATTCCGCTCTAACTGGGAGCTCTCAACTGCTCGCGCCTTCAGTGTAATTAGATACTTTATTGAAGAGGAGAATATACCGCCCGACAGGCTATCGGCAGTGGGCTATGGTGAATACAGGCCACTTTATCCCAATGATACTGAAGAGAATCGGGCTATGAATCGCAGGATAGAAATTAACATTGTCCGTATTCAGTAGTGCCACTGTAATGGTGCCCGGACAAACAGGTCTATGCATCTGGAGTTCCCGATTTCATCGGGAGAGGAATGACCCCGATTTATCGGGATGGTCGCCCTTTCCCCGATAAATATCGGGGTGACGAAGGTAGAAAAGAATTATGGTAGATAAAGAAAAACATTTAATAGAAATTGAAGAGGATTTTACGTCACAGGCTTCGATGTGGGTTGTCCCTTATGGCAATCTGATGACCATTTTGATGATTTTCTTCCTCGTTCTATATGCTTTCTCCTTTGTGGTAAGTGGAGAAAGGTTTGAAACAATAGTCCAGTCGCTTCAGAAAGATGTAGGCGGTGAGGTAGATAAGGAGTACATGAAGAGAGTAATTTACAAGGCAAGGGAGAGAGAACTGGCAGAGGAGATGGATGGACTCATTGATGAGAAACGCCTAAAGAAGTTTGCTAATGTAAAGATAGACAAGGAAGGAATAAAAGTAGTATTTCGCAGTCCTGTAATTTTCGATTTGGGGAAGGCTGAACTTAAGCCGGAAATAATTTCTGTGTTGAGCGCAGTGGCCAGAGTAATTAAAGATATGCCCAATGAAGTAGTGGTTGGAGGCCATACAGATGATAGACCCATTGTAAGCGGAGAATTCCGTTCCAACTGGGAACTTTCAGCAGCCAGAGCTTTCAGCGTGATTCGGTATTTTATTGGACAGGGAGTTGATCCCGGAAGGCTTTCGGCAATAGGTTACGGAGAGTATAGACCACTTTATCCCAACGATACGGAGGAGCATTGCGCATTTAATCGCAGGATAGAAATTGATATAGTTTCCCTCAAATAGTGGAAGTGGGAAGCTATGTGCTTCAGCACATAGAGCAATCAGATGGCAGCCTAATCTTGCGCTTTAGCGCAAGCGAAAGGGAGGATGTAAATGATAAAAAAGGTCAAATTGTTTCATAAGTTTGCCTTAATTATGATACTTCTGGTAGTTATGCCTTTACTTATTCAGGGAATTAGAATGATTAATATTAATCGTGAAGCTCTGGAAGTCTCAGTTCTGGAGACTCACACCAAACTGGCGAAAGCGATAGCAGAAGATATTGATAGCTACGTCTCGGGATTGAATTTAGATTTGGCTTTTGTTCTGGCCTTTGAGAGATTCCCCAAGATGTCCTGGCAGGAGAAGATGAAGGTCCTGCTTTCTGTTGTTTCCCGTCACGAGGATTTCATTCTCATCTCCATGCTGAATGGAAAGGGCGATGAGGTGATTAAAGTGCACAGTCCAAGTTTCGCACAGGACTCTTCCAGGCTAATCAGTAGAAGCAAGGATCAGGCTTTTCTTGAAGCCAAGAGGACAGGGATTCCTCAGCTGGGAAATATCTATTATCAGGGCTACTTACCAAGAATAAATGTGGTTTATCCTCTTGAGGCTGAGTATGAATACGTTTTTGTTACAGTGGCTCTAAGTAATCTCTGGCGGAAGATCGGAGGGATCAGGATTGGAAAGACGGGATTCGCTTTTCTGATAGATAGCGAGGGCAGAACGATTTTTCACCCGGAATTGGAAAGGGCAAAAAATTTTGAGAAGGTGACTGAACTCCCTATTGTCAGACAAGCTTTAGCTGAATTTCGCGAACACGTTGGGGTGGATGTCTCAAGTGAAGGATTTAGTGATGACAAGGGGATGGGAATGGTAGGAGCGTATGCCTGGGCAGAAAGTCTGGATTGGGGAGTAATTATGCAGCAAAGTAAGGAAGAAGCATATAGTTCCATAGCCCGTATGAAAGCAAATGCCGTCTTGTGGATATTACTTAGCATTTTGGGTTCGGTGTTCATAGCTTTCTTTTTGGCAAAAAGTTTGAGCCGGCCGATTCTGGAATTGATAGCCGGGGCACAGAGATTAGGAGAAGGTGATTTTAGTTCCGAGGTAAAGGTTAACACGCGTGACGAAATTTTTACTCTGGCAAATACGTTCAATTTTATGGTTAAGAAATTGAAGGAGTTTCAGGAGCAGCTGGTTCTTCGCGAAAAACTGGCTGCGGTGGGCCAGATGGCTTCGGTAGTGGGGCACGAAATTCGCAATCCACTGGGCGTGATAAACAATGCTATCTACTATATCAAAACAAAGTTTGAAATGTCTTCAGGAAAAGAACTGGATCCCAAGATTCAAAAACATATTGGAATTATCGAGAAAGAGATTGTTGCTTCTAACAAAATTGTTAGTGACCTATTGGGCTTCTCCCGGACCCGGCCGCCGATGGCGCAACCGTTAGATCTCAATAAAATAATCGAGGATTCCTTATCGGCTGTATCCATTCCCGACACAGTGAAGGTGGAGATCGATCTGTCTTTAGAGCTTCCTCCTGCCCTCATAAACCCGGATGAGATTCGCCAGGTGTTCATAAACCTCATTAACAATGCCTGGCAGGCCATGCCAGAAGGAGGGACACTCAAGATTCGCAGTTATATCGAAGAGGAGATGGCCCAGGTGGAGGTTACTGATACGGGATGTGGAATCTCTCCTGAGAATATGAAGAAATTGTTTACTCCTTTCTTCAGTACTAAAACCAAAGGTACCGGGCTGGGACTGGCAGCAGTCCAGAGAATTCTGGAGAGACACAAAGGAAAGATTAAGGTGAGAAGCCGGGTAGGGGAAGGAACTACTTTCATTGTTAGTTTACCACTGGCTAAATAAAAAATGGTGGAGTAGCGAAGCAAAGCTTCGCGTTAATAAAAACCGGCACTACAAATGGTGCCCTATTACCTGGAAAGGAGGAGAAGAATGGATAGAAATGTCAATCTCTTGATTGTGGATGATGACATAAGCATATTGGAAACAATAGGCGATATCTTTCAGGAGAGGGGATATAATGTGGCTATGGTAGATAATGGACAGAGAGCGATTAAGTTAGTAAGCAGGAGATATTTTGACGTTGTTCTTATGGACATAAAAATGCCAGGAATAGATGGCTTGGAGACTTATAAAGAGGTAAAGAGAATTATCCCCACTGCTGCGGTGATAATGATGACCGGAGACAGCAAAGAGAAATTAGTAAAGAAATCTATAGAAGAAGGTGCCTATACTGTTATTTATAAACCGTTTAATGTTAAGAAAGTCATAAAAATTGTTGAGGAAGCTTTAAAGAAACCTATAATTCTAATAGTAGATGACAGAATAGAGGATCGGGAAACTTTAAGGGATATATTGGCTGGGAAGGGATACAGGGTCGTCCTGGCGAAAGACGGGTACGAGGCGGTGGGGTTTTCGGAAAAGGGTAATTTCGATGTAATTCTCTTAGATATAAAGATGCCTAAGATGGATGGCATCGAGACCATGGAGAGGATTAAAGAATTTAGACCCGATGCAGGAATAATAATGATGACTGCCTATTCTATGGAGGAATTCATAGAAGATTCTCTCAGAAAGGGAGCCTATACCTGTTTGTTTAAGCCAATCGATGTGGAAAAAATGTTAGAAGCTGTCCAGAAAGTTCGCGACCTGGGTAAAAAATTCAGAAGAGAAGAACAGGTTGAGATATTAATAGTGGATGACGATCCAAATTATAGAGAGACAGTAGCTGATATACTCGAGGACGAGGGTTATAAAGTTTCCAAGGTGGAAACGGGAATGGCTTCAATTGAGGAAGTTAAGAAGAAGTTCTTCAATGTAGTTCTGGTAGACTTCAAACTGGCCGATATCACTGGTTTGGAATTGGCTAAGAAAATCAAGGCAATAGATAAGAACAGTTACATGATAGTGGTTACGGGACATGCTTCTTTGGAAACAGCCTTGAAGGCTATTGAAATGAGAGAAGAGATTTACGGTTTCGTGGTCAAGGGTGGAGGACGTGACCCTGGACAGCTTAAGTGGACAATAAAGAGCGCCCTGCGAGAGCAAAGACTTACCTGGGATAAGATGGAAGCGGAAAACAAATTGAGAAGAGCAAACAGAAGATTAGGGGAACTCTCGATTACTGATGATTTAACAGGAATATATAATCGCAGACATTTTTACGAAAAAATTTCCGAGATGACAGCCAGGGCTAAACGCTACAAGCTTCCCCTTTCTTTATTGATGTTCGATGTGGATCATTTCAAATCTTATAACGATACTCACGGTCATCTGGCGGGAAATAGAGTACTGGAAAGAGTGGGAAGAATAGTTTCCGAGGAAATCCGGGAAGTTGATTGGGGATTTCGCTATGGGGGAGATGAATTTACTGTGATTTTACCAGAAACATCCAAAAAAGATGCAACAATAGTAGCTGAGAGAATTAGAAAATCTTTTGAGAAATGTAAATTCGATGAGACCACCCTAAGTATAGGTGTCGCTCAATACGACCTGGAAAGCGGGCTCGATACCCTGATAAAACATGCTGATGAAACAATGTATAAAGCGAAAAGTCAAGGAGGAAATAGAATTGAAACTTAAAGAGAGTAGCGATTCCGATGAATCTTACCTTATTTGGAGATATGTATAAATAAGGAGGGAGAAAAAATGCCTAACAAGGTTAATCTGTTAATTGTGGATGATGAGGTGGAAACTTTGAGAACTCTAGACGATATCTTTGAAGATAGAGGTTATGTGGTTACACTGGCTGAGGATGGGTATAAGGCTATAGAATTTGCAAAGAAGAAGTTCTTCGATATTATTCTTATGGATGTTAAAATGCCGGGAATGAATGGCTTAGAAACATTCAGGGAAATAAAGAAGATTTGTCCTTCTGCGGTAGTGATAATGATGACCGGGTATTCAGTGGAGGAACTGTTGCGGCAGGCAATTGAGGGAGGAGCTTACGCAGTTATCTATAAACCCTTTGACATGAAGAAGCTTTTCCACACCATTGAGGGAGCTTTACGAAAAACCCTAATTATGGTTGTGGATGACCTGCTGGAAGACAGGGAAACTTTGAAAGATATCCTGATTAACAAAGGATATCGAGTAGTAACCGCAGGGGATGGATATGAAGCGTTAAGTATGGTTCCCAAGACAAATTTTGATATCATACTTCTTGATGTAAAGATGCCCAGAATGGATGGTATTAAGACCCTGGAATGGATCAAAGAGATGAATCCAGAAACAGGGGTAATAATGATGAGTGCTTATTCAATGGATGAGTTCGTGGGAAGAGCATTGAGAGAAGGTGCTCTTGCATTTCTTTACAAACCTTTCGATATGAAGAAACTATTCAGGATAATTGACGAATATCAAGAAGAAAAGAAAAAAATAAAGAAAAAAGAAGAAAAATAACTGATAGGTAATAATAATTTTTGCGAACGGGAGTGATGTAAATAGGAGGAAAGGATGAAGAAGACGAATATCCTCATTGTGGATGATGAAATTGATCTTCTGGAAACCTTGGGAGATATTTTTGAGAGTAAAGGCTATAATGTAACTATGGTAGAAGATGGAAATAAGGCGATCGAACTTTTGAGGAAGAAATACTTCGATATCATTCTCATGGACCTCAAAATGCCGGGCATAAGTGGCCTGGACAGCTTCAGAGAAGTGAAGAATCTGCATCCTTCATCCGCTATAATAATGATGACTGCGGGAAGCGTAAGGGAGGAAATAAAGGAGGCCATGGGAGCAGGGGTTGATGCTGTGGTCGATAAACCTTTTAATGTGAAAAAACTTGTGACCACTATTGAATCTATCCTGGAAAGGCCTATAATTCTTGTGGTCGATGATAGGGTCGAAGATCGTGAGACTCTAAGGGATATTCTGGTTGACAGAAACTACAGGGCGTTCGTAGCTAAGGATGGCTATGAAGCGATCGATATTGTTCGCAAAAGCGATTTTGATATCATGCTTCTGGATATAATGATGCCGGGAATGGATGGTTTGGAAGTGCTGGAAGTGGTTAAAGAGATCAAACCCCAAATAGGTGTAGTAATGATGACAGGATATTCTTCGGAGGGACTTGCGGGAAAATCGCTAAGAAAGGGAGCTTACACCTGTCTGTATAAGCCTTTCCTGGATATGGAAAAGTTGTTGAGGGTAATCGAGGAGGTTCAGGCACAGAAGGAAGGACTCGATTCTTCCTGGCAGAGAGAGAAAGTGCTCTTGGTAGATGGGGAACCATCTCATAAAGAAACGATTTCAAATATATTGACTGAAGAAGGATACAAGATAATTCCGGTTAAGAATGGTTCAGAAGCGCTAAAGAGAGCAGAAGAGAGTTTCTTCAATGTTGCGCTTATTGACCTGGAGTTATCAGATATGAGTGGTCTTGAATTAGCAACAAAATTGAAAAAGATGAGTAAAAAGATCTGTGTGATTGTGATGAGCCGATTCAGCGGCCTCGATTTGGAAACTCTCGAACAGTCGACAAAAGAAGCAATATTTGATTATTTAATTGAACCAATAGACCCAGCCCAGTTGAAACGAGTTATAAGAGAAGGTTTAAGAGAACAAAAGAAGTGGTAATAATGGCATAATATTGTGAAAGGAGAATAAATTATGAATTACAGAACAGAAAAATTTGGAAAGGTAAAGAAGAGATTCCAGTTCTTTCTACTTTTGATTAGTATTATTGTCATTTCTAATCTTGCTCTACTTTCAGCTGGAGGACAAAGTGATGGTGAAATGCTCGCTTTCAATATCTCTGCCTCAGGTTTTAAACTAAACGAGGGCTACCCTCGTCCACGGGTGTTTACCCCCAATGGTGATGGCAGTAATGAAGTAGTAACTTTTGAATATGAAAATATTTACGAGAGTAGCATAGTTTGCTGGATTTATGATATCAAGGGGTCGGTGGTAAGACAGCTTGACATCGTGGAAAGTGGGGAATACAGATTCACCTGGGACGGGGAAGACGAGCAAGGGAATACAGCGCCTAGTGGCATATATATCTATCAGATAGAAGTAGAAGGCCAAACCATAAATGGCACAATAGTCCTTGCTAAATAGTAACAAAAGAAAAGTAGCTGTAAAGTGCCAGCTCTATTATATAATCATGTCACTGCGAGCGACTGAAAGGAGCGTGGCAGTCGGGAGATTGCTGCACTCCGTTCGCAATGACAGCGCTTTGCTGCTACAAATTAGGAAGAAAGATGGCGTGGATAAACAAAAAAGTCATTTTGATAGGGTTAGTGACTGTAGTCCTGGGTCTTGGGTCTGGTGTCTCTTTCGGGGATTTTGATGACCTTGGTGTGGGAGCTCGCCCCATAGGAATGGGAAGCGCCTTTGTTGGTCTGGTTGACGATGTCCATTCTCTGTATTATAATCCTGCAGGGTTGGGTCGACTAACCCAGATAGAGTTCACCAGCGGATATGGAAAACTTCACTGGGGACTGGATGACGGCAGTAACCTGGGAAATGCATTTATCGGCTACGCTCATCCCTTGGAAAAATTAGGTGGAATAGGAGTGGGCTGGCTGCATCTGGGACTGAGGGGTCTTTATCGAGAAGATACATTTATTATTTCTTATGGCAATAATTTATCTAGTTCGCTTTCCGCCGGGCTGAACTTAAAATTACTATATAAACAATATGATAGTAATCAGTACACAAAGTCTGACCCCCTTTTTGAGGAAAAAGGCTATTCCAGGATAGGATTTAGTAGTGATCTCGGTCTTTTATATAATCTTACTGGCAATATCTTCTCCGGACTTTCCATCACAGATATCATTCAGCCAGATATGAACCTGGCAGATAAAAGTGATAAAATTCCTCTGGGAATCAGAATAGGCATTGCTTACAGAGATAAGGTCAGTTTAATTAATTTTGCATTGGATGCTGTTTATAAAGACAGGGAGTTTGACGTTTCTGCTGGCGCGGAAAAGTGGCTCTCCGGTAAGTCAGTGGGAGTTCGGGGAGGGATAGATATTGGAAGTAATGGCTTCAAAAGTTTCTCTCTGGGAGGAAGTTGCCAGGTATCTGCATTGGAAATAGACTATGCTTTCATCTATCCTCTTTTCGGGCTTGGAGAGACTTATGGTTCTCACCGTTTTTCAGTGACGTTACGTTTTGGCAGCCCTAAAAGGGCAGTGTCCGAAGAGAAAGGACCCATACCGAGAGAAACGGGCACTGAAGAGAAACCTGTGAGTGAAGAAGAAAAGATAAAGGAAATGAAGGGATACTATTATCGTGGAATCTACCATTATGAGAGAGGCGAATATGAGGCAGCGATTGCTGAATTTGAAAAGGTTCTACAATTGGAGCCGGATCATAGCCAATCGCTAAGACTTATTGAACGAGCGAAGGAGAGAATGAAAATTAAAAAGTAACCGGAGGGGAGATGGGAAAAACCGGTGCAGAAACAAGGGCTTACCTTCTTGTTTTATCTCTGATTGCGCTGCTTTGTCTTCCTCAAGATGGTAATACAGGAGGAATATCGACTCCTTTCACCGAGGTAGTTGTTAACAACTTAAGTATCGGAAAGAACTATACAATCGGGCAGAAAGTTAGTCGGCAATTGCGGGTGAGAAATAAAGGCAAAAATTTGATTGAATTGAAAATGGAAATATTGATGCCATCTAAAAGTGAATTGAAGGAAGGATATGAACCAATTCCCGATGTTTCCTGGATAGAGCTGGAAAAGGACTACTTTTCCGTAGAGCCAGCAAAAGATGCAGTGACTGATTTAATTGTCACTATTCCCAGGGATAAGAAATATCTGGGTAAGAAATATCAGGTTTATATCTGGTCACATACTGCGGGCAGGGGGAATCTACCCATTGCTTTGGGTCTGAAGAGCAGACTACTCCTGGAAATTTCTGGAAAGGAAAGAGATATATCCAAAGAGTTTGCAGGGAGGTACGATTTTGCTGTTTTCCCAGACGAAATGGTACTGGAAAATATAAAAATAGGGAAAGTTTGCGATATCAAAAAAATAGTGGGAAAGGTATTGGAAGTAAAAAATCTCAGTCGTTACTCTCACATTTACCAGCTAAGGAGTATTTCTGCGAAGAGAGCGGGAGTAACGGTTGAAAATGGATATGAGGACTGCC
>Ga0209427_10009750_pt1 | contig 10690 bp, 8 predicted proteins | sample DeeMarSWOR136_30_FD_187465 | JGI IMG/M metagenome (GOLD analysis project Ga0209427, IMG submission 187465) | Marine sediment microbial communities from White Oak River estuary, North Carolina - WOR-1-36_30 (SPAdes) (version 2) | ecosystem: Environmental > Aquatic > Marine > Intertidal zone >...
CGAGCCACAAAAGGTGCCCCAGCAGCAATGGCCAGTTTGGCTATGTCAAAAGCTCTCTCTCGGTTTCCGTAGGGAGCGGTGGTTCCCATCTTCATGAAAGGGGTGGTGGGGGCGAACTGACCTCCGGTCATCCCATAGGTTTGGTTGTTGATCAGAATAGTGGTCAGGTCGATATTGCGTCGGCAGGCGTGGATGAAATGATTTCCCCCAATGGCCAAAGCATCGCCATCGCCTGTGATTACGATCACTTTCAAGCTGGGTTTGGCTAATTTGACCCCGGTGCCAAAAGCTAAAGGCCTACCGTGAGTGGTGTGCAGGGTGTTGAAATCCACGTATACCGGCATTCGACTGGAGCAGCCAATCCCTGAAATCATCACTACCTCATCTCTGGATAGCTTCAGCTTATCTATAGCCCTTATGATCGCTCCCATGACTATGCCGATGCCGCATCCGGCACACCAGACATTGGGGAACTTTTTTTTAGTTCTCAAATAATGGTGGGTCACCTTGGGCATTGGCTCCATATTACTTTTCCTCCCTGATTTTACGAAATATCTGATCCGGAGTGATCAATTCGGAATCGTATCGGAAGAGTCCCCGCACCCGAGTTCTTCCTCGATTAACCCGATTCACCTCGCGGATGAGCTGCCCCTGATTTAGCTCAGCCACAATGATCAAATCCAACTGTTCCAAGATATGCTCCATGTATTCATCCGGAAAGGGCCAAATGGTGAGGGGCTGAATTAATCCCACCCTTATTCTTTTATCCCGACCCATGCGTATGGCCTGTCTGGCGGACCGAGCCACAATTCCATAGGCGAACACGGCCACGTTGGCATCTTCCATGAATTCCTGTCTCACCTCAACGATATCATTGACGTTATGGGTGATTTTGTTTTTCAGCTTGTCCAGCTTTTCCTTGATGACGACTGGTCTTGAGGTAGGGAATCCCTCCGGATTATGAGTCAAGCCGGTGATGTTGAATCTGTATCCCTCACCGAAGCTGGCCATGGGAGAAACGAAATGAGGATTTATCTCAAAATGTTCATACCATTCGGGAGGAACCGTGGGCTTCATGCGATTGATTACCCTCATCTCGCTGGAATCTGGTAAAGTGACCTTCTCCCGCATGTGTGCCAAAACCTCATCCATCAAGACCACCACCGGCGTTCGATATTTTTCAGATAAATTGAATGCTCGGACGGTGAAATCAAAGCATTCTTTGACCGAAGAAGGACCTAAAGCGATGGCATTATAATCTCCGTGCGTTCCCCAACGAGCCTGCATGGTATCGGACTGAGAAACCTTGGTGGGTAGTCCGGTGGAAGGACCACCTCTCTGCACATCCACGATCACACAGGGGACCTCAGCCATGTAAGCGTACCCAATGTGCTCTTGGATCAGGGAAAAACCCGGACCGCTGGTGGCAGTCATCGACTTTACTCCCGCCACAGATGCTCCGATCACTGCAGCCATACTGGCGATCTCATCCTCCATCTGAATGAACTTGCCTCCCACCTTGGGTAGCTCGCGGGCCAAATACTCCGCGATCTCGGTGGAAGGAGTGATGGGGTAACCAGCAAAGAATCGTGCACCAGCAGCAATGGCGCCTTCAGCGCAGGCCGCATTCCCTTGCATCAGCCTTTCTTTTTTGTCTGTTGCCGTGTTCATTTATTTTCCTTGGGTTCCTTTTTTTCCCGAGCTTTTACCGCGATAGCAAAATCGGGACACCTCAGCTCGCACATCCCACACAAAGTGCATTTATCCGGAGAAGTAAGCACGGGCAGACCATCTTTATCCGAGGTCAAAGCTCTGGTGGGACAGAAAGCCACACATATGCCACATTTCTTACACCAGGCTTCAAACACATGAACTCTTTCCCCTTTTTCTTTCGAGGTCAGCGTCGCCTTTTTTACCTCATCTGCCAATTTCAAAATCCTTCCGTGCGTAATAAAAATAGCTTGACTTAATTTCGTATACATAATAAACTTGTTACGTTAAAAGTCAAGTCATTTGGCGAAAATTCGTTACTTTTTTCACTAACTTCTGTGATCATGAAAGCCATCAACCACAAATTCAGAGAGAAACTCAATTCCACCATTGGGGGAGAGGCTCACAGTTTTTGTTATCAATGTGGAGCTTGTGTGGGAGATTGTCCGGCAGCTATGTATTCTCCGGAGTTCAATCCGCGAGAGATTCTCTTAAAGGCTATCTTGGGCGATGAAGAAGCCTTAACCGGTGAGAATTCTCCCATCTGGGACTGTACCAACTGTTATACCTGCTACGAAAGATGCCCGCAGGCAGTAAGACCGGTGGAGGTAATCATCGCTTTGAAGAACATCTGCTTTGAAAAAGTGACCAGTGCCCCTGAGGTAAGAGAAATAGTGAACAGCGTCAAAGCCACCGGTCGGACGGTGAGGATAACCTCTTTATCGGATAGGAGAAGAAAAGAGTTAGGGTTAAAAGAGGTAAAGATCGTTCCCATGGAGGAGTTGAAGGAACTTTTTGAACCGTAAAATAGATATTTTTTCGATAATCTTTGTCGAGATGTGAATCTGGACCAGCAATTTCAAGAAAGCTATTAGGTTTGAACAATGAAATACGCACCTTTTTTCGGATGTATGATCACGGTCAAATATCCCCAGATGGAAGCGGCGGTGAGAAGAACTGCCGAGAATTTGGGGATGGAGCTGGTGGATTTGGAGGGCTTTTCTTGTTGTCCCGATCCCATCTATTTCAAAGCCACGGATAAGCTGGTATGGCTTACCATTGCCGCTCGGAATATTTGCATAGCAGAGGAGGCCGGACTCGATCTGGTGACCATGTGTTCGGGATGCACAGCTACTTTGTCCGAAGCCAATTTTCACCTGTCCAATGAACCCGAATTGAGGGAAAAGGTCAATTTGCGTCTGAAAAAGATTGGAAAAGAATATAAAGGCAAAATATCTGTCAGGCACATTGTCACCGTTTTGCGGGATGATCTGGGGATCGAAAAGGTTAAAAAGTCGGTAAGGAGACCCTTAAATAATATCAAAGTAGGAATTCATTACGGCTGTCATCTTTTGAAGCCTTCGGAGATAATGCGGGTGGACGATCCTGATTGTCCCACCATTCTGGAAAATTTGTTTAACGCCATTGGAGCGCAGGTGATCCATCACGATAAACAGTCGTTGTGTTGCGGAAAGGCCTGTATGTCTGAGTCTATCCCGGATAGGATGACCTATGACGTTTTGACCTCTCTTAAAGAATCCGGTGCAGATTGTATGGGCTTGATCTGTCCCACCTGCTTCGACGAATTCGATTTGGGACAGATAAAACTTTCAAGAAAACTTAACCAAGATTTGACCCTCCCAATTTTATATTATTTCCAATTCTTAGGTTTAGCTCAAGGTCTTTCCCCCAAAGAGGTAGGACTACATCTCCATAAAACCAAAACCGATAAAATAATTGAGAAATTAAACAATTCTCAAACTTGAGAAAAGCAATAGGGGCCCAATATGCTGTCCTGATAGATCCAGAGGATAGGTCTTTGATAAGATCTTATAAAGGAAGTGTTATATGGTGAAGAAAAGCAGAGTCTTTTGGACTGTCTTCCTGATCTTGGCGATTTTTCTCATTTCTGGATGCGGCAAGAGAAAGTCGACTGAACCCGAACCATCGCACACCTGGACCATCCTGGGCTACTTCAATGGAAATAACGACCAAGACAAGGAGGCCGTGAATGGAGATACCTTATCCTATGTGATTCAGGATGCGTTGGAGATGGAACAGGTGGGCTCTACCCAGGATGTCCGAATCATCGTAATGTTAGGCTCCTTTAAAACCGAGGGCAAGTGTTACTACTATCTTATTAAGAAACATTTAGATGAGCCTTCCGATCTCGATTCGATCAGATCGGAAGTGTTGGACAGTTTGGACGAGGAGGATATGTCCGATCCTCTGACTCTGAGAGATTTCATCCGATATGGGGTAGAGCATTATCCCGCCGATTATTACCTGCTCATCATCAATGATCATGGAGAAGGATGGAAGGGGGTCTGTTATGACCAGCAAAACGGTGACGGAAGGATGATGAGTTTGCCGGAACTCTCTTCCGCTCTTTCGGGCTACAATTTTAAGATAATCATTTTCGGAGCCTCCTCCATGTCCATGGCTGAGGTGGCATATCAATTGAAAGATAGAGCGGACTATTTAGTTGCATCCCAGTATTTTGGTTTCAAGCGAAACATATTAGGTTTTCCCATATGGCTGGGGAGTTTAACTGAGAATCCGAATATGAACGTAACAAGTTTAGCCCGTAGGATAGCTATGGCAATTCATACAAGTGCTGTGGATAGAAATGAAGAGGTTAGCATCTCTGCCATCGATCTTTCCAAGGTGGATGCACTAACCTCAAAGATAGCAGATTTTGGCAGCGTGTTGCTGACTCACACTGGTGATCATTGGAAAGAGGTGGTAGATGCTCGGGAAACTGAGATTACTTCAAGTCAGTTTCACTTTACAGGATATTATTTTGATCTCAACAAATTCTGTCAAAATATCCGGAGTTCGGCTAATCTTGACTTGGTGGTAAAAAGCACTGCCCAGATGGTTGAGGATGCCAATGACGCTGCGGTGTTTACCACGCTGAGCACCCAGGAGGAGCTGGGCTATGGTGGGCTTTGTATCCATTTCCCCTTCAAAACCGAGGATTTTGACTCCTCTGACTATGTGCAACTGGATTTTGCCGTCTCTGGCTGGCATAATTTCTTGTCCGAATTTATCAATGCTTATGCAGATGCCAATACCGGCAGCTTGCGGATCGTCTCAGAGCCAGTAAAAGGCGCAAGTATCTATCTTAACGGGGAGCCCACTGGTTTAGTGACAGATACCACCATTCATAAACTTCCAGCAGGTGTGTACCTCGTTAAGTTGGTTAAGGAGGGGTATAAGGATGCTATAAAAGGCCCATTAGAGGTTGTGGCAGGAACAACCAGAGATGTTATGATTGGATTAATTCCTCTTTCCCCACCCACAGAAAGCGAATTTGGATTATATAGCACAAAAGCTACAGATTTTTAGACATGATCTGTTTGAACCAGATTCTATAAGCTTTTTTGCCCCCACCCCTCAAGTCCCCGGGGAATAATTTATACAATTAAATCACAAAATCCGGGCAGGAGTCCTTCTTTCCTGCAAAGAATTTAAATTAAAAAGAAGCTCATAGTGACTGCGGATCGAAGGCAAAGATTCTCTCTCTTGTGCCCATCTTCACCGTGTATTCTTAAACTTGGTAATAAGGTTTTTTATATTGTTACTGAAGATTTTAGTTGACAAGGTGGGAATTTTACCATTTCTTATAAAAAATGTAACAATTGGTCAAGTGGATGGATATGGACTTCATTCAAACAGGATTTGAAAATCTCTTGGACTTTTTGAAGAGAGAAAGGAAATGAAAAACACAATTACAAGAATCCTCTATGTGGGGATTATTCTGGTTGTCAGCCTTTGCCTCCATCTGGGAGGATGTCAAAAAAAACTTGTGAGGGATCGTCATAAAATGGGTGTGGTGGAGGGATTCGTAAAAGACTCTTTAAGTGCGATCCCGATAGCCGGAGCTGATGTCTTCTTAGACGATCGTCTGTTTGAGCCTTATCCGAAAACAGATTCCAGCGGATATTATCGTGTGGATGTCGTTCTTACAGATGTCAGACTGGTAAAGATAACAATAAAAGCGCAAGGATATAAAACAAAAGACAAAAACATTATGCTTAAGCCAAATCATATTCAAAGACTTGACTTTTTTTTAGTGAAGGAGGGAGGTTCATGAAAACTTTTATAGGCTTTTTGGGAATGGTACTAATTGGTCTAATTGTCTGTAATTCTGTGGGAGGTGCTACCAAGACAAATTCTCTCATACTATTAGACCACGGGAGCGGAATCGACCTTACAGATTCAGCGATCGAATTGGTGAACCATTATGCAGGGGAGGTTTATCATGTATTTAGACCAAAGGTTTTAATGGGATATGTGCCGCCCAATAATATCACCCATTTGATAGCCAAAGCAGGAATCCTAGACATTTATCAGAGCCAAACTGAACCAGATAAAGCAGATCCTATGGTAAACTCTGCGATAAAAGCTTTCAATAACCTTTTACAGCCGGTAAAAGAGTTAACAGAAGAAGAGATGCAAAAAAGAAGTCTTGAAGGAATTAAGGATAAGGTGCGGATCACTTATCCAACCAAAGATTCGAAAACTGGGCTTTCTGATCGGTTTACTTCAGAATATATGATCGGCAGAGTGGCAGTAGGAATTGTGATAGTAGAAGGAAACGGTCCTCCGCAGTTTAACTGGACTCAGCAGGGACTAGATTCTGTCACGACCCAAATAATATGGGGCTTAGATTGGCTGGCAAATAAGGCAAGCGAAAGCAATTCCAACGTGTGTTGGTTTTATGATTGGCATTATTCTGTGCCGGTGCCGGAAGAACCGATAATGGGTCCAAGTGGAAGTGATCTTAGTGACCAAGATGCTGTAATTTCCTGGATTGGATACGCAATACAGGGTTTGGGCTATAATCCCGGTTCCCGTGTCTGGAGCCCCTTTGTGGGCTGGTGGGTATTTACTGAAGGGGTTAGCGCTATCTATAGTTACGTTCACAACATCCGTGGCACAAATAAAACCGATTGGGCATTTGCCATGTTTGTGGCAAATGGAGATACATTTTGGGATGGTGAATATGCCTGGGCAATGAATTGGAACGATAGGCATTTGCTGGATCAGCCCATCGGACGTGATCATGGCGGACCTTACTTAGTTATGACCCATGATTATTGGTACTTTGGTCTGGATGACATGTGGAATGTTGTGGCTCATGAGACTTTCCATATTTTCGGACCAGTGGATGAATACGAACGTGCGAAGGGTGCGTGTGAAAATAGTGGTTCCTGTGATGACAAATTTGGATATTTGCAGATCGAAAATCGGAATTGTGCATATTGTGAAGGATCAACCTACTGTGTAATGAGGGATATGTGGGCATATCATGACGCTTGCGTTTACACCCGACACCAAGCCGGCTGGCGGGATTTGGATGGAGATGGACCGGCTGATCCGATTGATCCCAATTCTCATCGCTATTGCTGGATTGGTCCCGGTCAGGTGGATGGCCCGGTGCAAGGCGGCGACGTTATAAAAACTTTTACTTTAGAGGGCGAATTTGTTAAATCCATCGCTATTACACCCGATAATTGTGGGCTTCGGTCGGATGGATATTGCGAGGTCATGTGGGATGGCACAAATGCGTGGGGAGCTGTTTGTGCCCCGGGCACATATTTGGTCACCCTCAATGATGGTGGCTCACATAGCATTTTTCTCAATCCTATTGATCCCAATAATTACACTCCGGTCTTCAGCAATTTCCAGTTTGAAAACGGCGTTCTTTATTGGCGATTAAGTGATTGTTGGGCATACGTGAGATTAAAAATTTATGATAGCAGTAATCACCTGGTTTTATATCCGATTAAAGATAAAGCCTATCTCCGTAATGCAGATTATCAAACAGTCCTTTGTGGTCTGATAGAGGGCGAAACATATAGGGCAGAATTCTTCGGTTGGGGTCCTGCTGGGCATAGATCAAATATCACCGAGTATTCTTTTGTCTATCATGGGCCAGCAGTTTTATCTCCTAATGGAGGAGAAGAATGGGAATCCATGAGCGCCCATTACATTACCTGGAATTTTCCAGGTGTCCCCGGAAATGTAAAAATCGAATATTCCACTGACGGAGGAACAAGTTGGGAAATCATTGCTTCCAGCACTCCTAATGATGGGTCTTATCGTTGGACCTTACCTTGTACTGGTGAGACTCTCTCCACTTGCGGAGTAAAAGTCTCGGCTGAGTTGGATGGCATTCCCTGGGATATGAGCGATGACGATTTCTTCATCCTTCCTCGTCCCAGGACTTTGGTTGCTTATCAAAGTGGGCCTGATAAGGTCACGTTAGAATGGGAACCCCCAGCTGGTGCATTTACCATCTATTGTGACGGTTGTCTCTGTGGTGTCTCCGAGCCATCTACTTTAACTTATACTGATTCCGGACTCATTCCAGGTCGAACCTACGTATATTGGATGAAGGACGGATTATCAAATGCAGATACAGTGACTTTGAGTGTTTTTGGATCCTTTACCTCACCGGAGGAGTTTCCGATTTATAATAACATCTCTACCTTTTCTGGTGTTCCATCTAAGGTGGATAGCTGTGACCTGGCGATCGATTATAACACAGGTTACCCGGGTCATTTTGTAAAGATGAGAATGTTGATGAAAAATCCGGTACCCATCTCTGGTTTTAATCTATTGATAAGAATGCGCTATTGGGATTCTGTTACTCTGCCAGGATATCCTGATTTGGCCGATTTCCATACAGTGGACATTTTTCAGGACAGCATATTCATATGTCCGGATTGGGTGGATTATCCGGTAAGAGAGTGTTTCATCGACACCGCCGGTCTCTTGACCAGTGGCTTTAACTCTTTATTCGCAAGAGGACAGCCTGCGGATACAACCCTGTCTCACTGTAAGTATCTATGGGTCAAGGGATGGGCTGAACCGGATAGCTCCATCCCGCCCAGGGGAAATTACGATATACTTTTCAGATTTGGGGTTGATCTTTCCTGTATGTGCGATTCCGACACGATAAAAAACGTTTTCTTCGATCTGCCATTCGGATATTTAATTGATAACGTGGGTTTCTCCATTCCTTTTAGATTTCATACCGGTGAAAATGGCCAGCTTGAGGCCTGGTGGTCTGTGCCAGGAGATGCAAATAACGATAGCGTGGTCAGTTCGGCTGACATTGCCTTCTTAACCGACTATCTTTTTAAAGGGGGACCACTGCCCTGTATCCCGGAAACGGCAGATCCGGATTCAGATTGTGCGGTGAACTCAGCAGATATTGTTTGCTTGGTAGATTACCTATTTAAAGGGGGACCTCCGCCCAAACGCGGATGTTATTGTCCGTTACTAAAGGAAGAAAGACAGACATCGACATTCGGTAGGTAGCTCTTCAAAAACTGAATCAGATAGTTTTTAGGGGTATCGAAGAAATATTTACAGAAGCTATTGATAGGAGAGGCTTCGTCCCGGCCACAAAAAAACATCCACCCAGGATTGAAATTTTGGGTTCGTTCCAGTAAGTTTGTTCAAGCTATTGAGGAGTATTCTTCTTCCGGTCGACTTTGGCTATTTTTTGTTTTCCTTCAACTTCTCTTTCGCCAGCTTGGCTTCCTGGGTGTTAGGATGATTGTTAACTAACTCCTCAAAGTATTTGTTGGCCTGGCTAAAGCTTTTGAGCTCCGACAAGGATAAGCCCAGCTTATATAACGCGCTGGGAACTTTCTCTCCGGTAGAATAATTTTCCAGCACCTTGTGAAATTCAATGGCGGCTTTGGTGTAGTTCTTTTTAGCGTAATAGCATTCTCCCAGCCAATATTGAGCATTGTCGGCTAACTCGGTTTCGGGAAAGTATCTCAAATAATTGGAAAATCCGGTGATGGCTAAATCGTACTTGCCCTTGGTCAAATCCAGATAAGCGGCATCGTAAAGCTGTTTGGGGTCCACGTTGACCAGGGGTTTGGTGGTATCGGGGACCTGTGCCGTATCTTTTTTGGAAACCTGTTGTTTGACCAAGTCTATCTTCTGATAAAGTTCTGGAAATCTATGACCCAGGTCCTCCAACCTGCTTTCCACGATTCCCATTCTTTCATCCATTCCCCCCAGAGTGCTGGCAAGATCCGCCCTTAGTCGGTTGGACAATTCAATTTGTTCTCTGAGAAGGCTGTCCAGTTGAGCTGTGCGATGCTCCAATCTGCGATTGCTCTTCTCCAAAGTCTCCACCTGTCTCTTGAGTCCCTCAATCTGCCAGCGAGAAGCACAGCCGGATACCAGAAGAAGAACTATGAGAAGAAAAAAGCTAGCCTTTATCGTTTTAGTAATCAAGGCTCATCACCTCTTCATACTTGTCTTTTAGAATTGCCTGCAACGTGAGTCGGCGACTCAGGTTATTATCACTTCCGGTGATTAGAGAACCTTGCAGTCTCTGATGTGTTATCCAGAAGCATTCAAAGCTGCTTGAAAGTTGTGCTCAAGATCATGTCGCCTGCACGTTAATAAATGTAAGCCAAAGGGGCAGATCCTGAAATCTGCCCCCTCTTTCAGATTCCTACACTTTTTTCGATCTTTTTTTAAATCCTCCTTACTGAGAAACGAGCACGAAATCTACTCTTCGGTCTTTGGACCAGCATTTGTCGTCACGACAGCGCATGGATTTTTCCTTGCCATAGCTGATAGTGGTGAGTCGATCTTCAGCGACACCTAACTTTATCACATAATCCTTGGCGGCGCGAGCTCTTTTGTCTCCCAAGGCCAAGTTATACTCCACGGTTCCCCGTTCGTCGCAATTTCCCTCAAGTCGGATTTTAGCTTCGGGATTTTCTTTCAACTTCTGTATGTTCCTGTCCAGAATTTCCCGATCCTTTGGTCTCAGATCAAATTTGTCAAAATCGAAGTAGATCGGTTCTAAGACGATCTCCACCGGCGGTGGCGGAGGGGGAGGCGGTGGCGGTGGTGGAGGGGGAGGCGGTGGTGGCGGTGGTGGTGGCTGCTCCACCACTACCGGTTTCTCAAATACCCTAGGGCAACAGCTGGC
>Ga0209427_10009751_pt1 | contig 10687 bp, 4 predicted proteins | sample DeeMarSWOR136_30_FD_187465 | JGI IMG/M metagenome (GOLD analysis project Ga0209427, IMG submission 187465) | Marine sediment microbial communities from White Oak River estuary, North Carolina - WOR-1-36_30 (SPAdes) (version 2) | ecosystem: Environmental > Aquatic > Marine > Intertidal zone >...
ATTTGGCAGCTCATAGGCTCCACCAAAACCTTCATGTCCGCCGGCTGCCCCGATACCACCCGTGATGTAAAGCTTGGTATCGACAACGTCTTTCCAGATAGTGTCAATTGCATTGACATATTCCATGTTGCCGGTCAGCGCCGCGACATCAGCCATCCCCGTATACAGGTAAGCAGCCCGGACCGAATGGCCGAGGGCCTTTGTCTGCTCGGTGACTGGTTTATGGTCCTGAGAGTACGTGCCGTAAAGCCCGCCGTTGCCATCCGGGCCACGGTTTCCTTTGCGACCACGCTGATCCAGGAAGAACTTAGCCTGGTTTAGATACTTCTCGTCACCCGTGGCACGATACAACTTGCATAGCCCGATTTCGATTTCCTGATGTCCCGGCGGATCAGTGCGTTTGCCTTCGGCGAAGACATCGCAGATAAGGTCCGCATTTTTGGTGGCAACATCCAGAAAGGTCTTCTCTCCGGTGACCTGATAATGGGCAACGGCCCCTTCGTACATATGGCCAACACAGTACTGCTCGTGAATCGCCTGGACGTTGGTCCAGAGTTTTTCGGGCTGCCTCTTGGGTATGGAGTAGAAGGTAAACAAATACCCGTCTTCCCACTGTGCTCCGGCCATTATCTTTACCACCTTATCCAGATACAAACGCATCATCGTATCAGGTTGTACCTGCAGCGAATAGGCGGCACCTTCCATAACCTTGTAAACATCCGAATCATTGAAGTAGATCCCTTCATGCTTTCCTTCCATTAGGCCTGCCGCCTTTTCGAAGTTTCTTATCCTTCCGGTCTCCTCGCACTTTTGGAAACAATAGGGAATTGTGACCTTTCTGCTAATCTCCAGCCGGGGCGTCCAGAAACCATCTTTGACGTTAACCTCGTTAAAGGGTACAGGCTTAACGTTATAATCACGCCTCAGTGCAACCTTCTTCTCTTCGGCCATACCCGACACAGTGCACAGGCCGATTGTCATAACCAGCATAAGGATAGCTGCGATAATTTGTCTTTGATTTACCATTAGAATTTTCCTCCATTAAATGGACTCTTCACAGAATTCAGAGCTTAATGTTAACCTTTAGGGTATAAAAATACATACGCACATTGAATCATACAGAGACATTAACATAAATACCTGAAAAATCAAGAGTCCATATTCCTCATAATCGTATTAAAGAATATGTGGACGCAAAGAACTTGAAATTCTGTCACTTTCTTTGTAGAATACGCACTCAATAAAAAATTCCTTATATCAAAAATGAAAGGACTGCAATGTTGACAGCAAGAAATCCGCTTTGTTTTTCGCTAATCTGCACATTGTTTTGTTCTCTCCTTGCCATCGCCCCGGTTTTCGCAACTGACCAGCCTCAGTGGGGCCAGAGATATTCCCGAAATATGGTTTCGAACGAAACAGGATTGCCGGATACTTTTGATCCAGCCACCGGCAAGAACATCAAGTGGGTAGTCCCACTGGGCACACAAACCTACTCCACGCCGGTGATAGGAAGCGGCAAGATTCTAATAGGTACAAACAACGACAAGCCACGTGATCCCCGGCACAAGGGGGACCGCGGCATCCTGCTGTGCCTGGACGAAATGGATGGAAGCTTTTGCTGGCAACTTGTTGTTCCGAAACTTGGAAAAGATCCATATATCGATTGGCCCCGAGTAGGTATGTGTTCGGTAGCTACTATTGAGGGAAACAGGGCATACATATTGAGCAATAAAGGTGAAGTAATATGCCTCGACCTCAACGGACAGGCGAACGGCAACAATGGTCCATACCAGGACGAGGGCCGACATATGGCCCCAAGCGATGCCGGGCCAATGGAAGTGACCAGTACTGACGCAGACATCATCTGGCTTTTCGATTTGATTTCAGAGATGGGAGTACACGTGCACGATGGAGCACACAGTTCGATTCTCATACATGGAAAATTCCTGTACGTAAACACGTGCAACGGTCTCAACAGCACCCATACAGGAGTACATTCTCCCGACGCCCCGAGTCTGGTAGTACTCGACAAGACAACGGGGAATCTCGCAGCCAGAGAAAATGAGAACATCAGTCCCCGGATATTCCACTGTACCTGGTCATCACCCGCATTGGGCAAGGTAAACGGTCAAAATCTGGTATTCTTTGGCGGTGGTGACGGTGTCTGCTATGCCTTCGAAGCGTTAGAGTCGATCCCATCCTCGAAGAAACTGAAGAACATCTGGCGGTTCGATTGCGACCCCAACGCACCGAAAGAAAACATACATGATTATATTAGAAATCGCAATGAGAGCCCAAGCAACATCAAGAGTATACCTGTGTTCCATAACAATCGCGTTTATATTACCGTCGGTGGTGACATCTGGTGGGGCAAGCACCAGGCATGGCTAAAGTGCATCGACGCTACAAAGTCGGGAGACATAACCAATAGCGGAGAAATCTGGTCGTATGATCTACACCGTCACTGCTGCTCTACACCGTCAATTTACAATGGTTTGGTCTTTGTTGCCGATTGCGGACAACCCATCCACTGTATCCACTGCGTTGATGCCGATACCGGCGAGCCTTACTGGACACATGAAACAAAGGGTGATATGTGGGCTTCAACGCTTGTGGCCGACGGAAAGGTCTATATCGGAACACGACTGCGGGAATTCCTGGTGATGGCTGCAAGCAAGGATAAGCGGGTCATAAGCTCGATTAAGCTGGACAGCCCTACGACCAGTACACCGGTGGCTGCTAATGGTGTGCTCTATGTAGCCACAATGAAGAAACTCTATGCGATCAAGAAATCTACAGAATAAAAGAAGGGTAAAAAATGAAACCTTTGGAGAAACAACAAGTAAGTTCAACGTCTCAGAATCCAAACAAAATCCTAAAGAACAAAAGCAAACACTTTCGGTTTACCTGGATATTTCCCATCGGGGGCCTGCTGGCGTTGGTATGGTTTTTAATTCGTGTGATTCCGAAGCCCTCCCGGGCGACTTATCCCTGTCAGCGAGTGGCCTTCCCATTGGCTTCGGGCTTTCTTATCTGGCTGATGGGGGCGGCCGGCTCCGTCATCGTCGTCCGCAGGGCCAAATGCTGCTTTATACAGCGCCGTCTGCTGCTATGTTCGATACTTGTTTGTGCCAGCACAGGTGTGATATGGCTGGCTCACAATGTTACAACAGAGGAGGCGGTTTTAGCCGAGGAGCCCGTTGCAAACGCTCCCGTAGGAATTGCCAAAGGGATTTACCCGGGACGTGTTGTCTGGGTACACGAGCCCGATGCGACCGATTGGGATGGACCGGGAGACGGGCATTGGTGGGAAAGCAGCCACACGAATCAAGTGGCGGTAAATCAAATGATGGGCAGGGCAATCTCGACCTTATGCGGTGAGGAAAACAGCACCGCCGCCTGGGACAAGCTCTTCAGGCACTTCAACAAAGTACATGGAAAGAGAAACGTCGGATACAAACCGGGAGAAAAGATTGTAATCAAGATAAATTATGTAGGCTGTATTAGGATCTGGGACAGACGCAAGGTGACAAAGGTCGAGGAATACAACCTGAGAAGGTCTGATTATATGAACACGTCCCCGCAAATGATAATCGCCCTGCTACGACAGCTCGTGGATAAAGCAGGCGTGAAACAGGAAGACATTACCGTTGGGGATACCCTGTGCTATTTCCCAAATGAGTTTTATAATATGTGCCACGATAGGTATCCAAACGTTAGGTATCTGGAATACTTAGGTAAATTCGGGCGAACAGCCGCGAAGTCATCGTCCGTCCCGTTGTACTGGAGCACACCTGATGCAACTGGAAAGAAAACAGATTATATACCCGCTTCTTATGCCCGGGCCGATTATCTAATCAACATGGCGAACCTTAAGAGCCACAACGACCAGGCCGGCATAACGCTCTGCGCCAAGAACCATTACGGTTCGCTGGTAAGGAAACCTGCACGGGCCGAGGGCTACTACGATTTGCATAAGGACCTGCCTTACAATACGCCGGGCAACGGACATTACAGGCCTCTCGTAGACCTGATGGGGCATAAGCACCTTGGCGGCAAGACTTTGCTTTACATTATTGACGGGCTTTATGCCGGTAAACATGCAAAAGAGAGTTCCCCAAGAAAATGGAACAGCGCCCCCTTCAACGGAGACTGGAGTTCGAGCATTTTAGTTTCACAGGATCCGGTTGCTATAGATTCGGTTGGCTTCGATTTTCTGCGGACCGAATGGGACGACGCACCCCATAAATCCGGTACAAACGACTACCTTATCGAGGCTGCACTGGCGGATAATCCACCTTCTGGTACCTTTTACGACCCTGACCATAAAGGAAATGTAACTCGCCTGAAAAGTCTGGGTGTTTATGAACACTGGAACAATCCGACAGATAAGCAGTATTCCCGTAATTTAGGAATGGGAAAAGGCATCGAATTAGTGAAACTGACAAATGCTGTCAAAAAAACGGCAACCACAGAAGTCCACACGAACAGCAATAAAGAAAACCTGCTTGTTGCAGGCGCAGCCGGATAGTTCCTTGACGACACTGATAACAGCGAGTAATAATGAACCTCACAGTATCAAAGAAATGCTTAGCCTGAAATAAATAAAACCGGCTGAGTGTCCTTCGGTTTTGGAGGAAGATGACAATGTCGTCAGCCTGGAAGCACACGAGGTTATGCCTGGTTTTGTCGGCACTTTTTTGCATTATCCCGCAACAATCAGGAAAGGGCCAATACAAGTCTCCTCAAATTAGCAATGGCATCTCGACGAACGAAATACAGGCCCGGTTTGCCACCCTCAAGAAACTTATCAACCAATTCCAAAACAATACCCAAGTTCGCAAACGCTGGCAGGATATTGCAGCCCAAACTTTTCAGTCCGACGCACTTATCCTTACTTCCGACCGCGATCCAACAGACATAGTCCTGCGCCGCACGAATGCACTATTAGTGCATCTAAAATCCATGCCAAGGACACCCAACCTTGTGGCTGAGGAAACATTGCTTGCCCAGTTAAAAAAAGAAAATACCAGGATTACTACACAAGACACTGATACAAAGTATCATCTCTTTCAACAAATACTCACACTGCGGCGAAAGATTGCCTTTTCCAACCCGTTGTTGGATTTCGATCGCATACTGTTTATCAAGCGTCATTTCTTGCCTGCAAGTACCACATGGGGAAGTGACATGCTCGGAAACCACGTGTGTGATCAATACTTCGGCTTCCACACAATTCCCGGGGGCGGGTTATTTGTGCTGGAGAATCCCTTAGGAGACAAGCCAATCATCCGAAACATTCTAATTGATTCAGTCTGTGAAAACGGCCGGTTCAAAGGCAAAAGACTACAGCCCGGCGGATTTCTTTCCCCGGAATTGTCTTATGACGGCAATACAATCTTGTTCGCCTATACTGAGGCTGAGCCGACGCGATACAAGTGGACCGAAAAGAGCACGTTCCATATTTTCAAGGTCAACATGGATGGCTCTGGCCTTGTGCAACTGACCGACGGTCCGGTAAATGACTTCGACCCATGCTGGCTGCCAAACGGACGTATCGTATTTATCTCTGAACGTCGAGGCGGCTACGGAAGGTGCCATCCCCGGCCAGTACCACTCTACACGCTACACTCGATGAACGCCAACGGCAGCGACATCATACGCCTCAGTCACCATGAAGGTAACGAGTGGCATCCAAGTATCGACAATAGCGGAATGATTATCTACACACGCTGGGACTACGTGGACCGCGGTAATATCCAAGCACACCATCCATGGATTACAACACCGGAGGGACACGATGCGCGGGCAATTCAGGGAAATTACGGCAAATCAAAGGAATCCCGACCAACGATGGAAATGGATTTGCGGGCTATCCCCGGTTCCCACAAATACATCGCCACTACAACGGCACATCACGGCCAGGCATACGGATCACTCATTCTGATTGACCCTCGGATTAAAGACGATGACGCCATGGCGCCGCTGCGACGGCTCACTCCTGAGGTGCCCTTCCCAGAAGCGGAAATCCAATACAATAATGCGCAGGTATATGCCACGGCGTGGCCGCTTAGCGAATATTTCTATCTATGTGTCTATGACGGTGAAGGGAATGTCCGGCGAGGAATGGAGAACAACTACGGCATCTACCTCGTGGACGCCTTCGGTAACAAGGAACTTATCTACCGCGACCCGGCAATATCATGCCTGAACCCCATTCCGCTCCGACCACGAAAAAAGCCGCCAGTTCTTGCTGGAGGTGCTGCTGACATCCCGGAACAGTCACCTGAACCACAGAAAACAAGTCCGGTAGGCGTTATCAACGTCTATCACAGCAGGGAGCCATTCCCGGAAAATACAAACATTACAGCCCTTCGGATCATTCAATTGTTACCAAAAACTACACCGTTCATCAACAAACCGAGGATTGGATATGGCAATGAGAAAGGGGCCAGAGCCGTACTTGGCACACTGCCCGTAGAAGTCGACGGCAGCGTATATTTCAGCTTGCCGACCGGCAAGTCCGTGTATTTCCAGGTGCTGGACGAACAAGGCCTTGCAGTTCAATCCATGCGGTCCGATACTTATGTCCATACCGACCAACAACTGCTCTGCCGGGGCTGTCACGAACCACGTAACTCCGCTCCCCCATTTCCAAGGGAACTTCCTCTGGCATTTCGCAGGCCTCCTTCAAAAATCCAACCCGACGTCGACGGCTCCAATCCTTTCAGTTTTCCCCGCCTTGTGCAACCGGTCCTTGAGCGTAATTGTGTGGCATGTCACGAAAAGGAAGCCACGGCATTTGGTCTGGGAAAGGGCGACTGGGAAAAGAATCCTGATTACAGATATACTTCCTATGATAACCTGAGGGAATATGCCTTCTTTTTTGGCGGTTTTCGCAATGAATACGATCCCTGGACCACTCCGCGAACCATAGCGGGCCGGTTCGGCGCCCGGGCCTCTAAACTGTATCAAATCCTCAAGAATGGGCATTACGACGTTACACTATCCAAAGAAGACCTTCACCGTATCACCCTTTGGCTGGACTGCAATTCCGACTTTTTCGGCTCTTATGAAAACACACAAGCCCAGGCCAGAGGAGACATCGTTCAACCAATTCTTGAGTAATATACGTACCTCTCAGGTAAAAGAGAGACCAAATCAACTCCTAAACAGAATATAATTTCTACTCCTGTTCCAAAGATTTATATTTATTTAAAAGATTGGTTTTCCGAAGAAACAAGCAAAAACTTTGCTTGTTTCTTGTTATTTACATGGAATGCGATATACTCGTCCTAATCAGCTACCGACATTATATGACAATAAGCCATTTATTGGGAGCAGGCCATGAAGGCTATGATAAAAAATATTGAATCCATCATGAATCCACGGTCTATTGCAGTAGTGGGTGCAACCAACCGGCCTGGCAGCGTAGGGCTCGCTGTATTTCGTAACATCCTCACAGCCGAATTTCAGGGAGTGCTTTATCCGGTCAACCCTAAAGCCAAGTACGTCCAGAGTGTAAAGGCCTATCCAACGTTGGGGGATATCCCTGATGAAGTGGATTTGGCGGTTATCATTGTTCCAGCCGAAATTGTTTGCCCCATATTGGAAGAGGCCGGCCAAAAACAGGTCAAAGGGTCCATTGTCATTTCCGCCGGATTTAAGGAAGTTGGAGGACACGGCGTAGAGTTGGAGAATGGTGTGAAACAAGTGGTTGCCAAATACAACCTCCGGCTGGTAGGACCTAACTGCCTCGGAATAATCAATAACAGCGAAAAGGTTCGGATGAACGCCAGTTTCGCCACAAAGATGCCCAAAGCCGGAAACATCGCCTTTATTTCACAGTCCGGCGCCCTTTGTACCGCTGTCCTTGATTACGCCGAAGGCCGTGACATCGGTTTTTCAAAATTCGTCAGCTTCGGGAACAAGGCCGACGTAAACGAGATAGACCTGCTGCGTTATCTTAAAGACGACCCGGATACGCATGTGATTCTTATGTACCTCGAGGATATTTCACACGGTCGTGCTTTCTTAGAGACAGCCAGAGAGATCACATGGCAGGCGCGTAAGCCTATGCTGGCTGTTAAGTCCGGTCGTTCCGTTGAAGGCGCTCGTGCAGCGGCGTCTCATACGGGTTCTCTGGCCGGCTCGGATAGTGCTTACGATGCGATTTTTCATCAGAGTGGAATTTTGCGAGTGGAAGGCGTTGCGGAGCTTTTTAACCGTGCCGTTGCTTTCGCAAAGCAGCCGATACCCAAAGGCAACCGCATAGCAATCGTCACCAATGCCGGAGGGCCGGGTATAATGGCGACGGATGCTGCTGTGCGGCACAACTTACAGATCGCCGAATTTACAGAAGAGACCAAACAAAAGCTAAAGGAAGAGCTTCCGCCAACAGCCAGTATCAACAACCCGGTGGACGTGATTGGGGATGCAACACATAAACGCTATGAAGCGGCTATTCGACAGGTACTGATGGATGAAAATGTGGACGGTGCCATCGTGATACTGAGCCCGCAGGCGATGACGGACATTATGGAGACGGCCGAGATTGTCCCACGTGTAACGAAGGGTGTTGATAAGCCCGTTCTGTGCTCGTTTATGGGAATTGTGGATGTTTCCGAAGGTGTTAAGCACCTCGAACAAAATGGCATCCCGAATTATCAATTTCCAGAGGCGGCGGTCAGAGCGATGGCATCAATGGCGTTTTACGGTAACCTGTTGGGGCTGGAAAGGAGAGAGGTGCGTCGGGTAGCCGCGGACAGCGACACCGCTTCAGAGATTATCAAGCATAAACTCGATGACAAGGACAGCTACTACATGTCTGAAAAAGAAGCGAATGAAATTCTTCAGTGTTATGGCTTCCCGGTATTAAAGAGCGTTTTGATCAAAGATGCATCCCAGGTTGAAGATGCCGTGGAGCAGATTATCTTCCCGGCTGCGATGAAGATTTCTTCCCCTGACATCGTCCATAAGTTCGATGTAGGAGGGGTTCGTTTGAAAATCAAGACCAAAGAGCAGGCACTTAATGCATACCAGGAAATCATTGAAAACGTAAAAAAGCTTAAACCCTCGGCAAAAATCGACGGCGTCATAATCGAGAGAATGGCCAAACGCGGCATCGAAGTCATACTTGGTGCTGTCAGGGACCCGAAGTTCGGACCTATCTGTATGTTTGGACTTGGAGGGACTTTGGTAGAGGCGATGAAAGACGTCACGTTCCGGCTGGCTCCGATGTGGGAAATCAGTGCCGAGATTATGATACAGAGCATCAAGGCATACAGACTGCTCAAGGGAGTACGTGGAGGGTGGCCCTGTGACATCGACAGTATTAAGGACTGCATACTCCGGCTTTCTCAAATGATCGCCGAACACCCCGAAATAGCCGAACTGGATATCAATCCGTTAATTGTCTATCCCCAGGGAAAAGGTTGTGTGGTGGCGGACAGCAGGATTTTGTTGAAAAAACCAACGTAGATACGTTCCGTGATATAATGCCAAAAAACTTGTTCCCGGTTTTAACGGACAGCATCAAAAAAAGGCACTTCAAAGCCTAACGTAAACATTTCAAACACACAGCACCGATCAGTTTGAATAAATCAAACAGATACCCCAAAAACATTGTTATCCCCGTGCCGATAACAATCAGCCAACTCCACGCCAGCTCAATCACTTCAAAGTGTGAAAGTAACATGAGGGCCAATACACTAAGGGTGCTGACAATCATAGCAATGATATTAATCCAGCCGCCCTTTCTTTTCGTCAGCAATCCAAGAAGGAAAATCCCTAAAATCGCCCCGCCGGTAATAGAGAATATCTTAAATGCAAACCAAAGTATATTCTTGACAGGATCACAGGCCAAAGCAATCAAGGCCAGTACCAAACCGAAAAAAACAACACCGCCCCGCGAAACGAGCAAATAATGTTTTTCAGTGGCCTTGTTCTTAGTAAGGGGACGGTAAATATCCGTTATGAAAGAAGAGGCAAGCGAACTCAGCGGAGAATCGATGCTCGCCAATATGATAGCGGCCAGAAGCAGGCCTTTAAGGCCCGCCGGAAGGGAATGGGCGACAAAATGAGAAATGACCTCCTTGGCCTCAGCCGGCCGCACGACATCGGGATTCTGTTGATAGAACACGTAAAGCAATGTCCCAATGGCCAGGTAGAGACACATAATGGGAATCACGGTGATAATCGTTGAGACCAGAGTTTTTTGACTCTTCTTGTGAGTTTTGACGGTGAGCAGACGCTGGGTCATCTCCTGGTCGGTGCCGAACGCTGCCATTCCGATAAAAAAGCCGTTGACACTACCAACCCAGAAGGCAGTTGGGTCGTTTAGATTAAAATCAAACCTGATTGCACTCAAACGTCCCGCCTGGTCGGCAATCTGCCAGGCTTCGGCCAAACCACCACGAATTTGGTAGATAAGGTATATAAACAAGGCGATGCCGGCCACCAGAAAACAAATCGCTTGGTATGCGCCGGCCCAGACTACCGCCTTGATACCTCCGAACGCAATGAAGATGATGCTAACGACCGTGAACATCAGAAGCGTCTGCACTAGGGTCCAGCCCATTATCAGCCCTACGCCGAGACAGGCGGCATATAACCTCACGCCCGAGGCAATCAAACGGGTGATGAAAAAAAATATCGAACCGGCGTATTGAGTCTCGGCTCCAAACCT
>Ga0209427_10009753_pt1 | contig 10687 bp, 5 predicted proteins | sample DeeMarSWOR136_30_FD_187465 | JGI IMG/M metagenome (GOLD analysis project Ga0209427, IMG submission 187465) | Marine sediment microbial communities from White Oak River estuary, North Carolina - WOR-1-36_30 (SPAdes) (version 2) | ecosystem: Environmental > Aquatic > Marine > Intertidal zone >...
TCCTTTCGTCTCTCAGTGGAAGGGATGAAAGGCTTTGTCCAAGTCGAAAGAGTGCATTGATTGCTGGATTGCCTTTCCGTCTTCTGAATGCCTTACTCTCACCGGTCCAATCCAGGCATAAAGGAAAGACCAGCAGATGATGGGGCGGCATTATTTTTGACATACAAGAAAAGTCACCTTATACGCCTTCCCTGAAGAAAAAAAACAGGTTCTTATCACATTTTACTTGACACAGGAGTCTCATTTCCATATATACTTTCGCATCAAAACATTGTCTTATCAACACCTTTTGCACTGAACAACCCTTGCCTGCAAGACGAGGAGCCTATGATCCGGCGATTCGGAATCGTCCCCATAACAATATGCGAAAAATGTATGCCGCAGGTTCCGTCGCTGGAAGACTGAATAGAGTTCTGAGAAGTGTTGGCAAAATGAAAAGGGAATTAGCGGTCTCATTTTTTATTATCCGGATTCTGTAGAATACACATATAATCCTCTATGTAATATAAAAAGTTGACAAACATCAACGATAAACTTACTCTTTTTACAGATGTAATTCATATCAATATCGGATTCGATTCTCTATTTGGAGAGGGCATTTCATGAAAATGTATTTTTGAAAATTTCAATTGAAACATTGGAAGGAGCCGTGGAAAATCTATTTAAAAATCAAGTTTTTCAATTTAAGCACTTTAGTTGTTTGATATTACTGATTCTTTTGACTGGCGGGTGCATGGCCTCCGCATCAGGTGGAGGAGTTTTTAATAAGGGGGATGTGACAACGGATGGTCTGACAGTCATAAAGTCTACCAGGCATACTGAAAAACAAATTAAGGATGGCGTCGATTGGTCCGAATATACCAAGTATCAAATCACAAGGGTTGAAGTGAGTTTTCGGAAGAACTGGAAGCGAGACCACAATATGATCCAAAGGGCCTTATCAATGCAAGTCACTGACGAGGACATGGCCAGGATACGAGAAAGCATGGGGAAAATGGTCTATGAAGAATTTGATAGCGCGCTTCAAAAAGAGGGGGGCTTAACGAAGGTAGATCAGGCCGATTCAAACACACTGATTTTTAAGCCCAAGATCATCAATCTGGATGTATACGCTCCGGATGTCGATTCGGCATACATTTCCAGATCTTATGTGAGACAAGCCGGTCGAGCAACATTGTTTTTGGAGGTTTATGACGCCATAAGCGGTGAAATTCTTTCCCGTTGGGTAGACAGCCGGGAAGATCCCGACAGAGGCTATTTTGACTGGGCAAATCGAATAACCAATGCCGTGCAAGCTAAACTTGTTGTCCGTACCTGGGCAAAACGTTTGGTCGAAGGGCTGGATTAACGAACATTTGGATAATGGGCCTCAAAACCGTGAAGATAAGTGGACTAAGAGCATTGCTGTTGGCAACAAAGGTTTTGTGGAGACCGTTAAATCTGCACTTGGATTTCGTGCAAAGGGAAGAAAGACCAGGGAGGCGGGAGCAGGTTTCGAACTTCGTGAACCGCCTGCCCCCTATGGAGCCCTTTTTGGGGGCAAATTTATTCTTGACTCTTGTCTTGAAAACAATTATTTTGCCCTGGAAAATGGGAAAAGGTTTGAATCCGAGCTGTTTGCGGTATTGAGATACCTTTAGAGGTATCTCGCTACTTTATGGCGGTGTAGTAGACTACCCGTTCTTATTGACCTTTTTCAGATCGATTGTTGGTCCTAGCACCGTAAAAGAGCGAACATGGTTCAAGAGTAGATTTGACCCTATATATATGCGCCCATGGGGGGCAACTGTCCCTGCAAGGGATAGCCGTGGGATCATGATTCATTAACCTTAAACCAAAAAGGAGGAACGAGATGAACAAGTCAAATCGTATTACTTTGTCTGCACGACTATTGTCATTTCTGCTTGCACTGGGAATGATACTAGTCTGCGGGCCGGCAATGGGCCAGGATGAGGGCGAAGCAGCGGGCCAGAATGCGTCGGATGAAGATGAGTTCATACTGGAAGAAATTGTAGTCACCGGTTCACGAATTCCTCGTCGCGATTACGAGTCATTTAGCCCAATCGTCACAGTCGAAGCTGATACATTCGAAGATCGATCCAATATTGGTGTGGAATCGGCGCTGAACCAAATGCCGCAATTCGCTCCGGCCGGTACTCAAGCACTAGCCAGTGCTGCCGGCACGCCATTTCCTGCAGCGACGGCTGCACCGGGTGCCGCAACGGTAAACCTGAGAGGTTTGGGAACGAATAGAAACTTGGTTTTGGTTGATGGTAAACGTGTCCAACCTATTAATGCTAATTTGGTGGTCGACCTCAATACCATTCCCTCTGCCGCCATCGAATCAGTTGAAGTCATTACCGGTGGCGCCGCCGCCGTTTATGGCGCTGATGCTATTTCCGGTGTTGTGAACTTAATACTGAAGAAAGATTTCGAAGGCGCGACATTCGATGCTCAATATGGAATTACCGAAGAAGGTGACGGCAAAGAATTTCAATTCAGCGGTCTATTGGGTGCCGGGTTCGCCGATGGTCGCGGCAATGTCATGATGGGTTTTAGCTATGCAGATCGAGGCATTATCCTAGGTAAAGATCGCGAATTTGTTAGGGATGGTTGGTTAGACCCCGGTACCACTTCTGCCGGTGTACAACCTTTAGGCTCTTCCAATCTGAGCACCTATAATCCGGATGCCTTTAATATGCCAGCCGCAGGTTGGGGTGCGTCTCAATACCGCATCGATCAAAACGGCAACCTATTTGACCAAGCCAATCCGTTCGATCCGGCCCACCCTTATACGGGTCCAATAGGATATGACTCTGGTTTTAAAATTGATCCAGACGGTTCGCTTACCTATTTCGATAAAGACATTAACTATTTGCAATTGCCCCTAGAGCGATATTCGATTTTTGGATCTTCAAGGTTTGGTTTGACTGATACCGCCGAGTTTTATATGGATCTGCGCTATTCGGAGAACCAAACTCTAGCGATCGGTTTCAAACAGCAATTTTTTAACATTTGGGGCATACGAATGCCCTATGACCCTCTGTATGACGATCCCGATTCGCCGCAATTCGGTCAAGGGCCTCCTGGTTTTGCTCATCATCCAGTGCCTGCCGCATTGGCCGATTTGTTAAATTCGCGACCGGTTCCGAATGCGCCTTGGAATTACGAAGGTAATATGCATTACTTGCCGCCTTTTCAGACACTTACGACAAGTAACGTATATCAGGTCAGCGGTGGTCTACGTGGCGAGTTTGGATCCGGGTTCACTGATGATTGGACCTGGGACTTGTATTATTCTCACGGCAAGTCAACGATCAACGCTCAGCAACTCGAAGGATTTACATATTTACCAAGGGCCCAGCAAATATTTGAAGCTGACCAATATGGCAAGGGCTTTTCGGGGGGGTATCCAATATCCGTTATCGCTTCCTGCCAAAGTGGAATTCCTGTATTTAACGAAGATGGTAGTATCAACGATTCGTCCTACGTCAGTCAGGACTGTGCCGATTACATGACCCTTCGCATGAACTCCATCACTACCCTGGAACAAAATGTTTTTGAAGCCAACATGCAGGGCAGTACTTTTGAATTGCCCGCCGGGATGCTTAAGTTTGCGGCGGGTGCTGGTTATCGCGAAGAAGAATTTCTCTTTAATCCCGACACCGGTTTTAACGCCAACCAAGAATTTCCCAATGTCGTTGGTAATATTGCGTTACCAACGGCTGTAAAAGGGAATACCGATGTATCTGAGCTATATGCGGAATTATTAATCCCGGTCGTCAAGGACTTGCCTTTGATAAAAAGTCTTACCCTGGAACCAGGCTATCGCTATTCGGATTACAGCATCGCGGAAGAAGTGGATACCCATAAGGTAATGGCGGATTGGAAAGTCACTGATTGGGTTCGTTTACGTGGGGGCGTGCAGCGTGCAAACCGCGCTCCAAATATCGCCGAGCTGTTTACTCCAACAGGTGCCAGTACCCTTGACTTCCCCGCACCGGATGCCTGTGGTAGCTGGGCACAAGGACCGGGTTGGGGCAATAAACCTGAAAACCCCAACCGCTATAATGTGCAGGTCCTGTGTCAATACTTAATGGTCCGCGGTGGCGCGCCAGATCCCTTTCCCCTGTACGTGCCTGGGGCCAGTGCGGATAACTGGGCGTATAACGTCTTTGGTCAAAATTGGTACTTTCCCTGGAGTTTAGGAATAACGGGGGGTAATCCAAACTTGAAATCTGAGACGGCCGATACCCAGACCTTGGGGATCGTTATCGACTCGCCTTTTTCGGCGCCAGCTGTGCAAAATATGCGGCTTTCTATTGACTATTACAAAATCGAAGTTGAGGGCGCGATTGGCGTCCCCGGGCATAATACGATATATCAGCAATGTATGGATCCCCAGTACAACCCCTTAATAGGCTCAGCTCCCGGTACCTACACCGGCGCAGAATTGGCAGCCGGCAACCCGTATTGCGCTCTCATTAACCGAGAGTACATAGGCGATGGGATGAATGATTGGGGTGCCGACCGAAACTACCAGGCAACCTACGTTAACCAAGGGGGACTGTTCTCTGAGGGCTACGATGTTCAAATCGATTGGAGTTCAGATTTCTCTGACATGGGACTTGATTCGGTTCCTGGGCGCGTGGGCGTGAATATGCTGGTGAGTTTTCTCGAAGAATATGCGGTAGCACCATTTCCAAAAGCACAATTTGTTGACTACACGGGAACCGTAACCAATTCATCCTTCGATTACCGAACGCTTACTACCTTTACCTACAGCAATGGTGGATTCTCTGGTGGTTTACGCTGGATGCATTTGCCAAAGCTGGATCCAGCGCCCGGTAGTGCCTCCGATGTTAGAGGCGTAAACTCCTATGATCTATTTGATTTATTTGCTCGCTATCTCATAAGTGACAGCATAGAATTGCGCGGTGGCATCAATAACCTGTTTTACGCCAAACCGGAGCCTATTGGCGGAAGTTCAACTAACAACAATCTTGGCAGTTTTATTAACAGCCACGATATTATTGGCCGCAGATTCTACTTGGCAGCAAAGGTTTGGTTTTAAAAGCTAAATTAAATTAGCTCTTCACTTAATAAGCCCGCCAACAATTTTGTTGACGGGCTTATTTCTTTAGTATGCTAAGGCTTGTGAGAATGGGGACGCTGTAAACTTATAAACTTGTCATGAGTAACAGAATACTAATGGTCCGCAAACTATTAATATCGGTCACTTCTGTAAGAGCTTCAATCTCTCATAGCAACAAGTAAATAAGTTTACAGCGTCCCCATTCTAAACCGAAAAGAGATTCACCTGACTAAAGTGTGGAAGACTGGTGAGATCATTGACAAGGCCCGAATCCTAACCTATTTGGAGACTGATCGCCTCTACGCCGCGTATGCCATCGGCGACCTGGAACTGCAGTTGTTCACCTAGAGTCTAAAGGTGGAACCGGACGATTACCCCTTCAATAAAACCTCTTGTCTGTTTTGATCTATTGAACGGTAAGTAAAACGGATTGCAGGTCCTGTTCACGGGATGATGAACCGACCATAATGTCGAATTCCCCAGGCTCTACGACCCAGTTCATATCGGTGTCGTAAAAAGAGAGCTTCTCGGGTGTTATATCAATCGAAACCGTGGTTGACTCTCCCGGCTTCAGAGAGATTCTGGCAAATCCCTTAAGTTCCTTGACCGGCCTGGTCACCGAACTGACCCTGTCGCGGATATACATCTGTACAACCTCATCTCCCGCGCGATCGCCGGTATTCTTGACGTCAACGGAAACCATCGTAGTTTCGCTGATGCCGATCCGGGATTTTGTTAGCCAAACGTTGCTGTATTCAAAGGTGGTATAGCTGAGGCCATAACCAAAGGCAAACAGTGGAGAGACATCATCGAAAAGATAACCGCGGCGCGCCGTGGGCTTATAGTTGTAGAAAACCGGGAGATGCCCTGCGGAACGTGCAAATGATATCGGAAGCTTGGCGCTCGGATTTACATCTCCAAAGATGACGTCGGCGAGCGCATGGCCGGTTTCCTGGCCGAGGTACCAGCATTCGAGGATCGCCGGGACGTTTTCGTTCAGATAGTCTATGGATAATGGTCTGCCGTTAAACAGCGCCACGACAACCGGTTTGCCCAATTCTAGAATCCTGCGGGCCAGTTCATTCTGCTTGCCGACCAGTTCCAGGCTGGCACGGTCGCCCAGGTGTTCACCCGTGCCCCAGGCCTCGCGCGAGGTCAGTTCATTGCCTCCCAGAACCAGAATAATTATGTCCGCCTTTCCGGCGACCTCGATCGCCTCCTGCATGCGCTTTTCATCCTCTTCGGGATCGGGAAGCACGACCGGGTCCAGGTACCAGCTACCTTTTTCGGTAATACGGCATCCTTCGGCATAAAGCACTTTATCGTCGCCTACCTGTTTTTTTATTCCTTCGAGTACAGTTACGAAATAAGGCGGCACATCACTGTAACCGCCGAGCAGGGTCTGATCCGCATTTGGTCCAATGACACCGATCTTCTCATACCTGGAGGGGTCAAGTGGCAGAAGATTCCCTTCATTTTTAAGAAGGGTGATGGACTTCTGGGCCGCTTCGAGTGCCAGTTTAGCATTCTCTTTGCTGCCGACGATCGTTTCCGCCTTCTTCGGATCAACATAGGGATTTTCAAAAAGACCCAGCAGAAACTTGGGCTTCAATAACCTACGAACCGCCGTATCGAGCATTTCCATCGGTAATTCACCGCTTTCAACCAGACCTTTAATTTCCGCATAAGAATCCATATCAGGTAATTCTATGTCAACCCCTGCATAAAGGGCTCTTTTCGCTGCCTCTTGCTTGTCCTTTGCCACCCTATGGCGCGTATAGAGTTCTTGAATTCCGTAATAATCTGAAACCACGTATCCCTTGAAACCCCATTCGCCCCGCAGTACGTCCGTAAGCATCCAACGATTCACATGTGACGGCACCCCATCGATCTCGTTATAGGATGCCATGACGCTCTGGGCGCCTCCTTCCTGAATACAGGCCTTAAAGGGCGGCAGAAAGATCTCCCTGATGATGCGCTCAGAATAGTTCGCAGGGCCAATATTCATACCCGATTCGGGTTGACCATGGCCGGTCATGTGTTTCAGGGTCGCAATCACGTGCTCCTTATCAATTCCAGGTCCTTCCCCCTGAAACCCCTTAACAGCGGCAACACTGATCCGGGAAACCAGGTACGGGTCTTCACCGTATGTCTCTTCCACACGTCCCCAGCGAGGTTCCCGACAGACATCCACAACCGGCGTCAGTGCCTGATGCGCGCCGCGAGACCTTGCTTCAAGCGCAGTCATCGAGAAGAGTCTTTGAACGAGGTTTTCGTCCCATGTGCCTGCAAGGGCAATAGGCTGCGGAAAGCTTGTGCCATCTTTGGCTGCATGGCCATGAAGACACTCCTCATGAAAAACCACCGGGATGCCAAGACGTGTCTTCTCGATGAAATATCTCTGGACCGAATTCGTGAATTCTGCCATTTCCCTTGCTGTGCGGTTTTGAAGAAGATCCCTGTTATACCCTTCGGACGGACGCCCAATTTGCCCAATGCCATGGGGTATATTCTGGGCGGCTTTTTGTTCGTCAAAAGAACCATCCTCATTTAAGATCAATTGCTGTTTCATCCCCCAGATGCACATGATCTGCGCGATCTTCTCATCAAGGGTCATACGGCTAACCAGATCTTCGACCCTTTCATCCACCGGTATATTAGGATTTTTGTACATAGGCTCCGACTCCTTAAGGTTGGTATTGTAGGCATCTCGGCTTGTCGTATTAGAATCAGACAATGACAATCCTTTGGCCAGTATCAGCGTAGCGTATAAAATAAATACAATACTAAAGCCGGTGAGCATGCGCCGAATCAAGATTGTTTTGCTCTCCATAATTAGGCCTCCCTTTTCAAAGTACACTTTTAGTCTATGTTAAGATTTCCAGATCCTCTATGATCTTTTTCGATTGTTCATATGGGGTATCCATTACTATTTGCCTGCCAATCCGTCAAGAATGAGGGCTCCTTCATAGCCCCTTGGTATTGGAGGAATTAATGGAAGCTTAAGTAGAGTTTATTTGTGTTTCGCTGTCTTGGGATCAAGGTGGCGATGATGAAAGATTCGGATCCGCTTAAATTTGCCTTTTTCATCCAGATCGTAGAGCACAATCTGATTTAAAATATGGGTATCCCCCTTTTTCCACTGGGCGGCCGGAGCGCCTGCCGGCGGAGTTTGAAAAACGTGGAATTCGGTAATCAGTTCCACGCAGAACTGCCTGCCCCTGGAGATAAAGGCACCCACATTAAGAACTTCACGCACATTGGCGGTAAGTGCCTTATAGTTAGCGATGAACTCCTTCGGGCCGTGTAGCGTGTTGCCGGTGATACCGGGTATCTGGGGACCCATAAAGTTATCGGGATATTCCAGGGTAACATCCGGTCTGAAGTAGCTGGTGACTTTGTCCCATCTGTGGTTGTTGAAATGGTCGACGTATTTCATAAATTGTTCACGGTTCATAGCGAATTATATCCTTTCTTCTTTTATTTGCTCAATAGCGCAGATCATGCGCAGCTATTTGCCGTCACCTGCGTGCGGATAGTTGGTATTTTCCGGGATGCTTGATGTCGTATGCTTCAAGTTTTGCTGATAATATTTATCTTATCAAAACTCAAGAATAATCATGGGGCACGCACATCAACATATCAAATAAAATTTGTCCAAAATCGCTTTATATTTATCGGCCTTCGCAGAAGACCACGAGCTTGCCCGTGGTTGAATGTGTAATTGATCGCTTGCTACGGCGAGATGTCGTCCCCACTTTAGGCGGGTAACCACGTCATAGCCGAAGGCGAAGGCGGGTGTATTTTAATGGGGCCACGGGTTTACTAGTGGGGCTCCATCCAACCGCTTGCTGGTTGATCCATTCTATAGTCTGCTCGGCGATCGGATCCCACAAAATGCCTCTAAAAAACCTGTAGGGCCCGGTAGCCGAGCGGGCCACATGAGGTGTTTGTCTGAACTCCTTGGAATCTTAATTTGGGCAGAATTTTTTCTTGACATCATTAAGCAATATATATATTGAGAATTATTAATTCCTCAACTGATTATTAGCGTCTCTTTCTGAACCATCGAAATCTGGATCCGGATCGTCCGGAAGCTGTTTCAATTCAATATCGGATTTTGGGAGAATTTTTTCTTGACATCATTAAGCAATAGTATATTATTGAAAATCATTAATTCCTCAATTGATTATTATGGTCACTTTCTGAGATAGTTTATATTTTTTTATATTTAATAAACTTGAAAATCAATTCTTACCAAACATTATTACAATAAATAACTAGCGCCTTAAGAAGGATTTGTATTCTTGGTTCTTTTAAACCGATTATCATATGCTGACGGTTTAACTGAATGATTACGGGAAGTTATATTAACTGTTATATATCTCCCTGGTCTGTATATGTGTTATAATATGAGACCTTTGTAAAACGACACAAAAGTTGTAATATCGTCATTCCCGCGTAGGCGGGAATCTAGTATTTTCAAATAGTTCCTGGATTCCGGGTCAAGCCCGGAATGACGGAAAAAGGGGCTGTGCAAAGGTCCCAACATGTGAAAGCGGAAGGGCTCACCTATCTCAGAATGAGATAGGTGAAGAGTAGTTTTTTTTAACAATTAACTAAGAAAGGGGGGAAAATTAAGTGGGAGGGGTCAACTATCTCCGAATGAGATAGTCGAAAAGTAGTTCTTTTAACAATTAACTTAGAAAGGGGGAAAAATGAAAAAATTTAGCCTATTTAAAAACGTTGTAATATTCCTGCTGATCATGGGAGTGGCCCTGGTTAGCGGGACGGCAATGGGCCAGGAGGATCAAGGCGAAGGTGAGTTTATTCTTGAAGAGATCGTGATCACTGGGTCGCGCATCGTGCGCAGGGATTTCGAGGCGGTTAGCCCGATCGTGACCGTTGACGAGGAGTTGTTCTACCAGTCGGCCACATCGGCGATCGAAACCCAGCTCAACAAGCTGCCGCAGTTCACGCCTACAATGGACGTCCCGACCTTCGGCGGCGACATTCAGCCGACCGCGCGGAACACTCCGGGCGAGGCCACCGTCGCGCTTCGCGGTCTTGGTGCAAACCGTAGTCTCGTCCTTATCAACGGCCGTCGCGGTACTCCGTCGAACGGCTCGATGTATGTGGACATCAATACCATCCCGTTGGCAGCGATCGAACGCGTTGAAGCCATCTCGGGCGGCGCGTCCGCGACCTACGGCGCCGACGCAATGGCCGGCGTCGTCAACTTCATCATGAGGAGAAACTTCGTAGGATTCGAGGTTGACGCCCAGACGGGGATGAGCCAGTACGGCGATAATATCGAATACAGGGCTGCCGGCATTATGGGGGCCGATATCGGCGATGACCGCGGCAATGTCAGCATGGCATTCTCGTACAACAGACGTGAAGATGCGAGGCAGAGAGACCGCCCGTGGTATAAGGAAATCTATGCCAATCCGCAAGTCTCGAGCTGGACATCGGGCAGGTATATCTTTCCGACATACCAAGGTTTCGTTACCGATTTTTGGAATCTGCCTGATGTGAACGTCGTGAACACTGTGATGGGACTGACGGCGAGCAGCCCGAACGGGATGTTTG